>Ga0079224_100002863_pt1 | contig 21353 bp, 19 predicted proteins | sample Stecom2015_FD_80414 | JGI IMG/M metagenome (GOLD analysis project Ga0079224, IMG submission 80414) | Agricultural soil microbial communities from Utah to study Nitrogen management - Steer compost 2015 | ecosystem: Environmental > Terrestrial > Soil > Agricultural land | place: USA: Utah...
GCAACGCCAGGCGCTTCGAGCGGCTCGAGATCTGCCCTCGGATCCGAAAGGACGATGCAGCCTGCGCGGCGGCCATTGCCGCCATACGTGCTAGATGACGCAACAATGAAGGCTCAGAGAACGCAGTGCAGCTGCGGGAGACGGCTTCCTCATCGGGAACGCGGCGTCTGCAGGAACTCGACTGAAGTCGTATCTCCTCGAAGCGATGGCTTGCCAGAGTTTCATCGCCTGCTTCAGTTCGGGAACTGCACCATCACTTTGAGCGCCTGCGCGGTGTCGCGGGCGGTGGCGAAGGCGGTGGGAAACTCGTCGAAGGCAAAGCGGTGACTGATCATCGGGCTGACGTCGACCTCGCCTGCGGCGAGCATCGCCACTACTTCGGCGAATTCGTCGGCAGGGTAAGCGATGGAGCCGGTGATCACCAGCTCCTTGGCCATCACCTGCAGCAGATCGATCGGCGCCGGCTTCTTGTAGAGCGCCACGATTACCAAGCGTGCGCCTAGCCGAGCCAACGTTACGGCTTGCTCCAGCGCCGGCGCAGAACCGGCTGCGTCGATGAAGGCGTCGGTGCGCACGACTGGCCACCTATAGCGCTGGCCGCCGCCATGGATCGCGGCGAGCGCCTCGTATAGGTCCTGCTCCCGCGGGTTTACTGTGTGGCTGGCGCCGAGGCGGCGTGCGGCGGTCAGCCGCCGGGGCGACAAATCCACCGACACGATGTTGGTGACGCCGCGGTATCGCAACGCGACCACTGCACCCAGCCCGATGGGACCGGCGCCCAGCACTACGACCTTCGAGCCCGGTCCGACCTCGGCGCGGGTGACGCCGTGCAGCGCCACCGCCAACGGCTCGGCCAACGCGGCGATATCCGTCGGCAGCGACTCGGGAATGACGTGGATGGCTGCGCCCCTGCGGGCATTGCGCACCAGCACCAGCGGTGCGAACCCGCCTTCCGGCGCCCCGCTGCCGATCATGTTGAAGTCCGGGTTGACCACGACCCGCATGCCTGGCGCCAGGTCTCGCACCTCGGCGCCCGTCGCGGCGATCACGCCGGAGAATTCATGGCCCAGCGCCAGCGGCTCGTTGCGGCCTGGCGCCAGACCTCCCTGGGCGGCGTAGCCGAGGTCGCTGCCGCAGATACCGCAGGCGGCCACGCGCACCACCACGTCCGACGGCCCCGGCACGGGCGCCGGTCGCTCGTCGAAACGCAGGTCGTCGACTCCGTGCAGCCGCACCTGTTTCATCGTCGCCATAGCGCAACCTCGTTTCATCGTGATCTTCTCCGTCGTTCGCCGCGAGCGCGATTACTCGCCAGGCGCCGCCGGAAAATAATTGGATCTTATTAAAACGTAAATTTGGCCTCTTGCGCCAGCACCAGGCGTCGAGACTGCCGCCCACAGAACTTGACCCGTCGGCCAAAATAACGCATCGTCATCATCAAAATAAATCAGCCTTATTAATTCATCGATCTGGTCGACTGCCGGCCGGTCGTAAGGAGTCGCCGATGGATCCAGTCAGGCGCCTGGTCGAGAGCCGCCCCGATTTCTTCGCCAACCGTCCCGCGCATCTCGAGCGGGCGATCGGGATCCGCGATTTCATCTGGCAGTCGAGCGGACTGTCGAACGCCTACATGGTGGTCACGCCAGCGGGACGGGTGATCATCAATACCGGCATGGGCTGGGAGGCGCCGACGCACAAACGGCTGTTCGACGCCGTGTGCGCGGGGCCGACTCCGTACATTCTGCTCACTCAGGGCCACGTCGATCACGTGGGCGGCGTGGCGCTGTTTCGCGAGCCAGGCACGAAGCTCATTGCGCAGCGCAATCTGCCGCTCTGTCAGCGCGACGACCAGCGAATCAAGCAGATCCGCGAGTCGCAGGCAGGGATCTGGTTCGGCGAGGCGTTCGCCGCGGCGCGTCGCCCGCAACCCTCGACGGCCGGGTCTGCAGCGGCGCCGCCCGTGCAGGATGTTCCGACGGCGGACATAAGCTTCGAGGACAGTTACGAGTTCGAGCTTGGCGGCTTGCGTTTCGAGCTCTATGCGACGCCGGGCGGCGAGACCATCGACAGCTGCGCGGTATGGCTGCCGCAGCACGGCATCCTGTTCTCCGGCAACATGCTCGGGCCGCTGTTTCCCCACTTCCCCAACTTCAACACCATACGCGGCGACCGCTATCGCTTCGTCGAGCCCTATCTCGAGTCGCTGCGGCGCGTGCGTGCGCTCGAGCCCGAGCTGCTGATCACCGGGCACTTCGCGCCGATCGAGGGCCGCGATCTCATCCGCGCCTGCTTCGATCGGTTGGACGCGGCGGTGGACTACGTGCATCGTCGCACCCTCGAGGGCATGAACGCAGGGCGGGACATCTGGACGCTCATGCGCGAAATCGAGCTGCCGCCCGAGCTCTACGTGGGCCAGGGCTACGGCAAGGTGAGCTGGGCCGTGCGCACCATCTGGGAGCAATACATGGGCTGGTTCAAGGCGCAGGCCACCAGCGAGCTCTACCCGACGCAACCACGTGAGATCCATGGTGATCTGGTCGCGCTCGCAGGCCTCGAAGCGGTCCTCTCACGAGGGCGCGAGAAGCTGACGAGCGGCGATCCGGAAGCTGCGATGCTGTTCGCCGAGGCCGCGCTCGCCTATGACTCGCGCGCTCGCGGCGCGCTCGAACTCGCGCGCGATGCGAACCGCGCGCTGCTCGAGCGTTCGGGAGGCGACAATTTCTGGGAGACGGGCTGGCTGCGCACCCAGATCCAGCGGCTCGAAGAGGAGATCCGTGCATGAGCAAGTGGAAAACGGTGAGCTACGACTACGGCGGCGCGCAGGTGTTGGTGACGGGCGCCACATCCGGGATCGGCGCTGCGATCGCAGCGGCTTATCGCGACGCGGGCGCGCAGGTGACGATCACGGGCACGCGGGCGAGTGCAGCAGAGTACGAGTGCGATCTCTCGGGCTACCGCTATATGCAGCTGCAGCTCGAGGACAACGCCGGGATCGAGCAGGTCGCGGCCGCGCTGCCGCGTCTCGACATACTCGTGAACAACGCCGGCTGCGCCTTTGCCGCACAGAACGAGTACGAACCCGAGATCTTCGAGCGCGCCGTGCGCGTCAATCTGTTGAGCGCCTACCGCATGGCGCACGCGTGCCGCGCGAAGCTCGCGGCGAGCCAGCTGCCGGGGGGCGCCAGCGTCATCGGCATCGCCTCGATGACTTCCTACTTCGGCGTCGAGGTGGCGCCGGGCTACGGCGCCGCGAAGGCCGGGCTCGTGCAGCTGACCAAGACGCTCGCCATCGCCTGGGCGAAGGAGCGCATCCGGGTAAACGCTGTGGCCGCTGGCGTCATCCGCAGCCGCATGACGGAGGCGTTCTTGGCGATGCCCGACAGCGAGGCCTCGCGCCTGCGCACCCCGATGCAGCGCTTCGGCGCCCCCGAGGAAATCGCCGGCGCAGTGCTGTTTCTGACCAGCGCAGCAGCGAGCTTCGTGACCGGACAGACGCTGCCCGTGGACGGCGGCTTCACCGTGATGGGCTGAGATGTCGGCGCTCGAGGCCCCGACGCGGCGCAGCCTTGCGACGCGCGCCAAGCTCATCAGCGTCGCCGAGCGACTGTTCGCCGAGCGCAGCATCAACGGCGTCTCGCTCAACGAGATCAGCAAGGCGGCTGGCCAGCGCAACACCAACGCTTGTCAGTATCATTTCGGCGACAAGCAGGGGCTCTTGCAGGCGATTCTCGACAAGCATGTGCCCGGGATCGCCGCCGAGCGAGAGGCCATGCTGGCGAAGTTGGTTCGTTCGGGCCGCGAGCCGGGCCTGCGTGCGCTGGTGCAAGCCTTCGTGCGGCCAGTCGCCGCAAAGCTCCACGACGCCGACGGCGGCCGGGAGTTCATTCGCATCAACGCGCAGCTTGTCGCCTTGCACACGCTTTCGGTGCGTGGCGTGCCTGCCTCGCCGCTGCGCTTGGCGCGCGCCGATCGCTTCAGCCGCGCGTTGCGCCGGGCGCTGCGCGCCGCGCGGACGCCCGCAGCCGTCGCGCAACAGCGCCTGATGCTCGCCGCAGTGCTCGTATTCCATGGTCTCGACGATCACTCGCGCCTGCTGGACGCCTCCGGCGGGCGTGGCGCCGGGGACAGCGCGCTATTCGTCGCCAATCTGGAAGATTCCATTGTCGCTCTGCTGTCTGCGCCGGTTTCCGCCGCCACGATGCGGGCGATGCGACGTTCATAGCGAGAGGAGCACAGCGTGGCGAAGACACAGGATCTGAAAGAAAAGTACGGCCCTTGGGCGCTCGTGACGGGCGCTTCCTCCGGCATAGGCGAGCAGTTCGCGCGACTGCTCGCGCGCAGCGGCGTCAACGTGCTGCTGGTTGCGCGCCGCGCAGATCGCCTCGAGAGTCTCGCGCAGGAGCTGCGCCGTCGCCGCGGACTGGAGATCGAGTTGGTCGTTGCGGATCTGGCCGAGCCCGATGCAGTGGATCGCGTCGTGGCGGCGGTCGGCGAGCGTGACCTGGGGCTGGTCGTGAGTAACGCGGGGTTCGGTCTCAAGGGCGACTTCGCGGCGAGCGAGCGTGCGCGCATCGAGGCCATGTTCAACGTCAATGCGCGCGCTCCGCTGCTGCTGGCGCATGCTCTGTTGCCGCGTCTACGGGCGCGTGGACGCGGCGGCTTCATCTTCACGGGCTCGGTGGAGGGCGAAGCGCCTTATCCTTTCTCGGCGGCCTATGCAGCGACCAAGGCTTTCGTGCATAGCCTCGGCATGGGTCTGCACGGGGAGCTCGCAGGCAGCGGCGTGGACATGCTCGTGCTCGCGCCGGGCGCCACCGACACTGAAGCGATCAGGCTGCAGGGCTTCAAACCCGAGCTCATGCCCAATCTCATGTCGCCGGCCGAAGTCGCGAAGCAGGCGCTGCGGCGGCTCGGCAAGGCGCCGCTGCACGTGCCAGGGCCGGAGAACCGCAAGTACGTGAGCATGATGCGGCGCATGCCGCGCGAGAAGCTCATCGCCTTCAACGCCCAGGCCATGTCGGCGGCGCTCGACGCCAGCGGGCGCGGCGAGAACAACGGCGGCGGTGCACAGAACTGAGTTCGGCTGGAGTTCCTTTCATGGGTAAAGCCATTCACATCGACGACCTGGCCGCGCCGCGCCTGAGTGAAGCGCAAGCCGGGGCGCTGGCCTGGGGCGAGACGGTCACTGTCGATTTCAGTGAGCCGGCGATCCTGGACGCCGCGCGCCAGCGCACCGGACTCTCGGACTTCGGTCCGGACGACTTCCGGGAGCGCCTGCGCGTGTTGCGTGAGGCGTGGGATGGGGATCCGGAGATGACGCGCTTACATCGCACGGTGCTGCACGGCTATCTGGTGCGCTACGCGAGCAACCGGCTGCTGATTCAGGACACGCTGAGGCGTCATCCAGAGATCCTGAAAGAGCGGATCGAGCGGCCGGTGATCGTGGTCGGTCTGCCGCGCTCCGGCACGACGCATATGGTGAACCTGCTGGCCGCCGACGCGCGTCTGCACTCGCTGCCGCTCTGGGAGTCCTACGAGCCGGCGCCGCTGCCCGGCGAGCCGGCGCCGGGCGATGAGACCGATCCGCGCTACCAGCGCTGCGCCGCCGCTTGGGCAGGCATGCAGCAGACCACGCCGCTCATTGCTGCGATGCATCCGATGAACCCGGATCACATCCACGAAGAGCTCGAGCTCATGGGGCCGGACTTCGCTTCCTACAATTTCGAGTGGCTGTATCTCACGCCGCAGTGGCGTGATCACTATTACGCGCACGATCAGACGCCGCACTACGAGTACATGAAGAACGTGCTGCGGCTGCTGCAATGGCGGCGCGGTCAACGCAAGCGCTGGGTGCTCAAGTGCCCGCAGCATCTCGAGCAGCTGCCGGTGCTCATGAAGACATTTCCTGACGCGACGGTCGTGATCACGCATCGCGATCCCGTAGCGGTCATACAGTCGACGGTCACCATGCAGGCTTACAGCCAGCGCATGAACCGCCGCCGCGTGGCCTTGCAGGCGCTGGTCGAGTATTGGAGCGACCGCATCGAGCGTCTGCTGCGCGCTTGCGTGCGCGATCGCGATCTCTTACCGGCGGAGCGCAGCTTCGATTCGCCGTTCCATGCGTTCATGGCCGATCAGATGGGGGCCATGGAGCGGGTGTACGCGACCGCTGGCCTGGAACTAGACGCCGCGGCGCGCGGGCAGCTCACGCGTTATATCGCGGATCACCCGCGCGGCAAGGAAGGGCAGGTCGTTTACGACCTGCGCAGGGACTTCGGCGTGGATCCGACGGCGCTGCGCGAGCGTTTTCGTTTTTACTTCGATCGCTTTCCCGTCAAAGCCGAGGTCCGCTGAGACTTCGCCGGACTGCGGTCGGTAAACCAGAATGCACACGGGGCTGCGGCCGCCAGGAGCACATGCATGGATCTCGAGATCCTGATCGCCGAGCGCGCAATCGCACGCGCCATCTATCGCTTCGCGCGCGCGATGGACGAGCGCGACTGGGCTGCGCTAGACGGCGTGCTCGTCGAGGAGGCCAGCGCCGATCTGGGTATGGGAGTAGTGACCGGACGCGCCGCTATCGTCGCGTTCATCCGCAGCTTTCTCGATGAGTGCGGGCCCACACAGCATCTGATCGGCAATCTTCTCATCGACGTCGATGGCGATCGCGCGAGCAGTCGCTGCTACGTGAGCGACGTGCACAAGGGTGTGGGCGACAAGGCGCAGCTCACTTTCTCGACGCTCGGAGAGTACCACGACAGTTGGCAGCGCAGAGACGGCGAGTGGCTCATGACTCATCGTTGTAAGCGCAACCGTGCACATCTCGGCTCGATCGAGGTGCTCGGTCCTGGCCCGCGCTGAATCGCCCGCAGCGCGGGCCGCATTCAGACGCTCTCGGACGGCTGAATGAATCGTGTGCGGTAGGCGGCGAACCACTCCTCAAGTGCAGAGCGCGTGAGGCCGAATTCGTCCAGCGTGTAGTGATGCGCGCCGCGCTTCTCGCGGCCGTTCTCCCGCAGCCACTGCTCAGCCGCGCGCTCCGCCGCCGGCGTCACCGGTTCGCCCAGGCGTTGGAGCACGCGGCGCCACTGTCCGAGCGGGTCCTTGACGAGGTCCTGATAGGCGACGTCGATGAAGCGGCTCTCGCCCACCTCGTCGCGCAGGTGTGTGAAGCGCTCGAGCATCTCCGCCCAGCGCCGCGCGGTGAAGCGGCCAACCTCGACGCGGTCGAGCTGCGCGGCGCTGAGCTCGTGCAGCGCCACGACCATGCTGCAGTACGAGGGCGCCGTGTGCAGCGGATCGCGGTGCGTCATGATGAGCTGTGCTTCTGGAAATACGGCGAGGAGCGCGTCGAGTGCGGCAAGGTGGCCGGGAGTCTTCGTGACCCAGCGCTTGCCGGCCCGCTCGGGATCCTGCCACTGCAGGAACTTCAGCACCGTGCGCAGCTCCTCGTACGCCGGCCGCTGATCGGCGCGTTTCAGCCACGCCGAGTACGAAGGAATATAGGCGTACGCCTCGGGCATCGTGCCGATGAAGAACTGATCGAGGATGATGATCTCCTCGTCCGCGCCGTGCACCTGGAATGGGTGGATCGACATCAGATCGGGGTTGTGCTCGAGCATCGAGGCGAGCAGCCGCTCGGCGAAGGCCACGCGCTCCACGGGCCGTCCGCGTTCCTCGCCGGGAAAGGGCGCGTAGTTCTGCGCCTCCCACCAGCGCAGCGCCGTGAGGCCGGGAGCGGTGGTCAGCAAGCGATGAAACATCGTGCTGCCGGTGCGCGGCAGACCGACGATGACGCCGGCGACCTGGACGTTTTCCTGCAGGATTTCCGGATGGCGCTTGACGGCGTCGGTGGTGCGCAGCCGGTTGACGAGTCCGGCGAGGATGCGCTCGCGATGCGCCGCCACGCCGGCCTCGCTCAGTCTCGCCTCCGTGCGCAGCGCGTTCAGCATTACGCCGAGCGGCTCCAAGAACCAGGATGAGCCGAAATCATCTAGACCGGCGCGGTTGCGCGCTTCGGCCAGCAGGGTCTCGGCGTGAAGTGGGTGGTCGCTAGGGTTCATCGGCCAATCTCGATCGAGCAGCATTGAATGCGGAGTCGACGAGCCCTCCGCTCGTCAGACTGCCGCGGGAAGCGTCTCAGGGCATCACCTCGCCGCCGTTGACTTCGAGAGTGGCGCCGGTTATCGCGGAGGCGTAGTCAGAAATCAGGAACAGCGCCGCACGCGCGCACTCGTCGTCGGTGACGATGCGTCGCAGCGCCTTGGTCGAGGCCACTTCGTCGTGCATCTGCTGCTCGGACTTGCCCTGCGCCTGCGCCATCATCGTGATGGCGCCTTGCACGGGCGCGCCCCACATCCAGCCCATGCGGGCAGTGTTGACGCGGATGTTGTGCGGGCCAAGCTCGGTCGCCAGATACTTCGCCGCGACCAGCAGTCCGCCCTTCGATGCGGCGTAACCGGGCTCGCCCGGAAACGGCTTCAGGGTCGCCATGGAGTTGATCATGACGACCGCCCCGCCGCCCTGCGCCTTCATCTGCGGCGCCGCGGCGAGCGTCATCTGCATCGAACCGATCACGTTCGTGTCGAAGACCTGTTTCCAGACCTGGAAATCCGCCTGTTCGACCGGCTCGAAATTGCCGTGCAGGAAGGCGCTGTTCACCAGCCCGTCGATGCGGCCGAATTCGGCGACAGTCTTGTCAACTGCACGCTTGCATTGAGCGGCGTCGGTGATGTCGGTCGCAATCTTCAGCACCTTGCAGGCGACGCCGAGCTCACGGACGCGCTGTTCTGCGTCATCGAGCTTTTCGGCCGTGCGCGCCAGCGCCGCGACTCCACGTGCGCCTTCGCGCGCCGCCTCGACGGCGAGCTTGACCCCCAGTCCCGGTCCGATCCCCGAGACGATGACAACTTTGTCTTTCAGCAGCATTTCTTGATCTCCCGGTGAGGCCTGTAACCGTTCTCTTCCATCCACGCCCGAGCCTTTTCAGGCGGCGTCCGACAAACGAGCTTGGCGAGCCGAGCGCGCCTGCGGGCGCGCCCTCCTGTCGATCATGCGCGCAGCTGTCGCCGCAGGGTTTCGAGCTTCACGACCCGGCAGTTCGGCGTCGGGTGGCTCTTCGCTCCCGTCCAGCGCAGCAGCATCGTGCCTGTCGAGTGCCCGGCTGTATCGAGAAAATTCAGGGCGCCCGGATTCTCCGCTGCAACGACCACGGTGACCGAGCCGTCGGGGTTGTACTTCGCTGTGTGGCTGTTCACGTGCACCGGCAGGTAGCGGTAGTCGAGCGATTCCATCCAGTAGTTGTCGAGCTGCAGATTCCACAGCTCGCACTCGGGCGCCGGCGTGTCGATCACCAGCGCCTCGTCCTCGGCGAGCGCCCAGTAGCCGTGTAAATAGAAAATATTCGGATCGCCGCCGCCCTTGATGAACAGCGTTTGATCGACGGTCGCAAGCGTGTTGGGCTGTGTACGGAACTTCACTACCCAATCGGCGAAGGTGCTGGCCGTGCCGCGCACGAAGCCGGCTGCGGCTCTGAGGCCGCGGTCGAGGCGAGCGGCCGACAGCGGCTCGGGGCGCTGCGGCCCGCCGAGCCTTTCGATGGTCACGACGGCGGGAGTCTCCCGCGGCCGATCCAGAAAGGTCTGGCGCACGAGCAGCATGGAGCTGTCGGCCTGCATCGGCAGCCAGTTGCGCTCGTGGGGTCGGCGGCTGATCGTGATCTCGAAACGTCCGTCGGCGTCCATCTCGATCTGGCTCGCGTCGAGCTCGCCCGTCGAAGCCATGGTGCCGTCGATCGCATAGCGATTCGCCTTGGTGGCGAAGGATAGATACGGCGCCGTGCCCCGCTGGCCGCGGATGCGGTACTCACGGTCCGGGGCGATCGTGGCGTTCATGTAGAGGTTGTCGGGATTGTCCGCGCCAATCTTCACCGTCGTGTGCGAAGCCTGGTACAGCAGCGGAAAATCTGGATCGTCGCACTCGAGCATCATTTCGAGAGCGACTCGGGTGAGCCGGCTCAAATAGCGCCAGCCTTCGGCGCGGTCGATTTCCGTAACGGGCGTCTCGGGGCGCAGCACCACCTGGCCGGCCGCCTTCAGCGCGTCGCAGAAGTCGGCCCAGCTCTGGCCGTTCAGCACTCGTGTCAGCGCATCTTCATTTGTGGACATCTCGCACTCCTCGCCTGACGGGCCTCAACCATGGGGTTGTAGCGCAGGTTCTGCCGAGAGGGCAGCACTGCGCCCGGAAGTGATGTGTGGCTGTCCGACTTCTGGTTGGAGCCGCTCTTCATCATCGCCGCATCCGAGCGATGGCGCGACCCAGTCCATTTTCGGGAGATCGCCCGGCGGACTCCTCACTTCTGACGAGGAATATGCGCCCGGCGCTCGCTATGCTTGTTGCAATGCACGTCGTCTTTGACGACGCGCAGCGCAGCGCATCGAAGCCACGCTCAGCGTACAGCCGCCCGGCGGCGCCTTTGATCGGCTCAGCCCAGGTTCGCTGCGTTCTCTGAACAATGGTCGCTTGACTTTCACGCCGCATAGTGGCGGATAATCGCAACTTATCAGTCGATAAGTCAATCCCGGGAGATCCATCGTCCATGATTTCGCCCGCACCCGACGTAGCGCCGCGCGTCACTCCACGGCATCCGCCGGGTCTCACGCATTTGCAGCGCCTCGAGGCCGAGAGCATCCAGATCTTCCGCGAGGTGGTCGCCGAGTGCGAGAAGCCGGTGATGCTGTACTCGATCGGCAAGGATTCATCGGTCATGCTGCACTTGGCGATGAAGGCGTTCTATCCGGCGCCGCCGCCGTTTCCGCTGATGCACGTGGACACCATGTGGAAGTTCCGCGCGATGTACGAGTTCCGCGATCGCATGGCTCGTGAGATCGGCATGGAGCTCATCGTGCACGTGAACCCGGACGGGATCGCGCAGAACATCAACCCCTTCACGCACGGCTCGCAGATTCACACCGATGTGATGAAGACCCAGGGGCTCAAGCAGGCGCTCGACAAGTACGGCTTCGACGCGGCCTTCGGCGGCGCGCGGCGCGACGAGGAGAAGTCGCGCGCCAAGGAGCGCGTGTTCTCCTTTCGCTCGGCGCAGCATCGCTGGGATCCGAAGAATCAGCGGCCGGAGCTTTGGAGCCTGTACAACACGCGCAAGAGAAAGGGCGAGAGCATCCGCGTGTTTCCGATTTCGAACTGGACCGAGCTCGACGTGTGGCAGTACATCCATCTCGAGAACATCCCGATCGTGCCGCTGTACTTCTCGGCCATGCGCCCGGTCGTCGAGCGCGACGGCGCGCTCATCATGGTGGACGACGAGCGCATGCCCCTGAATCCGGGCGAGCAGCCGCAGATGAAGAAGGTGCGCTTTCGCACGCTCGGCTGCTATCCGCTCACCGGCGCGATCGAGAGCGAGGCCGACACACTGCCGGCGATCATCCAGGAGATGCTGCTCACCACTTCATCCGAGCGCCAGGGCCGCGTGATCGATCACGATGCGGCCGCCTCGATGGAGAAGAAAAAGCAGGAGGGGTACTTCTGATGGCCCACAAGTCTGAGCTCATCGCGAGCGACATCGAGGCCTATCTCGAGGCCCACCAGCACAAGAGCCTGCTGCGTTTCATCACCTGCGGCTCGGTCGACGACGGCAAGTCCTCGCTCATCGGCAGGCTGCTGTATGAATCGAAGATGATCTTCGAGGATCAGCTCGCCGCCCTGGAAGCCGATTCGAAGAAGGTCGGCACACGCGGCGGCGAACTCGACTTCGCGCTGCTGGTCGACGGCCTGGCCGCCGAGCGCGAGCAGGGCATCACCATCGACGTCGCCTACCGCTTCTTCTCCACGGAAAAGCGCAAGTTCATCGTGGCCGACACCCCCGGGCACGAGCAGTACACGCGCAACATGGTGACCGGCGCCTCGACGGCCGATCTGGCCGTGATCCTCATCGACGCGCGCAAGGGCGTGCTCACCCAAACGCGCCGTCACAGCTTCCTCGTCTCGCTGCTGGGCATCCGCCGCGTCGTGCTGGCGGTGAACAAGATGGATCTGGTCGGTTACTCGCGCGAGATCTTCGAGACGATCCTGCAGGAGTACCGGGATTTCGCCGCACAGATCAAGCTCGAGGACATCACGGCGATCCCGATCTCGGCGGTGCACGGCGACAACATCGTCGAGCACGGCGCCAACATGCCCTGGTATCAGGGCCCGACGCTGATGCACCACCTCGAGACCGTCGACGTCGACGAGGAGCTCTCCGCCAAGCCGTTTCGCCTGCCCGTGCAATGGGTGAACCGCCCGAATCACGAATTTCGCGGCTTCGCCGGACTCATTGCGAGCGGCGTGGTGCGCAAGGGCGATCGCATCCGCGTCCTGCCCTCGGGGCGCGAGAGCCGCGTGGCTCGCATCGTCACCGCAGACGGCGATCTGGAGTCGGCGGTCGCCGGCCAGTCTGTGACGCTCACGCTCGAGAGCGAAATCGACATCAGTCGCGGCGACGTGATCGTCGCGGGCGATGCTCCGCCCGAGGTGGCCGATCAGTTCGAGGCGACGATCGTCTGGATGCACGACGATCCGATGCTCCAGGGCCGCGACTATCTCATGAAGATCGGCGCCCGCACGGTGTCGGCCACCGTGGCGCCGTTGAAGCACAAGATCAACGTGAACACCCTCGAGCACGCCGCCGCCGAGCGCCTCGAGCTCAACGACATCGGCGTATGCGAGCTCGAGCTCGATCGGCCGATTCCCTTCGAGCCCTACGCCGAGAATCATGTGCTCGGCGGTTTCATTCTCATCGACTGGCTCACGAACAACACCGTGGGCGCGGGTCTGCTGAATTTCGCTTTGCGACGCTCGCAGAACGTGCACTGGCAGGCGCTCGATGTGAACAAGCAGTTGCGCTCGCAGCTCAATGGTCAGAAGGCCTGCGTGCTATGGCTCACCGGGCTCTCGGGCGCCGGCAAGTCGACGATCGCGAACCTCGTCGAGAAGCGTCTGCTCTCCATGGGGCGGCGCACCTATCTGCTCGACGGCGACAACGTGCGCCACGGCCTCAATAAGGATCTCGGCTTCACCCCACAGGATCGCGTCGAGAACATCCGGCGCGTGGCCGAGGTCGCGAAGCTGATGGTCGACGCCGGCCTCATCGTGCTCGCGTCTTTCATCTCGCCGTTTCGCACCGAGCGACGCATGGCGCGCGAGCTCCTCGAGCCCGGCGAATTCCTGGAGGTGTTCATCGACACGCCCATCGAGGTCGCCGAACAGCGCGACGTGAAGGGGCTATACAAGAAGGCGCGACGCGGCGAGCTCAAGAACTTCACCGGCATCGATTCGCCCTACGAGGCGCCGGAGAACCCCGAGATCCGCATCGACACTCGGACGCTTTCGCCCGAGCAGGCGGCGGATCAGATCGTCGCGCACCTCGCCGCCAACGATTTCCTGCGTCGCACATGAACAACGCACATACGGACGCAGAGCGGGCGGTGCTGCTGGAGCGGGTGGTCGGAATCGCCCGCAGCGCGGGCGCGGAGATCCTGGAGGTCTACGCCTCGCAGGATGCGGGCGCGAGCACCAAGGCGGACGATTCGCCGTTGACGCTCGCCGACCTGCGCGCGCATCGCGTCATCGTGGAGGCGCTGCAGGCGCTGACGCCCCAGATCCCGGTGCTCTCGGAGGAATCGGCGGAGATGCTCCCTTACGCGGAGCGCTCGCGCTGGAGGCGCTATTGGCTGGTCGATCCGCTCGACGGCACCAAGGAGTTTCTCTCGCGCAACGGTGAGTTCACGGTCAACATCGCTCTCATCGAGGGGCATGCGCCGGCGCTCGGCGTGGTGCACGTGCCGGTGCGCGACGCCACTTATTCCGGGCTGCCCGGCATCGGCGCGTGGCGTCGACGCGGTGGGGGCGAAGCCGAGCGCATACACGTGCGCCAGCATGCGAGCTCGCCCGTTCGGGTGGTCGGCAGCAAGTCGCATCGCGGCGATTCCCTCGACGGCTTTCTCGCGCGGCTTGGACCCCACGAGCTTGTGCCGGTAGGCAGCTCACTGAAGTTCTGCATGGTCGCCGAAGGCGAGGCGGACGTGTATCCGCGTCTGGGTCCGACCTCCGAGTGGGACACTGCGGCCGCGCAGGCCGTGGTCTGCGCCGCCGGGGGCGTGGTGGTCACGCTGGATGGTCAGCCGCTGTCCTACAACACCAAGCCGGAAATCCTGAATCCGCATTTCGTGGTCTACGCGGATCGCGGGCGCGATTGGCTGGCGCTGCTGCAGTAGAGCTGCGCGAGGGACTGAGCGGCGGACCTTCGCGTATCATCACTGCATCAGGAGGTCTGCCGCTTATGACGAAGCTCACCGATTTCTCGCTCTCCCGCCCTTGCCAATTCGCGCGCGTCGAACACTTTGACTTCGAGACCGACGTGGCCATCGTCGGTTTCGGGGCCGCCGGCTCCTGTGCGGCCATCGAAGCGGCCGGCGCCGGCGCGAAAGTGATGCTTTTCGAGGTGAGTTCGGGCAGCGGCGGCGCGGCGGCGCTGTCCGGCGGCGAGCTTTACGTCGGCGGGGGCGGCGGCTCGCCCCAGCAGCGCGCCGCGGGCTTCGAGGATCGCACCGAGGATTTCTATCAGTATCTCTTGATGGCCGGCGGGCCGAACGCCGATCAGGCGAAGGTGCGCCTCTATGCCGACAACGCGCTCGGGCATCTCGACTGGATGATCGCCCAGGGCGTCCCTTTCAAGAACTCCTACATCGCCGAGCGCGTCATGGAGCCGCTGACCGATGACTGCCTTGTGTGGACGGGCAGCGAGGAAGCGTGGCCCTTCGCTCAGGCGGCGCGTCCCGCTCCCCGCGGCCATACGGTGCAGCAGGAAGGGTGGGGTGCAGGCAAGCTCCTCATGGAAACGTTGGCCAAGCGGGTGAAGGCGCTTGGCGTCGACGTGCGCTTCGATGCGCGCGTCCTGGCGCTCATCGCCGACCACAACAGACACGTGCAGGGGCTGGTGGTGCGCATCGACGGCCAGCCGCGTTTCGTGCGCGCCCGCAACGGCGTGGTGCTCTGCGCCGGCGGCTTCATCATGAATCGTGAGATGGTCAGGCGCCACGCGCCGCTGTTGCTGCGGGCGGATAATCCTATCGGCACGGTGGACGACGGTTCGGGCGTGCGCCTCGGCATGAGCGTAGGCGGCGCGGCGATCAACATGTCGGAGGGCTTCGCGACCATACCCTGGTATCCGCCAGGCTCGCTCGTGAAGGGGATCTTCGTGAACGAGCGCGGCCAGCGCTTCATCAACGAGGACTGCTACCACGGGCGCGTCACACAGTTCATCCTCGAGCAGCCTGGCGACCGCATCTGGCTGCTGCAGGACCACGAGACCTACGCGGCCGGGCTCCTGCACCAGAGCGCGCGCATCGAGATCGGCGCAGCCGCGGACACCTGGGAGGAGATCGAGCAGGAGCTGAAACTGCCCGAGGGTACGCTCACGGCCACCGTGGCGGTTTACAACCGCTACGCCGCGCGCGGCGAGGACCCGCTCTTCCACAAGGCGAAGAAGTGGCTCAAACCTCTCGACAAGCCGCCCTTCGTGGCCCTCGATTGCCGTGTCGATCACGCGCAGTACACCACCTTCACTTTGGGCGGGCTCGATACGTCGCCGACGGGCGAGGTGCTCACCGAGGATCGTGAGCCGATCCCGGGCCTTTATGCCGCAGGACGCACCGCCTGCGGATTGCCGCGCTGGGGCAAGGGCTACAGCTCCGGCCTGTCCATCGCCGATTCGACTTTCTTCGGACGTCAGGCTGGCCTGCAGGCGGCTCGCACAAGGCGCTGAAGGGGTTGCGGAGCTACACGCGGGGCTCGTCATGACGGCCTTGCTCCACGAGCCGCAGGAACTCAGCCAGCTGTTGCTGCTGCTGTACGAAGGCGCCCTCGACCCGGGGCGTTGGCGGGAATTCCTCGAGCTCGTCGGCCGGCGCCTGAAGGCCAACTACGCGACCCTGGTGCTGAGATCGCCGGCCATCGGTGAAAGCGGCCTGCTGTACAACTGGGGCGCCCAGCCCGAAGGCACGGCGGCCTACACCGGGCGGTACTTCGCGCTGGATCCCTTCGTGGGGCTGCCGGAAGGCCAGGTCGTGACGCTGCACGAGTTCGTCGGCAAAGAGCGGCTCGAGCAAAGCGAGTTCTACCGCGAGTACATGCAGCCGGTCGATTCGATCTATAACCTCGGCGTCGACCTGCGCGAGCCGGGCCGCTATTACGTGCGCTTTCGCGTGTGCCGCTCGGGGCGCACGGGTGAGTTCGGCCCGGACGCGCGGCGCTTCTGCGAGCTGTTGACGCCGCATCTGCGGGCCGCGATTCGCATACATGTCGAGCTCGACCTGGCTCGCACCGCGCGCGGGATCTACGCCGACGCCATGGACGATCTCACGCTCGCCACGATCATCCTCGATGAAGATGCGCGCGTCGTGCACAGCAACGCGCTCGCCCAGCAGATCCTCGCAGAACGCGACGGCATCGCGCTCACCGATACGACCCTCGTGTTCCGCGATCGAGAGGATGCGCAGCGTTACCGCGAGGCAGTCGCGCGCGCCCTCGAAGCGGGCCGCACCGGTCGACCGGGGATGGTCGAGGTGATCCGCGTGCAGCGCTCCTCCGGCAAAGGCCACTTCGGCATGATCATTCGTCCAGGCTGGTCGCGGCTGCGCGAGCCGCAGACCCCGATGGCCGGTTCGGTGGCCGTGTTCCTGAGCGCCGAACCCGGCGAGCGCGACGCCTCGACCGCAAGCGTGCGCAAGCTTTTCGGGCTCACCGAGAAGGAAGCGCAGCTCGCGCTTTCGCTCGCCAACGGCCACACGCTCCAGGAGTTCGCCGACGAGTTCGACATGAGTCTCAATACCGCTCGCGCCCACCTGCGCGCGATCTACGCCAAGATCGGCGTCGATCGCCAGGCAAAGCTCGTGCGCGTCATCCTGAAAAGCGTCGCAGCGCTCGGCTGACGCTCCTCCACGACGAGGACCCCCATGCCCATCGATCCCGCCTTTCGCGCTTTGCTCGAGCTGCCAGGTGCGGAGCTGCGCCCGCCGCCGCCTGAGCTCGGCGCCGCCGGCTTGCGCGCGGCGCTTGCGGCCAATCCGCTGCCGCCAGTCGAGAAGGAAGCGGTGCACGAAGTGCGCGAGCTCACCGTGCGAGGCGCCGCAGACACGCTGCGTGTGCGCCTGTATCGCCCGAGCGCGGCCACGGAGCTGCCGCTCGTAGTGTTCTTCCACGGCGGGGGGTTCGTCATGTGCGATCTCGAGACCCACGACCCGCTATGCCGCAGTCTGGCCAGGGCCTCGAATTGCGCAGTGGCCTCGGTCGAGTATCGATTGGCGCCGGAGGCCCGTTTCCCTGGGCCGCTGGAGGATTGCTACGCCGCGGTCGAGCAGCTGGCCGCACGCGCCAGCGAGCTGGGCGCCGATCCTGAACGCCTTGCCGTGTGCGGCGACAGCGCTGGCGGCAATCTTGCTACGGTCACCGCGATGCTGGCGCGCGATCGCGGTGGGCCGCGCCTCTCCTACCAGGCGCTCATCTATCCGGTGACCGACCTGGCCTGTGAGAGCGCCTCGGTGAGCGAGCTCTCGCAAGGCTACATGCTTACGGCGGACATCATGCGCTGGTTCTCGGAGTGCTATCTCGGGGACCTCGCGCGCGCGGCCGATCCCCTCGCCTCGCCGCTGCGCGCGACGAATCTTGCGGGGCTGCCGCCGGCGACGGTCATCACCGCCGAGTGCGATCCGCTGCGCGACGAGGGTGAAGCCTATGGCGATCGACTGCGTCAGAACGGCGTGCCCGTCGTGGGCCGGCGCTACCTCGGCATGCTGCACGGCTTCATGAGCATGCCCTATGTCACGCCGGTCGCCGGACGCGCCATTGCGGATCTCGGGCTGGATTTGCGGGCGGCGCTGGGGCCGGCGCGATAACGCTGCGCGAGCGCAGCGTCATCCGGATCGTCGGCCTCGCGCGAGCCGCCTGGGGAGCCTCTGACTTATTCCTGCGCTCCCCAGGCGCTCGAAACACCGTGCATTTCAGGCGTTCCTTGGCCTGAACCGTCAAGGTGGTGGTTGATCCGAGCTTCCCTAGAACTCGTAGATGAAGTTGACGCCGTACGTGCGCCGCTCCGCCCAGGCCGTTGCGCTCGCAAAATAGCCGGCCGGCGTCACGACGCCGGACGGATCCTCGGCTGCGATCGGCCCGCCAAGACCGATGCGGTGCACCGGCCACTCCTTGTCGGTGAGATTCTTGCCCCACAGATCGACGCGCAGACGGCTGTCGTTGAGGAAGCCTATCTTCCAGGAGAGACGGCCGTCGAGCAGCCCGAAGCTCGGACGCGAGTAGATGTCGGCGCCCGGCACGCCTTCGCCGGTCGGTTCCGTGAAGTACACGCGGTCTTCCCAGCGATAGTTGAGTATCGCGCTCAGATCGTTGTCGCCGAACTTCAGGAAGGTCCAGCTGGCGCCGACGTTGACGCTGTTCTCGGGCGCATAGGACACCCTGAACAGCTCCTTGATGTTCTGTCCGATCTGATACGGCGAGAGGGGGTTCACCGCGGGATCGAAGATCGTGCCCGCGCGCACGATTACTTCGTCGTGCTTCGCATCGAGGTAGGTGTAGTCCAGCGTGAAGCTCAGATTCTCCGTCGGCTGCCAGAGCGTCTCCAGTTCGAAACCGCGCACGGTGGCCTTGCCGGCGTTCAACCCGAGCACGATCGAGGAATCCCCGGGATTCGTGTTGAAGAACATCTGCATGTCTTCGAACTCGCTGTTGAACGCCGCAGCGTTCAGACGCACGCGCCGATCGAAGAGATAGGACTTCACACCCAGCTCGTAGACCGTGACGTCCTCGGGCTTGAAAGTGAGTCCGAACTGTCCGACGTCCACCGCCGCGCCCGAGCCGCCGGCCTTGTAGCCGGTGGCGACGCGCAGATACGTGCTCACGTCCTCGGTCCAGGAGAAGTTCGCGGTGAAGGACGGATTGAACTGGCTCGATTCCACGTCGTTGGAGTTGACGAGCCCCGGCGCCGGCTCCTGCGCAATCGGGAAGCCAAAGTAGGTGTTCAGCAGATTGCGCTCGGCCGAGCGTTCGTCTTTCGTATAGCGGGCGCCGAAGGTCAGATCGAGGCGGTCGTCCAGCACCGGCGGCGTCCAGGTGAGCTGCGCGAAGGCGGCCCGGGACTTCGACTCCGCCTCGACCAAACGATCCTTGGACAGCAGGAGCGGCGGAGGAAACAGATCGGTGATCAGCACGTTCTGGAAGTGCCGACCGCTTTCCTTGAAGTAATAGAGGCCGGCTACATAGTCGATCCGCCCTTCGAGCAGACTGCCCACGGCCTGCACTTCCTGGGAGAACGCGTGATACTGAATGTCGTCGAAACTACGGAAGCCTGTCATGAACGATTCGGCGTAGTCCTGGTGAAACACCGTGCCGACGTCGCGATAGCCGGTGAGTGAGCGCAGCGTGAGGCCGTCGCTCACATCCCAGGACAGCGTGAGGCCGTGCGACTCGTACTCGCCCTGGCTCTCGGGCAGATCGAAGGCGCGGTAGGTCCGATCCTCAGGCTTGCCTCGATCCGAGTAGCCGGGCACGAGACCGACCAGCGCGGAGTTGGTGTAATAGATCGGCGTCGAGTCGAGCTCGCCCTTCTCGAAGAAGTAATCGGCCGTGAAGGATCTACCCGTATCCCAGCGCAGCGCCAGGCGTCCGGCCCTTTGATCCTCCTGGCCGAAATCATTGCCTGGGCCCATGTTTTCGACGTAACCGTCCTGCTCGCGCTTGAGGAAGGAGAGCTTGGCTGACAACCCGCCCCATTTGGGGAGATCGACCACCGTTGAAGCCCAGCTCCTGCTTGAAACCGAACTCCCCCGAGGGCTTCTTGCTGATGAGATTGACCGCGCCGCCCGTCGTGTTGCGCCCATAGAGCGTGCCCTGGGGTCCGCGCAGCACCTCGACGCGCTCGATGTCGGCCAGGTCGAAGGTCACCATCTGGCCTCGCGGGATGTAGAAGCCGTCCTGGTAAAGCCCAACGGCGCTGTCGAGCGTGATCTGTCCGGGATCCGCCACGCCTTGGCCGCGCATGAAGAGAATGAGTGTGTTCGACGAGCTCGGGTAAGGCGTGAAGGAGATGCTCGGCGTGGCTTTGGCGACGCCTTCGAAATCCGTGATGCCCCGATCGGCGAGCGCCTCGGCTGTGATGGCCGAAATCGCGATCGGTATGTCCTGCAGCGTGCTCTCACGGCGCTCCGCGGTCACGATGATTTCCTGGATCGTTCCGGAGAGTTCCTGCTGCTGCTGCGGCTGTGCAAGAGTCTCGGAGCCGCAAACCGACAACGCCGCTCCCGCCACAAACAGCAGATGACTGCTTGGCCGTACGGTCCTACTCGACATGATCGCCCCCTCTTGATGTCTTGATTGTCGTAATCATTCGCTGTGCACGGCGGAGCCATTTGTATTTCTCCAACGCTGCAACCGTCGCTTGACGTCCGCACGTCAAGTTGAGTAATCATTGCAACCTATCGCTCGATAAGTCAATCCCAGCCTAGATATCTATAGCTTGTGAGTTGAGCGGCGCCCGCCGCAGCGCCGCACGTCAGTTGATCGCGTCAGCGGTTCCAGGACGCCTTCGTTGCGACGCTGCGACAACAGGGGAGGCGTTTGTACATCGATGGCCGAGTTCGATCGCTCGCGATCAGGACGCGGCGCTACGTTGCACCACCAATTGGAGACTCGAATGCCCAGCTCATCCGAAATGAAAGCCGTCTTGCAGGCCTACATCGACGCCTTCAATCGAGGCGACGCCGAAGCGATAGTCGCGCTCTATGCAGAAGACGCGACTGTCGAGGATCCGGTCGGCTCGCCGCCCAAGCGCGGCCGCCAGGCGATCCTGGAGTTCTATCGCGAAGCGATCGCGACCGGCGGCAGGATCGTTCTCGACAGTCCCATGCGCGGATCGCACGGCGACGCCGCAGCTATGGCTTTCAGCGTGCATGTAGGACCGATGACCGTGCGAGTGATCGACACCATGACGTTCGACGCTTCCGGACGTATCACACAAATGAGGGCCTACTTCGGCCCGGACGATTTCGTGCAGTAGCGCTGCTGCAGCGGCCGCAAACGTCCGCCGCCGTCCCCACCAACGGCAGCCGCTTCGAAGGCTGCCGGCCCCTGCCTCATCAATACGGACTAGTTTCAAAGCGCCCGCCAACGACTATGCTTGGTTCGTAAGTTTGATTTTCCTCAATCCGCAAGTGAGCAACGCCGGATGACGAACCAACAGCCTGGCCGATTCGAGATCTCGGCGGACGACGCCTTCATCGAGCGGGCGCTGC
>Ga0079224_100002864_pt1 | contig 21349 bp, 16 predicted proteins | sample Stecom2015_FD_80414 | JGI IMG/M metagenome (GOLD analysis project Ga0079224, IMG submission 80414) | Agricultural soil microbial communities from Utah to study Nitrogen management - Steer compost 2015 | ecosystem: Environmental > Terrestrial > Soil > Agricultural land | place: USA: Utah...
CGCCGCATCGAGCGCTACGCCGTGCTGCCGCAGTCGCCGGGCGAGGTCGAGCTGCCGGGGGTCGAGCTGCCGTGGTTCGACGTCGAGGCCGGACGCTGGAGGATCGCGTCGGTTCCGTCCCGCCCGATCGAGGTCATGCCGGGCGCGCCGCAGGATCCGCTGCCGCTGCCGCAAGCCGCGCCGGCGCCCGTGCAAACGGCCGCGCCGCCGCCGGCCGCCAATCCGTGGCCGCTCGTCAGCGCCGCGCTCGGCGCGGGGTGGGCGGTGACGCTGCTGCTCTGGTGGCGGTCGACGCGCTCGATGCGGCCCGTCGGGGTGCCGGAGGCCGCGCCGGGCCGGCGGCCGGCGCCGCGCGGCGCCCACAAGCGCCTGCGGGCGGCGTGTGAGCGCAACGATGCGGCGGCGGCACGCACCGCGCTCCTCGAGTGGGCGGCGGAGCGTTTTCCCGGGGACGCGCCTCGTTCACTCGGTGCGCTCGCGGCGCGCCTGCCGGACGAGGCCGCGGCGGCCGTGCTCGAGCTCGAGGCCGCGTTGTATGCGCCCGGCGCGCGCGCCTGGAACGGCGCGGCGTTGGCCGCGGCGCTCGATGCGCGCGGTGAGCGCGGACGCCGGCGCCCTCGCGCCGCTGACGATCCGCTAGCGCCGCTGTACCGATGACGCAGGATCGGCTGTGACACACGTCGCGCTCCGTCGAACCTTTATGGACTGTGACCGGATTGGCCGCCGGGCTCGGCCGTTTGGTGCATTCTGTCCACTACTCGAGCCCGTTCGGTCAGGCCGATGGAGCTCCCCGCACTCGATCGAGCCAATGTAAGATCTGCGTACGCGGACCAGCTGAACCGGGGCTTCGCCAGGCTTCGGTTCGACGGGTTGCTTGAGAAGGAGTTTCGCGACTTTTATCTCGCGCAGAACCTGCCTCGGGCCCGGCTTGCCATGCTGATCGCGCTGGCGCCGGTCTTCACGATCTTCCTCATTCAGCTCGTCGTGACCACGCCCGCGCACGGGCTGACGCCGTGGCGGCTGAACCTCCTGTTCCCGCTGCTGCTTGCGACGGCGGCGGCGATGTACCTGCCGATCGCGAAACGCTGGCACACGGCGATCGCCGGATTCAGCGCGCTCGCCGGCGGCATGCTGATCACGTACTTCTCGCACGTCGAGGCCATGCAGGGCGGGTCGGGTCTGATCGGCGCGCAGATGCTCGCGATGCTGTTCGCGTGCCTGTTCCTGGGGCTCCTGTTCGACGTCGCGATGGCGCTGGGCAGCCTGCTGTTCTCGTGGCATCTGGTGGCGGCGGTGCTCGTCGGCGTTCCCTCCGAGGAGATGTGGTATTCCGCCGCGCTGCTCGCCACCGCCGGAGGCGCTGCGCTCATCACGACCTACAAGATGGAGCACGTCATTCGAACGAGCTTCCTTGAGACGCGGTTGCTGCACACGCTCGCCGAGCGCGACGGCATGACCGGGCTGTACAACCGGCGCATCTTCGACGACTACGCGAAGCGGGTCTGGCGCCAGTCGCGGCGCGAGGATCAGGCGCTCACGATCGTCATGGTCGATATCGACGACTTCAAGGTCTACAACGACCTGTACGGGCACCAGGCGGGCGACGATACGCTGAAGAAGGTGGCGGAAACGATCGCGCGCTGCGCCAAGCGGCCGTTCGATTTCACGGCGCGCTACGGCGGTGAGGAGTTCGTGCTGCTGTTGTACGGGCCGCCGAGCGAGTATTCGCGTTCGCTGCCGGAGCAGATCCGGCAGGACGTGCTGGCGCTCGGTATCCCGCACGAGGGCTCGCGCGTGGCGGACGTCGTCACGGTCAGCGTCGGTGTCGCGATCGTCGAGGTGGGCGCCGCGCGCAGCCTCGCCGGCGCGATCCAGATCGCGGACGAGGCGCTCTACCAGGCGAAACAGGAAGGGCGCAACCGCGTCGTGTTCAAGATGGCCGGCGACGTCGACGCCGAGACCGGCAACTTCCGCCTTCGACGAACGGCTCCGTCCTGATCCGCGCTTGACGCCGCGGGCGCACGATCCGGCAACGGGCAATACGACGCGCCCACGGCCCTGCGCCGACGCTAAACGTTCACGAACGATTACCCGCGCAAGCGGTCAACTGCGCGAACTCCCGCACACGGAGGCAGTCTATAACGCCGGCGGGCGGCTACCACTTGCCGACGTTCGGCATCGACGCCCAGGGTTCCTGGGGCGGCTTCGCTTCGCCCTTCTGCAGCAGCTCGATCGAGATGTTGTCCGGCGAGCGCACGAAGGCCATGCGCCCGTCGCGCGGCGGGCGGTTGATCGTGACGCCCATGTCCATCAGGCGCTGACACGTCGCATAGATATCGTCGACCTCGTACGCGATGTGCCCGAAGTTGCGCCCTTCGCCATAGACCTCCGGGTCCCAGTTGTACGTCAGCTCGAGCTGCGCGTCCTCCTGGCCTTCGGGCGCGAGGAAGACGAGCGTGTAGCGGCCCGCTTCGTTCTCCATGCGCCGGATCTCCTTCAAGCCGAGCTTGCGGCAGTAGAAATCCAGGGACTCCTCCAGATTGCTGACGCGCACCATCGTATGCAGATAACGCAAGACGCATCCTCCGCGCCGGCCGATCGCGGGCCCGAGCCCCGCCGCGGCCGGCTCAAGTTGTGACGAGACCTCACCCGACTATACATTTTACGGTTTGCGCGCTCGAATCCGCTGCCTTGACGACACCACGGATCATCTTCGTTCCAGGACTGAAGCCGAAGCCTCCGCCGCGGCCGCACAAGCGCGAGCTGCTGCGCACGATGGTCGCGGGTCTCGCGTGGGAGCGTCCCGAGGCGGCGCGCCTGCTGCGCGACAACAGCGACTGGTTCAGCCTCGTCTCCTGGACGCACCGGTTCTATGGGCGCTACCGTGACATCACGCTCGATATCCCCGGCATCGAACGCCTGCTGCTGCAGCCGGAGCCGACCGAGGAGGACCTGCGGGAGATCGACTCCACGGCCCGGCGCGTGAAGCGCCTCTGGCACCTCGTCGGCGACGCGCTGCCTTTTCTCGGCCGTCTCGTCGCCCGGCCCGAGCTTAGGCTCACGATCCGGGACGTGCTGCGCTACTTCGGCGACGAGGACGGCATCTCGAGCGAGATTCGCGGACTGCTGAAGGCCGTGCTGCGGCAAGCATGGCGCGCCGACGAGCGCATCCTTCTGATCGGTCACAGCCTCGGCTCGGTGATCGCGTACGATGCGCTGTGGGAGCTGTCGCGCAAGGACGGGGACACCCGCCCGGTCGACCTCTTCATGACCCTCGGCAGCCCGCTCACGACGCGCTTCATCCGCCGCTCGCTGCGCGGGTCGGACCGCACCGGCGCCGAGCGCTACCCCGCGAACATTTCGCGGTGGGTGAACTTTGCCGCGAAGGGAGAGATGACGGCGCTGCGGCCGATGCTGCCGTACTTCTCGCCGATGATCGATCTCGGGCTCGTCGAATCGATCGAGGACGAGACCGAGATCTACAATCACTTCCGCAGCGAGGTCGGCCTCAACGTGCACATGTCGTACGGCTATCTGGTCAACCCGCTCGTTGCCGGACGGATCGCGGACTGGCTGCTCGAGCGTCCGCAAGACCGCGCCGACCCGGCGGCCGTCGCCGGCGCGGGCGCGACGCAAGACCGCAGCGCCGCCGCGAAGGACAGCGCGCGCTGAACGCGCTCCGCCGCGGGCGCGAGAGGGCCGCACGACGCAAGAACATTGCGCAGTGCAAAGGAGGGCGCTGCGTGATAGGGGCGTCTTGGGGAGCGTGCGAGCCACGGATGGCGAGCCCGCAGCCCCACATGGATGTGCTTGCGGGCGGTCCCCAAGACGCCCCTATCACGCAGCGCCCGACCCGCGCCTGCGCCAATCACCAAGCCGGAGCTAGCTAACGAATCTGCGGCTGGATCCGAATGTCGATGCGCCGGTTGCGCTCGCGGCCCTGCGCCGTCTCGTTGTTCGCGATCGGCCGCGTCTCGCCGTAGCCGACGGCGCTCAGGCGAAACCCCTGCACGCCGAGCTCGTTCGTGAGGTAGCCCATGACCGCCTCCGCGCGGCGGCGCGACAACACCATGTTCGCTTCATCGCCGCCGTACGAATCCGTGTGGCCCTCGATCACCGCCTGCGAGTTCGGGAACACGTCGAGCGCCTGGCGCACCTTCTCGAGCAGCGGGCGATGCGCCTCGTCGATGTCGTACTGACCGCTCGCAAACGTCAGGCCGACCATGCGCAGCACGATCTCGTTGCCTTCACGCGAGACGCGCGCCTCCTCGCGCTGGAACATCCCCTCGACGGTCTCGAACTGCTGCCGCACGCGCTCCTCGGCCTCGAGCCGCTGGATCAGCGCGACGCGCTCCTGCGACACGCCGCCGAGACGCTCGTCGAGCTCGCGGATCTCCTCCTCGAGCTCGGCGATGCGCGCGCGGCTCGTCTCGAGGTCGAGCTCCGCTTCGAGCTGCTGCTCGCGCAGATCCTCGATGTACCTGACGAGGTCGGCCGCGATCGGCTCGACGCCCCGGTCGAGGTCGGCGGACATGTCGGCCGCCGCCGCGACCTGGATCAGCGGCTCCTCGTAGGCGAGGATCACGTCCTCGAGCTCCCAGCCCTCGTCGCGCATCATGCGGATGCGCTCGGCGAGATGGATCGCGTGACGCGCCTCGTAATTCGCCTGCTGGGCGAGGCTGCGCGGCAGATCCGTGTCGTAGCGGTTCTCGTTCAGCTCGTGCTCCGCTTGCTGGAGCAGCTCCCGTGCGCGTGCCAGCGTTTTCGGCGCGTAGCGCTGCACGCGCGCCTGATCCGCCTGCGCGAGCAGCGCCCGCGTCTGACTGAGATACTGCGCCTTGATCGCGGTCAGCTCCGCGTCGCGATACAGCGTCTCCGCCTGCTCGGCGCGGCTGCGCGCGGCGCGAAGGTCGCCCGCCTCGAGCCGGCGCATTGCGTTCGCGAATACCTCCTCGGCGTTCGCCCAGATCTGTGCCGCGAACGTGTCCGCGCTCGCGTTGAGCGCGTCGCCGCGCGTCTTGATCAGCGACGCGAGCGTGATCCTCGCGATCGCGGCCGCTTCCGCCGCCGCGTTGAACGCCTGCGTCGCGTCGGCGAGCCGGCTGCGGATGCGCTCCATGTTTCGTCCGCGCTCGAGGTCTGCTTCCGCGGAGGCAAGCGCGTCACGGCCGCGCTGGAAGGCGGCGGGGGCCAGGAGCTCGGCTTCGGCCTCGAATGCGGCAGCCCTCGCGGCTTCCGCCTCGGCGAAGAGCGTGGCGCGAAGATTCTCCTGGGCGAAAGCCTGCGCCGCGAGCAGCAGCGCGAGGATCGAGACCGAGACGATTCTCATGGAAGTTATGTCACCGACACCCGAAGATCCGCCTAAGTAAGCGTTCGGGCAAAAGCATGTCAAGCTGTCGGCGAGGCCTGGAAATTCTCGTTGCCGATATTGTGCACGTGTTCACAGACCGTTCAGGTGCGGTTTCCTAAAGTGCCCGCCATGGGCGTCAAGTACTACACACACTTCATCTTGACTGGTGCGCCCGGCGAGGGCGGAGACCAGGAGTTCAGCGGAGTGGTGGAGGTCAACCAGGCGACCGAGCACCGGTACGACGTGAAGGAGATCGAGGCCTTGTTGGCCCGCAACTTCGACCTTCACTCGAACGACGTGCGCGTGATCAACTGGGCCCGCCTTCAGTAGGCGTCCTTGCAGTAGCGATTGCTTTCATCTGTTGTTTCCCCCTGTGTTAGCCCGGCCTTGCGCCGGGTTTTTTTTGTAGCGCACGCCGACGACGACATAAGTGCGCTCGCCGCCGGGCGCCGCGACCCGGATCTCGTCGTCGACCTTCCGCCCGCGCACGGCCCGCCCGAGCGGCGAGTCCATGCTGACGTAGCGCTCGTCGTCGCCGACCTCGTCGGGCCCGACGAGCCGGTACTCGCGCGTCTCGCCATCGGCGTCCTCGAGCTCGAACCACGCGCCGAAGTAGATCCTGGTCGGATCCGCCGGCGGCCCGTCGACGACGGTCATGCCGTCGAGGCGCTTGCGCAGGTAGTGCACGCGGCGGTCGATCTCGGCGAGCTGCTTCTTGCCGTAGATGTACTCGGCGTTCTCCGAGCGGTCGCCTTGCGCGGCCGCCTCCGCGACGGCCCGCGTGACTTCCGGGCGCCTGCGCTTCCAGAGCTCGTCGAGCTCCGCGCGGAGCCGTTCCGCGCCTTCCCGGGTGATGAACTTCGAGCTGGGCGGCCGCGGAGGGCGATAGCGGCTCATAACACCCCTCGGAGAAACATGAGATACTGAGCGCCGTGAGCGACAAGTCTAGCAGCATTCGCGACCAGCTCCGCGCGATCCCGGTGGTCGTCTCCGGTGCGAAGTACCGCACCGCCCAGGGATTTTCCGCGATCAAGAACGGCGTCAAGACGCGCGAAGACCGCCGCGAGCGCAAGTCCGCGCCGAAGCCGCCGTGGCTGCGCGCGAAGCTGCCGTCCGGGGCGGCGTACGAGTCCGTGAAGGAGACCGTTCGAAAGCATCGCCTCGCGACGGTCTGCGAGGAGTCGATGTGCCCGAACATCGGCGAATGCTGGTCGAACGGCACGGCGACGATCATGGTCATGGGCGCCGTCTGCACTCGCGCATGCCAGTTCTGCGCCGTCGATACGGGTAATCCGCGCGGCTGGCTCGACCCCGAGGAGCCCGAGAACGTCGCGCGCTCGGTCGAGCTCATGAGGCTCAAGTACGTCGTGCTGACGTCGGTCGATCGCGACGATCTGCCGGACGGCGGCGCGGCGCACTACGCCGCGTGCGTGCGGGCGATCAAGAGGCGATGCCCCGGGACGGCGGTCGAGGCGCTGACGCCCGATTTCTGCGGCAGAAGGCGCGACGTCGAGACGGTCGTCGACTCGGGGCTCGAGGTGTTCGCGCAGAACGTCGAGACGGTCGAGCGGCTGACCCACATCGTTCGCGACCCGCGCGCGGGCTACGGTCAGACGCTCGCCGTGCTCGAGCACGCGAAGCGCTACCGGCCCGACGTGCTGACGAAGACGAGCCTGATGCTCGGGCTCGGCGAGCGCGACGACGAGATCCGCCGCACGCTCGACGATCTCGCCCGCATAAACGTCGATATCGTCACCTTCGGCCAGTACCTGCGCCCGACGCCGAATCACCTGCCGGTCGAGCGCTACGTCACGCCGGACGAGTTCGCGCAGTACCGCGAATGGGGCCTCGAGCGCGGCTTCCTGGAGGTCGTGTCGGGTCCGCTGGTGCGCTCGAGCTATCGGGCGGACCGCGTGTTCGAGCATAACAACGTCGGACTCTAGTGGCCGATCTCGCCGCTGATTACGCGCTGTTCGTCGCGCAGCTGATCACGGTCCTGGGTCTACTGCTGCTCGCGGCCGTGCTGCTCGTCGGCCTCGGGCGGCGGGGCGCGCACCCCGAAGGCCTCGTAGTCACGCACCTGAACCGGCAGCTCGAGCAGCACGCGGACGTGCTGCGGCGTGCCGTGGAGGGGAAGGAGCGTTTCCGGAAGCTGCTGAAGGGCCGCGCGAAGGAGCGCAAGGAGGAGAAGAAGGCGCGGGCGGAAGGCCGGGAGCGTAGCCGCGTCTTCGTGATCGACTTCAAGGGCGACCTGCGCGCGAGCGCCGCACAGTCGCTGCGGCACGAGGTCTCGGCCGTGCTCGCCGTCGCGACGGAGCGCGACCTCGTGCTGGTGCGGCTCGAGAACTCGGGCGGCACCGTGCACGACCACGGTTTCGCGGCGTCGCAGCTCATGCGGATCAGGAAGCAGGGCATTCCGCTCTACGTGGCGGTGGACAAGGTCGCGGCGAGCGGCGGCTATCTCATGGCCTGCGTCGCGGACAGGATTCTCGCGGCGCCGTTCGCGATCGTCGGCTCGATCGGCGTGCTCGCGCAGCTGCCGAACTTCAATCGGCTGCTCGAGAGCAAGGGCGTCGATTTCGAGCAGATCTACGCGGGCCGCTACAAGCGCACGCTGACGATGTTCGGCAAGAACACCGACGAAGGCCGGCAGAAGCTGAAGGAGGAGCTCGTCGAGGTGCACGAGCTGTTCAAGCGGCAGATCGCCGAGCATCGGCCGAAGGTGGACGTCGAGAGCGTCGCGACCGGCGAGCACTGGTACGGCGCGAAAGCGCTAGAGCGGGGGCTCGTCGACGAGATCACGTCGAGCGACGACTGGCTGGTCGCGGCCGCCCGCGAGCGTGACGTCTACAAGGTCGAGTACAAGCGCCGCCGCACGCTGTCCGAGCGCATGCTCGGCGGCGTCGAAAGCCTGCTTTCGCGCTGAAGATCCCAGCATGCCGTGCGAGCATGCCGCGCCTTCTCGAGCGCGGCGACGGCCTCGGGCCGCGCTGTTCCCAAGCGCGGAAAGATCGGTATACTCCGCGGCGATGTCGCGTATGACGAAAGCGATCGCTTCGAGCATGCTCGCCGGGTGGGCTCTGGCCTCGGCGGGCTGTGTGCTCGTCGTGCCGCCGGAGGAGCTCGCCGAGGCGTCGGCGGCTGCGGAAGTCCTCGCACCCGATCCTTCCGCGCCGCGGATGTCGCCTCTCGATACGCTGCACTTCGAGGGCGTCGCGGACTCGACGGAGATGATCGGCGCGGTGCAGGTGCTGTTCACGCGCTACGAGAACACGTTCACGGCGATCGCGCGCGAGTATGGTCTCGGCAACGCGGCGCTGCGCCGCGCGAATCCGTCCGTCGACCACTGGCTGCCGGGCGAGGGTACGCCGGTCTATCTGCCGACGAGCTCGATTCTTCCGCAGGCGCCGCGCGAAGGCATTCTGATCAACCTGCCGAGCATGCGGCTCTACTTCTTCGAGCGCGACGGCGAGGACGCGGCGTCGATCACGACGTATCCGATCGGCATCGGCCGCGAAGGCTGGGCGACGCCGCTCGGCGAGGCCAAGGTCACCGAGAAGCTCGTCGACCCGGCGTGGTACCCGCCGGCATCCGTGCGTCAGGACCATGCCGAGCGCGGCGATCCGCTTCCGGCCGTCGTGCCGCCGGGCCCGGACAATCCGCTCGGCCGGCACGCGATGCTGCTGTCGCTGCCGGGCTACCTGATCCACGGCACGAACAGGCCGGCCGGGGTCGGGCTGCGCGTGAGCGCGGGGTGCATCCGGCTTTACCCGGAGCACATCGAGGCGCTGTTCGAGCGGGTGCCGCGCGGCACGCCGGTGCGTATCGTCAACGAGCCGGTCCTCGCCGGCTGGCACGACGGCGAGCTCTATCTCGAGGTGCACCCGCCGCTCGAGGAGGACGAGCGCGACCTGGCCGCGGAAGCCGCCGAGGCGATCGCGGCGGCGCTGGAGCGTGCAGGGCGCAGGGATTACGCCGTCGACCCGGACGCCGTCGCCGCCGTCGTCGCCGAGCAGCGCGGGATCGCGCTGCCGGTCGGCATGGCCTCACGCTCGCCGCTCGAGTACCTCGCCGCGGCGAGAATCGTCGAGAACACGGTCAAGATGCCGAGCGCCGAAACGGCGGCGGCGCTCGAGCGGTGATTCTTCGCCTGCGGATGCCGAAGCGCGCATGCTCGCGGCGCGGGCAGGGTTGCCGGGCGCTGCATGGCCGTTGAGCCGATAGCCTATCCCGATCCGCTCGAAGGCGCCGACGCGCCTCCCGTCCGTCCCGCCGTCACCGTCGCAGCGTTCCTGGGCCGCACCGAGCGCGGCCCCGTCGACGAAGCCGTTACCGTTTCGAGCTTCGACGAGTACCGCCGCGTGTTCGGCGGACATTCGAGCGCGGGCTTCGTCTCGCACGCCGTTCAACACTACTTCCTGCACGGCGGCCGCGCCGCCGTCGTCGTCCGTCTCGCGAACGGCGCGAGTCGCGCGCAGATCGACGTTCCGGCCGGGGACGGCGCGCTGCGGCTCATCGCGCGGCGGCCGGGGAGCCGGGAGCACCTGCGGGTGTCCGTCGACTACGACCGCGTCGTGGCCGATGCTCGCCGGTTCAATCTCGTCGTGCAGCGCGTCGCCCGCCCCGGCTCGAGCCTCGTCGAGGATCAGGAGATTTACACCGGCCTGTCGCTCGATCCGAACGACCGGCTGTTCGTCGTCGACGCGCTGCGGGATTCGGAGCTCGTGCGGCTCGGCGGGCCGCTGCCGCACGTGCGGCCCGACGCGACCGTCCCGGCGCATCCGGGCGACCCGATCCCGTACGTCGATTCGACGAGCCCGGGCACGGACGGCGACGAGCTCACCGATTACGATGTCGTCGGCTCGAACGAGGACGGCACCGGGCTTTTCGCGCTCGACCGGGCCGGCCACGTCGATCTCGTCTGTGTGCCTTCTCAGCCGTCGCGCGACTACGGCACGACCGCGCTGCTCGCGGCCGAGCGCTATTGCCGGCGCCGGCGGGCCCTGTTGATCTGGGATCCGCCGTGGTCGTGGTATACGAGCGAACGGGCGCTGCTCGGGCTGCGCACGCTCGGGCTCTCGAGCTCGAACGTGATGACCTACTTTCCCCGCCTGCGCCCGCGCGGCCAGCTCGCGAAGTTTCCCGCGGGCCTGCCGGCCTGCGGCGCGCTCGCGGGGCTCCTCGCGGCCAGCGACGAGGAGCGCGGCTACCCCGGCGCACCGCGCGGCGTCCTCAAGCCGAGCCTTACGACGCTCGTCGACCTCGACGAGCAGGAGGCGGCCGCGCTGCGCCGTCACGGCATCAACCCGCTTGCGGCGGTCGGGGGCGGCGGCGTCGTGCTCGACGGCAATGTGAGCCTGATGACGCAAAGCCGGGTCCCGACCGCGGCTCAGAGGCTCGACGCGTGCCGAACCACGCTCCACGTCCTCGAGGTGCTCGAGCGCGGCACGAGCTGGGCCGCGCGCGCGGTGGGTGAGCCCGGCACCGGCGAGGAGCTCGAGAAGCACGTGCGCGCGCTTCTCGCGGACCTGCATTCGAAGGGCGCGCTCGCGGGCCGCGGCGCGGACGATACGTTCTTTGTGCGGACCGTGCCGCGCGGGCCGGCGGCAGTCGTCCTGCGCGTCGGCTTCGCCGTGGTCCGCCCGGGCCAGTTCGTGAGCTACGAGATCGAGTACCGTCCCGGCGGGACGACGACGCGGGAGCTGCCGCCCCTCGACGCCTGAGCGCGGGTCAGCGCTCCGTCTCCGGACCGTATCCGCCGCCGCCCGGCGTCTCGATCAGGAAGCGGTCGCCGGGCTCGAGCGCGACGGCGGCGACGGGGCCGAGCTCGACGACCGTGCCGTCGCGGCGGATCACCGCGTTTCGGCCGCTGCGGCCCGGCGAGCCGCCCGCGAGCCCGAACGGCGCCGTGAGCCGGCGGTTCGACAGGATCGCGGCGTGCATCGGCTCGAGGAACTCGAGCTCGCGCACGATACCGTCGCCGCCCCGGTGCCTGCCCGCGCCGCCCGATCCGAGGCGGATCTCGAAGCGGCGCAGCCGCACCGGGTGCCGCCATTCGATTACCTCCGGGTCCGTCAGCCGCGAGTTGGTCATGTGGCTGTGGACGGCGCTCGCGCCGTCGAAGTCGGGTCCCGCGCCGGTGCCGCCGCAGAGCGTCTCGTAGTACTGGTGCACGTCGTTGCCGAACGTGAAGTTGTTCATCGTGCCCTGCGATGCCGCGCATGCGCCGAGCGCGGCGAGGAGCGCGTCGGCGATACACTGCGACGTCTCGACGTTGCCGGCGACGACCGCCGCCGGGTGGCGCGGGCTCACGAGGCTGCCGTCCGGCAAGCGGATCGACAGCGGCGCGAGACAGCCTTCGTTGAGGGGAATCCCCTGCCGAACGAGCGTGCGGAACACGTACAGCACGACCGCGCGCGCGATCGCGGGCGGGGCGTTGAAGTTGCGGGCGCTCATCGCCGACGTGCCCGTGAAGTCGATCAGCGCCTCGCGGCGCTCGCGGTCGACCTTCACCCGGACCGCGACGCGCTCGCCGCCGTCGAGCTTAAGCGACCACTCGCCGTCCGCGAGCTCGGCGATCGCGGCGCGCACGCACTCCTCCGCGTTGCGCTCGATGTGCCGCATGTAGCTCTGCACGACGTCGAGGCCGTAGCGCGCGACGACCTTGCCGAGCTCCGCCGCCCCGCGCGCGTTCGCGGCGAGCTGCGCCTTCAGGTCCGCGACGTTGCGGCTCGGATTGCGGGCGGGGCAGGGTCCCGACGCGAGCACGCGGCGCACGTCGTCCTCGAGGAAGCGCCCCCTCGAGACGATCCGCATCGCGTCGATCACGACGCCCTCCTCGTCGATCGTGCGGCTCTCGGGCGGCATCGAGCCCGGCGTGATCCCGCCGATGTCGGCGTGATGCGCGCGGCTCGCGACGAGGAACTCGAGCGCGCCGGACTGGAACACCGGCGTGACGACGGTCACGTCGGGCAGATGGGTGCCGCCGTCGTACGGGGCGTTCAGCATGTACGCGTCGCCGGGCTCGAACGCCGCTCCGAAGCGCTCGATCACGCGGCGCACGCTCTCGCCCATCGAGCCGAGGTGCACGGGCACGTGCGGTGCGTTCGCGATCAGCTTCCCCCTCCTGTCGAACAGCGCGCACGAGAAGTCGAGGCGTTCCTTGATGTTGACCGAATGCGCGCTGTGCTCGAGCACGACGCCCATCTGCTCGGCGATGTGCATGAACAGGTTGTTGAACACCTCGAGCATGATCGGATCCGCTTCGGCCGAGACCCGCTCGCGCGTGCTGCGCTTCACGGCGCGCTCGAGCCTGAGCTCGCCCGCGGCGCCGATCTCGGCGCGCCAACCCGGCGCGACGTACGTCGTGGCGTTCGCCTCGACGAGCAGCGCCGGACCGTCGAGCACGGTCCCCGCGCGCAGGCTCTCGCGGCGAAAGACCGGCGTCTCGCGCCACTCGCCGTCGACCCGGATCCTGCGCAGCGCGACCGGGTCCTGCGGTCCTTCCGCCGCGATCGCGGCGTGTCCCGCCGCCGTCTCCGGCGCCGCGATGCACTCCGCCTCGAGCCACTCGACGACGAGCGTTCGGCTGGCCGGATCGAAGCCGAAATGCCGCCGGTGCGCGTCCTCGAACGCCGCGATCGCGTCGTCGGCGCGCGAGCCGGGCCGCCACGGGACGACGAGCGCCGTGTCCGAGCCCTCGACCTTGATGCCGGCCCGGCCGACGGTCGTCGTGCCGGCGGATCCGGCGTGCTGCGCGAGCAGCTCGCGCAGCGCTTCCCGCTCGAGCTCGCCGAACACGGCGCCGAGCTCGCCCATCGCGCCGTCGTCGAGCCGCCGCTCGACGCCCTTGCGCTTCAGCACGCGCAGCTCGGCGAGGCCCATGCCGTACGCCGAGAGCACGCCCGCGAGCGGGTGAATCACGATCACGTCGATACCGAGCGCGTCCGCGACCTGGCAGGCGTGCTGGCCGCCGGCGCCGCCGAAGCTCGCCAGCGCGAACTCCGTGACGTCCTGGCCGCGCTCGATCGAGATATGACGGATCGCGTTCGCCATTCGTTCGACGGCGATGCGGATCGCGCCTTCGGCCATGCGCTCCGGGGTCTGCGGAAGCCCCGTCGCGGCTTCGATCTCGGCGGCGAGCGCGGCGAAACCCTTCTCGACCGCGTCGACGTCGATCGGCTCGTTCGCATCGGGCCCGAACGTCCGGGGGAAGAAATCGGGCTGAATGCGCCCGAGCAGCACGTTCGCGTCGGTGATCGTCAGCGGGCCGCCGTGCCGGTAGCACGCGGGCCCCGGCCACGCGCCCGCGGATTCGGGGCCGACCGTGAGCCGCCCGCCGCGAAACGCGATGATCGAGCCGCCGCCGGCCGCGACGGTATGGATGCGCAGCATCGGCGACGCGACGCGCACCCCGGCCACCTCCGCGTCCTGCGTGCGCTCGAGCTCGCCGGCGAAGAGCGAGACGTCCGTCGACGTGCCGCCCATGTCGAAGCCGAGCACGCGCGAGAACCCCGCGGCGCGCGACGTCTCGACCATGCCGATCACGCCGCCCGCGGGTCCGGACAGGATGCTGTCCTTGCCGCGGAAGTGCCCGGCCCGCGCGAGCCCGCCGTGACTCTGCATGAAGAGCAGCGGCACGCCGGGGCCGAGCAGCTCGTCGAGCCCCGCCTGCAGGGTCTCGACGTAGCGGCGCAGCACCGGCGACAGGTACGCGTCGACGAGCGTCGTATGCCCGCGCGGCACGAGCTTCTGCAGCGGGATCGTCTCGTGCGACAGCGACACCTGCGCGAAGCCGCAGCGGCGGGCGATCTCGCCGGCGCGCCGCTCGTGCTCCGGAAACCGGTAGCCGTGCAGGAACGCGATCGCGACGGAGTCGATGCCGGACGCGCGCAGCGCTTCGAGATCCGCCGCGAGCGCCGCCTCGTCGAGCGGCTCGACGACCGCGCCGTCGGCGGCTACGCGCTCGCGGGCCTCGACCACGCGCTCGTACAGCATCGGCGGGATACGGATGTCGAGCGCGAAGATGTCGGGGCGCTGCTGCGTGCCGATCTCTAGCGCGTCGGCGAGACCGGCAGTGATCACGAGCGCCGTCGGCTCGCCGCGCCGCTCGAGGAGCGCATTCGTCGCGACGGTCGTGCCCATGCGCACGGAGGCGACGCGCCGATCTTCGGCGCCGGCGAGCACCCGCCGGATCCCTTCGACCGCCGCATCGTCGTAGCGGCCGGGGTCGGCCGACAGGAGCTTCAGCGAGTGCAGACCCCCATCGGGGGCGCGGGCGACGACGTCCGTGAAGGTGCCGCCGCGATCGATCCAGAAATGCCAGCCGTCGGTCACGTTGCTCCGGGAAGCTCAACATCGGGACGCGGGCGAGGGTACCCGCCGCGGCGCATTATCGCCCGGCCGCGCGGCGGAGCGGGCGGCCGCGCGCGCCGGCGGGGGCTTCGCGCGCCCGTCACTCCTCCGCGGCCGGCCGGAACTGCGCCTCGAGCTGCTTCTGGACGTTCGGCGGCGCGACGGCGTAGTGATCGAACTCCATCGTGAAGGAGCCTTCGCCGCCCGTCAGCGACTTGAGCGTCGTCTGATACTCGCCGATCTCCGCGAGCGGCACCTCGGCCTGGATCCGCGTCTGGCCGCGCGGCAGCACGTCGTTGCCGGTGATCCGGCCGCGGATACCGGAAAGATGGCCGGTAATCTCGCCGACGCAGTGCGAAGGCGCGGTGATCTCGAGCTTCGCGATGGGCTCGAGCACGATGGGCCCGGCCTTGCGGATCGCATCGATGAACGCGCGCTTGCCCGCCGTGATGAACGCCACCTCTTTCGAATCGACGGGATGATGCTTGCCGTCGTAGACCGTCACGCGGACGTCCTGCAGCGGGTAGCCGGCGATCGCGCCGCTCTCGAGGACTTGCCGCACGCCCTTCTCGACCGCCGGTATGAATTGGCCCGGGATGGCGCCGCCGACGACGGCGTTCACGAACTCGAAGCCGGCGCCGCGCGGCAGGGGCTTGACCCGGAGAAACACCTCGCCGAACTGGCCGGCTCCGCCGGTCTGCTTCTTGTGCCGGTGATGGCCCTCCGCGCTGCGGGTGATCGTCTCCCGGTACGCGATCTTCGGCGGCCGGGTCTTCAGCTCCAGCCCGAACTCGTCCTTGATCCGCTCCAGCACGAGGCGCAGGTGCAGCTCGCCCATGCCGCGCAGGACCGTCTCGTTCGCCTGCGCGTTGTGCTCGATGACGAGGCTCGGGTCCTCCGCCGCGAGCTTGTGCAGCGCATCGGAGAGCTTCTTCTCCTGGCCGTGCTGCTCGAGCTCGAGCGCGAGCCCGTACATCGGCGGCGGGAGCGGAATCGACCGCAGCCGCACCTCGTCCTCGTCGCGGCTCGAGTGCAGCACGTCGTCGAACTGGATCTGGTCGATCTTCGCGACGGCGCAGAACTCGCCGGCCGCCGCCCGCGGGATCTCCTCGAGCTCCTTCCCCTGCACCCGATACAGGTGGGCGATCTTCACGGCCTTGCGGCGGTCGCCGACGAAAATCTGGTCGCCCGTCCGGATGCGGCCCTGGTGCACGCGGAAGGCCGCGAGCCGCCCGACGTAGGGGTCGACGTTGACCTTGAAGACGTGCGCGAGGAACGGGGCGTCGACGTCGGCCGGATCGATCGGCACGGTCTTGCCGGTCTCGGCGGAGTAGAACTCCGGAGGATTGCCTTCGAGCGGGCTCGGCATGAGCTGCGTGAAGACCCGCAGCAGCTGCCGCAGGCCCGCGCCCGTCTCCGCCGACACGAAGCAGACGGGAATCAGGTGGCCGCCGCGCAGCGCGCGCTCGAACGGATCGTGGAGCTGCTCGAGGGAGATTTCCGAGCCCTGCTCGAGATAGAGCTCCATCAGCTCGTCGTCGAGCTCGATCACCCGATCCATGATCTCGGTGTGGGCGGCCTCGACGCTCGAGAAGTCCGGGGTCTCGTCGGCCGGCTCGAAGAAGCAGTCCGCGACGGCCTGGCCGCCGCGCGCGGGAAGGTTGATCGGCAGGCATTGCGGGCCGAACGTCTCGCGGATCTGGTTCAGCACGCCCTCGAGATCGACGCCGTCGACGTCGATCTTGTTCACGATCACGAGCCGGCAGAGACGGTTCTCGGCGGCGTAGCGCAGCACCCGGCGCGTGACGAGCTCGACGCCGGTCTGCGCGTTGACGACGGCCGCCGCCGTGTCGACGGCCGGCAGCACCGCGAGCGTCCTGCCGAGGAAGTCCGGGTAGCCCGGCGTGTCGAGCAAGTTGACGAGCACGCCGTCGCGCTCGAGGTGGCAGATCGCGACGTCTAGGGAGTGCTTCAGGCGTTTCTCCTGGTCGGCGAAATCGCAGACCGTGGTGCCCTTCGCAACGCTGCCGGGCTCCCGGATCGCCCCCGCCTTGGCCAGAAGGGCTTCGACCAGCGACGTCTTGCCCGATCCTGCGTGTCCCACGATCGCAATGTCGCGAACGTCGGCGGGCGCGAAGGCTTTCTGCGTCGGCGCCATAGAACACCCCCGAGTTGTGTAGTTATGCAGTCGAGGCGTCGTGTCGTTCCTATCCTACCGGCAATGGCCCGGGAGCGCACAAGCGTCCCGGTCGACGGCGGCGGCACTCCGCAGGCCGGTCGAGGCGGGACCGGCCCGGCGGCTCGGTACGGATCCGCGGCGGCGAGGGCACCCTTCCCGCAGCCCCTCGCGACGGCCGGATCGCTCGTCCCATTGCCCTCTGGCGGAACGGGTCGCCTCCGCGGCTATACTGACCCCTTGCCCGGCGCGGCGGGCCGGGGCTCGCTGCCCGCGGGCGCTCGGATGCCGGGCGTCGATGACGAGTCGCTGGCGACGAGAGAAGGGGGGAGCGTGTGGCGGACCTGGTGAATCGTTTCCTGAACTTCAAGCGCGGCGAGGTGCCGCTCGCCGTGACCGCGGCGCTGTTCTACTTCTTCGTGCTGTGCGGCTACTACTTCCTGCGTCCGGTCCGCGAAGCGATGGGCGTGTCCCGCGGCATGGACGACCTTTACATGCTGTGGGTCGGGACGCTGATCGCGTCATTCGCGATCGTGATGCTGTTCGGCGACGTCGTGAGCCGCCTCGACCGGCGCCGGTTCATCCCGATCGGCTATCTTTTCGTGATCGTCTGCCTCGGCGTCTTCTCGGTGCTGCTGATCACCGATGCCGCTGCAGGAGGCGGGTTGATCGGCACGGACAGCGAGACGGCGGTCGCCATCGGCGTCGGCTACACGTTCTACATCTGGCTCAGCGTGATCAACCTGTTCGTGAACGCGCTGTTCTGGGCGTTCATGGTCGATGTCTTCGACACGGATCAGGGCAAGCGGATGTTCGCGTTCATCGGCATCGGCGGCACTCTCGGCGCGATCGTCGGCGGCTCGGCGACGAACGTGATCAGCGGCGCGACGGATTCGGTCTATCTGCCGGCGGGCCTGATGCTGACCGGCGCGGCGCTTTTCGGCGCGGCGATCGTCACGATGCTGACGCTCGACCGGATGGCGATCGCATCCGAGCATTCACGGTTGACCACCGACCGGCCGACGGCCGAGAAACCGAAGGGCGAGAAGATCGGCGGCAATTACTGGGACGGCGTGACGGCAGTCTCGAGGTCGCCGTACCTGCTCGGCATCGGCGGGTTCATCATGCTGATGGCGGTGTCGAATACGCTGATCTATTTCACTCAGGCGAACGTCATCCTCGACAATACCGACACGTTCAGCCAGCGCGTCGGCAGCTTCGCGGCCTTCGATATGGCCGCGCAGATCGCGACGCTGTTCACGCAGATCTTCATCACGACGCATCTGATCCGCAAGCTCGGCGTGGGTTGGACGTTGTCGATCCTGCCGCTCGTCACGCTCGCCGGATTCGCAGTGCTCGCGATCTGGCCGCTCTACGGCGTGATGATGGTGTTCGCCGCGATCCATCGCGCGACGCGCTATGCCGTGGCGCGCCCCGCGCGCGAGACGTTGTTCAGCGTCGTCTCGCCGGCGGAAAAGTACAAGGCGAAGCCTCTGATCGACGTGTTCGTTTATCGCGTCGGCGACATGACCGGGCTCGGCTTGGAGGTGTCGCTCAAGGCGATCGGCTTCGGTCTCGTGGGCGTCGCGGCGGCGGCCGTGCCGCTCGCGGCCGGCTGGTCGGCACTGTGCCTGTGGCTCGGACGGGAGCAGCAGCGGCGCACGCACGCGGCCGAGGGCGCCGAGAAGGAGGCATCGGGCGGCAGCGGAGCTCCGCTGCCGATCGGGCCCGTCGCCCGCGGCGAGCAGGGCTGAGCGCGGTGCGGCTTCAGCGGTAGCCCAGCAGGCGTTTCAGCCCGATGAAGGCCGGCAGCGGATCCGTGATCACATAGGTCGGGATCCGCTCCATGTACCAGCGGTAGCGTCCCTTCGCCTCGAAGCGCTCCCGGAACGGAGACTCGGCGAACGCGTCGAGGAACTTCGGGACGATGCCGCCGGCGACGAAGATGCCGCCGAGGGCGCCGAGCGTCAGCGCGAGATTGCCGGCGGCGGTGCCGAGCATCGCGAAGAACATCGCGCGCGTCTTGCGCGCGAGCGGCTCGCCCTGCTCGGCGAGCGCGGTCACGTCGTGCGGCGTCGCAGTCGGCGCTCCGCGTCCCGCGAGGCGGCCGAGCGCCTGGTAGAGGTTCACGAGCCCGGGACCCGACAGCGCGCGCTCGATCGAGCAGTGGCCGAACTCGTCGCGGATCAGCTCGATGACGCGCGCCTCGTCTTCGTCCGCGGCCGCGAGCGTCTGGTGTCCGCCCTCGCCCTGAACGACGGTCCAGCTGTCCGCCGACGGGACGATGCTCGAGACCCCGAGCCCCGTGCCCGGACCGAGCGCCGCCATCGGCGCCCGCGGAACGGGCTCGCCGCCGCCGATCTTCACGACGTGGTCCGGGCCGAGCGACGGCAGGGCCCACGCGATGGCCGCGAAATCGTTGATCACGTGAAGCTGGACGAGGTTGAACGCCTCGGCGAGGGCCTGCCGGCTGAACCGCCAGCCGCGGTTCACCATGTTCACCTCGTCGCCGACGATCGGCGCCGCAACGGCGATCGCGGCCCGGCGCGGCTGATCGCTCGTGCGGCGCCGCTCGAGGTACGTGCGCAGCACGTGCTCGACGCCCGAGAAGCCCTCGTTCTTGAAGAACTCCGCGGCGAGCACGCGGCCCTTGTCATCGACCAGCCCGCAGCGCGTGTTCGTCGCGCCGATGTCCGCGATCAGGTCCAAGCCTCGAATCCCTCGACGAGCGGACCGTCATGATAGCCGGATCGGCGCCGATTCGGCCGCGAACTCGCGCTCACCCCGGCCGGTTCGCCTTCGCGGGCATCGACCGACCCCTCCGGGTGCCGGCCCCGGTGACCCCTTTGGCCAGGCGGCGAGCTTCCGTTACGCGTTCAGATCCGGAATCCGGTCGCTCTCGAGCTGCGCGATCATGTCCTTCAGCATCAGCTTCCGCTTCTTCAGGCGGCGGAGCATGATCTGATCGACATACGGATCGAGCGAGAGCCGCGAGATGACCTGATCCAGGTCCTTGTGCTCTATGCGCAACTGATGAAGCCGCTCGCTGCTTCGACGCTTATCGGCGATGACGTTGCTCACCACGAGTCGCTTCGCATTGGCGCCAGCCAGTCGCGTTTCCGGTCGCCAACTGCAAGGAACTGCGGGTTCAGCAGACTCTCCTTGAGGTTGTATCGGAGCGGCCGGCCGTCCAGATCGATGATACATCCGCCGGCGCCCTTGAGAACAGCGTGCGCGGCGGCCGTATCCCACTCCGAGGTCGGCCCGAAGCGCGGGTAGACGTCCGCTTCGCCCTCGGCCACGAGGCAGATTTTCAGCGAGCTTCCCATCGGCTTCAGCACGTGCGGGCCGAGCGCTTCGAGGTACTTCTCGAGGGCCCCGACGTTCGCATGGCTTCGGCTGCCGACGACCCGGAGCGGCTCGGCGCCCGCCGGCGCGACCCGGATGGGCCGCCCGGCCCCGCCGCGGTCGGCGCGCCATGCGCCGCCCGCCGCCGTCCCCCCGAAGTACTCTCGCCCGAGCGCCGGCGCGAGGACGGCGCCGAGCACCGGGACGTGGCCGTCCACGAGGGCGATGTTCACCGTGAACTCGCCGTTGCGCTTGATGAACTCCTTCGTGCCGTCGAGCGGATCGACGAGCCAGTAGCGGGGCCAGTCGAAGCGGTCCCGATGCTCCTCCTCGGCCGCTTCCTCCGACAAGACCGGCAGCGCCGGCCTCAGGGCCGCGAGACGCTCGGTGATGATGCGGTGGGACACGCGATCCGCTTCGGTCAGCGGCGAGCGGTCCCCTTTCGTCTCGACGTCGAAGTCGCTCTCATAGACCTCGAGGATGGCTTCGCCGGCGGTGCGCGCAATCGAGCGGATCTGCTCGAGCAGGTGTTCGTGGTCGTTCATGATCGCGACACAGTATCATCGTCGCATGCCGATGCACGACATCCGCCTGCCGTGGCACCGGATCGACACCGTGCTCGTCGACATGGACGGCACGCTGCTCGATCTCGCCTTCGACAACTTCTTCTGGCTCGAGCTCGTGCCGGCGCGCTACGCCGAGCGGACGGGGCTTTGCCTCGCCGACGCGCGCAAGGAGGTCACCGGACGCTACGCCCGCGTGCTGGGACGCCTCGAGTGGTACTGCGTCGATCATTGGAGCGCGGAGCTCGGGGTCGACATCGTCGAGCTGAAGCGCCGCCACCGGCATCTGATCGGCTACCTGCCCGGCGCGACATCGTTCCTCTCGGCGATCAAGGCCGCGGGCAAGCGGCTCGCGATCGTTACCAACGCGCACCCGGAGACGATCGCGGTGAAGACGTCGGTGACCCGCGTGCACGAGCGGGTGGACGAGATCCTTTCCTCACACGAGCTCGCGGCGCCGAAGGAAAGCGCGGAGTTCTGGCAGTCGCTCGCGCGGCATCGGCCGTTCGATCCGGAGCGGACATTGCTCGTCGAGGACAGCCTCTCGGTGCTCGAGGC
>Ga0079224_100002866_pt1 | contig 21348 bp, 15 predicted proteins | sample Stecom2015_FD_80414 | JGI IMG/M metagenome (GOLD analysis project Ga0079224, IMG submission 80414) | Agricultural soil microbial communities from Utah to study Nitrogen management - Steer compost 2015 | ecosystem: Environmental > Terrestrial > Soil > Agricultural land | place: USA: Utah...
AAATGGTTTCTCAAAGTAAACAAAAAATCATTTTAAACAACTTTTAATCGATGAAATGGATTTTTTAGACCGAAAATGGTTAATGAAAAAACCACTTTTTCTAATTAAAGCTAAGTTTCATTGGTTAATCGAGTCAATTACGATCGCCAATGGTTTTCCGACATACGTGTCTGATCAGCTTATTACTTTCGAAAACCCGCGGGATGGCGCGTGTCGCAGAGCCAACCACCGCCTTCCCTAACGCGGTGAAGCCAATGAAAATGGTGCCGGGACAGCTGCGAACTGAAGGACGAACGTGCTACCTCTCCCCACCTCGCTTTCCACATACAAACTGCCTTTGTGGAGCCGCATTATCTGCTTACTGAGGGTTAATCCTACTCCGGTACCGGATTTTTTAGTCGTAAAAAACGGCGTAAATATCTGTTCTTGGATATCGGCCGTCATTCCGACGCCATTATCGACGACCTTAACAAGCAATTTTCCTTGCTCTTCTAAGGCTTGAATGCGTATATATGGCCGTGGTTCATCCTTGACCGCTTCGATTGCATTAAGCAGCAGATTGACGAGTACTTGTTCGATCAAACTCAGATCGGCACGAAGCACGAGCCGGGTATCCTTGGCGATGATATCTAGTTTGACATTCTTTTTTAGCAAGGTCGGTTCCAGCAATTGGTATACATTTTCCAATAGCTGGACTATTAAGATATTCGAAAAATCAGGTTGATCAACCCGGTTGATCAACCGATAGCTATTCGCAAACTGTATGAGCCCCTCGCTCCTTCGCTTGATTGTAGACACGCCTTCCTTAACGTCTTCAATCTCTTCGCTTCCCTCCCACCTTGCCATCCGATTGTGCAGGGTTTCGGCCAATGAGCTGATGGGTCCTATGGAATTCATAATTTCATGCGTCAGCACGCGCAATAGTTTATGCCAGGCCTGAGTTTCGGTCTCGTCGATGGCGTCGTTAATATTTTGGTAAACGCCTAGGCGAAAACGCCCTTCCTTCGTCTCAAATTCTGACAGGCTGATCAACAACTTGATTTTCCCCTCGCTTGACGACACGGTCGCAACCTCTTGCTGCCCTGCGGGAAACCCCATCGTTTTGTCGAAGAGTTCGGGGTGCCGTTTCTTCAGGCCGCTAATTTGTCCCAAATGGGGCACTTGAAAGAGGTGCTTGAAGGATTCGTTGATCCAAAGTACCTCGCCGGTATCGACACGGTAGAAAATAATCCCCGAATCCAGCATATTTACGATACGGTTGAGGTATTCGTGCTGGGCTTCCTTTTCCAATCGGACGTCGCGGTAGACTTTGTTTATTTGATTATACGCCGCAAACAACCGGTCTTGGACCCGATGGTTTCCTTTAACTACATAACGCCGGGTGAAATCCCGGTATTTGACGGCCTCGGCAAACTCTTCAAGCTGCTCAATCAGAGAGAAATACCCGGATATGACCCCATATCCCAATCCGACGACGACAGTGCCCGCTACGGCTGCATAAAGATAGTGTGCGATCGATACGAAATACCCACAGGCCACAGCCGCCGCGCACAAAAGCATGACGCGAACGAAATACCACAAAACGGCCCGGCTCACCATGTTAGATGCCGTACTTTTCGAGCCGCCGGTAAAGCGCGGCACGCGTAATCCCTAGTTCACGAGCGGCCTTGCTAATATTTCCGTTGCACCGCTCGACCACCGACCGAATGGCGGTTTTTTCCATGGCTTCGAGCGTGTGGCTACCCGCAGCCGGGCTTTCGCCTAACGGTTGGGATCCCTGTTCAATTGGCGAAAACAAAATATCCTGGCCTGCCAGCACCTGCCCTTCCGCCATGATGACGGCACGCTCCATACTGTATTGCAGCTCTCGAACATTACCCGGGAAGTGGTATGCCATCATTTTCTGCAATGCCCCAACGTCAAACCCCTTGATGTTTTTATGATACTTTTGGTTATAAAAATCGAGGAAGTATTCGGCTAACAGTGGAATATCATCGGCCCGCTGCCGCAGGGGCGGCACTTGGATTTCGACCGTGTTAATCCGGTATATCAGGTCCTTTCTAAACCTCTTCTCGTCGGCGAGGCTATGGAGCGGAACATTCGTGGCAGTCACCAACCGAATATCCACGGGCACGGAATGGTTGGAGCCCAAGGGCGTCACCTGCCGGTTTTGCAATACGGTCAAGAGCTTGGACTGCTGATGGAGGGAAATATTTCCGATTTCGTCCAAGAATAATGTGCCTCGCTGTGCCATTTCAAATCTTCCCATACGGTCTTCCCTTGCATCCGTAAAAGCTCCTTTCCTGTAGCCGAACAGTTCGCTTTCAAACAGGGTTTCGGTCAGGGCGCCTACATCGACTTTCACAAAGGCTCCGCCGGCGCGTAGCGAACGCTCGTGTATGGCTTGCGCGATGAGGTCCTTTCCCGTACCGTTCTCCCCTAAAATTAAGATATTGGCGTCAGTGGGCGCTATCTTATTGATTTTATATTGCAGGTCTTGCATCACGGGTGAGCGGCCGATAATGGTTGTATGAGCGGACGCTCCCGAAGGGGACTGCCTAGGCCGATCCTTGGTAGGTGCCAGTACCTCCTGCAGCGTGTCGATCAGCTGATCGTTTTGCCAAGGCTTGACGATAAAGTCGTCTGCACCGTCCTTTAAGGACTGCACGGCGAGATCGACCGCCGCATACGCGGTAATCATGACGACTTTTTTCTGCGGAAATCTGGCCTTAATCTGAGAGAGCCAATAAAGTCCCTCGTTGCCCGTATTGATGATGCTTTTGAAGTTCATGTCCAACAGCACCAGATCGACGTCGTTCCGCTCCAGCAGATGGAGGAGTTGTTCAGGATTATGCTCAGTGAGTACCCGCCGAACTTTTGACTTTAACAAGAGACGGCCCGCAGTCAATAAATCCCGATCATCGTCAACCAATAAAATCGAAGCTTCCTTCAAACGCATGAATGGATAAAATTATAAATCCAGAGTACCATCATAATAATCATTCACATATTGCTGGAACACCAGTTCATATCTTTTAAGCACCAATTCTTGGTTTGCATTGTCCAGCTTCGTTTTGGCCGCCAGATAAAGATACGAATTACTAGCCCCCGCGTCAAAATGAACTTGCGCAATCCGGAAAAACTCGGCATAGTGTACCACCTGCTCCTCGAGGTTGCGAACACTCGACAGGGCATTCCTGATATTAAATATCGACTCCGAGGTGCGCTCGTTGAGCTCGTGCAACCAAATCTGCTTCGTCGCTTCGGCTTGGCGCAGGGCGAGCCGCGAGTCTTTCACTTGGTTATGGGTCCGCCATTTGCTAAAGATGGGGACATATAAGCTCACCGACACGAATTTCCCCAAGTTATTGTTAAACTGCTGGATATAGCCCGCCGGCATTTGATTGGAGTAGTTACTGCTTAAACCGGCGTGTAAGCTCAATGATGGGTATAACGCCGCTTTGGCGGCCCGCACGTGGCTCTTGGCTTCGTCGATCCGGTGCTCCAGCGCTTTGATTTGTGGCAATTGTCTGGCCGCAGCCGCATAAAGCTCGGATTTGTCCGCCGCCGCGCCCTCGGATCGGATGGCGAGGCCTTCCAGTTCCCCTAGTTCCGACTCATCGATACCCATCAGTCGTGCTAACCGCAGGCGGCTCGCATACAGGGCGTGCTGGTTGTTCGCTACGCTCAGCTCATCACGTTTCAGCTGGCCTTGGATATCCACATAGTCACCAGGCGGAAACGCCCCCTCCTTATACATCACGGTAGCGCGCCGCAGCTGCTCAGCAGTGAGATCGCACTGACGCTGGGCCTGCACGAGTAGGTCGCGCGCGGTCAGCACACGCACGTAGGCCTCCACCACATCCAGCTTAAGCTCGTTGACCGCCGACTCGTACTCCAATCGGCCTGCACTCCGTGCGCTCGCCTGTGCCCGTATTTCATGTAGTAGGCGGAAACCGTTAAAGAGATCCACTTGCGCACTGAGGCCTTGGCTTCCGGAAGCAAATGTTTCCTCGGTATATTGGTTGGTAATCGGATCCACCGACCGTCCCTGGTAAAAACCATGCCCTAAATTAGCCGATACTGTGGGTAGCCGATTTAGCTGGGCCTGTCTATAACGGATGCCATCGCGCTGGGTAGCTAGCTGTGCATGCCGCAATTGCGCGTTGTGGTTTAACGCATGTTGCACGCAGTCCCGAAGCGACACCGTTCGGGTCTTTTCGCCGTGGACCGGAAAAATGAACACAAACCGTAGTATCAAAAATAGTAAATTGCGCATCGTTCGTTTCTCTACTCGAGACCACAGGTTATGCCAAAAACACAAAAAGCTACAAACCAATACGTTACATAATCCAGCCAATTAAAACTGTCCGTCTACGCACGGTAAGTGTCCGCTAACGGACAGGCATCGCTCTTCAATAAAAACACAAACAACTATCAAACAACACGTTACATGTTTGGCACAAGCTTCTCTGTAGCCCTACCGGAACTAGAAATAATATGGACAGACCCATTAAGCAACCGAAATGGAATAAACAGCGCGTCATCCCTATCGCAATGGCGCTTGCTATCGTATGCCTCATTGCGGTTAGCTATTATGTTACCAGTGGCAATAGCCGGCTAAACGTAGACGCCGAACGGATCAGCATCGTGGAAGTTCGGGAAGCTTCCTTTCAGGAGTTTATCCCGATAAACGGCTCGGTCCTACCGATCAGCAGTATCTATTTAGATGCTTCGGTAGGTGGGCGGGTCGAAGAGAAATACGTAGAAGACGGCACGCTGTTGCAAAAGGGAGACCCCATTATGCGATTATCGAACACCGACCTCGAGCTAAACCTCGTCCAACAGGAAACCCAGGTTCTCAATTTGCTCACCCAAACTCAGATCGCCCAGACCAATGCGCAGCAGGCGACCATCTCCAACCGCAACCAAATGGCCGATGTGGAGCAAGCATTCAAGGAGGCTGAGCGGGTGTACCTATTGAACAAACGTCTGTATGAATCTGCGGCGATCGGTTCGCAGGAATACCAAAAGTCGCTAAATGAATATACGTACCAAAAAGAACGCGTCAAGCTGACCAATCAGATCCTCGTACAGGATTCGGTATCCACTGCTCAAAAACTACAACAAGACCGGACGACATACGAACGGACGCAGCGCGCACTGGAACTGATGCGTGGAAAAGTGGACGACCTGATTGTCCGGGCGCCGGTCGACGGCCAGCTGACCTCCTTCGACGCCGAGATCGGGCAAAACAAGAATGCCGGAGAGCGGCTCGGGCAAATCGATGTGCTGACGGGATTCAAAGTGCGGGCGGAGATTGACGAGCACTACATCAACCGGATCTTTACCGAGCAGGAAGGCGAATTTGTCCTTGCCGGCACCCCGTATAAACTCCAGATCAAGAAAGTGTACACGCAGGTAAGCAATGGCCGCTTTCAAGTCGACATGGCATTTGCTGGCGTGGTGCCACAGGGAATCCGCCGGGGCCAAACCTTGCAAATCCGATTGGCGCTGAGCGATGAAACCACTGCCGTATTATTGCCTCGTGGCGGATTCTATCAGCAAACCGGGGGTAACTGGATTTTCAAACTGGACAAGGACGGCCGGACAGCCTACCGAACCAGCATCCAACTGGGTAGGCAGAACCCCGATTTCTATGAGGTGATGCACGGATTGCACCCGGGGGACAAAGTGGTGGTCTCCAGCTATGAGATGTACGACAAGGTGCAAGAACTCAACATCAGAAATTAACGAAAAATGATAAAAATAAACAACCTACGCAAGATCTACCGTACGGAAGAAGTGGAAACGCTGGCGTTGAATGAAGTCGACATTCATGTCAAACAGGGCGAGTTTGTAGCGGTGATGGGCCCATCAGGCTGCGGCAAATCCACACTCTTAAATATTGTCGGCCTCTTGGATGATCTGGACGGCGGGTCATACCTATTCAACGAAATCGAGGTCGCTGCATTCAATGAACGCAAGCGTGCGGATCTCCGGAAACACAACATCGGCTTTGTTTTCCAGAGTTTTAACCTAATCGATGAGCTGACGGTATACGAAAATGTGGAATTGCCCTTGATTTACACCAAAGTGCCCGCGTCAGAGCGCAAACGGCGGGTCGAGGAAGTCCTCGACAAAGTGCAGATCATGCACCGAAGGAACCACTTTCCGCAACAGCTTTCCGGCGGGCAACAGCAGCGTGCTGCCGTAGCGCGTGCGGTGGTCAATCGCCCCAAACTGATCCTGGCGGACGAACCCACCGGAAACCTCGATTCTAGAAACGGGTATGAAGTCATGACGCTATTGACCGAACTCAATGAAGCGGGCACGACCATCGTAATGGTGACACACAGCGAACACGATGCGAAGTACGCCGATCGGGTCATCCGCATGCTCGACGGGCAGGTACTCATGGAAGTCGTGGGTTAAACATTCGCAACCGACAGCACGAAACCAAGACAGATACCAACTACATGATCGTATTACAGCATATCTCTAAATGGCATGTAATAGGCAGCACGCGTGCCTTTGTCCTGAAGGACATTAACCTCACTATCAAAACCGGCGAGTTTGTATCCATTATGGGCCCGTCGGGTTCGGGCAAATCAACATTGCTCCATTTGCTAGGAAACCTGGACCAGCCCAACGAAGGCACCTACCACTTTATGGGCGAAGACGTCTATGCGCTCAAGAGCAATCAGCAACACCAGTTGCTGCGGCCTAAAGTTGGTTTCGTATTCCAGTCCTATCATCTGATTGACGAGCTCACGGTTTACGAAAACATCGAAGCTCCGTTGTTTTACAAAAAGATCGCTGGGCCAGAAAGGAAGGCGATTGTCGGCGATTTATTAGACCGTTTTGGAATCGTAGGCAAGAAAAGCTTATTCCCAAACCAACTGTCGGGCGGACAGCAGCAGATTGTCGGCATCGCCAGGGCGCTGGCTGTTTCTCCCGCGCTGATACTTGCCGATGAGCCCACGGGCAACCTGAACTCTAGGCAAAGCGAGGAAATCATGCGGCTTTTCAAGCAATTGAATGAAGAAGGTGTGACGATCGCGCAGGTGACCCATTCGGAAAACAACGCCGCTTATGGAAACCGAATCGTCCATCTGCTGGACGGACAGATGAAAGAGGAAAGTTGAAGAATGAGACGAAAGGAGAAAATACAAAAATGGGACAGCGAATTGGAAACTAACCATCCGTACCGAAACACCTTGCACTAAGTATTCAATAATGATGGACAACTACATAAAAATGGCGTGGCGAAACCTTCGCAAGGAGAGGCTATTTGGCTTATTAAACATATCGGGCTTGTCGGTTGGCATTATGGTGGCCTCGTTAATTTTTCTCTGGGTAGAAGACGAGGTAAACTATGACAATCACGTCGACAATAAGTCGCGCATCATGCAAGTGCAAAACACCCAGCTTTTTGAAGGGCAAACGTACGTATCTTCCAGCAGCCCGGGTCCGTTGGCACCGGCGCTGAAAGCTGATTTTCCAGAGATTGAGCGCTCAGCCCGTAGCTCTTGGTTAAGCAAGTCGCTCTTTGGCCTGGGCGACAGAGCCTTATTCGAATACGGACGGTTTGTCGATGAGGACTTCCTGACTATGTTTTCGCTCCAACTTGTCGACGGCTTCGCCGAACAAGGCCTATCTCACCCCAACCAAGTCATGATCAGCGAAGCCATGGCCATGCGGTTTTTCAACAAAACTAATGTGGCAGGCAGTACAATCCAAGTGGATGCGAACACACAGCTGACGGTATCCGCTGTTTTTAAAGACCTACCATCCAATGTGTCGGTGGAATTTGACTGGCTGCGCCCGTTCGAAGCGTACTTCAATCAAAATCCATGGCTGGCGCAATGGGGTTCCAACGCCATACAGACCTTCGTGCAGGTAAAGCAGGGCACGGACTTGGCCGCGCTCAACAACAAGATACACGGCTTTATCCCCGCTAAATCCGGCAATACGGCTTTCACGAGTAAGTTGCGTCTATATCCGATGGAACGATGGCATTTGTACAATGCGTTCGACAAAGACGGCAATGAAATAGAAGGCCGCGTTAAGTACGTACGGCTGTTTTCAATAGTCGCCTGGATTGTGCTCGTCATTGCGTGCATCAATTTTATGAACTTGGCCACGGCGCGCTCCCAGAAAAGAGCGAAGGAGATTGGCGTGAAGAAGGCTGTGGGTGCCGATAGAGGAAGCCTCATTGCGCAGTTTTTTGCTGAATCGACACTACAAGCCGGCCTAGCGGGGTTGCTGGCCGTCCTGCTTTCTGTACTCGCGCTCCCCTATTTTAATTCGGTCGTGAGCAAGGAACTCAGTCTAGGTTTGGATCAGCCGAGCCATCTTTTATTCCTGATGGGTATTATATTAGTCACTGGGCTACTTGCAGGCAGCTATCCTGCTCTATATCTGTCGTCGTTTGACCCCGTCAGGGTGTTGAAGGGGGCGGCCGTGCGCTCAGCGCCGGCAAATTTCGTGCGCCGAGGCTTGGTTATCCTACAGTTTGCAGCATCCATCACCTTGGTCGTATGCAGCATCTTGATCTATATGCAAATCAAACACGCAAAAAGCAAGGATATTGGTTATGACCGTTACGGCTTGTTGACGACCGTCGCATATCCAAAAGTAGCGGAACGATATCGGGCCATTAAGCACCAGCTGCAACAGCAGGGACTGGTGGAAGCCGTTGGGCTTTCCGACCACAGCATGTTGAGCCTAGGTGCGAATACCGGCGACTACTTTTGGGACGGAAAAGAACCCAACCAACAAATCCTCATCACGGTGGCCGACGCTGATGGCGACCATTTTGAGACCATCGGCCTGAAGATGCTAGCAGGCCGCACGTTTAAAACTGATCTTCAAGCCGACTCCCACAACGTCATCATCAACAAATCCCTAGCTACCTTGATGGGGGTAGCCGAAGACCCGATTGGCAAGACGATTTCGCGATCATGGGCTGATTTTACCATTATCGGCATGGTCGACGACTTCATGGTGAGTAGCGTATACGAAGGCAACGAACCTGCGCTCTTCAGTCCGTTACTAAGTGACACCGCGGTGTTGACAATGCGGATCGCCAAGCACGCCGATATGGCAACCGTGCTGCCAAAGATCGAAGATATCTTCAAGCAGTTCAACCCCGAATATCCGTTCGAGTATCGGTTTCTTGACGAACAGTTTGACCGGATGTTCCGCCTAGAGGCGTTGGCGGGCGAACTCAGTCGCATTTTTTCGGTCATGGCCATTTTTATATCCTGCCTGGGGCTGTTTGGGTTGGCGGCTTATACGGCAGAGCGCCGAACCAAGGAAATCGGTATCCGAAAAGTGCTGGGCGCATCCGTCATGGGACTAACGAATATGCTGACCAAAGAATTCGTGATACTGGTGGGGATATCTTGCCTTTTCGCCTTCCCATTGAGCTATACCCTGATGGAAAACTGGTTGCAGAATTTCAGCTATCGTATCGATATGGCATGGTGGGTATTTGCGGTCGCAGGCTTGCTGGCGGTAGCCGTCGCCATAATCACCGTTAGTTTTCAGTCGATACGTGCAGCCTTGGCAAATCCGGTCCATAGCCTGCGTGATGAATGACACTTAGTATCCGCGCCGGTAATATCACTAAAAGCATAAGCACATGTTAAGGAATATCAAAATCGTCGTTCGCAGATTGATGAGTCGGAAATTTTATACCGCGATTAATATCTTGGGCTTATCTATAAGCCTGTCTACCGCCATGCTGATTATCATATGGGCTCAGGACGAACGTAGCTTCGACCGATTTCATCACGACTACCATCGAATCCACAAAGTAAATGCGCATGTAGACCCGGCGAACAGCGGTACGGTATGGAGCGATACCCCTGGCCCTATTGTCAACTATGCATTAACGTCGCCAGACGTAGAGTTTGCCACGCGCTTTGCCCAAGATTGGAATGAGACATTGACCAACGATGAACGAAACCATCAAATCAGGGGGCTGAAGATCGGCTATGCGGACGCACATTTCTTTGACATATTTAATTTCCCGTTGCTGGAGGGATCATTGACCGGCTTTCAGTCTAATTTTACGAATGCGTTCATTACTGAATCTACGGCAGAAAAACTTTTTGGCAGTAGCGATATAGTCGGAAAGACATTCAGCTACGATGATGACATATATTCCATAGCAGGTGTCTTAGCCGATATTCCACACAATTCAACGTTACAATTCGATGTATTGATGCCGTTTGGAAATCTCGCACAATATTTTAGGGGTAATGGCAAATGGAAAACGGTGGATGAAGACCTGGGCAGTTACCGTTTTGCAACGTACATCAAAGCGAAACCCAACACTACCTCCGACGCCATCAGCAAGTTTGTAACAGATGCATTTAGCAAGGCATGGGATGGGGAAAACTCGACTGTTTTTGTTTTGCAGCCGCTAAAAAACATGCATTTGGTGACTCCGGACGGCAATGATTCGAGTTTGCGTATCGTGCAGGTTTTTGAAATAATTGCGGCATTACTCCTAGTGATTGGTGCGGTAAATTATGTCAACCTCAGTACGGCACGAGCAATGGATCGCGCGAAAGAGATCAGTGTGCGCAAAATCGTGGGAGCAACCAGACGCCAGTTATTTGTTCAAAGCATTCTAGACACCTTGATAATATTCGGGATTTCCGTGGTGATTGCAATTATTTCGATTTTTGCGTTGCAAGCAGCATATAGCCAAATTGCACAAAAACCGATAAGCCATTCACTGCACGGGGCATCGCTATGGCTTCACATCGGGCTGACTGTGGGCGCCACATTATTGCTATCCAGTATATATCCCGCTATACAGCTATCCGGTTTTAAGCCGATAGAATCCTTGAACGTGCAACATACTAAGCAACTGTCTCCGAATACCACACGAAAGTTATTGGTTGTCTTCCAGTTTTTCGTTTCAATAACATTAATTGTCTGTACGTTGGTCATCAAGAATCAGATGGACTTCATACAAGAGTTTAACTTAGGGTATGATAAAGAACACGTGTTGACTCTTAGCTTACCCGCCGAGGCTTATAAACATATAGATGCTATTCGCGGTGAACTCAATAATAACCGCGCTATCGAGGCGGTTTCGCTGACTGGCATCTGGAACATAGGCGATTATTCCCAGTCTACCGGAGATATTGCTTGGCCGGGCAAGCCTAAAGATCAGACGTTGATCGTTACCCAAGCTACCATTGATAAGGATTTCATTCCATTGATGGATATTCAGCTTCTTGAAGGGAGCAACTTTACGGGTATGCCTGCCGACTCCGCAGGATATATTATCAACGAAACATTAGCCAAACAAATGGGATTGACCCCTCCTTTCGTCGGAGCCAGTCTCAGCCTTCACGAAGTGCCGGGCCGAGTGATTGGCGTGGTCAAAGATTTTCATTTCAAATCAATCAAGGAACAAATAGGTCCGATGGTGTTCTGGACCCATTGGAACGCAAATACGCTGTACGTCAAAACCACCTCCACTCAGGCACAGCAAGCCATTAAGGCATTGGAGACGATCTACAACCGTTATCCTTCCGACTCGCCCTTTAGTTACACGTTTATCGATGAACAATTTGATGCGCTCTATAAATCCTAACAACGGACTGCATTATTATTCGATGTCTTCTCTGGCATAGCGGTTTTTATCTCTTCGCTCGGATTATTCGCGCTGGCAACACATGAAGCGCAGAAGCGGGTTAAAGAAATTGGTATCCGGAAAGTATTGGGAGCAGGTGTTTTTGAGGTCGTGTGGCTACTTTGCAAAAACTACTTGGCTCTTGTTTTTCTAGCCATATTAATCGCTTGTCCGGTCGCCGTTTACCTGATGAACGAATGGTTGAGAAACTTTGCTTATAAGACGGATTTGCAAGTCTCTTCATTCATCATGGGCAGTGCTACAGCGGTCGGCTTGGCAATTTTTACGGTTAGTTGGCAAGCCATACGCGCAGCAAGGGCAAACCCGGTGAAAAGCTTGCGCCACGACTAGGATAAAAACAAAAGGAGAGCGAGGTTCCAAACCTCAGCTACTCGGCATTCAGGTAAAAACACACGATACAAAATGATCCATAACTCCATCAAAACCACCTTGCGTCACCTTTGGCGCAACCGCCTCTTTACGATATTGAACATATTGGGTCTGACCGTTGGCATCAGCGCGTGTTGGATTGTATACCGGGTCGTTGACTACGAATTGAGCTACGACAAGCAGCATCCTGATGCGGATCGGATCTATCAGATTGTGGGACGCTATACTATGGATGGAGAAGACAGCGGCTTTGGCGGCGTTCCGCTACCCTTGGCTCCGACACTGGCCGAAGGTGTCGCCGGCGTAGAGCTGGTTGTCCCGATCTACGAGCAGTACTTTGAAACGCTGAAGATTCCGGCATCCGCCTCCTCGCCCGAAAAAATCGTGGAAGATCCTCGGGTTGTCGCCACGGCGCCGGCTTACTTTGACCTCGTACCTCATCGATGGCTAGCCGGCGACAAACAAACGGCCCTCGATGCCCCGGACAAGGTGGTGCTCACCGAATCGCGGGCGGAGGAATACTTCCCCGGTATGCGTTCCCAGGATCTGTTGGGCACAGTGCTATATCACGATACGCTGGCACGAACCATTACGGGAATCGTGGCCGATCTGGACTACCCCAGCAGTTTTGAGGAAAAAGAATTTGTAGCCGTGCCAGCCGAAGAATGGTCTTCAGACCACTGGCTGGGATCCAACTCGGCCCACCTTGTCTTCGTCAAGGTAGCCGAGGGCGCATCCGTCGACCATATCGTCAATTTCGCCACCCGGCGGCGGAACGAGTTTGCCGCGGATTTCCAAAATGAGCATGGGTATAAATCATGGTTCGAAGCACTACCGCTGCCCCAGAAGCATTTTGCAGGAGAGTACGCGACGTCCTCCCGATCCGCAAGCATGAATGCATTATATGGATTGATAGGGATCGGTTTTTTCCTGCTGGCGTTGGCCTGTATCAACTATGTCAACCTGAGTACGGCTCAGGCACCCCAGCGTGCCAAAGAAATTGGAGTCCGCAAAACACTGGGCGGCACTCCTCGCATGCTGATTGGCAATTTCCTTGTAGAAACCTTAGCTATCGTTATCGTAGCGCTGTTGCTCGCCATCCCCACGACACACGCCTTCCTTGCGATCTTCCCGGAGTTCGTGCCCGCAGGCTTGGCGGAGTTCCAGAGTCCCCTGCGGCTGGTTATATTTCTCCTCATCCTGCTTCTGGCGGTTACCTTGGCCGCCGGCAGCTATCCGGCGTGGCTTATTACGCGGGTGCGCACGGTGCAGGTGCTGAAAGGACAGACCGAGAAAATTTCGGGAGCACGGCTTAACCTCCGAAAAGCGCTGATTGTCTTCCAATTCGTGATCGCGCAGCTTTTCATTGTCAGCGCGCTGGTTATTGAGCAGCAACTTTATTACGTGCTGGCGAAAGACCTCGGCTTCACGCACGACGCAGTGGTGACCATTCATGCCCCCTATCGGTCTGACCAAGGCGCCGACATTGACCCCTTTATTTACAAGCAAGCGCTGAAACGGCGTCCGGAACTCGCCGGAGTGGCGCTGGGACACGAGCCGTTGAACAACATTCATTTTGGCACTGACCTGAGTTACGCGAACGATACAGGCCGGGTACGAGTGAACATGCCACGTAAATACAACGATGCGGATTACCTGCCACTCTACCAAATGAAGCTGTTGGCAGGTACTAATATCCAGCAGACGGATACGCTGCGCGACCTGGTCATCAACGACGCGGCGCGCAAGGCCTTTGGCTTCGATACGCCGGAAGCCGCTATTGGGCAATCCCTGACTTATCAGAACAAACTATATCCCATCGTCGGGGTGGTTGCCGATTTCCACCAAAAAGACCTCCGCGTAGAGGTTGAACCCCTCGTTTTGGGAGTGTCCACCCGCCGGAGTTCCTTGCGGACATTCAACATCAAGCTTCCTGCAGAGCGAGCGCAATGGGAAAAAGCCTTTGCAGTGATGGAACAGGAGTGGAAAGCCGTTTATCCTAATGCTCCTTTTGACTATCGCTTCAGCGATGAGCGAATAAAGAGCCTGTACGACGCCGAGAACCGTATGTCCAAACTTATCGGCTTGGCCACGGGGATCACGATATTCATCAGCTGCCTCGGCCTTTTTGGCTTGGCCACGCTGACGGCGTTCCAGCGTAGCAAGGAAATCGGGATCCGCAAGGTATTGGGCGCCTCCGTGTCTGGCATCGTAAGTATGCTGTCGAGGGATTTTGTCAAATTGGTGTGTATAGCCCTTGTCATCGCCTCACCTATCGCCTGGTGGGCCATGAACCAATGGCTGGACAACTTCGCCTACCGCATAGAAATCCAATGGTGGGTATTTGCATTGGCAGGTTCGGTGGCGGTGGGCATCGCCCTGCTGACCGTCAGTTGGCAAGCCGTACGCGCCGCCCTGAAGAACCCGGTGGATTCCCTTCGAGACGAATGACGGAACGGCCAACAGGAGTCGACGCCATTAAGACGAGCGAAGAATGATCGGTGGGAAGTACCCCCGAACGAAGACTTGGAAGTGGCCATTGGTCGTTCACCGCTCGAGCTAGTCCGATATAAAATGCGTAAATCGCTGATCGCCGGTGAATGCACGCTGCCTTGCCTTGCGACGGTACTTCCATTCGGGCGTTTCGGTTTTGTGTTTTAGCTTCAGAAAAGATAAGTTTGCGAAGCTAGTCAACGCAAATGAGCCTGAAGACCATCCGCATATTCACCGATGACCTCGTCGCGTTCCTGAACCACCCGGGACGGGAAACAACCATGGCCGCGACGTCACTTTCACGGTGCTCGCGGTTTTGGCTGGCGTTGTTAGTCAGTTTTTGTATCACTGTAGGTATTTCGGCACCGCTGATCCACTTGGTCGACCGGTTTTTGGTCCGGCTTCGCTTCAGTTCGTCCATGGATGTCACCCAAGATTTTTTTCTCTTGATTGTGCTCGGAGTAATGGTCGCCCCCCTACTGGAAGAGTTGGTTTTTCGCTATCCCCTTAAATTGGTTAAACCCCGATATCTGAAACTCGCCGTTTATTTTTCGTCAATCGTATTTGGGCTGGTACATGCGATCAATTACGAAAACAGCGAACCCTTGTTCTACGCGCTTCTTCCAATCATTGTTAGCTCGCAGGCACTAGGAGGATTGATTCTCGCCTATCTCCGCTTGCGCGATGGGGTGTTGTGGTCCATGTTCGCGCACGGCCTCTTTAATGCCGCGATAGCGCTGCTAAGCCTCCTGTTTCTGCAAAACCGGATGGCATTGGATGAAAAAGAAGATCACTATCATCTTACCGTCAAGGAGTATGCTTTTAAAAACGGCAAGCAGAAGACTCATATCCATCGCAACGGACGACGCATCGATTCCATCATGTGGAGGCAAGGCTCCTTGCAATCCTTGGTAGATTCGCTACATGGAAACGGGCTGTATGCAGACAAACTGCTCGTAGACGTGGATCTCAAAACCAGTCGCCCACTTAGCGCCGATAGCGTCTTAGCTTTGCTAAAAAAACAATACAGAATCGAGTGAGCGGAAAATAAACGCCTACCGACACGCTTACGTCTCCCAAAATGCCACGGCGGTTAATCCAGGCCACTCACCCCGCCAGATACCACCAGCTTCATGGCATCCGTTGCGGACATGTTTAATTTGGAAACGCGCTCCGCACGGGCGATCACCACCTGCCCCGCCACGGAATACGCGTAAGGGAAGTACACAACGACATGCCCGTCCAAACCAATCTTTTCCAAGTCGCTATGCGTAAGGAAACCCACCTTCTTGAGACCGGTTTCGTTGACTTCCACCAGCACCGGCTCAGTAAACTTTTTGGCGTCGCCCACAAATGCCTCCGTAAAGTCCTTGATGGAAGAATACAACGTACTGAAAAGCGGGATCCGGTTGACTAGGCGATTAAACCAATTGTAGATGGGCTCGGTTACCACCGTAGTGAAGACGAAACCGACGAGGATCAATACGACGATGACCGTCACGATGCCTAGCCCCGGCACATATACCGGCCGCCCCTGCTCATCCGTCCAAAACAGGTTGCTCAAATTCAGTGCGCTGTCAATACTGGCGACAATCCAAACAATCAAAAAGAGGGCCCCGGCGACGGGGACCACCACCAGGGTACCTTTGATTAGGTAGTTAAAGAGCTGCTTTAATGGTTTCCGAAGCATATCATTGTGGTAGTTAAAAAGTAATTCACTGTTGGCAATATGTAGGCCGATCGCCTATTCGTAGTAGTAGACCCGCTTCACACGCTGGGAAATGCCTGCCAAAATTTCATAGGGAATGGTACCGATCGCTTTGGCCATGGCGTCTACATCGCCAAAAACGACCACCTCATCCCCTTCTGCGGCATCCACTCCCGTCACATCTAGCATGCACATATCCATGCAGATGTTGCCAATGGTCGGAACCTGCTGCCCGCGTACCGTCATGCGTCCCACTCCATTGCCAAAACGGCGGTCGTAACCGTCGGCGTAGCCCACCTTCACCGTCGCGATGGTTCGATCCGTCTCCAGGCGTGCCTGCCGCCCGTAGCCCACGCTCTCCCCCGCCGGTACGCGCCGGATTTGGGAAATGGTCGTTTTCAGCGTCCCCACCTGCGCTAGGGAATCAGCTACTGAGCCGATGCCGTACAAACCAATCCCTAGCCGCACCATGTCGAAATGGGCTTCGGGCCAGCGCTCTATCGCAACCGTATTGGCGATGTGCCGCAAAAAAGGATAAGACAGCGCAGCCTCCAGCGTGTCCGCTGCCCGCCGAAACACTCGGATTTGCGTACGGGTGAAGTCGTCGTGCGCGGGATCGCCCGCAGCCGCCAAATGGGAAAATACGCTGGCTACCCGCACCTGCGGCGCACTTGCCAAATATTCCGCCAGCCTGGGCGCCTCCTCAGGCGCGAACCCCAGACGGTGCATGCCCGTATCGAATTTCACGTGGATCGGAAATACGGCGACGTCCTGCTCCTCCAGATACGACACAAGCGACTCCAACACCGAAAAGCTGAATATTTCAGGTTCCAGCCGATGCTGGACGAGCGATTCAAACGCGTAACTGTCGGGGCTCATCACCACGATGGGCAAACTGATGCCTGCATTGCGAAGTTGTACGCCCTCATCCAAATAGGCCACCGTCAAGTAGTCTACCTGATTGAACTGCAGGATATTGGCAATCTCAAAACTTCCACTTCCGTAGGAAAATGCCTTCACCATGGCCATCAGCTTGACGTGGCGGGGTAGCTGGGCCTTGTACGCTTTTAAATTCGCCTCGAGCGCTTGCAAATTGACTTCGAGCAGGGTATCATGTTGTTTTTCTGTCAGCAAACGGCTGATACGCTCGAAACGGTAGCGGCGCGCTCCTTTGATCAGCACGGCCTCATCGCGAAACGCCAGAGTAGGCAAACTGGCGATCAGCGACTCCGTATCCTGAAAAGCGCGATGGACCAGGAAGTTGAAGTGCTCGCCATAGGCGGCTAAATCCGGACCCACCGTCACCAGACGGTCGATACCGCTTTCGGCGAGCAAAGCGGCTAACCCTCGGTAAAATGCGGTGTCATCGACCGAAACCCCGGGAAAATCCGACAAGATCAGGCTTCGTTTTACGTGTTGGTTTTGCTGTTTCAGGAAATCGATGGCGATAGACAACGATACCATGTCGTTACTGTAGGAGTCGTCGATTACGGTGCAGTTGCCCACACCGCGCTTGAGCTCCAAGCGCATACCCACGGGAGCTAGGCCAAGCATGCGCCGCGCGATGTCCCCCCCTTCGTATCCTAAAGCCAACATCACCGACCAGCAAGTAATCGCATTGTCCATGGAGGCCGTATCAGCAAAGGGAATGGTAATCGCTACGGGTTGGCCCCGGTATTCGGCGCGGATCTCCGTCGCCCCCTCCCCGATCTCTCGCCTCTCGACAATCGTTAGGTCAGAAGAAACCTCCACACCCCAAGTGAAGGCGTTGGCGGGCAAGACATTAGCGTTATCCGTATGCATAGGAGAATAGATGACCCGCTCGGCGCCCTCGAAAAGTTTCCATTTCTCACGTATCTTTTCCTCGCGCGAGGCAAAACCCGCGTCGTGCGCCGGACCTATGCCGGTAAGTACGCCCAACGTCGGCCGAATCATACGGTTCAGGTTAGCCATCTCTCCAGGTTGGCTAATGCCCGCTTCGATAATCGCCAGCGTATGCCGCCTGTCCATTTGCCACAGCGAAAGCGCAACCCCGAGTTGGGAATTATAGCTCTTTGGGCTACGGTGTATGCGGTATTCGGGCGAAAGCAGCTGATACAACCATTCCTTGACGATGGTTTTTCCATTACTGCCCGTGATACCAATCACCGGGATATGAAACTGGCCGCGATGGTAGGCAGAAAGATCCTGCAACGCCCGCAGGGTATCCGGCACGAAAAGCAGGTTGGCTTCTGGAAACGTGTCGGCCGATGCAAAGTCTGTTCGGACAACAAAGTTCCGCACGCCCGCCCGGTAGGCATCCTCCAGAAAAGCGTGCCCGTCGCGGTTCCCGTGCAGTGCAAAAAACAGGGCCCTAGCGGGTTCGACCAGCTTGCGCGTGTCAAATGCTAGCGCGGTGATCGACGCATCCGGCCGTCCCAAAACAACCGTTGCCGGGGACAGCACCCGGCTGACTAGGGCAATGGGATACGGATGTTCGTGCATAGTGGCCTAATTTCAACAATTTTTATGTGTTGCAAGAATTTTTTACGAATTTGACGAAATGGAAAGCTGGGGCAAAATTCCGCCAAAAAAAATACTGACACAGCGTCAGGCGCAGGCCAAAGCCGAAGCGTACTGTGCCTTCCAGGAGCGCTCGCAACAGGAAGTCCGAAACAAGCTCTTTGGCTGGGGCGTGCGGGGCAGCGAAGTGGAAGAAATCATTGCGGAGCTGATCGCCACGGATTACCTTAACGAGGAGCGTTTTGCCCTCGCCTACGCCTTCGGCAAGTTTCGCATGAAAGGCTGGGGCAAGATCAAGATACGGCAAGGGCTACTCTTGAAATCCGTCTCCGAACCGCTGGTCAAAATGGCCTTGGCAGCGATCGACCCGTCGGAATATCGGGACAAGCTACGAGACACGTTGGCCAAAAAGGCGGCGGTAATGAATGAGACGGATCCGTATCGTAGGAAACATAAATTGGCGCGGCACGCGGCGTCACGCGGGTTCGAACAAAACCTCATTTTTGAGGCATTGAGCGACAATGACTTATAAAAAAGATGCATTTTTTTTGAAAATAAATTTGGCTTGAATGCAAATGTGTGTATATTTGCATCGCAAAACGCAAGCGAAAGTAGCTCAGTTGGTAGAGCGCAACCTTGCCAAGGTTGAGGTCGCGAGTTCGAGCCTCGTCTTTCGCTCCAATAAGAACCCCTCCCGATGATTTCGCGAGGGGTTCTTATTTTTCAGGACGGCAAGCATGGGCCGGCAAACCATTCCGTCTAGGACAATAAAAAAATGAGTTTTCCGTTGCCATATAGGCAAAACAAACTATATTTGCATCCTGAAACATGCCCGTTGCCCCCAGCCCCGCACAAGCAACGAAGGCAACATCACCCGCTCGGATGGTGGAATAGGTAGACACGCAGGACTTAAAATCCTGTTCCCGTTAAAGGAGTGCGGGTTCGATTCCCGCTCCGAGTACGAAGCGATAAAAGAGGCGACGTCAGAACCCTGTTCAGGCGCGCCTTTTTTTTTTGTAGTATAGCATGGGTGGGACGATCATCGGCTTAATGTCCGGTGTCAGTGGCGTACCCACTGTGCGGACACGGGCAGCGTGATGATGCACGGCCCGTCGGTGCGAACGAAGACCGAATACGATGTGGAATGGCCCTCCCCCCAGTAACGTTAAGACGACCTTTCGGGCCAATAATAACTATCCGGATGCACGCGCTCGCCGAAGATGGCCGTTCCTACGCGAATGAGGGTAGCTCCCTCTTCAATGGCCACTTCCAAATCGCCACTCATGCCCATCGACAATTCCTGCATGGTTACCTGAGGGAGATTCATCGCCCGGACGGCGTCACGCAGTTCACGGAGCAGCCGAAAGCAAGGCCGGGTCTTTTCCGCATCTGAACTAAACAGCCCAATAGTCATCAAGCCTTTGACGCGGAGTGTGGGGAACTTTGCTAATTCGCGCACGAAGTTCGGGACATCCGCCGGCTGAAGGCCAAACTTACTCGCCTCGCCCGATGTATTCACTTGCGCCAATACGTCCATCGTGCGCCCTGCGTTGCGCAGGCGCTGATCAAGCTTCTCGGCAAGGCTCAGGCGGTCCAGCGATTGAATGCAGGAGACGTCGTATTTAAGCACGTCCTTTATTTTATTGGTCTGCAGATGGCCGATAAAGTGCTTTTCGTGTGGAACGTCACCCAGGGCCTCAAACTTATCGCGGAGCTCCTGCACCTTGTTTTCGCCCAGCAGGGTTTCTCCTGCGGCAAAGGCTACCTTGATTCGGTCGGGCAGAACCGTTTTGGTAGCCAGCAGCAGGCGTACGTCGCTTGGTTGCCGTCCGGCGTGCAAGCAAGCGGCAGCCATCCGGTCTTTAATCGCCGCTATGCGCGTGGTTACTTCGTACATCATGTCAATTGGTGTTCGGGACAATCGACACGCAGGTCGTTCGTCTGCAATTTCTTGTTCAATAACTTGCAGTAATGCATTCCTTCGCTCCGCTCGTAGTACGGCACGGGTGGCACACATGCGCTGCACCGTAATGATACCGGCTCGGTTCAAGTGACTGATCACCTCCAGCAGGCTGCCTAGCAGGCGCTCCTTTTCTTCCGATGGCACCGTGTATCTAATGGCCGTCCGACTTCCCTACTGAACAGCGCGGTCTGCCAGGCTATCGCGCTTCTCGCGGAAAGACACATCACATAGCTACGCGTATCACGGGGCTCGGATACCTTCGTTATCAAGCCTTTTTTTTTCCAGAACCTTCACGGTTTCTCCCACGGTTGCCCTAGTCATGTCCGGCTCATCCGCGAGGTAATTAGATCTGGCTCTAGGCAATTATCGCCCAAGCAAAAATAGTTAGGATTCCTAACTAACTAAAATTCGGCCTATTTTTTTGTCCAGAACTCATCGGGCCACTCGTCGGCAGGAACCTGATGGTCATGATTTTTGAGAATATTGAGTGCGTCGTCCGTCGCCACTTGCTGAATTTCGTTAAACAGCTCACGTTCTTCAAAGCGGATGTGGCCGTTGAGCAATTTTTCTAGGTCGGAAAAATCATTTGCATCCGTAAAGCCCTTTTGGAAGCATGCAGCAATTTGCCGA
>Ga0079224_100002867_pt1 | contig 21343 bp, 20 predicted proteins | sample Stecom2015_FD_80414 | JGI IMG/M metagenome (GOLD analysis project Ga0079224, IMG submission 80414) | Agricultural soil microbial communities from Utah to study Nitrogen management - Steer compost 2015 | ecosystem: Environmental > Terrestrial > Soil > Agricultural land | place: USA: Utah...
CCCTGGTGTGCCGTTCGGGGTGTTCAGGTATTCCGGCGACCGCCGATCGGGACTAGCATCGCCCCCGACGCGAGGCCTCGCCGAGACGTCGACCCTTCGACCACAGGAGGTTCCATGAGCGAGCACGAAGTCAAGATGGTCATCCTGTCCACCGACGATCTGGACGAATCGCTCGAGTTCTACACGAAGACCCTGGGGATGTCGCTGAAGTTCCGCGACGGCACCCACTTCGCCGCGCTCGACGGCGGCCCGGTCACGCTCGCCCTCGCCACCGCCGTCGACCACCCGATTCCCGGCCAGGTGGTGGTCGGAGTGAAGACCGCCGACGTCGACGCCGCCGCGAAAGCGGTGGAGGCCGCCGGCGGCGGCATCGTCACCGGGCCCTATGACGACGCGCACGAGCGCAGGGCGGTGGTGTTCGACAACAAGGGCAACGGCATCGTCTTCTACAGCCCGCTGGCCCGATAGCGCGCTCCGCCCGGCGACAGCATCCGCAGCTGGGGCACCGTCGCCGCCCTCGCCGCGGGCGGATTCGGATCGGCTCGAGCCGGACCGGCGAACCTCCGCCGACCGACGACTACCGTATGCCGCGTGGATCTACAGCTGAAGGGCAAGCGGGCCATCGTCACCGGTGGTAGCAAGGGCATCGGACGCGCGGTGGCGCGCGGTCTGGCGGCCGAGGGCGTGGACGTGGTGATCGCCGCCAGGTCCGCCGAACCGCTCGCCGCCGCGGCCGAGGCCATCGCGGCCGAGACCGGCGGCCGGGTGCTCGCCGTGCCCACCGACACCGGTGACGACGGGCAGGTGCGCGCCCTGGTGGCGCGGGCGGTCGCCGAACTCGGCGGGATCGACATCCTGGTGAACTCGGCCGCCACCCCGTGGAGCGCGGGCTCGCCCGCCGATCTCGCCGCCACCTCCGACGAGCTGGTTCGTCGGGAGGTGGAGATCAAGGTGCTCGGCTACCTGCGCACCGCCCGCGCGGTGGCCCCGCACCTGGTCGCCCAGGGCTGGGGCCGCATCATCAACATCAGCGGACTCGGTGCGCGCCAGGCCAACTCGATCGCCCAGACCGTCCGCAATGTCGGCGTGTCCGCGCTGACCAAGAACCTCGCCGACGAACTCGGCCCGCACGGCGTGAACGTCACCGTGGTGCATCCGGGACGCACCCGCACCGAGCGACTGACCGACCGGCTCGCCGCCCGCTCGGCCGAGACCGGCGTGCCGGTGGCCGATCTGGAGGCCGAGCTGGCCACCAACTCGCTGCGCCGGGTCGTCGACGCGAGCGAGGTCGCCGATGTGGTCACCTTCCTCGCCTCGCCACGCAGCGTCGCCATCACCGGTGACGCGATCGCGGCGGGCGGCGGTGTGCCCGGGCCGGTGTACTACTGAGCACGTAGCCTGGAACGGGGCTCGGCTCGGCCCCGAGGTGCTATCCAGGAGGGTGACCATGGCGGTGCGAGGACTCAACCACGCGGTGCTGTTCGTATCCGATGTGGCACGCAGCGTGGAGTTCTACACCACGGTGCTCGGATTCGAGAAACTGCCGCTGGACCATCCCGGCGTGGCCTTCCTGCGCGGTGCGAATTCCGCCAACGACCACGACCTCGGCCTGTTCCCGGCCTCGGGCCCCCGCGCGGTCGACGGCGCGGTCGGCCTCTATCACCTGGCCTGGGAGGTGGAGACGCTCGCCGAGATGGCCGCCACGCGCGACCGGATGCGCGCGGCGGGCTGCCTGACCGGCGCCGCCGACCACGCGGCCACCAAGGCGCTCTACGGCCGCGACCCCGACGGCATCGAGTTCGAGATCACCTGGCTGGTGCCCGACCATCTGGTCGAGGCCGAACTCGTGCCGCCGGTCGCTGCGACCCGCCCGCTCGACCTGGACGCCGAGATCGAGCGCTACGGCCCGCGCACTCCGGGCGGCCCGCGTACCGACCGCCACCTCTACGCCCGCCTGGCCGCTCGCGCGAAGGGCGAATGACGGCGTGCGTCCCGGCTCGAGCGGACTGTCGCGCCGCTGCCTCGTGCTGTCGCTGCTGGCCTTCGCGGTCGCGGTGGCCTGGTTGCTGCTGGCGGACGTCGACCGGGTGCCCGGCCGCCTCGGCGCGGATGGCGAGGTCGAACGCTGGGATTCCGTGGCCGGTTTCGCCGGTGCGATGACGGTGACGACCTGCCTGCTCGCCGCGGTGTTCGGTGGCGCGCGGTGGCTGCTGCCACATCTGCCCGCCTCGGCGATCAACCTGCCGAGCCGAGCCGCGCACGCCCACTGGACCGACGAGGCCCATCGCCCGGAGTTCGACGAGATCGTCGCATCCGGGCTGGAATACGCCGGCGCGGCGATCCTCACCGTCCCTACCGTGCTCGTCGTGACCTCGGGCCTGATCGCCACCGGCGTCACGGTGCCCGCCGCGGTTCCGGTGGTGCTCATCGCCGTCGCCGTGGCGGCCTGTCTGGCGGGCGTGGCACGGATCATCGTCCGCACCCGACGTCCGTGATCGTCCGGGCGGCGGCGGTCGTGTGCCCGCTGCCCGACTAGACCGGCAGCGGCGCCGTGGGCGGGAAGACGACCGGCAGGGCCGACAGGGCGCGGTGGAACGGGCCGGGCCGCCACACCAGTTCCGCCGGCGGGACGGCGAGGGCCAGTTCGGGGAGGGTGTCCAGCAGGTGGTCGATGACGTCCTGGGCGAGCAGCAGGCCGTAGGGGCGGGCCTGGGCGGGGCAGGCGTGGTCACCGGTGCTGAACGCCAGATTCCAGCCGTTGTCGAGGTATTCGCCGGTGTTGATCTCCGGGTCGGTGTTGCAGGCGGCCATGCTGATGATGACCGGCTGGTTGGCGGGCAGCCACACGCCCTCGACGAGGATGGGCTGGCGCGGGTAGGTGATGCAGTAGTTGGCCATCGGCGGGTCGGTGGCCAGGCGTTCCTCCAGCGCCGACCTGGTGGACAACGGCAGGCCGTGCTCACCGGTGGTGAACCGGGAGTCGGTGAGCATCAGCAGCAGCGTGTTGCCGATCAGGTTGACCGGCGGCTCCACGCCTGCGGCGAACAGAAGCACCAGCTGGTGCACCATCTCCTCGTCGGTCAGCTGGGCGGGGTGCTGCATCATGCGGGTGGTGACGTCGTCGCCGGGATGGGTGCGCTTGAGGGTGACCAGGGCCATCAGCGCCTCGCCCATCATGGTGTTCACCGTCTCGGTGTCGACGCCGTCGAACATGGCGGCGCTGGCCTTGGCGACCCGCTCGCCGATCTCCGGGGGGCAGCCGAGAATCTGGCAGAAGACCGAGAAGACCAGCGGCAGCGCGTATTGGCTCAGCACGTCGGCGCGGCCGTCGCGGCAGAAGGTGTTGACGATCGGCACGGCCGAGGACTCGACCGCGGTGCGCACCGAGTTCAGGTCGATGCCGGCCAGGGCGTGGTTGAGCACGCTGCGGTAGCGGGCGTGCTCGGCGCCGCTGGTGCGGATCGCGTTCGGCCGGTACTCGATCATCGGCATGATCGGGATGTCCGAGGGCACCGTCTTCTGCCAGACGCTCGGGTCGGCCGGGAAGTGGGCGGAATCGCCGAGAATGCGCACCGCCGTGCTGTATTTGATGACGAGCGTGGCCGGCACGCCCGGCCACATCTCCACCGGCACCAGCGGGCCGTAGTTCATTTCGCGCATCCGGCGGTACGCCCCGTGCGGGTCGGCCGCGAATTCCTCGCTGTAGATGGGGATTCTGGGACCGGTGACCTCGATCGACCGCTTCGGGTCAGCGGTAGCACCCTGGAGTGGGTGTTGCAGATGCACGTAATCTCCTCGATCTCGGTTGCGGGAACGCGGCGCGGCGAGGCGATGGTCGGGCGCCTCGGTTCGGTCGTGCGGCTTCAGAGCGTGTGCGCGCGTTGGTCTTTGCGGAGAATACTGTAGGCGAGAGCCGCAGCGGGCGCACGGCATCGGTCCACTGGTCAGGGGCCCTGAACGGCGGTGGCGGCGGGATTGCCGGGAGTTCGACGGCACTGCCGGACGCGGTGTTCCGGCGCTGGCGCCGGGGAGCCCCCGGCAGATGCCGAGGGCTCCGTCGATCGGTGCGCGGGCGGGGTCAGGCGCTCTGCAGCGCGCGGATGCGCGACTCCCAGGCGGCGGGCAGATCCTCCGACAGCACGGGGGCGCCGAGGATCTCGTCGTCGAAGCCGAAGGCGTCGAGCAGCGCGGGCAGGTGCTCGACCACGGTGTCGATGGCCTTGCGCAGCTCTTCCTTGACGGTGCGCGCCGCGGCGGCGTCGATCAGGCCTCGGGTGAGATACCAGGCGGCGTGCTGATCGAGGTAGTGCAGCGCGAAGACCTCGCGCACGGCCGCGATCTCGGGATGGGTGGTGTCGTTCTCCAGCAGCCCGAGGGCCTCCTCGGCGCAGTAGGCCTCGGCCAGCTCGAGCGCCTCGGGGATGACCGCGAGGCGGTCGGCCAGCTCCGAGGTGGCCAGGTGCGCCTGCGCCTCCTGCACGATGGTCAGCGTGCGGGCGCCGAACAGACGCCTGCGGTCGGCGGGATCGGCCGGATCGTGCGGGACGGGCTCCGGCGGGGTCTTGCCCGCCAGCTGTTTGGCCAGCACGCGTCCGGCGACCGAGCCGAGCACGTGGCAGTCGCCCTCACCGGTGATGGCCGCGTGGCAGACACCGAGGTAGTCGGCGATCCGGTTGGCGCTGAACATGCCCTGCGCGCCCATCTTGATGCGGCTGTGGGTCACCGTGTCGAGCGCGTGCAGCTGGATGAAGTGCTTGGCCAACATCACCGACACCACCGTGTCGCGGTGGGTGAGATCGGCTTCGGCGAGCTGGGTCTTGATCGCGTTGCCGAAGACGGTGCGCGCGACGGTGCCGGCCAGGTCGGTGATCAGGGTGTCGCGCACGTGCGGGATGTCGAGCATGACCGGGGTGTCGGTCGGCGTCAGCGGCACCAGGCGCCTGCTCGCGTAGTTCAGGGCGATGTAGAGCGCGGCGCGGGCCGAGGCGTTCAGGCAGGACGACAGTGCGAGGCGGCCGACGGTCAGCTGGCTGATGGCCGAGGGGAACGCGCGCTTGCGGCTGGTGGCGTCGCGCCAGGTCAGCACGCCGTTGTCGTCGATCGTGGCAAGGTCGTTGCTGAGCCAGGCGTCGCGGTCGACGCGCAGGTTGTCGAAGCTGATGACCGAGTTGTCCATGATGACCAGCGGCTGGTGGTCGAGCTGGGTGATCGTCACCCCGGGGGCGGGGTTGCCGTCGGGGCCGCGTAGTCGCGCCGCGAACAGGTGCACGCCCTGGTCGACGCCGGCCGCGTCGATGAACCGTGCGCCCACCACGCACACACGGGACACCGGGATTCCGACGCTGGGCATGAACTTCCTGGCCCTCGGGTTCGGCGTGTTGATGACGAAGCCGTCGCCGTCCCAGGTGGCCGTGGTCTGCATGAAGCCGATGTTGGAGCCGCACCCGTACTCGGTCAGCAGCATGACGCCGATGGCCGTGGCGTCGTCGAGGTCGGCCAGATAGGGAGCGGCCGCCTCGGGCGCGGTGAGGGTGGCCAGACTGCCCGAGGCGAGGTTGTAGTGACCGGAGATCAGTGGGATCAGGTCGGTGGCCAGCACCGCCGACCAGTCGAACACGGCGAACAGTTCCGGCAGGTCGGTGGCGACCGCTCTGGTGCTGCCGATCTCGCCGACCAGGTAGCGCAACTGGTCGTAGGCGTTCTGGCGCCGTTGCTCCTGGCTCTGCGCGTCGGTGACGGCGAACTGCGGATTGCTCAGGATCTTCTGCAGCCGCTGATGGAACTCCGAGCTGCCGTGCCGAAGGAAATCGGCCAGTGATGACTGTGCCTCTTGCCCATTCGTAGCCATGATCGCTCCTGGTTCATCTATCGGCCCCAGCCCAGCGCTGGGGAACGCTCAGGCGGCCGCCGGGGGGTCCTCGGCACGTCGGTGCCGGTCACGGGCCGATCCAATGAGTCGCGGCGGGGTAGCAAGGGTTCGGAACGGTTGTTTCGCCGCTGTGCGGCAACGGAAGTCGACAGATGCGCCCGCTCGCCCGCGGCCTGCGCGTTCGGAGGGGGAGGGGCGGGGTGCAAGTGCTGCGACCTGCGAAGACAGTGGTGGCGCGAAACCAGCCAGTACCGTTCGCGACACAGGAGTCATTGTTGCACAGAAGCTTTGGAAGTTCAGGGCAAGTGATGTGCGCATGGTTGCGGTGGGTGACCTCGGACACAGACGGAGAGGCCGGATGGCATCTCGCCATCCGGCCTCTCCGGTGTCGTCACCGCATCGGTCGGTGTGTCAGCGCCCGAAGGCCCGGCGCACCTTGTTCGCGGCCTGTCTCAGGTTGCCGGACAGCTGATCCCGGCGGCCCTGTGCTTCGAGGCGGGGGTTGTCGGTCGCCCTGCCGAGAAACTTCCGCACGCTGCCGCGCGTTGCCCGCGCCCGGTTCTCGAGCGGGCTCCGGCGACGTGATGGATTCCGGTCCATCGTCAGAAATAGTGCCTGCGGCCACCGACCGGACGGCCCACCGAGCCGGCGATCCACAGCGCCGCGCCGACCAGCAGGACGATGATGCCCGCCGTGACCAACAGATTGATGCCGAGCAGCCAGCCGACGACCAGCAGAATCAATCCGAGAACGATCATTGTTTTATCCCTTTCCTCGACAGTCGAATTCCGACTGAATGTGTTCAGGCCTTGGCCGGTCCCGAGTTGTCGCCCGCGGGGCGCTTCATGAACCGGTTCGCACTCCAGACCGCGCCGCTGCGGGGCGCCGCGGTGTCGGTCCAGGGTGCGGGAGCGGCGCGGCGGGCCGCCGCGATCTCCCGGCGTGAACGACGTAGTTCCCGGCGCGCTTCACTGCCGCGGCGGGCGGTTCGCCACACACCGATCGACAGGAGCAGCACTCCGAGCATGCTCACGGCGCCGATGAGGACGCCGGAGCCGAAAACCTCTCCCACCGAGGGAGTGAAGGGATGGCCGAAGACTTCGAAATCACCCGCGGCCGAACGCATCTGGTCGATATCGGCCGCAGCCAACGCCACACCGGCCACGACGGCGGCGAGCAGGGCGACGAGCCCGGTAACCATGAACATGACAATCCCGCTTCACGCTTAAATGTTGTTGCACGACGGCTATTCCCGGCCGTGGCGCGGTCAAACAGCGCGAGGGAAAAATTGGCAACTCCCCTGAACGAAGTGAGGGGAGTGACGCGGGAGTCGCGCGGTGACTCCCGGTGCGGAAATCGTCTCCGTCAGGGAGTGAGTTCGGCGAGAATCGCCGCCGCCGTCCCCGGACGGGCGGAGCGGAATCCGGTGCCCGCCCACAGGCTCGTGCCGTGCGGGTCGCCCGCCCGCACGGCCGCCGCGCGCAGCGGTGAGGTCAACTGATTGACTTCTGGATAACCCGCCGGTGCGTGCCGATCGTGGCGGCGCATGAAGTCGTTGACGAGGCCGCGCGCATAGCGACCGGAGAAGGCCCTGGTCACGGCGGTCTCGGTGAATTCGGGGGAGCGCAGGGCGGCGCGGTGCACGGCATTGGTGCCCGCCTGTTCGGCGAGCAGCAGCGCGGTGCCGATCTGGGCGGCGACCGCCCCGAGCGCGCGCACCCGCGCCACCGCCTCGGCGGTGTCCAGCCCGCCCGCGGCCACCACCGGCACCTCCGCCGGTGCTCCGGCCCTGATCTCGCGGAGAAGTTCGACAAGGGAGACCGAGCCCGGTTCGGCGGCGGGATCGAAGACGCCGCGATGTCCGCCCGCCGCCGGTCCCTGCACGACCAGCGCGCCCGCGCCCTCGGCGACGGCCGTCGCGGCTTCGGCCGCGGTGGTGACCGTCACCAGGGTGAGCACCCCGGCCCGGGCGAAGGCGCTCAGCCACTCGCGGCCCGGGCAGCCGAAGGTGAACGAGACCGCGGCCGGGCGCACGGCCTCGACCAGTTCGAGCTTGGCCTGCCAGTGATCGTCGTCGGGGAACGGCGTGCCGGGCGCGGTGTCGTAGCGGGCGGCCTCGTCGGTCAGCGCCTCGCGATAGCGGGCGAGCTCGTCCGCGCGGGCGACGCTCGGCCGCGGCACGAACAGGTTGACCCCGAACGGCCGCGCGGTCAGCGCCCTGGTCTGCTCGATCTGCTCGGCCACCTGCTCGGGTGTGCGGTAACCGGCGGCGAGGAAACCGAGCCCGCCCGCCTCGGCCACGGCGGCGGCGAGGGCGGGGGTGGACGGGCCGCCCGCCATCGGGGCGCCGACGAGCGGCAGGGGCAGTTCGCGCAGGTCGAGCATGAGCGGCCTTTCCGTCGGGAGCCCGATGGGGTGGCGATCAGGTCGTGCCGGTCACCACGCCGTGGTCGGTTGCAGCACAGCCTCTTCCAGCGCCTGGGTGCGCCAGGCGGTGACCTTCTGGTACTCGGGGTCGGCGACCATGTCGCAGAACACCTGCCGTGAGGGGTAGCGGACCAGGATCACCGCGTCCCACGCCTGGCCCTGCTCGGCCACCAGCGCGCTCGACCCGTCGCCCGCGTAGAGCACCTCGGCGCCGTAGCGCGGGGCGAAGGTCTGCCGCACCGCGTCGGCATAGCGGGCGTACAGCTCCCGGCCACCGGGGGCGAAGCGCAGCAGGTTGAGCATCACCACCGGTCCGCCGGGGTCTTCGGCGAGGAAACGTTTCAGATCGGTACCGCGGGGGTCGACAGCCATGTGCCCAGTATTCGCGTCCCGATTCGGAGCCGATCATGCGGGTACGGCCGCGGCAAGGAGACAGCCCGCGAACGGACGGAGAGCAAGCGATGGCAGAACAGGTCGGCGACTACGTGCTGCGGCGATTGCGGGAATGGGGGGTGAAGCAGGTCTTCGGTTACCCGGGCGACGGCATCAACGGCCTGATCGGGGCATTCGGGCGGGCAGGTGACGAGCCCGCGTTCATCCAGTCCAGGCACGAGGAGATGTCGGCCTTCGAGGCCGTCGGCTACGCGAAGTTCAGCGGTGAGGTCGGGGTCTGCGTGGCCACCTCGGGGCCGGGCGCGATCCACCTGCTCAACGGCCTCTACGACGCCAAACTCGACCACGTGCCGGTGGTGGCCATCCTCGGGCAGACCGCGCGCAGCGCCATGGGCGGCAGCTACCAGCAGGAAGTCGACCTGCAGAGCCTGTTCAAGGACGTCGCCTCCGACTACCTGGTCGAGGTCAACGTCGCCGAGCAACTGCCGAACGCGCTGGACCGGGCCATCCGCACCGCTCGCAGCCGCCGCGCGCCCACCGCGCTCATCATTCCCGCCGACCTGCAGGAGGAGAAGTACCAGCCGCCCGCGCACGCCTTCAAGGAGGTGCCATCCAGCCCGCCGGACGCGGCGACGGCCGCGACCATCACCGCCGACCCCGCGCAGATCGGGCGCGCCGCCGAGCTCCTGAACGCGGGCGAGCGGGTGGCGATCCTCGTCGGGCAGGGCGCGCGCGGCGCGGCCGAGCAGGTGCGGGAGGTCGCCGAACTGACCGGGGCGGGGGTGGCCAAGGCGCTGCTCGGCAAGGACGTGCTGCCCGACGACCTGCCGTACGTCACCGGGGCCATCGGCCTGCTCGGCACCAGGCCCAGCTACGAACTCATGCGCGACTGCGACACCCTGCTCATCGTCGGCTCCAACTTCCCCTACTCGCAGTTCCTGCCCGAGTTCGGTGCGGCCCGCGCGGTGCAGGTCGACATCGACGGCAGCATGATCGGGATGCGCTATCCCACCGAGGTCAATCTGGTCGGCGATGCCAGGCAGACGCTGAGCGAGCTGATCCCGCGGCTGGAGCGCAAGACCGATCGCGCGTGGCTCGAGCGCGTCGAAGCGAACGTGGCGCGCTGGTGGGACGTCCTGGAGCGCCAGTCCATGCTGGAAGCGCGCCCGGTGAACCCGATGCGGGTGGTCTGGGAGCTCTCGCGGCAGATCCCCGGCGACGCGATCGTCACCGCCGACTCCGGCTCGTCCACCAACTGGTACGCCAGGTGCCTGCGCATGCGTGAGCGGATGCGGGGCTCGTTGTCGGGCACCTTGGCGACCATGGGCGCCGGCGTGCCGTACGCGATCGGGGCCAAGTTCGCCCATCCCGACCGGCCCGCCGTCGCGCTGGTCGGCGACGGCGCCATGCAGATGAACGGCGCGGCCGAGCTGCTGACCATCCGGCGCTACCACGACCGGTGGACCGATCCCCGGCTGGTGGTCTGCGTGTTCCACAACAACGATCTCAACCAGGTCACCTGGGAGCTGCGCGCCATGGGCGGCGCGCCGAAATTCGAGGAATCGCAGTCGCTTCCTGACGTGAGTTACGCCGAGCTGGCCCGCGCCTGCGGCCTGCACGCGATCGCCGTCGACGATCCCGGCGACCTGGCCGCGGCCTGGCGTGCGGCGCTGGCCGCCGATCGGCCGACCGTGCTCGACGTGCGCTGCGACCCCGAGGTCCCGCCCATTCCGCCGCACGCCACCTGGGAGCAGATGAAGTCCACCGCCGAGGCGGTGCTGCGCGGCGACCCGGATGCCTGGCACATGGTCGCGCAGGGTGTGAAGGCCAAGGCTCAGGAGTTCGTCGCGGGCCGCTGACGGGGGCGTCCCGCTCAGCGGACAGGGCTGCGAAAAGCGCAGCACAATTTGGTCGCGGTATGACAATATTGCGCCGCGTGTGCCGGAGCGGCCGGCGCGGCGGTCAGGAGGCTGAGCAGGTGGGCGTGTATGTGGTGACGGGGTCGGCGTCGGGCATGGGCCGGGCGGTGGTCGAGAAACTGCGCGCCGCCGGTCACACCGTGGTCGGCGTGGACCTCCGCGACGCCGAGGTCGTCGCCGACCTGTCCACGCCACGGGGGCGTGCCGACGCCGTCCGCGCCGTGCTGGAGCAGACCGGCGGCACGCTCGACGGCGCGGTGCTCGCCGCCGGGCTCGGCCCGACGCCGGGCAAGGACCGCCCCCGGCTGATCTTCCAGGTCAACTACCTGGGTGTGGTCGAACTGCTCGACGGCTGGCGCGACGCGCTCGCGAAGAGCGGTGCGGCCAAGGTCGTGGTCTTCGGGTCCAATTCCACGACAACCACCCCGCTGGTGCCGCGCCGGGCCATCCGCGCCCTGCACGCGGGCGATGTGGACAAGGCGGTGCGTTCGCTGCGCGTGTTCGGCAAGCAGGCTCCCTCCATCGCCTACGGCGCTTCCAAGATCGCGGTGTCGCGCTGGGCGCGACGCAATGCCGTCACCGCGCGCTGGGCGGGCGCGGGCATCCGCCTCAACGTCCTCGCGCCGGGCGCGATCCTCACCCCGCTGTTGGAGAAGCAGCTCGCCACCCCGGCCGAGGCCAAGATCATCAAGGCCTTCCCGGTGCCGATCGGCGGCTTCGGCGACCCGGGCCATCTGGCCGACTGGGTGCAGTTCATGCTGTCGGACTCCGCGAGCTTCCTGTGCGGCAGCGTGATCTTCGTCGACGGCGGCTCCGACGCCTACTTCCGCGCCGACGACTGGCCCACCTCGGTCCCGTTGCGCAAGCTCGTCTCCTACGGCCTGCGTTTCCGCGCCTTCAAGCCCCTGCGCTGACCCGCTCGGCCGCGAGGGCCGGGCAGGGTGGATGTGTCGGCGCCGCCGCACATCTCGCGTGGGAACCTCGGGATGGTGGTCGGCGTGCTGGTCGAAGGCACCTCGCGGCCCACGGTGGCCGAGCGTGTGGAGCCGCCGATCGGCGGTGGAGAACAATCAGTTATATGATGTAGCTGTTGACCGGTGGGTCGCCCGACTCATCCGCATCCGCGAAACCGCACGAGAGCCGTTCTCGTCCCGAGGTATCGAGGTGAGCTGTGACCAGCGCTGTTTCGGTCGATGGCACGCATGGTCGTGTTCGCGCCCCCAAGACCGCCGAACTCATCGCCCGCCGGCTCCGCGGCGAGATCGTGCGTGGCGTGCTGAAGCCCGGCGACACCCTGCCGCCCGAGTTGGTGCTCGGCAAGCAGTTCGGTGTCTCGCGCCCGACCCTGCGTGAGGCGTTCCGAATTCTCGAGAACGAATCCCTGATCGTGGTGTGCCGAGGCTCGCGCGGCGGCGTGCAGGTCTCCTCGCCCGATCCCGCCGTGGCCGCGCGCCATGTCGGACTGTTGTTGCAGATGTCGGCCACCACCCTGGCCGATGTCTACGAGGCGCGCATGGTGCTCGAGCCCGCCGCGGTGCGGATGCTCGCCCGGCGTCACACCGACGAGGATCTGACGGCGCTGCGGGAGGCGGTCGCCGAACTGAAGGCGCTGGTCGCCGAGGACACCGGAAGCGCGCGGTTCGACGAGTGGTCGCGGGCGGTCTTCCGGTTCCACGATCTGCTCATGGAGCGGGCGGGCAACAAGACGCTGGCCCTGCTGGCAGGCGTGCTGCGGGAGGTGGTCTCGGTGCACATGGACGCCGCGGTGCGCCGCTCCGCCGACCACGCCGAGATCGTGTCCCGGTTCCGCAAGACGCCGCGGGCGTTCACCAAGGTCGTGTCGCTGATCGAGGCGGGCGACGCCGACGCGGCCGAGCAGTTCTGGCGTGGTCACCTGGTGAAAGCGGGCAAGAACATGCCGTGGGGCACGCTCGCCACCGAATCGGTCGTCGATCTGTTCGACTGACGCCGCTCGTCTCGCGAAGTCGGCCCGGCACATCAGCGCTCGTGTGCGGCGGACGCTCCTGCTGCCGGGGTGCTGGGCGTCTTCGCGGTCCGCTGTCGAACATCACGCAGGGCGACCTGTACCCGGAGATCCGGCTTCACGGTCGGTGTGCGCCGTTCACCTGTCCATCGAATACAACTAGGTATAATAGGTGAACCTTTGATGCGATGAGGAGCGGGCATGGATCGGGAGCACGAGGAGCTGCGTGAGGTCGTGCGCCGCTACCTCGCCGAGAAATCGGATCTGTCCGGCATGCGGAAGCTGGTGCAGACCGGGCGGTTCCGCGACGAGGCGGTGTGGTCGCAGCTGGCGCGGCAGCTCATGGCGCAGGGCATCGCCGTCCCGGAGAGCTACGGCGGAGCGGGCTACGGGCCGGTCGAGCTGAGCATCGTGCTCGAGGAGATGGGGCGGTCGCTGGTCGTCTCGCCGTACTTCGCCACGGTGGCCCTGGCCGGACAGCTGCTGACCGCTTCCGCCGACGCCGCGGCGCGGCAGGCGTGGCTGCCCGGCATCGCCGACGGCTCGGTGACCGCGACCGTGGCGATCGGCGACGCGACCGGTGAGATCGCGGCGGACGCGGTGACGACGGTCGCCACCCGCGCGCCGGACGGCTGGCGGTTGACCGGCCGCAAACGGTTCGTGATCGACGGGACCACGGCCGATCTGCTGGTCGTCGCCGCCCTGGCCGACGGTGAACCCGCCCTGTTCACCGTCGAAGGCGCGGCCGAGGGGGTGCGCCGCGCGCCGCTGCCGAATCTCGATCCCACACGCCCGCTGGCCACCGTCGAACTCGACGGCGCCGCGGCGCACCGCCTCGCCGACGACGCGGCCGATCTGCTGCCGCGCTTCGCCGATCTGGCCGTGACGGCCCTCGCCGCCGAACAGGCGGGCGGCGCGGCCGCCGCGCTGGAGATGGCCGTCGACTACGCCCGCGTCCGGGTGCAGTTCGACCGCCCGATCGGATCGTTCCAGGCGATCAAGCATCGCTGCGCCGATCTGCTGCTCGAGGTGGAGTCCGCGCGCAACGCCGTGCACGCGGCGGCCTCGCTGCTGGCCGAGCGCGACCCGGAGGGTTCGCTGGCCGCCGCGCTGGCCGCCGCCTGGGCGGGCCGCGCCTACACCCGGGTCGCCAAGGAGAACATCCAGATCCACGGCGGCATCGGGTTCACCTGGGAACACGACGCACACTTCTACCTCAAACGCGCCAAGACCAGCGAGATGTTGCTTGGCACAACAGGAAGTCACCGGGCCCGCCTCGGCGCGCTGGCAGGAATCCGAGGAGCGAGATGACCGGCACCGGCCGTGCGATCGGCGAGCACGACACCCGCGAGCACGAGATCGGCGCGAACGAGACGGACGAGCAGTTCCGCGCCCGGCTGCGCGAATTCCTGAGCACGCATTCGCCCGGGCCGCGCCCGCGTGACCCGGGGGAACGGGTGCGGTGGACCAAGGCCTGGCACGCCACCCTGGTCGACAACGGGTACGCGGGCCCGTCCTGGCCGCGCGAGTACGGCGGGATGGATCTGTCGTTCCGCAGGCAGATCATCTACCAGGAGGAGATCGCCAGGGCCAGGGTGCCCGGTCCGCTGGGCACCGGCCTCGGCATCGTCGCGCCCACGATCATCAAATACGGCACCGAGGAACAGAAGCGGCGCTGGTTGCGGCCCATGCTGCGCGGCGACGTCGTGTGGTGCCAGGGATATTCCGAACCGGGCGCAGGCTCGGACCTGCCCTCGCTGCGCACCACCGCGCGCCGCGATGGCGAGGAGTACGTGGTCAACGGCCAGAAGGTGTGGACGAGCAGCGGCACCCTGGCCGACATGCTGTTCTGCCTGGTCCGCACCGGCTCACCGGAATCGAGGCAGAAGGGCATCACCTACCTGATCATCGACGCCCACGCCCCCGGGGTCACGATCCGCCCGCTGCGCGATCTGACCGGCTCCGCCGTCTTCGCCGAGGTGTTCTTCGACGACGTGCGCGTCCCGGTGGCCAACCGGATCGGCGAGGAGAACGAGGGCTGGCCGCTGGCACGCACCTCGCTGGGGCACGAACGGTCGGCGGGCGCGATGAACCAGGCAGCGTCCTACCGTCGGGTCCTGAACGAACTGATCGACCTCGCCCACGAGCGCGGGCTGACCGACGATCCGCTGGTGTGCGACCGGCTGGTGGAGTTCGAGATGCGGGTGCGGCTGATCCGCTACAACGCCGAACGCACCGTCTCCGACATCCTCACCAAGGGCGAACCGGGCGCGGCCTCGTCGGTGTCCCGGTTGCTGATCGCCGCCTTCGAACAGGACCTGCACGAATTCGCCGTGGACATGCTCGGTCCCGACGGGATCGTGGCCGCGCCCGCCGAGGACGCGGTGCAGCGGGGCCGCTGGCTGAAGGGCTTCCTCATGACGCGCGCCTCCACCATCGGCGCAGGCACGGCGGAGATCCAGCGCAACACCGTGGCCGAACAGGTGCTGCGACTGCCCTACGATCCGGCCATGCCGCCGCGCTGACCGAGCATCGCTCCCGGCCGAGGGCGAGGGCGTGCCGGGCACGCACCCGCCTCGCCTGCCGCGACTGCGCGCGCCCGCCTCATCGGCTGGGTGGGGTGCGCCTACCCGGCCTGCCGGAGCAACGCGGCCACCCGCCGGTGGTGCGAACTCGCGTTCCCCCAGATCGCCTCGTCCACCTTGGCGCGACGCAGGAAAAGGTGCAGATCGTGTTCCCAGGTGAAGCCGATACCGCCGTGCAGTTGCAGGGCCGTGCCCGCGACCTCGCTGACACCCTCGGCGGCATGCGCTTTCGCCACGCTCGCCCACAGGCTCGCGTCCGGCGCGCCCGCGTCGATGGCCATGGCCGCCCGATAGGTGGCCGCGCGCACGCCCTGGAGGGTGATGAGCATGTCCGCGGCCTTGTGTTTGACCGCCTGGAACGAGCCGATCGGCCTGCCGAACTGTTCGCGCACCGTGGTGTAGGCGACCGTCATCTCCAGCAGGCGCTCACCGGCGCCGAGCGCGTCGGCGGCGGTGAGCACGGTCATCGCGTCGCGCCACCGGTGCGGGTCCAGGTCGAGCACGCGACCATCCAGCGGGCCGGTCGCGGCATACCAGCCGCGGGAGAGGTCGATCGTGGTTCGGCGCTTCGTGGCGGGCGCGGGCGCGAGACGGACGTCCGCGCCCAGCACGAGCAGCCAGTCGGCCGATCCGGCCGCGTGGATGAGATCGGGCGCGGCGGCGTCGACCACGGCGCCCTTGTGCTTGCCCTCGAGCAGTCCGGCGACCACGTCGTCGGGCGCGCCGCCGCCGGCCGCCGCCGCGGCGACCAGGGCGCTCTCCGCGAACGGTCCAGGCGCGGCGGCCCGGCCCACCTCCTCGGCGACCAGGCAGAGTTCGATCACGCCCTGACCGGCGCCGCCCGCGTCCTCGGCGACCGCCAGCGAGGGCCAGCCGAGTTCGACGGCCTTCTGCCACAACGCGTCGTCACCGTCGGTGCCCGCGTCCGCCACCGCGCGCACGAGAGCGGGCGGGCAGGCGGCGGTGAGCATGGCGCGGGAGAATTCGCGCAGCAGCCGCTGCTCTTCGGTGAGTTCGAAGTCCACGCGTCGGCCTCTTCTGTCGGGGGAGTCTGTCGGGTGGTGGTTCTGTCAGGCGGCGAGTGCGTCCGGGCGATTCGGCGGAGTCGCGGGCGGGCTCGGCGTCGGTATGCTATCAATCAACAGCGGTAATCATCTAACTAAACAATCTATCTTAACTATGTTCGATGCCGCCGTGCTGACGATGCCGAGACGGCGGCACGTGGGAGCGGCGGGCAAGGGGTGCCACGACGATGCGGATCGTTACGTCCGAGCGGCTGGAGGAGTTTCGCGCGCGCGTGCGGGCTTTCGTGGCCGAACGCAATCCCGGACCCAAGGAGCACACCGGTGTGCGCGCACCGGCGCCCGAACTGGTTCCGGCGATCCGCGCATTCACGGCGGACCTGTTCGCCGCGGGCTTCCTCGGCGCGGACTGGCCGGTGGAATACGGCGGGCGCGCCGACTACGACCCGTCCGAGGCGTTCATCGTGGCCGAGGAGATCGCCAGGGCGGGCACCTGGGGGCCGATCGGCGCGGCCACCGGGCTGGCCGCGCCCGCGCTGATCGAGTTCGGCACGCCGCAACAGCGCGCGGAGTTCCTGCCGAAGATCCGCTCGGCCGAACACCTCTGGTGCCAGCTGTTCAGTGAACCGGGCGCGGGCAGTGACCTGGCGGGCCTGAGCACCCGTGCGGTGCGCGACGACGGCGAGTGGGTGGTCGACGGCCAGAAGGTCTGGACGACCAACGGCCACCACGCCGACATCGGCTATCTGCTGGCCCGCACCGACCCCGACGCGCCCAAGCACGCGGGCATCACCGCGTTCATCCTCGACATGAACACACCGGGGATCACGGTCCGGCCGCTGCGCGAGATCACCGGCACCAGCGATTTCAACGAGGTCTTCCTCGACGGCGTGCGCATCCCGGCCGACCGGGTGCTCGGCCGCGTGAACGACGGCTGGCGGGTGGCCGGCTCCAGCCTCGCGCACGAGCGCAGCGGGGTGGCCGCCGGTTCCGTCGAGCTGATCCAGCACCTGCACGACCTGCTCGCCCTCGACGGCGACTCCGAACAGATCGGCCGCATCGCCACCAGGGTGCTGGTCAGCGACGCGATGAGCAAGGCGGTGCAGTCGCACATGCTGGCCGGCACCGAGGGCCCCGCCGATGCCGCCGCGGTCAAGATCTTCTTCAGCGAGACCAATCTCGCGCTCGCGGAGACCGGGATGCGCCTGCAGGGCGCGAACGCCATCCTCGCCGAGGGGGATGCGGCGGCCGTGGCCGGGGGATGGTGGCAGGACGCCTTCCTCTACGCCCGCGCCTACACCATCGCGGGCGGGGCCACCGAAGTGCTGAAGAACGTCATCGCCGAGCGTGCGCTCGGCATGCCGCGCGAACCACGCCGGAAGGGGTAGACGCCAGATGCCGTACAAGACCGTGCTGTTCGAGGTCGCCGACCACGTCGCCACCATCACGCTCAACCGCCCGGAGGCGCTCAACGCGTTCAACCGCCGGATGCTCGCGGAGTTCCCGGAGATCTGGGCGCGGGTGCGCCGCGACGACGACATCCACGTGGCGGTCCTGCGCGCGGCGGGCGACAAGGCGTTCTGCACCGGCATCGACGTCGGCGAGGGCCTCGACCTGCCGGAGAACATCTGGAACGAGGAGGACCCTGGGCGGGCCCTGTCGCCGCGGGCCAACAAGGTGTGGAAGCCGGTGATCGCCGCCGTGCACGGCATGGTGGCCGGTGGCGCCTTCTACTGGCTCAACGACGTCGACTTCATCGTCTCCGCCGAGGACGCCACCTTCTTCGACCCGCACGTCTCCTACGGCCTCACCTCGGCGCTCGAACCGATCGGCCTGGCCAGGCGGGTGCCGCTGGGCGAGGTCATGCGCTGGGCGCTGCTCGGCCTGGACGAGCGCATGTCGGCGCAGCGCGCGTACCAGATCGGCCTGGTCTCGGAAGTGGTTCCGTACGAGCGGTTGCACGCGCGCGTGGACGAACTCGCGCGCCGGATCGCGGCCAAACCGACGGTGGCGGTGCAGGGCACGGTCAAGGCCGTGTGGGAGACGCTGGGCATGGACCGGGCCGCGGCCCAGGCGGTCGCGTGGAACTACCCCATGCGCGGCAACCCCATCGGCACCGCGGAGGTCTCCCGCGAAGGCTTCACCAAGCCGAAGTGGACATTGCGCTGAGGTCGGCGCGGGATCGGGACGCCGCGCCGGGTACCGCTACTGCGCGAATCGCGCGATCTCGTGCTCGAGCATCCCCTCGAGGCTGTTCGCAGGCGGCGCGGGCAGCGTGACCGCTCGATCCCGGCTCGGCAGCAGCACCACCGCGCTGCCGGGCGTGGTGGTCTCGCCGCGCTGGTTCTGCACCCACACCTCCAGCTCGACCTGATGGCCCTGCTCGGTCTCGGACTTGCCGGTGACCCGGCCGCGCACCCACGAGGTGTCGCCGATGTAGTTGAACTTGCGGTGCTGGCAGGACAGCTTCCACAGCCAGGCGTCGTCGCCCATCCAGTCGGTGATCAGGTGGGTCAGCCAGGTCTCGCGCATGGCGCCGTAGTCGTAGCTCATCGGGATGCCCAGTTCGCGCGCGCGTTCTGGCTCCCAGTGCAGGCGTTGCACCGTGTCGGGGATGTTGCGGGCGTTCGGCGGGTACAGGCCGGGCACCTTCCTGCGCACGCCGCGGGAGATGGCGAAGGCGCCGGGCGGGGTGAGCTGCATGCCCCAGCCGACGTGCCAGACCACGATGTCGGTGACGGTGAGCGGGCCCTTGACCCGCTGCTGGAGTTCGTCGCCGACCCGCACGTCCTCCCAGTAGCGCGGTTCGGCGCCGCGGCGGGTCTCGGCGTCGTAGGCGGCGTCGATCTCGGCGAGCTGTTCTTCGGTGTAGGCAGAGCTCACGTCGACCGGCGGTTTCACGCCCGCGCGCTGCTTGCTGGTGTGCCGCTCGGCGTTGATCCAGGTGCCGCGCTGCACGGCCACCATGTCGCCGTCGCCGGTGGCGAAGAGGAAGTCGTTGGTGACGTGGGCGGTGCGGCCGCCGAACGCGGACGGCTTCTCCCGCACGCCCACCTGCGAGCGCAGCACCCGGCAGCGGTCGCCGAGGCGCAGTGGGCGGAAGTACTCGAATTCCATGACGGCCTGATAGGAGCCGAGCCCGGCGAACGGGTCGCCCTTCATGATCGCCTTCTGCTCCGGCGTCAGCGGCGGCGCGGCGTTCTCGCCCATGGTGTAGACGAAGTTCGGCGGGGCGATCAGCCCGCCCCAGCGGCTGTTCTTGCCGTAGTCGGGATCGCAGTACAGCGGGTTGTCGTCGCCGTAGCCGTAGGCGAAGTGCCTGGTCCCGTCCGCGGTGACCTCGAGATTGTGCGGCGTGAGCGGCCGGTCGGGGATTCCGATCCGCTTGCGGGAGCGCTCGAAAGCCTCGTCGGTCAGTACGCCTGCGGGCGCGGGACGAGCCTCGGTCACGGGGGCCTCCATCCTTCGGGGCTCGGCCGGGGCAGTGGCCCCGAACTACTGCGTATTCACAGATAACATAGTACAAATAGATAACTGATCGAGGCCGGAAGGTGCTGATATGGAGTTCGGGTTGCCGTGGCCGGGCGCTGACGTGGCGCGGGCGGCCGAGGCCGCGGGCGTCACCGCCTTCTGCACCGGGGATTTCGTCGACAACGACGCCTACGAGATCCTCGCCGAGATGGTGGACGGCACGAGTTCGGCGCGGGTCGGCACCTCCATCGCCTACGCTTTCGCCCGCACGCCCTACGCGCACGCCTCGGCGATCAGGACCCTGCACCGCAAGGCGCCGGGACGGCTGTTCTGCGGCCTCGGATCGGGCGCGTACTCCATCAACCGTGACTGGTTCGGCGTGGAGGCCGACCGGCCGGTGGCCAGGATGGTCGATCTCGCGGGCGCGGTGCGGGCCTGGCTGCACGCGGAGAACGGTCAACGGGTGCGCTACGAGGGCCCGTACTACCGGGTGAACGCACGGGTGCAGGCTCCGGTGCTCGGCAGGCTCGACGTGCCACTGCTGTTCGCCGGGTTCAACCGGCGCATGGTGGCGGCCGCGGCCGAACACGCCGACGGCATGATCGGGCACGGGCTGTTCACCGGGCGCTGGTGGCACGAGGTGGTCCGCCCCGCAGCCGCCTCGGCACGGGAGGGCTGGCTCGAACACGGCTGGCTCATCACCGCCGTCGACGACGCCGATCCCGCGCGCGCCGCCCGCGACGCCCGGCGCATGGTCGGCTTCTACCTCACCGTGAAGACCTACGACCCCTACGTCGAGCACCACGGCTGGACCGAGCAGGTCGCGCGGCTGCGCACCGCCTTCGCCCAGGGCGACATCGACGGGATGGCCGCGGCCGTCACCGACGATATGCTCGACGCCGTCGCCGTGTACGGCAGCACCGACCGGGCCGCCGAGCGACTCGCCGAACGGCGCGCCGACGACTCGCTGCCGCGCGATCTGGTCTTCCTCTCGCCGCCGTCCTTTCTGACCAGCGCCCGCAGACGCGCCGAATACGCCCGCAACAGTGTCGCGCTGATCCGCTCCTGAAGAGAACGAACGCATGGTCCTGACAACGGAGTCGGCGAACAGCTCACTGATCGCGGCGCTCACCGCGGCCGCCCGGACGCACGGGTCGAGCCCGCTGCGCTTCCACACCGCGGCGGGCGTGTCCGAGACGACCGTGGGCGAATTGCTCGGGCGCGCACAGGCACTCGCGGGCTGGATGCAGGAAGGCGGCCACGGCCCGGGGACAGTCGCCGCCGTGCAGGTGCCCAATTCGGTCGAAGCCGCGGTCGCCTACGCGGCGGTGCTGATCAGCGGCGCGACGCTGGTCCCGCTGGTGCACATCTACGGACAGCGCGAGACCGAGTTCGTGCTCGGCGAGTCCGGGGCGACACTGCTGCTGACCACGAGACAGTGGCGGTCGATCGACTACACCGAGCGCGCCCCCGCCTTCCGGGCGGCGGGCACCCGCGTGGAACTCGTCGACGAGCTCGCCGAGGCCGCGGGCGCTTATCGCGCACCGGCCGACCCCGAGATCGCCATCGTCAACTACACCTCCGGCACCACCGCGGCCCCGAAAGGCGTCCAGCACACCGGCGCCGGCGTGTTGGCCGAGATCCGCAGCGCCCCCGGCGGACTGGGAGAGGAG
>Ga0079224_100002868_pt1 | contig 21338 bp, 21 predicted proteins | sample Stecom2015_FD_80414 | JGI IMG/M metagenome (GOLD analysis project Ga0079224, IMG submission 80414) | Agricultural soil microbial communities from Utah to study Nitrogen management - Steer compost 2015 | ecosystem: Environmental > Terrestrial > Soil > Agricultural land | place: USA: Utah...
ACAGCCCCTGACGCCACAGCCCTGAGAGAACCTGGCGCCGGAGTACTGGTGCGCTCGCCCGATTCGTCCGTCCGGGCGAGTGCGCCCACTGACATTCGCACGAGGCCGTCGGCTCATTAAGGTCAGAAAAGGCGTAGGGCCCCACCGTCCGGGGGACACGGTGGGGCCCTACGTGCCGTCCGGGTGCGAGCACCCGGACGGCATCCGCGCCTGGCGGATACGTAGCAGGCTTCAGATCACTTGGTGGCGATCTTCTGGCCGACGACGATGAAGTCGGCGTTGGAGATGAAGCCGTCGTTGAGGTCGAGCAGCTCCTGGAAGCCGCCGTCGACGTTCTTCTTCTTGGCGATCTTGCTGAGCGTGTCGCCTTGCTTGACCTTGTAGTCACCGTCCGGGTTGGACTTGGCGACCGGCGCGGGCGCCGGGGCGGGCGCGGTCTCCTCGACCGGAGCCTCCTCGACGGGCGCCTCCTCGACCGGGGCCTGCTCGGCGCTGCCACCGGTGTTGGAGCCCTCGTAGCTCGCGCTGGAGCTGCCCTGGGCGCCGCAGACCGGCCAGGCGCCGATGCCCTGGCCCTCAAGGGTGCGCTCGGCGACGGCGATCTGCTCCTCGCGGGAGGCGTCGGCCGGGTTGCCGGTGCCGCCGTAGGCCTCCCAGGTGCTCTGGGAGAACTGCAGGCCACCGTAGTAGCCGTTGCCCGTGTTGGTGCTCCAGTTGCCGCTGCTCTCGCACTCGGCGATCGCGTCCCAGTTCACGCTCTGGGCCTGCGCGGGGGCCGCAGACAGAGCCAGGGGCGCGCCCACGGCCAGGCCCGCGACAGCCACGCGGGCGAGGGTGCGGGAAGCGGAGGAGGACTTACGGTGCTTGCCTCGATAAGCCATTTTCGACTCAGTCTCGCCTTCCGCGCCGTACGTGGAGCAGGGCAGGCCTATCAGCCTGGCCGGCCTTCGGGAGACCGGCAACGGGCCGCGGGTTCGGCTCCGTTCCCTCTCGTCCCAGTCCGGAAGTTCTTTCGCTCGGGGTCGGGTCCGGGATCCCGCGGACTGGGTTCGGCGCGTCGGAATCCCGGTCTTGCTCGTGGTCGGTCGGGGCCAACCGAGATGCGACGGTACGTAACGAGATGGCTGATCGGAAATTTTCGAGTATGTGTCGTAGGTCACAGTAACGGCGTGCAACCTTTTGCGATCACGCCGTCGTTCCTGGTCAGCGGCGCGTTATGCGGCCGTTTCCGTTCCGAGATCTTTCACTCTTCGTGAGGCTTGTGTCACGTCATTTTGGCGCGAATGGGCCGTTCGTAGAGGCCACTCGAGGCCGTGGGAAAACGACGAACCGGACACCGATGCCGTGATCCTGCGCCGCCGGACGGCCGGTTCTGCCGCCGAGTGGGCCATTGTGTGACAGGGAGGCGAACCGCCGGTAACACCCGATGTGGGGAGGACGTTCCGGTGGTTCGGACGAGCCGAGGCCGTGGGCCTGCCTGCGAAGCCGGCCACGGTCGGTCGTGGTCCGTACCGGCTGCGTGCACCGCGCGCGCACGCGCCGGTCCGCCTCCGTGTGTCGCGGCGCGACGCAGGGGACCGAACGCGGTCAGGTCTGGACGACGTGTTCGTCAGCCGCCCGCGAACGGCGGCAGCACGTCCAGTTCCGTGTCAGCGGGTAACGGCTTGGTCTTGTCGCGGACGGCCACTCCGTCCACGAGGAAGCTGGCGGCGTCGAGGATTCGCGCGAGCGGGCCGGGATGACGTGCGCGGAGAGTGGCCACCGCGTCGGCCACCGTCGCACCCTCCGGGAGCTGCAGGTCCTCGGTCTCGGCCCCGCGGGCGGCGCGGGCGGAGGCGAAGTAGCGCACGCGCACGGTCGTCACGGCCACGGTCACGCGGTCAGCCTCCGATCGAGCTCATCGGCCGGAGCGGCTGGGCGAAGCCGGCCTCGTTGATCTCGTGGCCCGCGAGTTTGCCCCACATCGTCTCGCGCCACGTGTTCGCGATGTCCTCGTCGCTCGCGCCGCCGCGCAGCAGCAGCCTCAGGTCCGTCTCGTCGGAGCTGAACAAGCAGGAGCGCACGGCGCCGTCGGCGGTGAGGCGGGTGCGTTCGCACGCGGCGCAGAACGGCCTCGTCACCGACGGGATCACGCCAACCTCGGCAGGTCCGCCGTCCACGAGCCACCGCTCTGCGGGTGCTCCACCGCGCTCGGCAGGGCTCGGCGTCAGGGTGAACTCGGCCGACAGCAGTTCGAGGATCTCGTCGGCGGTGATCATGTTGGCCCGGTCCCAGCCGTGCTGGGCGTCGAGCGGCATCTGCTCGATGAAGCGCAGGTGGTAGCCGCCTTCGAGGGCGAATCGGAGCAGATCGGTCGCCTGGTGGTCGTTGAGATCGCGGATGAGCACCGCGTTGATCTTCACCGGGTCCAGGCCCGCCGCGCGGGCCGCGGCGAGAGCGTCGAGGACGTGCGGAAGCCGGTCGCGGCGCGTGATGCGTTCGAACGTCTCCCGGTCCACCGAGTCGAGCGAGACGTTAATGCGGTCGAGTCCCGCGTCGGCGAAGGCCTGTGCCCGCTTGGCGAAGCCGATGCCGTTGGTCGTCATCGACAGGCGTGGCCGCGGCTCGAGGGCGGTGATGCGCGCGACGAGGTCCTCGAGCCGGGGACGCAACAGCGGTTCGCCGCCGGTCAGCCGGATGTCGGTGACGCCGAGCATCCGCACCGCGATGTCCATGAGCCGGACGAGTTCGTCGTCGCTGAGCACCTCGTCGCCGGGCATCCACTCGAGCCCCTCCGCGGGCATGCAGTAGCTGCAGCGCAGGTTGCACCGGTCGGTCAGCGACACGCGCAGGTCGGTGGCGACCCTGCCGAACGTGTCGATCAGGGCCGGGTTGTCCGGTCGCGGCTGCGACGCCGCCGCCGAACGTGCACCGGGCACCGTCGGCGTGCCGAGGTTCACCGCACGGCTCGAGGCCGAATCCGTCGGGGTCATCGTCGGTCCCACCTGCTCAGCTGCCATTGCGCTCCAGCCTAGTGCCGGGGACCGACGGTGCGTGAGATCGCGAGCGCAACGAATCGGAACACGGCCATGGTGCTTTCGCAGATGCGGAGATAACGTGCGATCCATGCCGCAGTTTCGGTTCTCCGAGGCAGCCCGTTTGATGGGCGTCAGTGACGACACGATCCGGCGATGGGTGCGTTCCGGCCACCTGGACGCGGGCGAGGACTCCGCCGGACGCAAGGTGGTGGACGGCGCGGAACTCGCGGCGTTCGCCCGCAGACAGGCCGTGAAATCGTCCGAAGAGGACCGCACGGCGGAGTCGGCCGATCCGACCGCCGTCGGCCGTTCGGCGCGCAACCGGTTCGTGGGGCTGGTGACGAACGTCGTCGCCGACACCGTGATGGCACAGGTCGAGGTGCAGTGCGGGCCGCACAGGGTGGTCTCGCTGATGAGTTCGGAGGCGGTCGAGGAGCTGGGGCTGCGTCCCGGCGCGCTCGCCGTGGCCGTGGTGAAGGCGACGCAGGTGATCGTCGAGACCCCGGGAGGCACGCGATGACCTGGTGGACAAGGCCGGTACGCAGGACGCGGGGTGCGGGCGCGCGCGTGCTGAGCGTCGTGACGGCCGTGGTGACCAGCGGGGTGTTGCTGGCCACGGGGGCGTGTTCGGCGGGTGGTTCCGAGCGGACGACGCTCAACGTGTTCGCCGCGGCCTCGCTCACCGAGTCGTTCGGGGAGCTGGAGAAGGTCTTCGAACGCAGGCACCCGGACGTCGACGTGCGCCTCAACCTGGCCGGCTCGTCCAAGCTGGGCCAGCAGATCGCCGAGGGCGCCCCCGCCGACGTGTTCGCCTCGGCCGACACCGACACCATGGACGAGGTGGCCGGCGACATGGACGGTGAGCCGCGCACGTTCGCCACGAACCGCCTCACGATCGCCGTGCCGCACGACAATCCCGGCGGGATCGAGTCGTTCGCCGACCTCGCGGGCGGAGACGTCACCGTCGTCGTGTGCCAGCCGCAGGTGCCGTGCGGCAATGCCACGGGCGAGCTCGAGCGCATCACGGGCACGTCGCTGAACCCGGCCAGTGAGGAACAGGATGTCAAGGACGTGCTGCACAAGGTCGTCACCGGCGAGGCGGACGCCGGCCTGGTGTACGCCACGGACGTGCGGTCGGACGGGGACAAGGTGCGCGAGGTACGTGTTCCCGAGGCCGAGCGGGCGCTGAACCGCTATCCGATCGCGGTGTCGGCCTATGCCGAGCACCCCGAGCTCGCAGCGGAGTTCCGCGACCTCGTGCTCGGGAAGGCGGGACGTGACGCGTTGGCGAAGGCCGGTTTTGGCGCGCCGTGACTCCGCGCGGACGCCGCGGGTCCGCCGCGGCGGGAATCCCGCGCTCCCGTGGGTGCTGTGGATCCCGGCGGGGGTCGCGCTCGCGTTGGTCGTGCTGCCCGTCGCCGGACTGCTCGCCCGCACCGACTACGCCCGCCTGCCGGAGCTGCTGACGTCGCAGGCGGCGCTCAGCGCGTTGCGACTGTCGTTGGTGACGGCCGCGGCATCCACGGTCGCGTGCGTGGTGCTCGGGGTGCCGCTGGCGGTCGTGCTGGCTCGGGCGCGGGGTCGTGCGGTGCGCCTGGTCCGTGCGGTGGTGTTGCTGCCACTCGTGCTCCCTCCGGTCGTGGGCGGGCTCGCCCTGTTGTTCCTGCTGGGCCGCAACGGTTTCCTCGGGTACCTGGTGGACGTCGTCGGCGGGGTGCGGGTGCCGTTCACCACGACGGCCGTGGTGATCGCGCAGACGTTCGTCGCGATGCCGTTCCTCGTGGTCAGCCTCGAAGGCGCGGTGCGTGCGGGCGGGCAGCGGTACGAGCTCGTCGCCGCCACGCTCGGCGCCCGGCCGTGGACGGTGTTCCGGCGCGTGACGGTTCCGCTGCTGCTGCCCGCGCTCGGTTCGGGGGCGGTGCTGAGCTTCGCCAGGGCGCTGGGCGAGTTCGGCGCCACGATCACGTTCGCGGGCAGCCTCGAGGGCGTGACCCGCACACTTCCGCTCGAGGTGTACGCCCAGTCGGAGGCCGACATCGACAGCGCCGTGGCCCTGTCGCTGCTGTTGATCGTCGTCGCCGTGGTCGTGATCGCGGTGGCCAGGCCGAAGGCGTTCGACCGATGACCCGGGAGCTGCCCCGCGGCCAGGGGACGGATCTGCACGTCGACGTCGCGGTGACGCGGGGCCGGTTCCGGCTCGACGTGGCCTTCGACGTGCCCGAGGGCAGGGTCCTGGCCGTGCTGGGACCGAACGGTTCCGGCAAGTCGACGTTGCTCGGCTGCCTGGCCGGGTTGATCACCCCGGAACGCGGCGAGATCGCACTCCGGGGCAGCACGTTGAACCGCGTGCCAGGGGCGCACGTGCCCGTTCACGACCGCGGGGTCGGACTGCTCGCCCAGGACGCCTTGCTGCTGCCGCATCTGTCGGTGCTGGAGAACGTCGCGTTCGGTCCGCGGTCGCAGGGCCTTGCGCGCAACCACGCGCACGCGTACGCGCGCGCGTGGTTGAAGGAGGTGGGGGCGGCCGAGTTCGCGGAGCGCAAACCGGCGCAGTTGTCGGGTGGGCAGGCACAGCGGGTGGCCATCGCCAGGGCGTTGGCGGGACGGCCGCGGCTGCTGCTGCTCGACGAACCGTTGTCGGCGCTGGACGTCGACGCCGCACCGGCGATCCGTGGGCTGCTGCGCAAGGTGCTCAGGGGCGGCCTGCCCGGTGGGGACGTGGGTGAACCGGACGGGGCCGCGCGGTCGGCGGTGCTGGTCACGCACGATCCGCTCGACGCGCTCGCGCTCGCCGACGACGTGGTGGTGCTGTCGGAGGGGCGCATCGTCGAGAGCGGACCCGTCAAGGAGGTCCTTTCCGCCCCGCGCACGGCGTTCACCGCGCGGATCGCCGGTCTGAACCTCGTCTCCGGCACGGCGGAGCAGGACGGACTGCGTGCCCCCGGCGGCAGGTTCGTCGCCGGCATCCCCGCCGACGACTGCGTCGCGGGTGAGCCCGCCGTGGCGGTATTCGCCCCGGGTGCCGTGGCCGTGCATCCCGCGGGCGCACCGCACACGGGCAGCCCCCGCAACGTCGTCGACGCCCGCGTCGGCTCGCTCGAACCCCACGGCGCGGTGGTGCGGCTGCGTGCCGCGGGGTGGGACGGCGTTGCGGCCGACCTCACCCCCGCGTCGGTCGCCGACCTGGGCCTCGAACCGGGAACGCCCGTCCGGCTCGAGGTCAAGGCGACCGCCGTGGCGATCCACCCGGCCGCGGACTCACCGCGCGCGGACGCCGAGTCATAAGGTGGGGCACATGGCTGCCGAGTCGAACGCCCCCTGGACGTACCTCACCGACATGGACGGCGTGCTCGTGCACGAGGAATATCTCGTGCCGGGCGCGGACGAGTTCCTGACCGAGCTCCGTTCGTCCGGCGCGGGGTTCCTCGTGCTGACGAACAACTCGATCTACACGCCACGCGATCTGCGTGCCCGCCTGCTGCACAGTGGTCTGGACGTGCCGGAGTCGGCGATCTGGACCTCGGCGCTGGCGACGGCGAAGTTCCTCCAGGACCAGCGTCCCGGCGGTTCGGCCTTCGTCATCGGCGAGGCGGGGCTGACCACCGCGCTGCACGAGGCCGGTTACATCCTCACCGAGACCGACCAGGACTACGTCGTGCTCGGCGAGACCCGTACGTACAGCTTCACCGCCATCACCCGCGCCATCCGGCTCATCGAGCGCGGCGCGCGGTTCATCGCCACGAACCCGGACCCGACCGGGCCGAGCCGCGAAGGTCTGCTGCCCGCCACCGGGTCGATCGCGGCGCTGATCGAACGCGCCACCGGCAAGTCGCCCTACTACGTCGGCAAGCCCAACCCGCTGATGATGCGGTCGGCGCTGCGGTCGCTGGGCGCCCACTCGGAGAACACGATCATGATCGGCGACCGGATGGACACCGACGTCCACTCGGGCATCGAGGCCGGCCTGAAGACGGTGCTCGTGCTCTCCGGCATCTCCACCCGCGAGTCAGCCGACCGGTACCCGTTCAAGCCGACACTGATCGTCGACACGATCGCCGATCTCGTGGGGCGCACGGCCGATCCGTTCGGAGCGGGCTGACCGGCGTCGACGCCCGCGGAGGGCGTAAAGTCGAAGGGTGATGTCCGATTCCACGTTCGTCGTCGGTGACGTGCACGGGCACCGTGACGAACTGGCCGACGAGCTACGTGAGCACGGGCTCATCGACGACGCCGACAACTGGTCCGGCGGGACGGCGACGCTGTGGTTCCTCGGGGACTTCGTCGACCGTGGCCCCGACGGGATCGGCGCGATCACGCTGGTCCGCGAGCTGCAGCGACAGGCGGCCGACGCGGGCGGCCGCGTCGAGACGCTCCTGGGCAACCACGAGATCCTCCTGCTCGGCGTGCACCGCTTCGGCGACACGGACGTGCCGTCCGATTTCGGCCCGCGAAGCTTCGCCCGTAGCTGGGAGATCAACGGCGGCCAGGCGTCCGACCAGGAGGCGCTGACCGACGACCTCGTCGAATGGCTCAGCACGCGCCCGCTGCTCGCCCACACCGGCGAGCACCTGCTGATGCACTCGGACACCCTCGAATACCTCGAGTGGGGATCGTCGGTCGAGAAGATCAACGAGACGGTGCACGACGTGCTGGCCGGTGACGACCTGTCGCGCTGGTGGGAGGTGTGGCGACGGATGACCACGCGCTACGCCTTCCGCGGCCCACACGGTGTCGAGGCGGCGGAGTCGCTGCTCGACGAACTCGGCGGCGAACGCATCGTGCACGGGCACAGCGTCATCGCCGACCAGTTGGGCATCCACCCCGTGGACATCGAGCAGCCGTACCTCTACGCAGGCGGCCGGGTCCTCGGCATCGACGCGGGTCTGTTCGCGGGCGGGCCCTGTCTGGTCGTGTCGCTGCCCTACGTGCCCGAGGACTGACCCCGCCGGCGTTCCGTACGGCGTCCGGCTGTGTTCACCTGCCGGTGGTTGGCCCGTGCGGGCGGTGGTGCCTACGCTCACGCTGCACCGCGCTGCCGATCGGCAGCGCCCGAGCGCAGGAGAGTCCGCCGATGAGACGTCTCGTCACCGCCTTGGCCACCGCCGCCCTCGTCGTGGGGCTCACCCCCGCCGCGCAGGCCGCTCCGCCGCCGGTGCCGCTGCGGGTCGCGACGTACAACATCCACGCGGGCATCGGCGCCGACGAGGTCTTCGACCTCGACCGCACGGCCGCGGCCATCGCCGAGACCGGCGCCGACGTCGTCGCGCTGCAGGAGGCCGATCAGCACTGGGACAGCCGAAGTGAGTACCGCGCGGTCGTCGACGAACTCGGACAGCGCCTCGGCATGCACGCCCGGTTCGCCCCCATCTACTCGCTCGAACCCGCCGAGCCGGGACAGCCGCGCCGGGAGTACGGCACCGCGGTGCTGTCGCGCTACCCGATCGCCGAGTTCACCAACCACGAGCTGACCCGGCTGTCCACACAGGACCCGGAGGCGGGCCCGCAGCCGATGCCGGGGTTCGCGGAGGTCGTCGTGCGTGCCAGGGGCGCGCTCGTGCACGTCTACTCGACCCACCTCGACTACCGGCCCGAACCGGACGTGCGCGCCACGCAGGTCGCCGAGACGCTCGACATCATGGACGGAGACGGAGCGCAGATCCTGCTGGGCGACTTCAACGCCGAGCCGGACGCGCCCGAGATCGCTCCACTGTGGACGCAGTTGCGGGACGCGTTCGCGGTCGCGGGCGCAGGGGACGGGCGGACGTATCCCGTCGCCGAACCGGAGAAACGGATCGACTACGCCGCGGTGTCCGACGAGGTGGACGTGCGCACGGCGTCCGTGCCGGACACCGACCTCGCCGCGACGGCGTCGGACCACCGGCCCGTCGTGGTCGACGTCGCGGTGCCGCGCGGCTGACGGTCAGCGAATCGGCACGATCTCCCTGCCCAGCGGCACCAGGGCGACGGGGACGAGCTTGATGTTGGCCACCCCCAGGGGAAGTCCGATGATCGTGATGCACAGCAACAGCCCCGTGAACAGGTGGATGAGCGCGAGCCACCAGCCCCCGCACAGCACCCACAGCACGTTGCCGATCAGCGACGGCACACCGGCTCCGCGCCGTTCGGTCACGGTGCGGCCGAACGGCCACAGCGCGTACCCGGCGATGCGGAAGGATGCCAGTCCGAACGGAATCGTCACGATGAGGATGCAGCACACGATCCCGGCGACCAGGTAGCCCACGGCCAGCCAGAAGCCCGCGAGCACGAACCAAATCACGTTCAGCAGTAGCGTCACGCGGCCAGTGTCCCGGACCGGCGGCCGTCTGTCATGGCCGGTTTCGGTTCGGGCGTCAGGCACGACCTAGGCGTGCAGGGTGCCCTCGATGATCGTGACGGCACTGCCGGTGAGTACCACGTGGTCGCCGTCCAGCCGCGTGCGCACCGTGCCCCCGCGCGGCGACGCCTGGTAACCCGTGAGCGCGTCGCGGCCGAGTCGCTCCGACCAGTACGGCGCGAGCACGCAGTGGGCAGAGCCCGTCACCGGGTCCTCGGGGATGCCGATCGCGGGAGCGAACATCCGGCTCACGAAGTCGACACCGTCCACGTCGCCGGGGGCGGTGACGATCACCGAGTGCTCGTGCAGGCCGGTCAGTGCCTCGAGATCCGGTTCGCAGGTGCGCACCGCTGCGGTGTCGTCGGTGATCACCAGCAGGAAGCCGGCGCTGCGCCGCACCTCGACGATCGGCACCGCGGGCAGGGCCTTGGACAGGGTGGCGTTCGCTCCGTTCGGCACGATCTCCGACGGCGGGTCCGCGGGGAACCGCATGTCGATGCCCTTCCCGTCGTCCGACGGCGTGCAGGTGAGCGTGCCGGACGCGGTCGTGAAGGTCTGCCGCCCTCCGAGCACGTGTGCGGTCGCGAGCGTGGCGTGTCCGCATAGCGGCACCTCGGTCGTGGGCGTGAACCAGCGCAGCGGTTTGGGTTCCTCCGACGTGACCACGAATGCGGTTTCGGCGTGCTTCATCTCCGCGGCCACCGACTGCATCCACGCCTCGTCGGCCGGCTCGTCCAGCAGGACGACTGCCGCGGGGTTTCCGCGGAACGGAATGTCGGTGAACGAGTCGACGACGTAGAGGCGCATACGTCGCAGCCTAGTGAGTCATGGCCGTACCGCGCGGCGGTCCCTAGACTCACCGGCGGAAACGTCAGCGTTGACGCCCGAGGAGTAAGAACATGACTTCGCCCGCAGTCCCCAGTTACGCATCCGGCACGTCCGACGTCCCGTTGCTCGGCGACACGATCGGGGCGAACCTCGACCGCACCGTGGCCGCGCACGGCGACCGCGACGCGCTGGTCGACATGCCCTCGGGGCGCAGGTGGACGTATCGCGAGTTCCAGGCCGACGTCGACGCGCTCGCCTCGGGTCTGCTGGCACGGGGCGTCGGCAAGGGGGACCGGGTCGGCATCTGGGCACCGAACTGTCCCGAGTGGACACTGACGCAGTATGCGACCGCGAAGATCGGCGCCATTCTCGTCAACATCAATCCGGCGTACCGGGCGCACGAACTCGAGTACGTGCTGGGTCAGGCCGGGATCCGCATGCTCGTGTCCGCCGAGCGGTTCAAAAGCTCCGACTACGTGGCGATGATCGACGAGGTTCGGCCGCGTTGTTCCGCGCTGTCCGACGTCGTGTACATCGGCAGCGACGACTGGAAGAGCCTGGCCTCCGGCCCGGCCGATCCGGCGAAACTGGCCGCATGCGAACGGGAGTTGAGTGCCGACGACCCGATCAACATCCAGTACACGTCGGGCACCACGGGATTTCCGAAGGGCGCGACGCTGTCGCACCACAACATCCTCAACAACGGCTTCTTCGTCGGCGAGCTCTGCAAGTACACCGAGGCCGACCGGATCTGTATCCCGGTGCCGTTCTACCACTGTTTCGGCATGGTCATGGGAAATCTCGCCGCCACAAGCCACGGCTGCTGCATGGTGATTCCCGCGCCCGGATTCGATCCGAAGGCATCGCTCGACGCGGTCCAAGCCGAGGGGTGCACGTCGCTGTACGGCGTGCCGACGATGTTCATCGCGGAACTGGCCGAGCCGACGTTCGCCGACTACGATCTGTCCACTTTGCGCACCGGGATCATGGCTGGCTCGCCCTGTCCGGTCGAGGTGATGAAGCAGGTCATCGAGCGGATGGGCATGACGGAGGTGTCGATCTGTTACGGCATGACCGAGACCTCGCCGGTGTCGACCCAGACCCGCGCGGACGACTCCATCGAACGTCGTGTGTCCACTGTGGGCAGAGTCGGTCCGCATCTGGAGGTCAAGGTCGTCGACCCGGCCACCGGGCTCACGGTGCCGCGCGGGGAACCGGGCGAGCTGTGCACCCGCGGGTACTCGGTGATGCTCGGATACTGGGAGCAGCAGGACAAGACCGACGAGGCCATCGACAAGGCACGCTGGATGCACACCGGCGACCTCGCGGTGATGGACGACGAGGGATACGTCACCATCACCGGTCGCATCAAGGACATGGTGATCCGCGGCGGCGAGAACATCTACCCACGGGAGATCGAGGAGTTCCTCTACACCCACCCGGACATCCTCGACGCCCAGGTGATCGGAGTTCCCGACGCCAAGTACGGCGAGGAACTCATGGCCTGGGTGCGGATGCGCGAGGGCGCCGAACCGCTGACCGCCGACACGCTCCGGCAGTTCTGCGAGGGCAAACTGGCCCACTACAAGGTGCCGCGCTACGTCCACGTCGTCGACGAGTTCCCGATGACCGTCACGGGCAAGGTGCGCAAGGTCGAGATGCGGGAGACGGCCGTGGAACTCCTCGGCCTGAAGCAGCAGGCGACCACCTGAGGCCTGAGGTGTGAGCGCCGGGCCCGTGTCGCGGATTCTCGCCGATCCGCAACACGGGCCCCCGAATCCGCAACACGCGGCCCTGAGTGCCCAACACGGCCCGGGATGCGCAACACGGGCCCCGGAATCCGCAACACGGCGGGGTGGCCGTTACCGTGGTCGGAGTGCTGACCTGCGTGGGATTCGACCTGGACATGACGTTGATCGACCCGCGGCCTGGCATGGCCGCGGCGATGAACCGCCTCGGCGACGACAACGATCTGCCGCTGGACGGGGAGTACTTCGCGGCGCACCTCGGCCCACCGCTCGACCACTCGTTGCGCGGATTCGGCGCACCCGAGGAGAAGATCCCCGACCTGATCACGCAGTTCAGGGCGAACTACCCGGAGATCGTCGTGCCGCAGACGGTGGCGTTGCCGGGTGCGCAGGAGGCGCTCGACGTCGTGCACGAGCTCGGCGCCACGACGCTCGTGGTGACGGGCAAGTACGGCCCCAACGCCGACCTGCACGTCAAGGCACTCGACCTGCCGGTCGACACGCTCGTCGGAGACCTGTGGTCGACCGGCAAGGCCGCCGCGCTCACCGAGCACGGGGCGTCGGTGTACGTCGGTGACCATGTCGGCGACATGCGCGGCGCGCAGGCCGCGGGTGCCGTGGCCGTCGGGGTGGTCAGCGGGCCGTGCTCGCGCGACGAACTCGTCGAGGCCGGCGCCGAGGTGGTGCTGGACTCGCTGACCGAATTCCCCGCCTGGCTGCGAGCCTGGGCGGCCTGACCCGCCCTACGTGAGCCGGTCCGGCGTGACCCGGTCTCGCGGCGCAGCTGCTTCCGGAACGCTGCGGGGACTGAAGGCGCGGAAACCGAACGCTCGCGTCACTTGCCCTTGTGTTCGCGGACGAGCGCGAACAGGCCCAGTGCGAGGCCGAGGGGTGTGATGACACCAGCGGCGACCGAAAGCCACACGGGCAGGTCCTCCATGCCCGCGGCGAACAGCACGAACACGGCGAGCACGGCGAGCATGCCGAGTGCGAAGAGGCCGATGCCGAGCCGCATCAGCAGCGGCTTGCCGTCGCTGGTCTTCGGCGTGTCCGGGGTGGCGGTGTCCATGCCGGTCATCGTAGAGCCTGCAATGTCCTGGTACGCACCGTGTGTGGCGAGATAAGCTTGTCGGTACGCGCGTCCTGGGTACGCAGACCTGGGGCGCGTTCGTCATGCGGGCGGGCAGGGTAGCCCGGGCCGCGGTCAGAGCAGCGAAGGAACGGTGAGGGAAGTGCCGACCGGCAAGGTCAAGTGGTACGACGCGGACAAGGGGTTCGGGTTCGTCACCCAGGACGGTGGCGCGGACGTCTTCATTCGGAAGGCCGCGTTGCCGCAGGGCGTGGAGTCCCTCAAGTCCGGGCAGCGACTGGAGTTCGGTGTCGCCGACGGCCGCCGGGGTCCGCAGGCGTTGTCCGTGCGGCTGCTCGATCCGCCGCCGTCGGTGGCCGAGGCGCGCCGCAGGCCCGCGGAGGAGCTGCACGGCCTGGTCGACGACATGATCAAGCTGCTGGAGAGCAACGTGCAGCCGGAACTGCGGAAGGGGCGCTACCCGGACCGCAAGAAGGTCAAGCGCATCGCCGAGGTCATGCGCGCCGTCGCCCGCGACCTGGACCCGTAGACCGCACGGGTCCGTAACGACGCAGAGCGTGGAAGCAGTGAGCCCCGGCGCCGCTGAGGTGCCGGGGCTCATTCGCGTTCGGGGTGATTCCGCGTTCGGGGTGACTCAGTCCGGTGCGGCCAGCATCGCGACGGCCCCGTCGAGGTGTTCCTGTTCGCCGGTGGTGAGCGCGTACAGGGCGTAGCCGACCGGTGAGGCGTCCCACAGGTGGCGCGCCTGCGCGGCCAGACCCGCATGCACGTGCCCGCCCGCTTCGGCATAGGCCTCGATGGTGCGGTTCAGCATGTCCTCGCCTGCGGCACCGTACTGGGCGGCGAGGTCGCGGGCGGGGTCGTCGACGCGGGCGGTGGTCCAGTCGAGTACGCCGGTGATGGCGCCGTCGGCGTCGAACAGCAGGTGGGCGGGGTAGATCTCGCCGTGGGTCGGCACGGTGCGGTCGGGCCAGCACGCGTCGTCGTCGAGCCATGCCCGCCAGGCCTCCGACAACGTGGGGTCGACGGGAAACTCGGCGAGCACCGTGGCGATGTCGTCCGACCACGACTGCCTGACCTGGTCCGGGGTTCGGATCTCCATGCCGGCCGCGGTCGCCTCGGCCACGGGGATCGTGTGCAGCGCGGCGAGCAGCCTGCCGAGCCGGTCGGCGTAGCCGGGGTCGGCAGGGTCGATGTGCCATTCGGGCTCGCCGTTGTCGATGGTCAGCCCGGGGTCACCGCCCAGCGCCGGGTAGGCGATGAGCTCGCGTGACCGGATCCGCCAGTCGGGCACGGCGACGCCGTGGTCGGCCAGGCGCGGCGCGACGAGTTCGAGGATCCGGGCTTCGGCGTCCATCCCGTCGGAGACGTCGCCGCGCCGCGGCAGGCGGAGCACCCAGCGCGTGCCGTCACTGTCGTCGGCAAGGACGACGCGGTAGTCGAGACCGGCTTCCTCGAGGTGCGCGGTGGCCGGGTCGAGCTGCAGGTCGTGCCGTCCGGCCACCGCCAGTGCGTGGTCGAGCGCAGCGGCGGCCGGTTCGGGGGCGGAGTCGTCGGCCATGGGTTCAGCGGTGCGAGTTCTGGAGCGACCACAGGGCGCGGGCGACGAGCTGGGGCTGGCCGTTCTCGTCGGTGAGCGGGTTGCCCTTGCCGTCGGCGGCGTAGGCAGCGCCGATCTGCTGGATCTCGACCACGGCCACGCGGTCGCGCTGGGTCGGCGGCGTCGCGGTGTAGGCGTGCCGGGCACCGTCGGTGAACGCTCGCTGTTCGAGCTTCTGCTTGCCCGTCTCGGTGTCGACGTACTGCACGATGATCACCCAGGGCGTGTCGGCGACCTCGGACGGCACCGAGATCTGCACCGGCATGCCGGGCCGCACGTCCAGGTTGACGGGCGTGCCCTCCTCGCCGCACTTGGTGAGGACCTCGTCGCAGTAGATCAGCGGAGCGGCGACGGTGCTCTCGCCGTCGGCGTAGAACGTGACCTCAGGCTCGGGAGCCGAGCATCCGGTCATGACCAACGCCGCGCCCGCCAGCAAAGCACCTACCGCTCGTCGCATGGGCTCAGATTACGGCTCCTGCGACGACTTGGCGGGTGCGGGGCCGCCCGGTCGTCCGGTCGCGTTCCCGCTCGTGCCCTTGTCGCCGCCCTTGTCCGCGCCGTGGCCGGCCGCCCCGCTGCCCTTGCCGCGGCGGGTGCTCACCGTCCGGTTCCTGCCCTTGGCGATCGGGGGCAGCATCGTCTTGCCGCCGCGCACGAGCCAGGTCTGGGTCAGGCCCAGCGCGAGCAGCACCGACACCACGAGGAAGCCGATCCAGTACGTCGGGGGCAGCAGCAGGCCCACGGCACCGCCGAACACCCACGCCAGCTGCAGCACGGTCTCCGACCTGCCGAACGCCGACGCCCGTGACTCCTCGGGCATGTCCTGCTGGATGACCGCGTCGAGCGAGTTCTTCGCCAGCGCACTGGCCGTGGCTCCCGCGAGACCGACGATCGCCGCCGTGGTCAGGCCCGACAGCAGCGCGGCGAGCACCGTCGAGGCCAGCGCCGAGGCGACGCACACGAGGATGACCTGGTCGGGTTTGCCGAAGTGCATCCGTGAGCCGATGGCGTTGCCGATGAACCCGCCAGCGCCGGCGGCCGCGCCGATCACGCCGAGCATGATCAGCTGCATGAACGGGCTGTAGTCGCCCGCCTCGGTCTGTTCCTTCACCGCGAACGCCGCGAACATCATGAGGAAACCGGTCAGCAGGCGGATGCTGCCGTTGCCCCACAACGCCACCGTCGTGTGGTGGCTCATCGGGGTGCGTTTCGAGCCCTTGCCCACCGAAGCGTCGGCGCCCGTGGGGTGGTGGTCGGTCAGCGACGCGGGGACCTCGCCCTCGGTGACCTCGACCCACGCCGGGATGCGCATCGCCTGGTACGCCCCGACGCCGCAGATGATCGCGGTGAACCACAGTGCTGCCGACGACCCGAGCAACGAGTTGAAGCCCGCGGCGACCGCGCCGAACGCCCCGCCTGCCGCCAGGCCGAAGACGGTGAGCCGGGCGTTGGTCTTGGACAGGGTGATCTCCGGAGGCAGCACCCTCGGGGTGACCGCCGCCTTGAGCACCATGAACGACTTCGACAGCACCATCTTGCCCAGCGCGGCCGGGTAGAGGATCCAGTTCTCGAAGTTGAGTGCCATCAGCACGCACATCAGCAGCTGGCCGGCCGAGGCGATCGACATCGCGAGGCGGCGGCCGCGCTGGATGCGGTCGAGCGCGGGGCCGATCACCGGTGCGACCAGTGCGAACGGCGCGATGGTGATGAGCAGGTACAGCGCCACCTTGCCGCGGCTCTCCCCGCTGCTGGCGGCGAAGAACAGGGTGTTCGCCAGCGCCACGGCCATCGCCGCGTCGCTGGCGTAGTTGAGCATCACCGCGTAGGTCAGCGACGTCAGCCCGGACTTCTCGGCACCGTCGGCCTTCGCCGCGCGCTGGAACGCGCCGACCGCCTTGCCCGACAGCTCCCTGCCGCGCAGCGCCGCCACCCGCGTGACGGTCAGTTTGCGCGGCGTCCGCGGGCCGCCTTCGAAACCGTGCTCGGCCCTGGGCGGCTCGTGCGCGCCCTGCCGTTCGTGCCCCTGGTCGGGGTGCGGTTCGGTGGGCCGTTCCGCGGCCGCGGGGTCGGGCGGGTAGCCGCCGGTGTCGTAGTAGTCGCCGAAATCACCGCGGCGTGGCTCGTTCCTGCCACCGGGCGCGGACTGCTCCCACGGCCGCGGCGGATACGGGCGGGCACCCCGCGGCGGAGTGGGGATCGCGCCGGTCGGTGCGTTGTCGGCCGTCACCGGTGGCGGCTCGGGCGGACCCTGTTGAGGCCCGGGTTGGGGTCCCGGCTGCTGCCCCTGCGCGGGAGGGGGAGGTGGCCCTTGGTGCGGAGGCGGGCCGGAAGGCCGAGGCGCCCGCGGTGGTGTCCGGGGCGGCGTCTCGGGTTTCGGGGTGCGGTCCGCGGGCGGTTGATGTGCACCCGGTTCGGGTGTCCACCTCCGCCTGCCCCGCTTGTTCGACCCCATGCGATCAATCCTGCCGTACTCGCCGCCGCCGCGTTCGGGTGATTCCCACCTCAGCCCGCGGGAACGAACGTCACCCGGAACATTTTCGGCCACAGCTTGCCGGTGATCAAAAAGCGGTCCGAGTCGGGATACGCGGCGATGCCGTTCAGCACGTCGGCCGAGGACGCCTCCTCGTCGGTGAGCAGCCCGGAGGCGTCGATCCGTGCCGTGACGTGGCCGGTTCCGGGGTCGATCCGGACGATGTCGTCGGACTGCCAGACGTTGGCGTACACGTCGTCGCCCACGCATTCGAGCTCGTTGAGCTCCTCGACGGGTTCGCCGCCCTCGGTGACGTCGACGGTGCCGGTCGGCTCGAACGTCTCGGCGTCGCGGAACGTCAGCGTGGCCGACCCGTCGCTCATGACGAGCCGCCCGCCCTGGTCACACAGGCCCCAGCCCTCGCCGTCGTAGTGCACGCGGCGCCGCTCGTCGAGGGTCTTCGGGTCCCGTTCGATGGCGATACCGCTCGTCCACGTGAGCTGCCACACGCGCGAGTCGGTGACCGTGATGCCCTCGCCGAACAGCTCGTCCGGCAGATCCTTGCTGACCTCGGGTTCCTGTCCTGCCGGACCGGCCATGATCTTCGACTGGCCGTTGCGTCCCGTGCCCTCGTACAGCGTGTCGCCGGAGAACTCGAGGCCCTGCGTGAACGACGTCTCGTCGTGCGGGAGTTCCTGCTCGACCTGCACGCGAAGTCGCTCGACGCCCTGCCCGGCCGCCGCCCCCTCGCTCCGCTCGGCCGTGCCCGCACCGCAGGCCGCGAGCAGAGCGACGGCGGCGGGGAAGACGGTGAGCAGTGTCCATGCGCGCTTCACACCTGTGAGCCTGGCACATCGGCGGCGCGCGCGTCTGCGCCCGGCCGTGCGGCCTGGCCCCATCGCGGGACGGTCCGTGCGGCACAATGGGTACCTATGACGTTGCCAGTCACCCTCGACGACGGTGCCAACCGGCAGAAGCTGGTCGACGCGGTGGAGCCCGCGCGGGAGGCGGCCGTCCTCGACGCGGGCGAGGAGCACGTCGGTGCACACGTCGGTGTCGAACACGAGGACGCCGCCGCGGTCACCCACCTGTTCGACGCGCTGTTGCCGGGCTACCGCGGTTGGCGCTGGTCGGTGACGATCGCCTCCGCCGACGCGGATGCGCCCGTGACCGTCAGCGAGGTCGTGCTGCGACCCGGCCCCGAGGCGCTCGTCGCGCCGAGCTGGGTGCCGTGGGAACGCCGGGTGCGGCCCGGCGACCTGGGCGTGGGCGACCTGTTCCCGCCGGAGCCGGGCGATCCCCGGCTCGTGCCCGCTTACCTCGACGTCGACGACCCCGAGGTCACCGAAACGGCGCACGAACTGGGACTCGGCAGGGTGCGGGTGCTCTCGCGCGAAGGCCGTGAGGAGTCGGCGCGACGGTGGAAGGGCGGCGAGTTCGGCCCGCGTGCCGACATGGCGCGCAGTGCTCCCGCGACGTGCGGCACGTGTGGGTTCTACCTCCAGCTCGGCGGTTCGCTGCGGGCGGCGTTCGGGGTGTGCGGCAACGAGTACGCCCCCGCCGACGGCCACGTCGTGCACGCCGAGTACGGCTGCGGTGCGCACTCCGAGGTGGAGGTCGAGACCACGTCGTCGGTCCCGGTGGCCGAGCTGGTCTACGACGACTCGCTGCTCGACATGGAACCCGCGTCGGGTGAGCAGCCTGCCTGATCCCTTCGGTCTCGACCGGTTGCGCGCGGCGGTGCTGCGCGCGTGGCGCGATTCGCCGACCCGGCTGACCGAGGACACCAACGCCGAACGCGATCTGCGGATCGGCGGTTACCGCGACCGCCTGTTCGTCGAGCTCGCCCAGAACGCCGCAGACGCCGCCGCGCTCGCGGGCACTACCGGCCACGTGCGCGTGACGGTGGCAGACGGCGAGCTGCGGGTCGCCAACACCGGACAGCCGCTCGACAGCGCGGGGGTCGCGGCGCTCGCCTCCCTGAGGGCGTCGGCCAAACCCGAAGGCGTCGTGGGCCGGTTCGGGGTCGGCTTCGCCGCGGTACTCGCGGTGACGGCGAGTCCTCGGGTGGTGTCGCGCACGGGCGGGGTGGCGTTCTCCGAGGCACGGACCCGCGCCGAGGCCGGTGCCGACGAGGTTCCGGTGCTGCGGCTGCCGTGGGAACTCGACGACGACGAACCTCCCCTGCCGGACGGGTTCGACACCGAGGTGCGGCTGCCGTTGACCGTGGACGCCGACGCGCTGCTGGCCACGATCGAGTCCGAGGTGCCCGATCTGCTGCTGGCGTTGCCGTCGCTGGCGACCGTGGACGTCGACGGCCGCCGGTGGACCCGTGCCGACTCGTCGGGCGACGGCGTGCCGGGTGGCATCGTCGAGCTGTCCACTCCGGACGGTGTCACCCGGTGGGCGGTGCACACCGAAGCTGGTGCGACGTGGGCGCTTCCGGTCGACGCCGACGGCACGCCGCTGCCGCGTACCGAGGACGTGCTGCACACACCCACGCCGACCGATGAGCGCCTGTCGCTGCCCGCGCGGCTGCTCGCGGCCGTCCCCGTCGAGCCGTCCCGCCGTCGGGTGCTGGCAGGCGCCGGCACCGGTGCGGCGTTGGCCGAGGCGGCGCGGGCGTATCCGGGCCTGGTCCGTACGGTGGCGCCCGAACACCGCGTGTCGTTGGTGCCGTCCGCGGGTTTCCCACTGTCCGAGGTGGACTCCGAGCTGCGTGACCTCGTCACCGCTGCACTGTCCGAACAGGACTGGATACCTGCCGCCGGCGGAGGGGAACTTCCCGGTGCGCGCTGCCGGGTCCTGACGGCCGAATCTCCCGAGTTGGTCGCGCTTCTCGGGGACGTCGTGCCGGGGCTCGCTGCGGACTCGGGCCGCGAGACCGCTCGGATCCTCGCCGCCGTGGGCGCGACCCCGCTCGGGATCGCCGAGGTCGTCGACGTCCTGACCGGCATCGATCGTGAGCCCACCTGGTGGCGCGGGCTGTACGACGTCCTGATGGACGGCGTCGAGGCCCGCCGGATCGACACCGCGGAACTGGGCGCCCTGCCCGTACCGCTCGTCGACGGGCGCACCGTGCCCGGTCCCCGCGACGCGCTCCTGCTCGATGTCACCTCCCTGCAGGTGGCATCGCTCGGCCCCGGCGGGGACAGCGACGGCGATGGCGGCGATGGCGGTGACGGTGGGCTCGATGTCGTGGGCCTGCACCTGGTCCACCCCGACGCGGCGCACCCCCTGCTCGAACGGCTCGGTGCGGTGCGTGCCGGGTCGGCCGAGTTGCTCGACGCGCCCGCACTGCGCGATGCGGTCGAGCGCAGTGTCGACGACGCCGAGTCCGGAGTGGACGTTCGCCCGCTCGTGGAGACCGTGCTGCGACTCGCCGCGTCGGGGCCGGTCGACGGACTGGGTGCACTGGCCCTGCCCGCCCGGTCCGGATGGCGCAGGGCCGACGAACTGGTGCTGCCGGGGGCGCGGCTGCTGGACGTGCTCGATCCGGAGGCGCTGGGGCCCGACGGTCCGCTCGACGTCCTCGACGAGGACTTCGCGGACCTCCACGACGACGCGGTGCTGGTCGCGGTGGGGGTCGCGGACACGTTCGTCCCGGTCGTCGACGACGAACCCGTGGAAGCCGACCACGACCTGCCCGACGAGCGTGCATGGTGGGACGCGGTGCAACCGGCAGAGGTCCTCGCCGTGCGCGACCTGGACCTCGTGGCCGACGACGCGTGGCCGCAGGCCGTCGGCCTGCTGGCCGAACAGCCGGAGACGTGGCGCGCGCTGACCACGCCCGGCGGGCACACGCCGTGGTGGATCGCGCGCTATGCCCTGCTGGCCGGCCGGCCGCCGCGCGAATGGCGGCTGCCCGGCGCGGGTGACCTGGAAGGCCTGTTCGACGCCGTTCCCGATGTCGACATGTCGCCCCGGCTGTTGGCTGCCGTGGGCGTGCGGACCGACCTGACCGTCGAGGCCTCCGACGACGCCGCCGACCTGTGCGATCGGCTCGCCGACGCCGACCGCCGGGTGCCGCTGGGCACGGTGCTGCGTGCACACGGCGTGCTGGCGTCGGCGGCGTCCGGAGTGGAGGTCGAGCCGCCGGAGCGGGTGCGTGCGGTGGACGGTTCGGTCGTCGACGGATCGGTGGCCGCGGTGCTCGACGGGCCGTGGGTGCTCGGCGTACTGCCAGCCGGCAGGCTCGTCGCGGGGGACGGCGACCCCTCGGCGCTGGCCGACGTTCTCGACCTGCCGCTG
>Ga0079224_100002869_pt1 | contig 21335 bp, 20 predicted proteins | sample Stecom2015_FD_80414 | JGI IMG/M metagenome (GOLD analysis project Ga0079224, IMG submission 80414) | Agricultural soil microbial communities from Utah to study Nitrogen management - Steer compost 2015 | ecosystem: Environmental > Terrestrial > Soil > Agricultural land | place: USA: Utah...
AATCCATACTTTTGACGCCTTTAGTGCGTGTGAATTTAGCCAAACGCGGATGAACATCGTCGTTGACAACGGCAACACGTCGACCAAAGTGGGCATTTTCGATGGAGACAATCTTGTTGACCATCGGGTATTCCACTCCCTGGCAGAAGTGAAGGATCTGCTTGAAGCAACGGAAGCCGATAACATACTCGTCGGTTCCGTGCGTCATGATCCGGCGGAAATCCTGTCTTTTTCAACGGCAACCAGAAAATTCGTTTTGGATCATCGTCTGCCGCTGCCAATTCAAAATCACTACAAAACGCCAGAGACACTCGGTGTTGATCGCGTAGCCGGTGTATGCGGCGGTTTACAACTTTTTCCCGGTTTTAACACTCTGGTAATAGATGCGGGCACGTGCGTTACGTACGACCTGATCGATGCCGAGAGAAATTATCGGGGAGGCGCCATCTCTCCCGGTTTGAGGATGCGCTTCAGAGCTGTGCATGAGTTCACCGCACGGCTGCCGCTGGTGGGTGTTCCGGACACGATTTCGCTATGGGGCGATACTACCGAAACCTCAATTCAAAGCGGCGTTTGTTACGGCATGATTGCAGAAATGGAAGGCATAATATCTGCCCATCAGCAGGAATTCGGCAATTTAAAAACCGTGCTCACGGGCGGGGATGCGCCTACTTTTGAAAACAGGCTGAAAGCCTCCATATTTGCGAGCCCGAATCTTGTACTCATCGGACTAAACAGCATTCTGAATTACAATGTCAAACGTTAGGGGATTTCTTTTGCTCACGGCCATAGCGAGCCTTTGGGCGGGTAGGGCAGTGGGCCAGGCGGCGCAATCGCCGTTTTCAACGTTTGGCATTGGCGAGAAATACGGCACCGGGCTGATCCACAACCAGGGTATGGGAGGCGTGGGCATTGGAACGCCGCAGGTCTGGTTCATCAACAATCAAAACCCTGCAATGCTGGTATACAATGCCCTGACGGCATTCGAGGCCGGCATTGTGTACGAATCGCGCAACATCACGTCGGAAACAACCGATGAAAAAACCTCCGGGGGCAACATGAACTACCTGGTGACCTCATTCCCCATCAAGCCCGGTCGCTGGACCACGTCGGTGGGACTGATGCCACTTACCACGGTGAATTATACCCTGGAATACGACGACAACATTTCAGGGTCGGAAAGCATTGCCCGCGTCACGGAAAGCGGCTCCGGTGGCCTCTCCCAAGTATATCTGTCCAATGGCGTACGCCTCACCAAGCGGCTTTCGGTGGGCCTCACCGCCGCTTATGTATTTAGTTCGATTCTGGACGAGTACTCCAACTACGTGAATGAAGCCCTGGGAGCGCCTTTTCGGGTGAAAATCAGCGAAAGGACTTATGTACGCGATTTTGCGTTCCAGGCGGGCGTAGCCTATCGCATGGATTCCCTGTTCAACAACGACTACCATTTCAATGTTGGGGCGATTTATGGCCTGGGAACGGACCTGAACGCTACCTTCTCCCGAACCTTCGCGAGAACCGACTTTTTGGACCAGATTATCGATTCGCTGACCCTGGAATCGTCGCGGGGTCGCCTGACCCTCCCCAGCTCCCTGGGATTCGGGATATCCTTTGGAAAAGGCATGAAATGGGTTGTTGGAGCCGATTTTCGGTATGAGGACTGGTCCGAGTTCCGAAGCGTGCGCCCTGAGGACGAGGAGGGCCTGGACGTGGCGTGGAGGGCTGCCCTGGGGGGTGAAATAACCCCCGATCCATACGCTGTAGACAGCTTCCTCAAGCGAGTCACCTACAGAATGGGCCTGCATTACGAAAAAGCGCCTTTTTTGGCCAATTCCAAGGAGGTTAAGGATTTTGGCATTAATTTTGGCTTTTCATTGCCGGCTGGCCGTTCAAGTTTGGATATGGCCTTTAGCGTAGGAAAACGGGGAAATCGGGCAGAAAATATTTTAGAGGAGTCCTACTATAAGGTATACTTCGGCATCACGCTCAACGACCAGTGGTTCATTAAACCTAAGTACGATTAGAATTACAAGTACCATGAAAACAACTGTACTGGCAGGAATTCTGTCGCTCGTCATGACCTTCGGTTTCGCCCCCACTGCATCTGCACAATGTTCCGGCGAGCCGGATTGGCCGGAGGATGGCGAACAGAAGGCCAAGGCTACGGAGTCATTGGTCTTGCTTAACGACAATAAGAAGTCCGGCATGTTCAAGCAGGCAATCCCGCCGCTGAACTGGCTCATCACCAATACGCCGGCACTCACTAAGAATATTTACATATACGCCGCCGACGTCTACGACGGTCTTGCAAAGAAAGAAACCGATGCGGCTAAGAAAGCCAAATATGCTGATTCACTTGTAGCCATTTACGATCTGAGGCTTCAGCACACACCATGTGGCGAAGAAGCGTCCATCGTCAACAGGAAGGCGTTGGCTGCTTATATCTACTACATCAACTCGGACAAGGCCAAGGACCTTTTGAAGTTCATGGATGAAGCGTTCGAGAAAAACGGCGCCAACATCATGGACGGTACGCTGATTCCCTACATGCAAACCATCCAGGTGAACTACATCAAAGAAAAAACACTCACCGATGAACAGGTAATTGAGCGCTACGACAAGATTACTGAAATCATCGACAAGAAGATTGCGGAAGCACAGGCGGCCGGCAAACCCATAGACCGTTATCAAAACTATCAGAATCAGGTTGATGACATTTTCATCAGTCTGAACATTCCTATGGATTGTAACCGCATCAAGGAAAAGCTTGAGCCGCGGTTCCGCTCGAATCCCAAAGACGTATCGCTTGCGAAGCAAATCTTCCGTCAGATGCTTCTGGGTAAATGTACCGACGATCCGCTGTGGCTTGAGGCTGGTGAAGTATTGGTAGAAGCGGAGCCAGACTTCGCCATCATGAAGAACCTGGGTATTCGTTACATTGCGCAGGACAACACCGCGAAGGCTGAAGAAATACTCAAGCGCGCGCTGGGTGTGGCACCAGATAAGAGCGACAAGGCTGATGTGCTGATGCTGCTCGGCCAGATTGAATCCAAGAAAGGAAACAATGTCGCCGCTCGCGACTATTTCAGGCAAGTCATTGCCGCTGACGGTCGCAAAGAAGCGTACGAAAAAATTGGTGATCTGTACTTCAACAGCTTTGATGCCTGCAAGGAAGAAGATAACCAGGCAGATGACCGGAGAGTATTCCTGATTGCTTTCGACTACTATCAAAAGGCTGGAGAAAGCCGTAAGATGCAGCAGGCCAAGCAACAATTCCCGTCCAAGGAAGAGTTGTTCCTCAAGAATTACCAGGCAGGAGCTCCGGTACGCGTAGGTTGCTGGATTAACGAGGCAACGACATGGCGAACGCGCGACTAATAAAACACGATATTGGAAAGGCCATAGTGAATGCTATGGCCTTTTTTTATTCCAACAGTATGAAGGCTGCATCCTTCGCATTGCTCGTGTTGCTTACATCATGCGGCGATACTGGCACAAGTGAAATCCTGATATACGATGGCCCCGTAAGAGAAGCCGAAAATGTAGAGCACTACTACGCTGAAAACGGTATTATCAAAGTCAGAATGGTAGCCGAGCAACTGTTCGAGTTGCAGAACGGCGATCGTCAATTTCCGAAAGGAATTTACCTCGAGTTTTTCGATGAAACCGGAAGGATTGAATCAACCCTTCGGGCCAACCAGGCGTTCTTCATCAAGGAAGAGGAAGTGTGGCGTGGCGTAGGAAACGTTGAAGTGATCAACATGCTGAAACAGGAGCAACTAAATACCGAGGAATTATTTTGGAAACCAAAGGACCAACGCATCTATACGGATAAGTTCGTGACGATTCGCATGCAGAGCGATGTAATTTACGGAGAAGGACTGGAAGCCGCGCAGGATATGTCATCATACCGCATTCTCAAACCCAAGGGAACGCTGCAAGTGAAGGAATAGAGTCCGCATGAAACTCTTCGATGTAATTCTGCTTTCTCTTGCTGTCGTTTTTGTCGTGATAGCCGTCCATCAGTCGATGGTAGTGGGCTTTAGTCATTCCTATTGGGCTGTCATGGTAGCCATGCTGCTCTTTTTTGTGTATAATTATCGAAAGAGGAAATGATCGTGGGCACCGGCTGGTGGATATTCATAACATTATTGCTTTCCGCATTCTTTGCAGGGGTTGGGATCGCGCTACCTGCCTCTATTCGGCCTCAGCAAGGGCAAAAGGCTCCGGCACGCGCGGCGGCATTTGTAACCCGAAATCGATTCATCTTTGAAGTCATTGTCTTGACGGGCTCGACTGTCAGCCTTGTGGCGTACGGACTTTTCATGGCGCAGCTAACAGGTCCACTCCTGGCAAGCATTCTTCCAGCGTTACTGAATCACTACGCGGTTGTATTGCTGATCCAGATTCTTGTCGCAACGCTGATTGTCGTTTTCACGGCAGCGGCCCTGCGCAGTATCATGCTTATGCTTCCGCTGGACGGCCTATCGAAGGTGCTGTCGATCCCTTTTCTGGTTTGTTACGTGATCTTATACCCGCTGGCGTACACGGTAGCTTCGCTGGCGAAGTTTATTGCGAAGCGAATGTTTGGTCTGCCGGATCCGGCTGCAACACCTGCTGTCGCGGGACTTGGTCATCCGGCGTTGTTTCCAAGACCCGGGGATTCAGAAGTTGAAAACCGCATTATTCACAACGCTGAGGAATTCAAAACCGTCCTCGTACGGGAATGCATGATACCGCGCACGGAGATTGTTGCTGTCGAGCTTGAGGAGGGAATTGAGAAACTGAAAGAAGCCTTCATCGAGAGCGGGCATTCGAAAATCATTGTTTACAAGGATACTATCGATAACGTAATCGGATACTGTCACTCTTCGGCTCTCTTTCGAAAACCGCGCGATATCCGTGAAATTCTCACGAGCATCATCGTCGTCCCGGAAACGACACTTGCTAATGAACTGATGATCAAATTCATCAATGAGCACAAGAGCCTTGCTGTTGTTCTGGATGAATTCGGAGGAACTTCGGGTATTGTCAGCATGGAGGATGTTATTGAAGAAATACTGGGTGACATTGAAGACGAGCACGACGAAGACAACCTCATCGAACAGAAGCTGGACGAAAACACCTATCTGCTGAGCGCCAGGCTTGAGATCGACTACCTCAATGAAGCCTATGGCTGGAGCCTGCCTGAAGGCGATTACGAGACGCTTGGGGGCCTGATTCTGACCCTCACCGAGGACATACCCGAGCCGGGCGAAACAGTACAATTGCCTCCCTTTACGTTCACGATACAGTCGACCCTGGAGAACCGCATCGACGTAGTGCGGCTGACCCTGTCAGGCACTGGGGAAGAGCCGGGCGACGATGCGTAAGTGCCTGGTTTCCAGGGCTCCCGAAGGGTTAAAAAAATGAACTTAATTTCCCTGGGGTGTTTTACTAATACACAATACGGGTTAAATTTGCGGTTCTTTGCACAGGCGGAAAGCCCCGTGTGGGCAAGGCTTTCACACCAGTTAGTTTAGAATATGGCATTGATCGGAACGCTGCGCAATAAGATGGGCACCTGGGTGGTTGCCTTTGTATTTATTGCCATTGCCGCTTTTACGTTGAACGACATTTTCGGCAACAACTCCATTTTGCTGGGCGAAAACAACGTCGGGGAAATTGCCGGCGAGAAAATATCCCTTCAGGAGTACCAGGCCGCCGTTGAGGAGCGCGAGATAAATTATCGGCTTACGTTTGGCCGCTCTCCCGGTGAGCGCGAAATGCCTCTGCTCCAGGAACAAGCGTGGGAAATGCTTATCGCAAGACACGCTATCGAGGAGCAATATGAGAAGCTGGGACTTAAGGTGACATCGGAAGAACTCAAGGACATGGTTTGGGGAAAGAACATCGAACCCAGCCTGAAAGCTACGCCGATCTTCCTCAACGAGTCGGGACAATTCGACAACAACCGCGTACTGCAGTACCTGCAATACATCAACGCGCTGCCTCCTGATCACGAAGATCGCTATCGGTGGGAGTCCTTCCAGGATAACCTGGCACCTTCACGCATCCGGATCAAATATGAAAATATGATGATCCGCACGGAGAACGTCACCCGCGCGGAAGCGGAACGCGAGTACCACGTTCAGAATGATGTCGCCGAAGTAAAATACCTCTTTGTTCCTTTTTACGCGGTAGGCGATTCAGCGGCCGCACCTGAAGATCGCGCATTGCGCGAGTACTACAACCAGAACAAGGAGCGCTATCGCACGGAACCGATAGCGAGCCTCAGCTATGTAACGTTCCCTGTTCTCCCTTCAGCGGCTGACTCAGCTGCGATCCGTGAGGAAATGGAACAGCTTGCTGCCGAGCTAGCAACCTCCACCAACGATTCACTCTTCGCCCTCAGCAACTCCGATGAACCGGACGCTTACGCGCGATATACACCAAACAACCTGCCGGCGTACATTGACCCTGACAACATTGAGGTTGGAAAGGTTATTGGTCCCTTCGTCGACGGCAATGTCTATCGCATCGCGAAGGTATCAGCCATCACGAAAGATACGATCTATACAGCACGCGCGCGTCACATTCTTGTCAAGTGGACCGACGACACCGATGCTGCTAAACAAGCGGCACGTACGAAAGCTGAAGGCATCCTCCGCGAGTTACGCGGTGGCGCCGACTTTGCAGCAAAGGCGCGTGAAGTCAGCGAAGATCCGGGCTCCGCGGCACGCGGTGGCGATCTGGGCTGGTTCAGCTCCGGCGACATGGTAAAGCCGTTCCAGGACGCGGTGTTCAGCGCGACAAGGCCAGGGCTTGTCAACCGGATTGTCGAGACTCAGTTTGGCTACCACATCATCGACGTCACGGATGTTAAGGATAATACCGCGTATTGGATCGCGACGATGACAGAGGAAATCACGCCGGGTGACGCTTCGATCAACGATGCCCTTCGCAAAGCTGAAGCATTTCAGCTGGAAGTTAGCGATGTTGCTTCGTTCCGCAGGGAAGCCGCAGAAAGAGGTCTGAACGTACTTGAAGCTAAGAACGTTGGCGTCGGCGATCGTCGTGTCGGTATCCTCAGCAACGCGCGGCGCATCGTGCAATGGCTTTTCAATGACGCGTCTGTTGGGGACGTATCTGAAGTGTTCGACCTCAATGGCGAATTCGTAGTTGCTGTAATGACTGAGAAAGTCAAGAAGGGTTACAAGCCTTTTGAAATGGTGAAGGACGAAATTACTCCGATCGTTACAAACAACAACCGCGCGAAGGTCATCATCGATCGTCTCAGCAAACTCGAAGGCTCGCTGGAAGATATTGCCAAGGCGTTTGGTCCTGAAGCAAATGTGTATACGAGCAGCGACCTAAGGCTGAACACAGCGACGCTGCCGGGAATCAGTTTTGATCCGACTGCGTTGGGCACTGCGTTCCGTTTAAGCGACGGCGGCCGGTCCAAACCTTTCCAGGGCGAGAACGGAGTGATCATCATGGAGACAACAGCGAAGACCATTGCGCCGGCTATTGCCGATTATGGACTCTACAAGACGCAATTGCAGCAGGCGCGCGCTAACCGTACAAGCTTCAGCATCGCGGATGCTATCAAGGAAGCTGCGGGCATAGAAGACAGAAGGTACAAGTTCTACTAATCGTTCACGCGATAAAGGCCCGCATCGGCCGTTGTGCACGATGCGGGTCTTTGTCTTTTAAAGGGTATGGAGGCTATGGATAAGGATTGGCTTGACTCATTTCGCGAAAAGCTCGACAAACACTATGCATGGCCTTCCCTGTATGTGTTTAAGTTTATCGTACCCAAGGGTAAAGAAGACGAGTTGAAGAGCTTCTTTCCCGCGCACGAGATCGCCGAGAGAAGCTCCGCCCAGGGAAACTACACGAGCTTCACCATCCAGATGATGTGTCCCTCGAGCGAATCCGTAATCAACGTGTATCAGCGCGTCTCCAACATCGAAGGAATCATCGCGTTGTAAGCAAACAAACCTGCACGCTGTCACCACACTAATAAAAAAACTGTTATGTGGATTGAAGCAGATAACCGACTGAAAAAGACGTTTGAGTTCCGCGACTTTACCGAAGCTTTTGGCTTCATGACACGGGTCGCTCTCGTCGCCGAAAAAATGAACCACCACCCCACCTGGACAAACACCTGGAACAAGGTGTCGTTCGAACTGAGCACGCACGATGCCGGTGACGTGGTTACAGAAAAGGATCATAAGCTCGCCGCTGCGATCGACGCACAGGCAAAATGACGGCAGCGCGAAAGACGTCCCTCTACCTCGTGCCGACTCCCATCGGTAACCTGGGGGATTTCACCTTTCGCGCCGTTGAAGTCCTGAAGACGGTCGACCAGATCCTGGCGGAAGATACGCGCACCTCTTCCGTACTGTTGAAACACTATGGCATCACACGCCCGCTGAAAAGCTTTCACAACTACAACGAGCACAAAGTTCTCCAGGGCCTGATCGAGCGCATGAAAGGAGGCGAGACATTTGCGCTGGTTTCCGATGCCGGTACGCCGGGAATATCGGATCCGGGATTCCTGCTCGTGCGCGCGTGTATGGAAGCCGACATCCAGGTAGAGTGCCTTCCGGGTGCCACGGCGCTGATCCCCGCATTGGTAAAGTCGGGTCTACCCTCAGACCGTTTTGTATTCGAGGGCTTTCTTCCACACAAAAAAGGCCGTAAGACACGCATAGAAAGCTTCATCGACGAGCAAAGGACTATCGTACTGTATGAGTCGCCTTACCGCCTTTTAAAAACCCTGGAACAACTGGCAGAAGCATTGGGACCGGATCGAAAAGCATCGGTATCACGCGAACTGACAAAAATGCACGAAGAAACCATAGGAGGAACATTGAAATCGATTGTTGAGCACTTTCGCGAACACGAACCGCGCGGTGAATTTGTTATCGTAATTGCTGGCGCCGGCAGGAACCAGGATTTTTGATGTAAATTAGAAGCGCAAGCCATGGAACTTCAATCAATCGAACAGGAGACGATCAGCATCTGCAAGGAAGTGGGAGAATTCATCCTGAAAGAAAGTCGCTCCTTTGACCGTTCGCGCATAGAGCAAAAGACAGACTTTAACAACCTCGTCTCCTATGTCGACAAGGAAGCGGAGCGCATGTTGGTGCAGCGCCTTCAGAAAATTCTTCCCGGCTCAGGCTTTATCACGGAAGAGGGAACAGTAGAGCGATCGTATGACAAAAAGTATCATTGGATCATCGACCCGCTGGATGGCACGACAAACTTTCTGCATAACCTGCCCATCTTTGCCATAAGTGTTGGGCTCGCCGAAGGCGATAAGCTCGTGTTGGGCGTCGTGTATGAAATGAGTCACGACGAATGCTATCACGCCACCATTGAAGGTCCTGCGAAATGCAATGGCAAAGAAATCAAGGTATCGACGGTATCCACCCTTCGCGAATCCCTGCTGGCGACGGGGTTCCCCTACTACCACCTCGATAAGAATGATGAATACCTCGATATCATCAAGATTTTCCTGTCGCAAACCCATGGCATCCGAAGGCTGGGCAGTGCCGCTGTCGACCTAGCATATGTCGCCTGTGGCCGTCTGGAAGGCTTTTTTGAGTATAGCCTGAACCCCTGGGACGTGGCTGCCGGTGCCCTGATTGTTCAGCAGGCAGGGGGTATCGTCACGGACTTCCGGGGCGGGAATAACTTCCTGCACGGTGGCGAATTGTGCGCCAGCAACGGGAAAATTCAAACTGAAATGCTCCGGGTTGCGCAGGAACGCTGGTATGTTTAAAAAGATGGTGCCTGGCGAATTTTTTTTCCTCAGAGGGGATTATTACAGTGCCAGGTGGTAATTTTGGACAGATGATACAGCAAATCCTCGTTATTCTCGTTTTCGTAGCGGCCGTTGGCTACCTGGTTTCACTGGTTGTCAAGCAGTTCCGCGCCAAGTCCGGCTGTGCCACGGGGTGCGGGAAGTGTGGGGCGCTTGACATAAAGGCGATCGAGGCGCGGATTAATGAAGCGCGGAAGGAATAGATGCAGATGCAAGTTGCAGACGCAGATTTAGCCGATATCATCTAAATGCACAAGAGCCGCTAGGCCCAGACTTTCGTTCCCTCGGTACAGTTCGTGCAGATGTCGATTTCGCGACGTGATTTCAGAAGCGATGCGCGGAAGGCGTTGTAGCGCTCGCCGTTCCAGATAGCGGCAAAGGATTCATGCCTGACATTTCCCAGTTCATGTTGTGCGTCTTTGTCAAAGCAACAGGGAACAACACGACCGTCCCAGGTGATCACACAACTGTGCCACATCTTCCAGCAGTGATTTGACATCTCATTCTTGATCCGCCATGTGCCGTCTGAGTTCTTGGCATAACGGCTGTACTTATCGTTATCCGGAATCAATGGCGACCCATGCACATAGTCATAAATCTGTGCTGTCTTGAGTTTTACTTCATCAACGCCAAGGTCAGCAGCCAGTCGCCTCAGTTGCGGAATTTGATGTTCATTCTGCCGCACGACGAGGAACTGGAAGATTATGTGAGGCGTGGCCGATGCGTAGTGCTTTTTCCAGCGCACAACATTTCGCGTACCATCAAGTACGCGTGCCAGTATGCCACCACGACGATAGGACGAATATGCTTCCTGCGTCGTTCCATCGATAGATATGATCAGCCGGTTAAGACCTGATTCTACCGTAGCACGCGCAGTCTCATCATCCAGGTAATGTCCATTGGTGGATGTTGATGTATAAACTCCCGCCGAAGTGGCTTTACGCACCATGGTTAAAAAATCGCGGTGCAAATACGGTTCGCCCTGAAAATAAAACGTGAGCCAGAAAAGTGTGGAACCGAGTTGTTCTAATACATTATCCAGCAGGGCGGCGTCCATCATACCTGTGGGCCGCGTAAACGAACGGAGTCCACTGGGACATTCCGGACACCGAAGATTACAGGATGTGGTGGGCTCTATTGAAATGCTGATCGGCATGCCGGCAATACGCGGTACGCCCGTGATGCGAGAATACTGATAGCTTGACCATATCGCCGCCGCATTGCGCCATCGCGCCATCGACGACCTGGATAACAGCTGAAGCGTGTCGCGCATAGGGCTATCAGTTTTCAAACAAAAGTACGCCGTTATGCCGGAATAGCAACCGGCATACTATCTTGCGGAATGCGTGCCCTTGTGCGACTGACCCTGGTGATCGTCCTGCTCCTCACAGGCGAAACCCTTCACGCCCAGCGGAGGCTCTCCCCTGACGCTACCATCTCCGTCATTACGTGTGGTCCGGGACAGGAAGAACTTTATTCTGCCTTCGGTCACAGTGCGCTGCGGGTGTACGACCCGCAGCAAGGAATCGATGAGGCGTACAACTACGGGGTATTCGACTTCGATCAGCCTTACTTCTATCTGAACTTTGCACGTGGATACCTGTACTACCAGCTTGCCGTGTGGGATTACCAGGGCTTTGCAAGCATGTACATGTATCACAACCGATTCATCCACGAACAAATACTCAACCTCACACCCCAGCAAAAACAACGGGTATACGATTTCCTACAGTGGAATGCATTGCCGGAAAACAAATATTACCGATACGATTACTTCTACGACAACTGCGCCACACGAATACGCGACGTATTTGTGCACGTATTCAAAGACTCGGTCGAATTCGACGGATCATACATCGACACCAAACATACCATCCGCGAATTGACCGATCTGTATCTGGATCAGCAACCGTGGGGCGACCTGGGTATCGATATCTGTCTCGGCCTTCCCATGGACAAGGTTGCAGACCCATATGAATACATGTTCCTCCCCGACTATATCGAGTCGGGATTTGATCATGCGACCATCTACCAGAATGGTGAACGCGTCCCCCTCGTGGCAAGAAAGGTTGTCGTGTACAAACCACGCGAAGAGGATCCGCCGCGAGGATTACCGCATCCGTTGTTCGTATTCAGCGTCGCCGCCCTGGTGATAGCAGGGATTAGCATACACGACCTTCGTCGACGCAAGGTGTCCCACTGGGTCGATGCCCTGTTGTTCGGTGCCGCCGGCCTGATCGGCGTGCTGTTGCTGTTCCTTTGGCTCTTCACCGACCACGCCGCCGCAGCACGAAATCTCAACATCCTCTGGGCCTTACCCACACACATTGTGGCGGTGTTCATGCTGAAGCAGCAAACCAAACGCATCAGGACCTACTTCCTGATAACTGCCATCCTTTGCGCAGCATTATTGTTGTCCTGGAACCTTCTTCCGCAGATGCTTAATTATTCGCTAGTACCGATAGTGATTGCGTTGGGGATTCGAGGGGGAGTGAGATGGAGATTATTGTGTTGATGTGTTGATGTGCTCATGTTGGTGTGCCCTTCGAGAACGATCAACAACGTACACGTTCAATTTAGCCTAATGGAACCGCGAGACGTACGCGCAGATCTTATCCAACACCAACACATCAACACATCAACACATGCGCACATCATACCGCACATCAAATATGAATCGGTCGATTCGCCGTGGCAGCCAAACACGCTTCTTTCACCGCTTCCATGTAAGTCGGGTGAGCGTGCGACATACGAGCGACGTCTTCGGCGGCAGCGCGGAATTCCATGGCGGTAACGCCGGCCGCGATCATATCGGCGGCACGGGCTCCGATGATGTGCACGCCGAGGATTTCATCGGTGTTTTTGTCCGCAAGAATCTTGACGAGGCCGTCGGTGTCCATACTGGCACGCGCCCTCCCAAGGGCCTTGTACGGGAACTTCCCCGTCTTGTAAGCACGGCCGGATTCCTTGAGCTGTTCTTCTGTGTATCCAACGCTGGCAACCTCGGGCCATGTGTAAACAACGCCCGGTATCAGGAGATAGTTGATGTGCGGCTTCTGGCCGGCGAGACGCTCGGCAACGAAGACACCTTCCTCTTCCGCCTTGTGCGCAAGCATGGGGCCACGGATCACATCGCCAATGGCGTATATGTTGTCAACGCTGGTGCGCAAATGTTCATCAACAGGTATGCGCCCTTTGTCCAATCCAATGCCAACAGCGGAAAGATTCAACCCCTCGGTGTAGGGTTGGCGTCCAATGCTGACGAGGCAATAGTCGCCTTTCAATTCCAACGCCTTCCCCTGCTTGTCCTCCGCCGTTACGGTAACTTCTTTGCCTTTCACATTTACTGAAGTTACCTTATGGCCCAGGTAGATGTCCATCCCCATCTTCTTTGCCACCTTTTGCAGCTCTTTACCAAGTGTGCCGTCCATGGTGGGGATGAGGTTGTCGAGAAACTCAACGACCGTAACCTTGGAACCGAGACGTGAATAAACCGATCCGAGCTCCATACCGATCACGCCTCCGCCAATAACAATGAGGTGTTTCGGTATTTCCTTAAGTTCGAGCGCCTCGGTGCTCGAGATAATGCGTTTCTTATCAAACGGTGCAAAAGGAAGCGGTGTGGGTTTGGAACCAGTGGCGATGATCACGTATTCTGTCGTGATCTTCTTTTCGCTGCCGTCTTTTGCCAGAATTTTAATGGTGCTCTTGTCGACGAAGGAGCCAATGCCATGGTGGACATCAACTTTGTTTTTCTTCATGAGAAAAGCGATGCCATCAACATTCTGCTTGACCACATCCGCCTTCCGCGCGACCATCGCCGCGAAGTCGACCTTAAGTCCCTGAACGTTGATACCGTGGGCTTTGAAGTTTTCCTTTGCGTTGGCGAAATGCTCACTGGAGTCGAGCATGGCTTTGGACGGAATGCAGCCTACGTTGAGGCATGTTCCCCCCAGGGTATCATACTTTTCTATGAGGGCTGTTTTGAAGCCAAGCTGTGCGCACCGGATGGCAGCTACATATCCTCCGGGACCTGAACCTATAATTGTGACGTTGTAATCCATGGCAAAAAGTTAGAACAAGTAAAGGGTCGCAAAATTGGAAGCGTCAGACACCGAGGATAAGTCGACCAGGGTCTTCCAGTAGTTCTTTGACGCGATACAGGAAGCTCACAGACTCCCGGCCGTCAATGATACGGTGGTCGTACGACAACGCGACATACATAACCGGTCGGATGACGATCTCTTTGTTTTTGACCACTGGACGCTCAACAATGTTGTGCATACCGAGGATGGCCGATTGTGGCGGATTGATGATCGGCGTCGACAGCATGGACCCGAACACGCCTCCATTGGTGATCGAGAACGTTCCGCCTTGCATTTCGTCGATAGACAGTTTACCCTCACGGGCTTTGGTCGCAAGTCGGGCAATCTCGGATTCGATCTGATCAAAGGACAGCAGGTCAGCATTTCGCACGACCGGCACTACAAGTCCGCGCGGTGTGGAGACAGCGATGGATATGTCGCAGTAATCGTGGTAAATAATGTCGTCACCATCAATTTGCGCGTTGACGGCCGGCCATTCTTTCAGCGCGATGCACACGGCTTTCGTAAAGAAAGACATGAAGCCAAGGCCGATACCGTATTTCTCTTTGAACTTGTCCTTGTATTGCGCGCGAAGGTCCATGATCGCCTTCATGTCAACCTCATTGAAGGTCGTGAGCATGGCCGTCTCATTCTTCACCGATACCAATCTTCTCGCGATCGTCCTCCGCAGCGATGACATTTTCTCCCTGCGCGTGTTGCGCGCACCCGCGGGCGCGGGAACTGCCGCAGGCTGAGGCGCGGGCGCTTTTCCTGACTCTGCCGGTTTAGACGGTTGCTGGGCCTGCATCGCATCCTCTTTGGTGATGCGTCCATCGCGGCCCGTACCCTTTACATCGCTGGCCTTCAAGCCTTTTTCTTCAAGTATCTTGGCCGCAGCAGGTGAAGGATGTCCCGCGGCATAGGTGTGCGCCTCAGAGGCAGAAGCCTCCGGTGCAGGCGCTTTCTCCACTTTGGCCGGTGCGCCGTCAGATACTTCGTCGATGGTGCATATGAGTCCACCAACGGGTATGGTCTCCTTTTCTTTTGCTACGATGTGAAGAATGCCGGCCGCCTCGGCAGGAAGCTCGAACGTAGCCTTGTCGGATTCCACCTCAGCGATTATCTCATCAAGCTCAACACGATCGCCGTCTTTTTTCAACCACGTCGATAGCGTTACCTCAGTAATGGATTCTCCAACGGCAGGTACGCGCATTTCGCGCACCTTACCTCCTTTTCCTTGAGCCTCCGCAGCAGACGCAGGCTGCGGCGATTCGGCTTTCGCTTCGGCCTTTTCTTCTTTCTTCGGAGTTTCTTTCTTGGGAGTTTCTTTCGGCGGTTCACCGGAACTCTTTCCGTCTGCCCCGGAAGGTTCGATCTCGCAGATAAGTTCTCCTACAGGTACGGTCTCGCCTTCCTGTTTGAGAATTTTGAGCACACCTGCTTCAGGAGCTCTGAGTTCGAACGTCGCTTTGTCGGATTCCAGGTCTGCGATTACTTCATCCATCTGGACGGTGTCGCCGTCCTTGCGATGCCAGCTTCCAATGGTTACTTCTGTTATGGATTCTCCTACTGATGGTACTTTAACCTGAACGGCCATGGATATGGATTTCGGTGAAAAAAAATTATTCTTCAAACGCCTTGGCGACGATCTTTTCCTGCTCGACACGGTGAACCTTAGCAAAACCTGTTGCTGGTGAAGCGCTTGCTTTGCGCGAAACAACTTTCAGTCTGTCGTCAGGCATCATCCTGTGAATGTATGATACGTATCCCATGTTGGCGGGTTCCTCTTGTACCCACATCCGATCGTCGGTTTTATACTTATCGAGAATGGAACGCAGCATTTTTTCCGGGAACGGATAAAGCTGCTCGAGACGTACTAACGCCACGTCATTGATCTTCTTCTTCTGTCGGTATTCAAGCAGATCGTAGAAGACTTTGCCGGTGCAAAGTATCACGCGCCTTACTTTCTTTGGATCGACGGTAGTATCATCAAGCACTTCCTGGAAGCGACCCTTTGTAAAGTCGTCCACTGGCGAGGCCACCAGGGGATGACGCAACAAAGATTTTGGCGAAAACACCACGCATGGCTTGCGGAACTCCCAAGCTACCTGGCGTCGCAGCAGATGAAAGAAGTTCGCCGCCTTGGTAAGGTTCGCCACGATCATATTGTACTCCGCACAAAGCTGCAGGAACCGCTCGGGCTTTGCGCTGCTGTGCTCCGGACCCTGACCTTCATATCCGTGCGGGAGCAGCATGACGAGTCCGTTCATGCGGTTCCATTTGGATTCAGCGCTGGACACGAACTGATCGATCATCACCTGTGCGCCATTGGCGAAGTCGCCAAACTGCGCTTCCCATAATACGAGCGCCCGAGGAGAGGCCATCGCGTACCCGTATTCGAAGCCGAGCACGCCGTATTCCGATAGCAGCGAGTTGTAAATGTGGAACTTCGCCTGATTCTTGTCGAGGTGGTTCAGTGCGCAATACGACTCATTCGTATTCGCATCCCATATGTATGCGTGACGATGGGAGAAGGTGCCGCGCTTCACATCCTGACCGGACATCCGGACCGGCGTGTTCTGCAGGAGCAGTGATCCGTAGGCCAGAAGTTCGGCTTCAGCCCATCCCAGCTCGCGTGTTTCGAAGAAAGCCGCCTTTCGATCGCGCAAAAGTTTCTCTACCTGCTTCAGCGGTTTGAAGCCATCCGGGATGGTGATGAGTGCCTGTCCGACTTTCTCGACGATCTCCGGGCTTATCGATGTATCCGGAGAGGATTCAAAATCTTCCGGCCGCGCCCATCGCATTTGCTCCCACTCCTCTTCAACCTTTTGGGTCTTGTAAGGAAGCGGTTTTTGCTTCACTTCGTTGAGACGATCCTGAAGCTGGTCGCGGAACTTCTTGTCCATCGCGTCGGCAAGCGCAGAGTCCAGGTCACCTCCTTCGACGAGCTTGCGCACATACACCTCGCGCGGATTGGGATGGCGCGCGATGATGTTGTAAAGCTTTGGCTGTGTAAACTTAGGCTCGTCACTTTCATTGTGACCATGCCGGCGGTAGCACAGCAGGTCGATGAAGATGTCCTTCTGGAAACGCTGGCGGTACTCAACAGCGAGGTTGGCGGCAAAGGATACTGCCTCGGCATCGTCACCGTTCACGTGGAGAACCGGCGCATCGACGATCTTGGCGATGTCCGTACAGTAGATGCTAGTTCGCGCATCGTCATAATCCGTGGTAAATCCCACCTGGTTGTTAATAACAAAGTGGATGGTACCGCCCGTGAAGTAACCGGGCAAGCCTGACATCTGTACCACTTCGTAGACGATACCCTGGCCAGCAACGGACGCGTCGCCGTGAATGAGAACCGCCATTGCCTTGGAGGTATCCCCTTCGTATTCATCGTCAATCTGCCCACGCGTATAACCGAGCACCAGCGGATCCACAGCTTCCAGGTGAGAAGGATTCGGCGTAAGCTTTACATAGATCTTTTTCTTCGAAGGTGTCAAAATGTGACTGGCATAACCCAGGTGGTATTTGACGTCGCCATCGCCCATCGTAAGATCAGGGCTGACATTGCCTTCGAATTCTGTGAATATCTGTTCGTAGGTTTTTCCCAGGATGTTGGAAAGTACGTTGAGTCGACCGCGGTGCGCCATGCCGATCACGACTTCCTTGACCTCCAGTTCCGCCGCGCGGTTAATGATCGTTTGCAGCGCGGGAATCGTGTTCTCACCTCCTTCAAGGGAGAATCTCTTTTGTCCCAGGAACTTCGTGTGAAGAAAGTTTTCGAAAACAACCGCCTCATTGAGCTTGGTCAGGATCATCTTCTTGACCTCGATGCTCGGATTGTAGGCATAGTATTCCCGCTCGATCTTATCGAGCAGCCACTGGCGGATTTCCTCGTTTCGGATAAAGTTGACCTCAAAGCCGATCGGGCCGAGGTATACTGCCTCCAGTTTTGCAATGATATCCCGAAGTTTGGCCCGCCCCATCTTGATTTCGGCTCCTACGTCGAATTCCGTGTCGAGGTCCGCTTCGCTGAGTCCGACATCCGAAAGGGATAGGTGGACCTTGTGGTCGCGGCGTGGACGGACCGGGTTGGTTTTCGACTTTAGGTGCCCGAAGGAGCGGTAAGCAAATATCAGGTTCCGGACCTGCGCTTCCTTGAGGGTATGGCTTTCTTCCCGGGTTGTGACATGGCCGTTATCGCCGTATCGCTGCTGGGAGAATTCGTAACCCTCAAAAAATTTCTGCCAGGTTACATCGACGGAGGAGGGATCTTGCTTGTAATTTTGATAAAGTCTGTCAAGGTATCCAACGTCCGCGTTGGAGATATAAGAGTATTTGTCCATCACATTTGGCCGTACGCCATCATTATCACATACCAAAGTTAGATAACACAGTTACGATAAAAAAATTGCATAATCGTTTAAGCAAATATACTTAATAATCATTTATTTACAGGAACTGCTCAAATCACTCTTGTCTTACTTGAATTTTGATTTATCTTTGCGGTCTTTTACATGCGAATTCTGGACGAGATCCAAAAGAAAAACAACTTAAATGGCAGTAAAGATCAGATTGGCCCGCAGGGGCCGCAGGAAACTGGCGTTGTACGACGTAGTTGTCGCTGACGCCAGGGCGCCACGGGATGGCCGCTTCATTGAAAAGCTGGGGACGTACAATCCGCTGACGAACCCGGCGACTGTCGAAATCAACGACGAAAGGGCCTTTCACTGGATAATGAAGGGCGCCCAACCCACCGACACGGTAAAGTCTATGTTGTCTTACCGCGGTGTTCTGCTGAGAAAGCACCTGCAGGTCGGCGTGCTGAAAGGTGCATTGACTCAGGAACAGGCCGACGCAAAGCTGGCTGAATGGCTCAGGGAAAAGGAAGCCAAGATGAAGAAGAAGGCCGAAAAGCTGGCCGAATCCAAAGCCGCTGAAAGCAGAGCCCGGAAAGAAGCCGAGTCCAAGGTTAGAGAGGCTCGTGCGGAAGCCATCAGGAAGAAGCAAGTCGTTGCTGAAGAAGCCCCGTCTGCCGAGACTGCTGAAGCATCGGATGCTTCCGGAGCACCGGAAGCGGGCAGCGCAGAATCCTGATCCGACGTACGGCGACAATAATATTCTCAACACGCCGGGCCGGCATGCCCCGGCGTTTTTGTTTTTCGCCATACCATGAGTAACTCCGAATACTTTCTCATCGGTAAGGTGACCCGCCCCCATGGATTAAAGGGAGCGGTCACAATCTCACTTCGACCCGAGGCCCCAGACCCCGCGTCGCTGGATGTCGTGTACCTGGAGCAAAAAGGGTCGTTTGTCCCTTATTTTGTCGACTCTGTTTCATCCAAGGGTTCCCGGGCCTATGTCAAGCTTCAGGATGTAGACACTCACGAGCATGCATCGTTGGTATCAGGGCTGAACGTATTCCTTCCCCTCGCCGACCGCCCGGCAGCCGGAGAACGCGGCTTTTACAGCGATGAAGTACAGGGATTCTCCGTATCTACAGTGGACGGCACCCTGCTAGGCACCGTGCGCGAAGTGGCTGATGCAGGCCCCGGTCGGCTGGTCGTTGTGGAGCACGGTGAGCGTGAGGTACTTATCCCGGTAAACGGACCATTTATTCAGGTCGTGGACTCCGAGGAAAAGACCATCATTGTGGACCTCCCTGACGGGTTTCTCGACCTCAACAACTGATCTGAAATGCACATCGATATCATCACGTGCCTGCCCAAACTTCTCGAAAGCCCCTTCAGTGACTCTATTGTCAAGCGGGCCATCGCCAAGGGACTCGTCAAAATCAACGTGATTGACCTGCGTGCCTACGCTACCGACCGCCATCGTTCGGTGGACGATTATGCCTATGGCGGCGGTGCGGGGATGGTGCTGATGGTGGAACCCATCGACAGGTGTATTTCCGATCTTAAGTCGCGGCGGACTTATGATGAAGTCATTTATATGAGTCCTGACGGCGAGCCCTTCCGGCAGTCGTTGGCCAACGCCCTCAGCCTCAAACAGAACCTGATTATCCTGTGCGGTCATTATAAGGGAGTGGACGAGCGAGTACGGGAGCACCTGGTGACCCGTGAAATCAGTATCGGGGATTATGTCCTCTCGGGCGGTGAATTGGCTGCGGCCGTCGTTACCGACGCGATCGTCCGGCTCATCCCGGGCGTGCTTTCCGATGAGACGTCGGCCCTGAGCGATTCTTTTCAGGACAACCTGGTGGCTCCGCCCGTTTATACCCGTCCGGCAGACTACAAGGGATGGAAAGTGCCTGACGTCCTGCTAAGCGGTCATGAAGCGAAAATCGAGGCGTGGAGGCACGAAATGGCGCTGGAGCGCACCCGCCAGCGCCGCCCGGGACTGCTTGCCGACAACCCTGACGAGCCGGGCAACATTCCCGCCGGAGAACGCTGAAATCCCGATACTTTGTCTAAATTTGCAGTCCGTTTCAGAAAACATACCATCATGGCTGATTTGGTCAAACTAGTGGAGGAAAAAGAGGGTGGCGACCGTTCAAAAACCCCATCCTTCAAGGCAGGCGATACCGTCAATATACACGTCAAGATACGGGAAGGGAACAAAGAACGCGTCCAGCAGTTTCAGGGCGTGGTAATTCAGCGCCGCGGTAAGGGAACCAATGGAGAGACGTTCACCGTCCGCAAGATTTCCAACGGAGTAGGCGTGGAACGCATATTTCCCATCCTCTCTCCCAGCATCAGCAAAATCGAAGTGCTGAAAGTCGGCAAGGTACGCCGTGCGAAACTCTACTACATGCGCGGACGCCAGGGTAAGGCCGCCCGCATCAAGGAAAAACTATAAGATTTGATTAGTGATTTGTGATTTTTGATTTGCGATTTGGGTCTTGATTAAATCATAAATCACAAATCAAAAATCGCTAATCAAAAATCACTTATGGCTTGGTTCAGACGCAGCGATAAAGGGATCCTCACCCCCACGGAGTCCAAAAGGGAAGTACCTGACGGGCTTTGGTTTAAGTCGCCAGGAGGAAAAATCGTCCATACCCGCGAACTGAAGCACAACGCCTTCGTGGTACCTGATGAGGACTACCACGTCCGGATCGGATCAAAGGAATATTTCGAACTCCTCTTCGATCATAACGAATTCAAGGAACTGGATCCCGACATGGAGTCGGCGGACCCGCTGAATTTCACTGACACAAAGCCCTACCTCGAACGCATTCGCGAATCCCAGGAAAAGACGGAACTCAAAGATGCCATTCGCACTGCCGTAGGCAAACTCAACGGCATTGACATCGTCATTGGCTGCATGGACTTCAGCTTTATCGGCGGCTCCATGGGCTCCGTTGTCGGCGAAAAAATATCGCGGGCTATTGATCACTGCCTGAAACACCGTATTCCGCTGCTGCTCATCTCCCGCTCGGGCGGTGCGCGCATGATGGAAGCCGGACTTTC
>Ga0079224_100002870_pt1 | contig 21335 bp, 22 predicted proteins | sample Stecom2015_FD_80414 | JGI IMG/M metagenome (GOLD analysis project Ga0079224, IMG submission 80414) | Agricultural soil microbial communities from Utah to study Nitrogen management - Steer compost 2015 | ecosystem: Environmental > Terrestrial > Soil > Agricultural land | place: USA: Utah...
ACTTTCAGTAGTTGATTGCTTACAAGAAAATAGAATAAACAGGGCAAAGAAAAATAGATTACGCATAAAAATCACTTTTGCGCAAAAATAAGACTTTTAAATAAAGGACAATTAGTCTACAGTTATTGAATTCTTTTTCCAGTTTTATCAATCTCAAACCACTCATCGCTTGCCCACTCGCTATATTCATCAATTGTCTCTGTCAAACAATTCTTACTTACACGAGCACGACCATTTTCAAATGGAAAAGCGCATTGATAAACTGGCTTAATAACAATTTTTCCAGTTTCGGCATCAGCATATCCGATCTTGCCATTTTTGCTTAGTATTCTAAACAATCCCTCTTCCGCATAATCTGGTCCGTTATCATATTTGAATACCTGATACAATTCATTTCCGTTACAATCGACTGCAAAAATGTTTCCTTTATTATCGATAACGAATCCATAATTTCGAATTGTATCATTGAATGTTCCATAATACTTTTGTTTTGGAACAATTATTTTTCCAGTTTGGTTTACAAACCAAAATTCATTTCCCATCTCATAGTCATTGAGTGATTTTCGAATTAAGATACAATCATCTGATGGGGATGTTGATGAATCCTTTGATCCACAAGCGAAATTCAGCAATAGTAGCAAACAGCAATAGTAATGTTTTTTCATATATTTTGCATTAGAATAAAACCTAAACAACTAATAAACAGTACTAAACTATGAAAAAATAGCCTTCAACAAAACTTTTAAAAAAAATCCCGACCAAGGCCGGGATTTGAAATATGATTATTGACTGAAATTATTCAGCAACAACTTCAAATTTGAAAGTTGGAGTAACTCCTTTATGCAAGTTTGCAGTTGCCTCAAAAGATCCAACTTCTTTAATTGGCTCGTTTTTGATAGTCAAAGATTTACGATCAATATCGAATCCTTGAGCTTTCAATGCCTCAGCCAATTGTAATGTATTAACAGAACCGAAGATTTTTCCGTTCTCACCAGCTTTTGTAGTGATTGTAACAGAAACATTCTCCAATTTAGCAGCCAATTCCTGAGCTTCAGCCAAGATTTTGCTTTCTTTATGTGCTTTTTGACGCATTACTTCTTCGTGCGCTTTTTTCGCAGAAGCAGTTGCCAAAACAGCGTAACCTTGAGGAATCAAGAAGTTACGACCGTATCCAGGTTTTACGGTAACGATTTCGTTAGCGTAACCCAATTTATCTACGTTTTTCTTTAAAATAATTTCCATCTTCTAAATGTTTTATTGCAAATTCAATTTGAAAAGCTTATTTCAACAAGTCACCAACATATGGTAAAAGAGCAATGTGACGAGCTCTTTTGATAGCCTTGTTAACTCTTTTTTGGTATTTTGCAGAAGTACCAGTAATACGACGAGGTAAAATTTTACCTTGCTCGTTAACCAATTTCAACAAAAAGTCAGCGTCTTTGTAATCAATAAATTTGATTCCGCTTTTTTTGAATCTACAGTATTTATCTCTTCTGATTTCGATGTTGATCGGAGTCAGATAACGAATGTCATTTTGAGCCATTTTTTTCGATTTAATGATTAATAATTAAGCTTTTGCCATTTTTGCTCTTCTTCTTTCAGCATAAGCAACGTGATCTTTATCCATTTTCACTGTTAAGAAACGGATAACACGCTCGTCGCGTTTCAATGCTAATTCGAAATCAGCAACTGTTGAACCTTCAGCTTCAAACTCTACTAAAAAGTAGAATCCAGTTGATTTTTTTTGGATTGGGTAAGCCAATTTGCGCAATCCCCAATTCTCTGAGTGCTTAATATTACCACCAAATGACTTAATGTCATTTTCGATTTTTTGCACTGCTTCCTTTGCCTGGTCATCAGACAAAACGGGAGTTAAAATGAAAACAGTTTCGTAATTGTTCATACTACTTTATTAATTAAATAAAAATTTAAGGGTGCAAAGATAATACATTCAGTCAAGAAACCAAAACAATTGGATAAATAAATCGCTAGAATAAAATCACTTTAATGAGCAACTAATGAAATACGTAACCGATCAACAAGCATTTTTTATAAATTTGTGCCATGCGTATCGATGTTCTCACAATATTACCCGAATTAATGCAAAGCCCTTTTGCTGCTTCAATCATGCAACGTGCAAAAGATAAAGGTCATGTTGAAATTCATTTTCACAATATTCGTGATTATTCTACCAATAAACATAAAAATGTTGACGACTATCAATATGGCGGTGGAGCTGGAATGGTCATGTCAATAGAACCAATTGCTGCAGTGATAGAAAAATTGAAAGCTGAACGCAATTACGACGAAATCATCTATATGACACCGGATGGTGAAGTACTTGAACAAAGTCTTTGTAATCAACTTTCACTCAAGCAAAACTTGATGATCTTGTGTGGTCACTACAAAGGAGTAGATCAACGTGTACGTGATCATTATATCACCAAGGAAATTTCAATCGGATCGTTTGTACTTTCTGGAGGTGAAATTGCTGCTTCTGTACTCATCGATGCGGTTGTCCGACTAATTCCAGGCGTACTAAACGATGAAACTTCTGCTCTTACAGATAGTTTTCAAGATGGTTTATTGGCTCCACCTGTTTATACTAGACCGCCTGAATTCAATGGTTGGAAAGTTCCAGATGTGCTGCTCTCAGGTGATTTCAATAAAATTGAAAAATGGCGCGAAGAACAAGCCTACCAACGCACCAAGGAAAGAAGACCGGATTTGTTGGGAGAATAATTGATAATTATGACCGCCGAAAGCAGTAGCGAAGCTACTTATGAATTGTGAATTGTGAATTCATAATTGTTAGAACCCGCTTAAACTCACTTGACATTTCAGCTTTTAAGCTCAATATTTCTTGTGTATATGGATGTGTAAAGGTCAATTCACTTGCGTGCAATAACATCATATTCATTTGAAACGTTTCCAACCAAAATTTGTTTTGTTTGTTGCATCCATGCGGTCTATCTCCTATAATCGGATGAAAAATATGCGCAAAATGTTTGCGTAATTGATGCATTCTTCCTGTTTCTGGATTAGCCTCTACTAATGAATATCTCGAAGTTGGAAATTTTCCTTGCGGATATGGAATTTCAAAATGTTGCAATGTCTTGAAATGTGTAACGGCATCTTGCACCACACCATCTTCGCGAGTCAGCGCATAATCAATGGTCATTTCATTCGGGGGATAACCACGGAGCAAAGCCAGATACTTTTTGTCAACTTCCTTGTTTTGAAATTTTGCTTGCATCAAACGGTCTGTTTCTTTATCCAACGAAAAGACCAATAAACCGCTCGTTTTTCTATCCAAACGATGAGCTGGATAAACACGTTGATTGAGCTGATCTCTCAATATTTGAATTGCAAACTCATCGGCATCACGTGCAATGGGGGATTGATGAACTAACAATCCGTGTGGTTTATTGACAACGACCAAATGATTATCTTGATATACAATTTCTAAAATCATTTCAATTCCAATTGCTCAATTTTATTCCCAATCATCGTTTTCTTCATTTCATTTTCGACCAAATCAAACGAATCTGCATCTACTTGCTGAGCAATTTCTCCATTTTTCAATAAAATAATCTCATCGCACGTATCTCTCAAAGTCGAAAAAATATGGGATGAAACAAGTACCGTCTTTCCCAACTGCTTCAATTTTAAAATGATCTCCGTAATCAGCATATTACTGTGAATATCGACACCATTATACGGTTCATCAAAAATGTAATATTGGTTGTTTTGAACAAGAATTCCAAGCAATGCTAACTTCTTCTTCATGCCAGTTGAATAAGTTGAAGCGTATTGATCCAAAGGTAAATCAAAGATGTTCTTTGCATCAACTTGTTTCAATTCAACCATTCTTGCATTACACATCAATTGCAAATATTCTCTTCCGGTAATTCGATCAAAATAAAAGGGTTCTGTCAACAATAAACCTAGGTGATTTTTCAAGGGAATCAAATCTGATTCAATTGTACCAGCATAATTTTCCAATCCCGCAATACATTTAAACAAAGTCGTTTTACCGGCTCCATTTTCTCCAACAATTCCATAAACCTTACCCGATTGAAAAGTCAGCTGAATATTTTTCAACACCAATTTGGAACCGTATGACTTCGATAAATTTGAGAGTGTAATCATGGTAGAAATACTGTTAATGCATTTTTAGCGCGACCATAAAAATAAGGAAAGATGAAAATCAGCAAAACTGGAAGTGGAATACAAATCATGATAACCAGTCCATCCACAAAGTTAATTCGCTGCGGAAATGCAGCATATTTGGCAACAATATAGGTACTCAAAAATGCTAGTCCAACAACTAAAAAAGCAAGTGTAACCCACCAATTCGACAGATAAAATACTAGTAGCGCGATCAAAATCGGAAGCACCAATGAGGTTGCGTAAATCAACCCTATTCTGATCTTATATCCTAAAAATTGATTTACCGATTTAGAGAAATTCCAAACAAATAATTCATCCTCAACTTCATTGTAAAAGTTAATGACAACAGCAATCACTGCCAAAAGACTAAAAACTCCTAAGTTGTAGTTATCATACATCATCGCAATACATGTCAATCCATAAATTGGCAATAACAACCAAAACAAACGACGAAAACCTACTGCAAATTCGAATGGATGTTTGGAAAATGGAGTTGGAATGGATTTACCTCCCGAAAACCCAAACCTCATTAAAAAACTTGTGCATGTGATGAGAATTAATGATCCAGTTAGAATAAACTCCAATTTACAAAGCAAAAACACAACAAATGGAGTTAAAACTAACATTTTTTCAGCCAATTCAATTTGCTTACCAAGCGTATCTTTAAACGTACTGGACAAGAAATCACTCTTAGATTTGTTACTTGTTAAAGTCGTTAGAAAAAATGCTATTCCACTGAAGATATAAGGAGCTCTATCAACATATTTGAACAGAAAAAAAGAAGCTCCAACAAAAATTGACACGAGAAAAATTGCCGCAAACAAAGGATTAAATCCAGCTTCGCGAAATCGACGACTCCAAAAAATAGTTTGTAATTGGAAATAATACTTCACCTTGATGTAGTTCTCAACAGTTATTGAATAGCAAATGTAAAGTCAAATCTAAAACACACGTAGAAAACAACATTTTTTAACCTTTAATAAGTACTGTTGCAGTGATATCCAACAATTCATCTATTTCCTGTTTCGTATTGAATGCATGTAAGCAAACACGTATCGATTCATCACCAGATTTAACAGTTGGCGGGACAATTGCTTTAACCAGTATATCTTGTTGCTTCAACAAGGTAGCCAATTCATGTGCTTGACTTGCATCTTGAACTTTTAACATTTGAATTGGTGAGTTGATTTCAGAATGAGAAAATAATTCATATTCATCCAATTTTTTTCTGAAATAACTGATGTTTTCAAACAATTTAAAGCGACAAGCATCCAAATCAGTTCGTCTAATATTTTGTGTAATGTGGTGAACAGTGTATGGAGCAATTGCTGTCGTGTATATAAACGAGCGTGCAAAATTGATTAAAAATTGTTTTAACAAATCACTTCCAACAATCACAGCTCCGTGACAACCGAATGCTTTTCCAAATGTGTAAACGCGCGCAAAAATTCGTTGGTGTAAATTGACTGCCATTGCGAAACCTTCACCATTTGAACCATACAATCCACCTGCATGAGCTTCGTCTACAATCAGATAAGCATTATACTTTTCACAAACCTCAATAATTGACAATAAAGGACAAAAATCGCCACCCATCGAATAAAGTGTCTCGACACAAACAAACGCAACACCACCAGCTGGATTCAATCTGCTTAATTTATCTTCTAAATCAGCAACATCATTGTGCTTAAATGAATGATTCTTAGCATTCGACAAACGGATACCATCGCGAACACTTGCATGAATGTGTTCGTCGTAGAGAATTAAATCGTGCTTTTGCGGTAAAGACGACAACAAACCGATATTTGCATCAAAACCAGAATTGAACACCAACGCTCCTTCTCCATCGAAAAAAGTTGCTAATTGCTGTTCTAGTTCCTGAATTTGCGAATAATTACCCGAAATCAACCGAGAACCAGTACTACCAGACTGTATCTCATCCGAAATTACAAGTGGATTTCGAGCAAAACCTAGATAATCGTTCGACCAAAAATCAATTCCTTGATTAGACACCAACTTACGAAGTAAACCAGTTTCACTTCGTTGTTGTAATTGATCCTTGATTCGTTGATTCAACATGTATTATCTCAATTCAGCACCCAATTGATCCTCCAATCCTTTGCGGATTTTCAACATTACTCCATCGATTTGTGCATCTTGCAAGGTCTTCTCTGCATCTTGAAAAATGAACGAAACAGCATACGACTTTTTGCCTTCGGGCAAGTTTTTACCTTCGTAAACATCAAACAATCCAACTTGTTTCAAAATCTTTTTATCTGCATTTTTTGCAATCTCTTCGATTTGAGCATACGTTACACTGTTATCAAGAAGCAACGAGAAATCTCTTCTCACAGCAAATGTCTTAGGCAACTCTTGGTATTGAATTTTCACCATTTTTAATGACGAAAGAATCGCATCCCAATCCAAATCGGCAATAAAAACATCATTTTTAATACCAAAATGTTTGCGAATCGAAGCAGAAACAATTCCAATTTGACCAATTTGATTTTTCAAAACAGATAATTTCAATCCATCTAATAAGTCGTGTTGTTCCAATGCTTTTTCTTTCACAAATTGATCCAATCCCAAACGCTTCAAGATAGCCATTACATATCCTTTCAAACTATAAAAAGAATTTGAGTCATTGCTATCATTCCAATTCTCTTGATTACTTTTTCCTGTTACAGCAAGCAATAATCGTTTGTTCTCTGTATAGTTTTCAAATTTGTGATAGACTTTACCAAACTCAAATAGTTTCAAATCCGGATTTTGTCTATTTTGATTGTGCTCAATTGTTTCCAAAGCATTAAACACCATCGATTGTCTCATCACATCTAAGTCATTTGACAAAGGATTTAAAATTGGAACATTGTGAGCTGATTTTAATGTTTCACCTCCGAATTTCTCAATATAACTTGATTTTGTCAACGAGTTGTTCATCATTTCACTGAACCCTTTTCCGACCAAAAATTCGCTCAATGTAGCTTGCACTTTTTCAATATCTGGTTTTGGAAATACTCCAACTGACATATTCATTTTTTCAGGAAGAGGAACATTGTTGAATCCGTAAATTCTCAATACTTCCTCAATCACATCTGCTTCACGTAAAACATCCACACGGTATGTTGGAACGGATAATGTCAACAAATCATCTTGTTCAGCTAAAACATTGATATCCAAATAGCTCAAAATTTCTTTTACTTGCTCTTTAGAAATTGTTGTTCCGATTAGTTGATTGCAGCGCGTATAGCTAAATTCGACTTGTCTCGAAACCTCAGTTGAACCGATTACTACTTCCGGCATAGCGATTTCACCACCAGCAATTTCCAAAATCAATGAAGCACAACGTCTCAATGCATATTCAGTCAAACTTGGATCTACTCCACGCTCAAAACGGAATGAAGCATCGGTACTCAATCCATGCTCTTTTGCTGTTTTTCTCACAGAAACAGGATTGAAATATGCTGATTCGATGAAAACTGTAGTTGTACTTTCTTTCACACCAGAGTTTAATCCTCCATAAACACCAGCGATACATAAATTCTCTTCACCATTTGTAATCATCAAGTTTTGAGAAGAAAGTGTTCGTTCAACACCATCAAGTGTCACAAATTTTTCTCCAGCCTTTGCATTGCGAACAACTATTTTACCATTTAATTGTTCGTAATCGAATGCATGCAAAGGAGTACCCAACTCACGCATCACATAATTTGTTATATCAACAATGTTGTTGATTGGAGAAATTCCAACTGCACGCAATTTATTTTGCAACCAAGAAGGAGAGGGTTTTATTGTAACACCATCAATTGTCAATCCAGCATATTTTGGGCACAAAGTAGCATCTGCCACTTCAATACTTACAGTTTTTTGATTTGTACCAGTAGAGCAATCTTGCACATTTGGCATTTCCAACTTCAACGAAGCCTGTTGATGAAAATTTGCATAAGCAATGTAGTCTCTCACAACCCCAATATGTCCCATCGCATCAGCACGATTCGGAGTTAGACCGATTTCAATTGTATAATCATCTTCCAAATTGAAAACCTTAGATGCTGGTGTCCCCACTTCGATTGCTTCGTCTAAAACCATGATTCCAGCATGACTTTTTCCGATTCCTAATTCATCTTCGGCGCACAACATTCCTTGAGATTCAACACCTCTAATTTTAGACAATTTAATCTTAAAAGCCTCCTCTGGAGTTGGCCAAAGAGTAGTTCCAACAGTTGCTACGACAACTTTCTGTCCAGCAGCTACATTTGGGGCACCACAAACAATTTGTAAAGGCTCACCTGCACCAACATCAACAGTTGTAACTTTCAATTTATCTGCATCTGGATGTTTCTCACATGTCAAAACTTTACCAACTACAACACCTGTCAAGCCTCCCTTCACAGCCTCAATTTTTTCCACTCCTTCGACCTCCAGACCTGTATCTGTTAAAATCTTATCTAACTCCTCAGGTGTAGCACTAATCGTTGTATATTGTTTTAACCAATTATAAGAAACTTTCATCATTCATTATTTTATCAGAACAAAATTAAAATTATTTAAGGGAATTTAGCGTAGGAAACAGAATAATATTAACGGAAAAAGGTCAGTGCAACCACTGACCTTTCCATCCTCAATGTTAGGCTGTTGATAAGTTAGAAAACGATAGATTGAAATGCCTGTATAAGATGAGTAGTAGCAGATTCAATATCTTCTTTTTTATCTTGTTCAAAAGTAAGTTTCATTTACGAAAAAAAAAATAACTACATCTAGTTATTTTTTACACCAAATCATTTCAATTTTAATCTTGTTTCAATTGCGTATTAATCATTAACTTTGCAAAAAAACAAGCAGTGAAAGTCAAACAAATTATCGAATTACTTGCATCTTCAGATGAAAAACAAATAAAGAAAGCTTTAGGGGGACTAAAAACCGAAGGAGATGCTACGGTTATTAAGCCTTTAGCAAATTTATTGTTGTCTGATTTAGAGAAAACAAAGTTTCAAAAAGAAATCTTAGAAATTTTCTCAAGCCTAAAAGACACTTCAACTGTTGACATGATGATTGAAATTATTCGCGACGAAGCATATTTGCCTATCCGTCAATTGTTACTTTCAACTATTTGGAACACCTCACTAGATTACTCAAAATATATCGCTGATTTCGTACTAATCGCTTGTGAAGGAGATTTTCTTGAAGCATTGGATTGTTTGACCATTTTGGAAAACATTACCGGTGACATTGAAGAAACTCAAATTTTGGAATCTCAATGGCACTTAAAAGAATACTTAGAAGATTCAGCGCCAAAAGATGAACGTAAAGCGCAAATTATTTCTGAGATTGCTATTTTCTTGAAGGATGCAGATCGAAGAATTGAAGGCTAGAAATTATCTGTAATATTCTTCTTTGAGAGGATACTTTCCATACTGAACTTCAATTTACCGTACAATTCGAAAGTCTTAAGACTATCTACTGTAACATAGTACTGAGTTCCTTTGTGCGTCCACATAATTGAAGTCTCATTTGACTCTTCCATCTTTGGAGGCAACTTTGTTGCATAAAACAAATGTGTCTGTCCCTTATTCATTTGTTTATAATTCAATGGTGGAGAAACCAAGATATGATACTTTCCTTCTTGATTGGTAATAAACCCTTTTGCAAGTAAAAGATCTAATAATGCATTGCCATTTGAGTTTAGCGAATAGTTTACAGCAAAACCTGGTACTTTTACCTCTCTACTTTTTACAACCTCAGTTATATTAAAATCATCATCCAATTCCGATTCAATGAATTTTTCTTCAATACTAATCAATCCACCTTGTTGAAAGCTCAAATGTCCATCCCATTTCTTCAAAAAATCTTTGAAAGGAAAACTAATTCGGGCACTCTGCTTCATTAAGTATGTGTACAATGGATGCTCTGGGTGTTGTTTCAAATAAGTTGGATCGACATGAATATTGGCAAACAACCTCGTAAAATCACCCTTGACAAAGTTCTTGCCCATTGAAGTTGCAACACCAATCGGTAGCGTGTCAGAACTAGCAATATAGGTCTGAAAACAAATATGTGTTGAGTCAATGATTGGATAAGCCAAAACTTGATCTAATCCCATTTCTTTGAAATCACTTAAACGCGAATAGATAATCACACTTCTATTGAGCTGTTTCTGTTGGTTAATTAATTCCATCCATGTTGGAGAAACTTGGTCTGTTTTGGCTTCTACAATACGTTTAAGTTCTTTCTTAAGTGAATCACCTTTGTAGAAACAGATGTAGTTCTTCCCATAAAATAAATAGGATTTATTATTTTGAATCTTATATACTTTTTGTTGACCGACATGCATTTCCCTTACATCAAAAAAGTGTTTTAGCTTTTCGATTCCTCCTGCTAATTGAGTACTGTCTTTCAATTCAGCTAAAACTCCAAATGCACCATCTTTATTAGCAAAAACATATGTTGAACGTTGCAAATTCACACCATAATTTTTTGCCTGAGACAAGATGAAGACTGGAGTAACAAAATCTCTATAAGATACCTTGTAATAGTACATCATTCCACTCACTTCTCTCGCTAACCGAATGCAATCAGTCGCAGCCATAAAGTCTGCATCGGGCAAACGATCCTCTAATGTTGGTGGCTCTTCATGTTTCTTCAAATATGGATTAACAATGAGAAAAGCACCAAACAAAATTGCTAAAACAAAGATGAATGTTAACTTTCTTGTCATCGACTGACTATTTAGAAATCATATACAGGCTATTCACGAAATCTAATATATAACGACTTGAATTTTTAAAGTCACCATCGAAGTTGTAAACTAAATTCAATTTCGTATTTTGTTTAGTTGTTTTACTCGATGTCAATTTCACAAAACCACCTTTACCACGCATTGCGTCGATAACTTCATTTTGTTCTCCTGAGAAGATGTCACGTGGAAGACGATCAATCGTTTTACTCCAATCTACTTCAGCATACATGAAACCATTTTTCTTTATTTCGCTTGCCTTTTTACCTGTGATAGCATTTGCTCCATAACCATCTGCATTGTTTAATGCCAAATCCTCATCGTTACTAATCACAAACAAACCGTTTCTATTAATGAAATAAAGAGGAACAGACTCCAAAATCGCATCATGAAAAACCCAATAATTACCCATGTTTTCAATCTGTGAAGTTGCTCTACTCAATCTTTTCAAAACTTTCTCTGCAATATCCGGTCGATCAGTTGTGAATCCAAGTGTAAAAATAGGCATGTCCTCTTCTGCTTCAACTTCCTCCTCTGTGTATTCCCATGTCTCTTCATCGTAATCGAAAATGATTTTGCGTGTTTTCACTTTTCTAATACCATTGAAGGTGCCAAACATACTACCCTTGTAACTACCAAACAATGCATCTTTATTGATGTATTCGTCCAAGAGTTCCAACATCAACAAATTCATTGATACCTGCATATTCTGCTCTTTTTCCAAAATTGGAACTATTACTTCATAAGCTTTTTCATATGCCTTTCTCAAATTGATGTTATATGTAAAGAAAGCTGAATTATCTTTATGGATGTATTTCAAAATATTCTTATCAAACTTCGAATTATTCAATTCAGAATAAACTTCTCCAAGTTTTTCTCCATAATTAGAAACAACTTTAAATTCAATATTTTTCTCGTTCAGATAAATATCTCCTAAAACGACATTCCCTTGATAGAGCTCTGTCAATTCTTTATACAATCCTGGCAACATTGTTTTCATGTACCAAAAACTTTGGTTTTTCTCTAAGTTTCTAGAGTTATCAAGATAGAAAATTGCATCTGTTGTATGAGTTAATTGCTCTTCAAAGCGTTTATCTTGTTTTAATAAATTCTCATTTCTATTAATCAACCCTTCCAACACCTCATCAGCATACATCAACTGCAATGCGAAAGAAACACTATCTCTAAGCTCCCAAAATGTTTTGCCTGAAACGATATCTTTTTCTTCCTCAAAAACAGCTTCCTCACTTGTACTCTTTGGATCATTGAATATCTTTTCCTGATTAATGATTTCTTCTGTTTCAACATCGAGGATATTACCCTCTACATTATCAATAGCAAATTCATCTTCGTATGCCCCCCAGTAGTAATTATTACCTCGAGCAAACCAAGTTGAATCAGCAATTTCATTGATTCGATCGTGAAGTGGTTCTACTCGAATCAATAAAGCACTATTCCCTTTAATAATTAATTGATTGAAATACGAAGTATACCTTTCAATACCTGCATATTTTGACTCAATTTTTTCAAAATCATCGAAAACCACAAATAGTTTTTCCTTATCAGAAACTCCAAATGTGAATCCTGAAATTTCATAATCAAATGTCTTTCCATAGAAAACATTCAATTTTTGATCAAAATCAATTCCAGCATCTTTAATCGATTTCCCAGAGGTTGAACCGTCAAACAATTCTTGCTGAATATCAACCATGAAATCGTACTGTATCAAATCATCTAACGAAACTTTTTGAAAAACAGTCATGTTATTAATACTCAAAACAGTAACTGCATCTTTAGGAATTAAATCTTGTGACTGTTGGGAAATTCCATTAAACAATAAAACCAAAAAGGTAAGAAAAGCAATATGCTTCATATATTAGCTATTTTAGAGTACAAATCTAAGCAAAATTATAACAAGTCATTACTAACATTTGTTAGATAAAATCGCTTATGATTAAGTATTTGAAAAATTACAAAAATCGTTAAAAGAAAATATTTCCGAAAATAATATTTACCCCGGTATTAATTTTTTCTATATCTTTGTACCATCATTAAAATTGGATAATATGAAAAACCTAAATTTATTTTTATTCGCTGCAGGAGTAGCATTATTGACGGCTTGTGGAAATGGTGAACAAGCAGCTAACGAACCAGTTGTTGCAACTTACACATTAGATACAGAAGCTTCTACATTAGAGTGGACTGGTTACAAAAAAGGCAATGAGCAAGGTCAACATTCAGGAACAATCAATTTTGCTGATGGAACTGTTGAAACTACAGACGATGTTATCACAAGTGGCAAATTAACAGTTGATATGAACACAATCAGCACAACCGATCAATTGCCTGCACCAATGGGAGATACATTGAATGCACACTTGAAAGGAGCATATTTCTTTGATACAAAACAATTCCCAACTGCTGAAGTTACTGTAGGTGAATTAAAAGACGGTAAATTAGCTACAACTATTAAAGTAACTGGAATGGAATTCAAACAAGTTGTTCCTGTTACAACAAAAGTTGAGGGTGATAAATTAATCGTTGAAGGAAAATTTGATTTCGATTTCGAAGGAATTAAATCACCAGGTTTTGCAGACAACGGAGGTACAAGAATTCACCCTAAGTTTGACTACAATATGCATTTAGAATTCAAAAAATAAGCATTTTAATAATAGTTTAAGAAGGTCGGTTTATTCCGACCTTTTTTATTTTTGCATTATGAAGATAACCGAACAAATTAAACAATACGAATATATCCTATTTGACTTAGGGGGTGTATTAATTGATATAGATTACCATGCCACAACTAGTGCATTTGCAAATCTGAATGTTCCCAATTTTGACGAAATCTATTCTCAAGCATTGCAAACAGATTTATTTGATCGTTTTGAAACAGGAAAAATTTCAAGTCAACACTTCATCAATTTACTTTTAGAAAAATTACCTACTCGCATTACACCTAACGAAGTTGTGTCAGCATGGAATGCAATGATTTTAGATTTTCAACCAAAAAAAATAACTTATTTGGAGTCACTTCGGTCTTCACATAAAATCTCCTTACTTAGTAACACAAACGATATTCACATGGATAAAGTGAGACGCAAATTAAAATTGGTCTCTGATAAATCACTCGAAGATTACTTTGATTTTACATTCTTATCACAAGAAATAGGATATCGCAAACCAGAAGCAGCAGCATTTCAACTTGTATGCGAAACCTTGAATGCAAAACCGAATGAAATCTTATTCATTGATGATAGTGAACAACATATCATTGGAGCGCAACAGGTAGGAATGAATACAATTCATTTTAAACAGAATGAACCGTTTTGATTAATTCATTTCAAGACTGCTAATTCGTCCAAACATTAAAATCATATTCAAAGATTGTCATAAATTCAATCAACAAATTTGTAGTAACACAAACATATCTTTCGCTGATCATATCGTGCTATTTATTAATGTGAACTTCTGACCATCAACTCACATTTTCTCAAGTTGTGTTTTCCTGGTTGATGCGTTTCCTTTAAACGAATAAATAGGCGTTCAACGGCATGAATCCCAATTTCAGAAATTGGTTGTTTTAATGCAGTTATTGGAGGGTTAACAAACGCAAATACCTCGTCATCATCAAAACAAATCAAACGAGCGTCTTTGCCTAGCTCAATATTATTATTGCGTAATCCAGCCAAAATTTTCAAGACAACCATATTGTTGAGTACTAAGAAAGAATCAAAACCTTCCTCAATCAAACCTTTGATTGTCATATCTACTTCATTTTGCTCGGACGGCAACTGAACAATTTCAAAAGGGACACCTAATTCTTCACAAGCCTCTTTAGCACCAAGAACCCGTTCCTCCAATGTAATTGCCCAACTATTATTTTTCAACACAACTGCAAGTTTCTTAGGCTGTTTTGAAAAACAATAAACAAGTTTTTTCGCTTCTTCAAAATTATTTACTCCTACAAAATCTGCATTTTCATCACCTTGGCGATCTGCAAAAACAACAGGAATATGCGTACTTCTAAGAATTGGAATTAGTGCTTCGATTCGGTTACTTGGAGAAATAATCATTCCATCAACAGAACGCTGAATTAATTCACCCATCAAGACTTTCTCCAGTTCCTTATCTTCATCCGTATTTACGATAAATACGTTGTACCCCTTGTGATACAACTCTTCTTGAATCGTTTTGCACAACTCAGCATAAAATGGGTTTGAAATATCCGAAACGACCAATCCTACTGTTTTAGTTTCACCTTGTCGTAAACTCTTCGCAAAAAAATTCGGCACATAATGCAATTCCTTTGCCTTATCTCGGATTAACTGTTGCTTCTCTTTACTAATATTAAATTCATCCCCTTTGTCATTCAACACAAAAGAAACCGTTGCTTTCGAAACACCTACAGCCTTTGCAATATCTTCTAACGAAGTACGTTTTGTTTTCATTTATTCAACTAAGATAAGCTATCATTTATTCAATTGCGCAATCATCGCCTTATACTCTGTCGTATAAGTTTTATTCCCTGTGCAACCTTTTATAGCTTTTTGATTATGATAATTTTCTATTCGATTGTCTGGATTCGGGTGAGTACTCAAGAATTGTGGAGTATTTACCCCTCCTTCATTTTGAATTTTCTGAAAAAATCCAGCCCCACCATCAGCATTATAGTCTGTAGGACATAAATAATGCACTGAACGCTCATCAGCCTCTGTCTCATGGTTTCTTGAAAACTTTAAGCTCAACAAACCTGCAGTTAAAGTTTTAATTGACTCGCGATTTCCTGCCAATACATCCAACAATGTTTGAACTCCATACATTGTTGTCATCTGACGTGTTGAGTGACGCATATCTGCATGAGCAATCTCATGACCTAATACACCTGCTAATTGATCTTCAGATTCTAAATATTTTAAGATTCCCGTATATACATAAATATATCCTCCAGGGGTACAGAACGCATTCAGTGTATTATCATCCTTAATAATTTGAATACGCCAAGAGAATTCATTTCTCAAACTTACATTTCCTGAATTCAAAATCTTGTCTCTCACTTTGTTGACATAGTTGTACACCGATCTGTATTTCACTGAATCCAAAATAGGATACTCAGCCGGATTAGCAGCAATTTCAGCAGCAACTTGAGCTCCTAACTCCCGATCTTGTGCTACAGTAAATAAATTTATCCCTTTTCCTTTATTCGTATTACCAGATCCACAGCTAGATAACATCATCACAATTATTCCTCCAAAAACTGCTAACTTTTTCATAATGAATACTGTTTAAAATAATTTTACACTTATATAATCCAAAGTGAATGTAATCAAAAATCCTAATATAAACCCAAAGAATAACTGAGAAATTGTATGTTTTTTTAAGGCTATTCTTGAACTAATTACCAATCCTGCAATTATGCATGCAACATACAAAGGCCAAAAAACGACAATCACCTGATCTTGATAATAAGAAAACAAAAATCCGAGCAACATCCCTACTCCTCCAGCATGGAGACTAATCTTTGTTTTTAAGTTAATTAACATGAAAACAAATGCCACCATCACTCCAGATAAAGCTAATCCAAAAAAGTGTTTTGAGATTGGAACCTGTGCATTAAACTTCCACAACAATACAGTCAACATCAATGCATAACATCCTACCAAAAACAAAGGTATAAATCGCTGCCTTTGGAGATCCAATTCGAGTGACTCAACTTGCTTCGATAAGCGCATGATTACAATCGAAACGATTGGAAAGATGAATCCAAATAATCCAAAGGAATTAAAAAAGAATCTCTTGGATGCCGGCTCCAAAAAATAAAGCGAATTCCCTAGTGTACTAAAATTTATTCCAGAAGGTGTATAAAAAACAATCAGCAATGCAAACAACGGCATAGTCAACGGCATAAACAGCCAAGAAATAACTTGATAAACTCCTCGCATTTTACTTTAATTCTTTTCTTAAACGAGCTACTGGAATATTGAGTTGCTCTCGGTATTTAGCAATTGTTCTTCGAGCAATATTGTATCCTTTTTCATTCAATAGTTCAGCTAAACGCTCGTCTGTCAATGGCTTACGCTTATCTTCACCAGCAATTGCTTCTGAAAGAATTTTTTTAACTTCTCGAGTAGAAACCTCTTCTCCACTATCTGTTGAAAGCGATTCAGAAAAGAAATATTTCAATGGAAAAACTCCATAATTTGTTTGCACATATTTACTATTTGCTACACGAGATATTGTTGAAATATCCAACCCAACTGCATCTGCAATATCTTTTAAAATCATTGGACGAAGTTGCGCCTCATCTCCTGTTAAGAAAAATTCTTTTTGATATTCCATAATCGCAGTCATCGTAATCAACAAGGTATTTTGACGCTGTTTGATGGCATCAATAAACCATTTTGCACCTTCCAATTTCTGCTTAACAAACAACAAAGCTTCTTTATCAGATTTACTTGTCTTAGCACCTTCGGAATAACTACGCAACATATTTTCATAACCTTTGCTAACTTTCAGTTCAGGAGCATTTCGACCATTGATTGTCAATTCTAGTTTTCCTTCAAACTCAGTTATCATGAAATCAGGAATTATTTGCTGCATGTTTTTAGCTGCTTCCTTCATTGATCCACCAGGCTTAGGATTCAACTTGATAATTTCATCGATTGCCTCCTTCAAATCCTCCTCTTCGATCTCTAGTTTCTTTTGGATTTGTGTATAGTGTTTTTTAATAAACTCCTCAAAGTGATCTTCCAAAATTTTCTTGGCAGTATATTTTGTGATATCGCCATTTTGCTTGCGATTAATTTGAATCAAGAGACATTCTTGCAAATCGCGTGCACCAACACCTGCTGGATCTAGCTCTTGAATAACCGAAAGTACTTCTTCAACCTCTTCTTCAGTAGCTTGGACATTCATTGAAAAAGCAAGATCATCCACAATCGCATCAATGTCGCGATTTAAATATCCAGAATCATCTAAATTTCCAACCAAGACATCTGCAATCAAAAATTGTTTATCATCCAAATCAACAAGCATCAATTGATCCATCATGCGCTCGTGAAAAGATTTTTCACCAGAAAGCGGGACTGCTCGTTCTTCGTCATCTTGAGAACGATTATTTGCCTGAGTTTTGTAATCAGGAGTATCTTCATCGAAATAATCTGAAATATCAAAATCAAGATCATCGTTTCCGAAATCATCCTCAAAATCATCTTGATTATCAAAATCATCCTCAAAATCTTCACTTCCTTCCTCTAAAGCAGGATTTTCTTCTATCTCTTGCTTAATTCGTTGATCCAATTCCATAGTCGGAACCTGCAACAATTTCATTAATTGAATCTGTTGAGGAGATAATCTTTGTTCAAGTTTTTGAGAAAGTTGCTGTTTTAATGCCATTTTTAAGCTTAGTTATGATTCCAGAATGATACAATCAAAGATAATGCAAAAAGTTAATAAAACTAAACTTGTTAAGTAGGAAGAAATAAAAAAAACCGATTGTTTGAATACAATCGGTTCTTGTTTCTTTGGTAAGAAATTAATTCAGGTGAATTAATGCTTTTTTCTGTTTTACAGTCTTAATTTCTAGTGACTTACTATAATTTAAGATTGCATTTATAACAGCTGGACTAGGTCCGATTTTTTCTTCTTTTACTGAAGACGGCACATGTAGACTTTTTAACATAGGCAAGATTTTTTATTGTTATACCTTTTTAACGCCCTTTATATCTGAATATTGTATCCGCCATCGTAGATTTAATACAAAATTAAACATTTTTTTATACACAAAGCGTCAATTTAACAAAAATAAAGGAGGATAGAAATCTACCCTCCTCATATCTTAAATCGCTAATTATTACAATTTTGCAATTGCATTATTGAATGTCGCACTTGGACGCATTGCTTGAGAAGCTAATTCATCATTTGGAAAATAATAACCGCCTATATTTTGAGCTCTTCCTTGAGCAGCAATTAACTCTTCATTGATTTTCGTTTCATTGGCAGTCAACTCATCAGCTAATCCTTTAAATTCAGCAGCTAATTCAGCATCTTTTGTTTGAGCAGCTAATGCTTGTGCCCAATACAATGTCAAATAGAAATGTGAACCTCTGTTATCAATTTGTCCAACTTTTCTTGCAGGAGATTTATCATTTGCCAAGAATTTCTCAGTAGCTTGATCTAACGTTTCTGCAAGCACCATTGCTTTTGGATTATTTTGAGTTTGAGACAAATGTTCAAAAGAAGCACCCAATGCCAAGAATTCACCCAATGAATCCCAACGTAAATAACCTTCTTCAACAAATTGTTCAACATGTTTTGGAGCAGACCCTCCAGCACCAGTTTCAAATAATCCACCTCCATTCATCAATGGAACGATTGACAACATTTTTGCGGAAGTTCCTAATTCCAAAATTGGGAATAAGTCAGTCAAATAATCACGTAATACGTTACCAGTTACAGAAATTGTATCCAATCCTTTGCGAATTCTTTCCAACGAGAATTTCGTTGCATCAATTGGATTCATGATACGAATATCCAATCCGTTTGTATCGTGATTTTGTAAATACTTTTTCACTTTTTTGATAATCTCTCTATCGTGAGCTCTATTTTCATCTAACCAGAAAACAGCAGGTGTATTTGACAGACGTGCACGGTTTACAGCCAATTTAACCCAATCTTGAATAGGAGCATCTTTTGTCTGACACATGCGGAAAATATCTCCAGCCTCAACAGTTTGCTCAAAATATACATTACCATTTGCATCAGTAGCACGAATTACTCCATCAGCTTCTGCTTGGAATGTTTTATCGTGCGAACCATATTCTTCTGCCTTTTGTGCCATTAATCCAACGTTTGGAACAGAACCCATTGTTTTTGGATCTAATGCACCATTTACTTTGCAATCTTCAATTGTTGCTGTATAAACTCCAGCATAACAACGGTCAGGGATAATTGCGAACGTATCTTGTTGTTTTCCTTCAGCATTCCACATTTGACCAGAAGTACGAATCATTGCTGGCATAGAAGCATCAACGATTACATCTGAAGGAACGTGTAAGTTAGTAATTCCTTTGTCTGAATTTACCATTGCTAAAGCAGGGCCGTTCGCAATAGCTGTTTCAATAGCTGCTTTTACTTCTGCCTCTTGTGCGTGACCTTCAATTTTAGCGTAAACTTCTCCTAAACCATTGTTTTTATTGATCCCCAATTCTTTGAACAAATCAGCATATTTCGTAAAAACATCTTTGAAATAAACTTCAACAATTGCACCAAAGATGATTGGATCAGAAACCTTCATCATTGTAGCTTTCAAGTGAGCAGACAACAAAACACCTGCTTCTTTCGCTTCTTGTATAGTTTCAGCTACAAATTTTTTCAACGCATTTAAATTCATTACTGAAGAATCAATTACTTCTCCAGCTTTCAAATTTGCAAGTCCTTTCAATTCTTTCACCAATCCATCTTTACCTACAAATTCAATTTTGAATTGTGTATCTGTATCAACAGTAACTGATTTTTCTGTACCATAGAAATCTCCAAATGTCATGTGAGCAACTCTTGTCTTAGAATCTTTCGACCAAGCTCCCATTGAATGTGGATTTTCTTTTGCGTAGTTCTTAACTGCTTTTGGAGCTCGACGATCAGAGTTTCCTTCTCTCAAAACTGGGTTTACAGCCGAACCTAAAACTTTTGCATAAATTGCTTTGATATTTTTCTCTTCTTCAGTTTGAGGATTATCAGGGTAATTTGGAACATTGTAACCCGCATTTTGCAATTCAGAAATTGCTCCTTTCAATTGAGGAATAGATGCAGAGATGTTTGGCAACTTGATAATATTTGCTTCAGGAGAAAGTGTCAATTGACCCAATTCTGCCAATGCATCAGGATAATCCGTAAAGTTAGCCAGAATTCTACCTGCTAAAGAAATATCTCTTAATTCAACATCGATATTTGCTTTTTTCGCAAAAGCCTGCACAATTGGCAAGAAAGAATACGTTGCCAACAAAGGTGCTTCGTCTGTTTTTGTGTAATAAATCGTCGATTTGCTCATTTTGAATATTTTTTCTAATTTTTTATGCGTAAAACAGAACCACAATTATACGCGCAACAAATTTAATGTAACTAAACCGATTAGCAATATAATTTTCACATTTGTATCACAAAAAATATTCACAATTATTACAACATAAATAACATAGAATTCGTCGACTTTAAAAACAAAAATTACCTTTGTAAAAAGAACCAATTTAAAATGAATTTGTATTTAACTAATTTCAAATCAATTGCTAGCAAACTATTCTGTACTTATTTCACATTTAAGTATATTGATTATATTGTAGATGTACATATACACCAAGATAATTATGTAACTGTTCGATTAGCATAACAAAATAACATGTCAGTAACAATTATCTAAATGTCATAGATGTGA
>Ga0079224_100002874_pt1 | contig 21323 bp, 14 predicted proteins | sample Stecom2015_FD_80414 | JGI IMG/M metagenome (GOLD analysis project Ga0079224, IMG submission 80414) | Agricultural soil microbial communities from Utah to study Nitrogen management - Steer compost 2015 | ecosystem: Environmental > Terrestrial > Soil > Agricultural land | place: USA: Utah...
ATACCGGTAACTCGTACTTCGACGACTTCGAAAACAGCCGTAGCGTTATCGACCTGAGAGGCGCCTACAGCTGGCAGATATCGGGTACGCCCCAATTGTTTCCCGAGGCACAGCTGCACGACGACCGGCAATACGGATTCAACCGGGCGCGGTTTGCATTTTACAACATCGATCCGGTGTTTTATCGAAACATCAGCATTACGCCCACCAACATATCGGCCCAGGAACTATCGCAGCACCGCGTTAGGGAGGTGATGGAACAGGAGGTGTTCCCCTACCGCGAGCCCACGACCGGCCTACCCATGTTCTTGTCGACGCTTGACCTAGCCTTCTACCCCACCCTTCGCGGACCTTACAACTTTACAACGAGCGGCGTAAACCCCGACGGTACGCTCAGCAACCCACAAAGCCGCTGGGGCGGCATGTTCCGTCGCATCGACGCGCCGGACTTCGAGGCGCAGAACATTGAATTCATCGAGATATGGATGATGGACCCGTTCCTCACCAACCCCAACTCGACGGGTGGCGACCTGTACTTCAATTTGGGCAATATCAGCGAAGATGTCCTCAAAGATGGACGCAAGGCAATGGAGAACGGCATGTCGCCGTCCGGCGACCTCTCGCAGATTGATGAAACCAACTGGGGACGCGTACCTCGCCACCAACCTGTCGTCCAGGCGTTTGACAACGACCCCGTCGCTCGGGCGCTACAGGACATCGGGCTCGACGGCCTAAGCGACGGCGACGAACGCAATTTCCACCAGTCGTTCCTCAACCAGATGCGCGGCATCTTGACGCCGGAGGCATTCCAAGCACTGCAGGACGACCCATCGGGCGATAACTTCCGGTACTTCCGCAGTCCGGACTTGGAAGAAGAGCGTGCCGGGATCTTGAAGCGCTACGAGCGTTTTAACGGTACCGAGGGCAACTCCCAAATCCCCGACCGTACGTTGAACGACTTCGGGGTGGAAACGGCGTCGTCGACCCTGCTCCCCGACGGGGAAGACATCAACCGCGACAACAACATGAATGAGATCGAGGAGTACTACCAGTACCGGATCTCGTTGCGCCCCCAGGACATGGTCGTGGGCCGCAATTTCATTACGGACATGCATACCGCGGACGTCCGGCTGCGCAATGACCGCGTGGAGCAGGTAAACTGGTATCAGTTCCGGATTCCGTTGAGTCAATTCGAGGGGCGGATAGGCGATATCCAAGATTTCAAGTCCGTCCGCTTCATGCGCATGTTCATGACCAACTTTGCCGATACGGCCGTGGTGCGGATGGCACAATTGCAGCTTGTACGTGGCGAATGGCGTCGCTACAATGCCGAAAACAACACCAACAAGGTTATTGCCGACCCCAGCATGGGCAACGTTACGCTGGACAACTCCACCTTGGAGGTGGCCGCCGTCAACATCGAGCAAAACGGAAACCGGCCGAATATCCCCTACGTGGTACCGCCCGGAATCGAGCGGCAGCTCGACTGGGGCAACATGAACACCAACGTCCAGCTCAACGAACAAGCCCTCTCGCTCGACGTCCAAAACCTACGTGATGGTTACGGCCGCGCGGCGTACCGCACCGCGACCAACGACTTCCGGGCATATGGGCGCATCCAAATGTTCATCCATGCGGAAGGCTCGTTTCTCAACGATGGCGACTTCCGTGCCTTCCTGCGGGTAGGTACGGACGACCAAAACCACTATTACCAATACGACATCCCGCTGAAGGTAACGGTAGGGCCTACCCAAGACCCCGAAGCTATCTGGCCGTCCGAAAACCGGATGAATATCCGAATTGGCCTGTTCCAGGAGGCCAAGGAGGCACGGGACAGGGCCGTGCTGGACGGACAGCCTTGGCCCGTTCACGTTCCTTTTACCTTCTTTGATGGCGAAAACCGCGTTACCATCGTAGGGCAGCCGGATATCAGCAAGATACGTTTCTATATGCTGGGCGTCATGAACCCGCTACGTGGCTCGGAGGTATCCAACTCCCGGGACGATGGGCTGGACAAATCGGGCCTGTTCTGGTTTAACGAGCTTCGGCTGACGGACTTCGACGACCGGGGAGGCTGGGGTGCCATGGCCCGCATCGACGCCAAACTCGCCGATTTTGCCAATGTCGCCATTTCGGGAAGCAAGACGACGATTGGCTTCGGCTCCATCGAACAACGCATCGGCGAGCGCAGCCGGATGGACGAGACCTACTTTGACATTGTCACCAACGCCGAACTGGGCAAATTCTTCCCGAGCGACTACGGCGTCCGCATCCCCCTGTTCTTCAGCTACACCAACCAGCGCGGCACGCCGGAGTACAACCCGCTGAAGCCCGACATCGAGCTGAACAGCGCGTTGGCCAACCTGGGACGCAACCAACGCGATTCGCTATTGCGCGTGACGCAGGAATATTCCACGCGTCGCAGTTTCAACCTCACAAACGTCCGCAAGGTCCGCACGGATATCGAAAAGCCTGTTCGGCCATGGAATATCGAAAACTTTAGCGCCACCTACGCATTTTCGGAGTTCTACCGCCGCGATCACCTGACGGAATCGGCCATACAGCGCAATTACCGCGGGGCGCTTGACTACACATTCGCCAACAGCAGGGAAACGTATATCGAACCGCTGCGGAATATCTTCAAAAAGAACTACCAAGCGCTCTTGCGTGATTTCAACTTCAACCTGATGCCCTCGCTCCTTCACTTTAGGCTGGATGTACACCGCATCTATAACGAGAACACGCTCCGCGAGAATTCGCCGGACAACTACTTGCCGCAGATGGGCACGCTGTATAACAAGAATTTCATGATGAACCGTATCTACGGCATCAGCTGGAACCTGACGAAATCCCTCAAGCTGGATTTCAACGCCACCAACTATGCGATCATCGACGAACCCTACGGCCGCCTGGACGGGCTGCAGCGCGATACGCTCTGGGAAAACTTCTTTAGGCTGGGCCGTACCACGGACTATAACCACATGATGAACTTGACGTATGCCGTGCCGATCGACAAGATCCCCGGCCTGGACTGGCTGCGGACGGACGCCCGCTACGGTACGCAATTCAACTGGCAGACGGAGCCCATGCTGTCGATGATGAATCCCGACATTTCGTTGGGCAACAACATCCAAAACTCCCGGACGATACAGCTCAATCCGCAGGCTAACCTCGTGGGGCTATACAATAAGATTGGATTTTTCCGCGACAATACGCGGCCCGACTCGGGGGGCGGACTCGCCTTCCTGGCGCGCCTGCTGTCAAGCGTCAAAACCCTCAATACCAGCTACACGCGGGTAGACAACACTTTCCTGCCGGGATACTTGCCCAAAACCAACTTGATGGGCTACGACTTCGACCACAATGCCCCGGGCTGGGGCTTCCTCTTCGGTAGCCAGCGCGATATCCGCGCGCGCGCGGCCGCCAATAACTGGATTACGACGGACACGATGCAGACGCAGCTGTATATGACGTCGCACACCGAGGACATTTCCATTCAGGCCAATTTAGAACCTACACCCGGCTTGATGATCCAGCTGTCGGCAAACCGTATCGACAATAAGAACTATACGGCGAACTTCCATTATTCGACGGCCATTGACGGGTTTGAGAGCGCTACGCCCACGACCACCGGAAACTACAGCATCTCGTACTTCACGCTGGGAACCGCTTTCCGGAACCACCAAGCGCTGTTCCGCCAGTTTGAGGAAAATCGACGGACCATTTCCAGCCGATTGGGACGCCTAAACCCCAACTCGAACGGACAGACCGGCGGCTATTCGGATGGCTACGACCGCACGGCCCAAGACGTGGTAGTGAATGCGTTTCTAGCGTCGTACCGCGGCAAGGACGCCCGAACGTTCAAGATGGGCAGCTTCCCCCGGATACCGATTCCCAACTGGCGAATATCCTATTCCGGCCTGTCTAACCTAGCCATCTTCGAGGACTTTATCACATCATTGACGCTAACGCACGGTTACAACAACCGCTATACGATTAATAGCTATAACTCACTTATCCGCTACGCCGAGACAAACGGGGCACCCTCGGAACGCGATATCAACGACAACTTCCTGCCTGAATTCCAATTTCAGCAGGTCTCGATTTTCGAGCAGTTCGCACCGCTCCTGGGTATCGATGCACGGTTTAAGAACAGCTTGACGGCCAATGCGGAATTCAGGCGGGCGCGCACGCTAAACCTGAGCCTGCAAAATAGCCAGCTGGCCATGCTGAGCGACCAGTCGTTTGTGCTGGGCATGGGATACCGCGCCACGGGCTTCCGAATGCCTTTTGGATGGTTTAGCGGCCGACGGATGAACAACGACCTGAATTTCCGCCTTGACGTATCGCTCAACGACCTGAAAACTATCGTCTACCGATCCGACATCAACGAATCCGAAGTCTCTGCAGGTAACCGGAGCATTTCGTATCGCCCTTCGGTCGACTATGTCATCAACCAGCGGTTTAACATCCGTTTGTTCTTCGACAGCAATTCGGTGAGGCCTTACACCTCGCAGACTTTCGCCACGGCGTACATGAACTTCGGGTTTAACTTGCGGGTGATGCTGCAGTAGCCGGATAGCCCGAACCGGCTAAAATATTCAGCGTTGTTACGTAACATCAGCGGGAACGTATATGCCGATGGCTCCAGGTCGTTTACGGACGCCCCCGCAGTGGACACACTGGGGGCACCAGCAGACACAAACCCGGCGTAAAGGTTTACCCAGTGGCTTTTGGCGTTCGAACCCGAAGCCTAGGCGTTCAATTGGCCGACGCCTATTGACGTAATTTGGGCTAACGCAGCTATGAGTCGACGAGAAGTGAACACAAACGTCCAGCACGCATTATCATCTTAGTTAAGAACAAACGCACGCGGGCGCTCGACATTCTCATCCTGCGCTACCAAAAACCACAGGTGCTGGCCAAGCTCCCCATACGCGGTCACAGACTTATTGTCCCGCTCACGTGGGTTTGCCGTTTATCCGCCCATAACCCTCACTGGGCGGACCGGGAACACTGTCTGTTTGGCATCATTGTCTTTCATGCCTTGCACATCCACTTCTTTGGCTAACGGATTAGCACCTTTCAAGGTTGTAGACGCATGCAAGACGTTGCCATACGGAAGCAGGCCGATAACATCCGACCAGAGCGTCAAGATAAATAGAGTGGGAGTTGTTATAGATACGTCTGGGTCATCCCTGCATTTCCTTCGCGAACCACAATTGTCGTTTAACTTATGTTACGTAACATCGGGACGGATAGGTTTACGCGGTGTTTGCCGTTTTCCTTGGGCCGGTGAACGGCATTCGACCCCGCCTAATAAGTGTATGGCTACTCCCCAACCCGGAACGCGTTCGTCCCGTTCACAAACAAATCCCTATATTTGTCGGTAACCAATCGTGGGTTTGTTTTTGTTCTCAACGAAAACCCATACCTAATTGATTTCATTACGTTTTAAAGTGCCATGAAGTACGAACGTGTCACCGCAAGTTTCTATCGATATCGCGACAGCGAGTTACTCGTTGCCGCGGGTCGGATTATTGCAGCCATGAAGACATCCACGGTCTACGGGGGTCTGACCATTTCATTGGCGGAAGTAGAGAGCGCCTACGCGGATTACCATGAGAAACTACTGAAAGCAAGTGGAGGCGGGCGGCTTTACAAAGCTCGCAAACGGGAAAGCAAACGTCGCCTTTCGGATTTATTGCAAGCTTTAGCGTACCAGATCAATGCAGCATATAGTGGTGACTTGTCCAAACTTTACCAAACGGGTTTCCCGGTATTAGTAAAGCGACGCAAGGGCACTGCGCCCGATATGCCGACGCAAGCGTTCCTCTCAGACGGGCGCGTGAGCGGGGAAATCGCGTTCGGGTTCAAACCCGTAGGGCGAGACATGCTCTATGAGTACTGTTTTGCGGTGGGCACGGATGAGCACGGTCATCCCGATTGGATGGATATACAGACGACGACCCGCTCATTTAAAGATTATGCGGGCGGATTCACGCCAGGGCAGTACGTCTATTTTCGCGTCCGGGCCCGGAATGGGCATGGGTGCAGTGATTGGACACAGCCGATCAGGCTAATCGTGCGGTAAGGGCTTCTACCCGGTCACGACACCGTGTCCGGATCATGAAATCTCCGGCCTTTTTTACGCGAATCTGCGGATGCGCGGATCTGTGAGTTTGCAAACGCGCGAAAGCAGTCGAAGCAGCGATCCCGACACCCGCCCGGAAAGCCGCAAGTGAAGCGGTTGGAATCACTGATTCGACTATTCAACGCCTCAACGAATAAGCAAATGCGCAAAGCGGGAGATCTCACCTAGTCCCACCCGGCTGACATTCCGGAAGGAGCTGGCCGGTACAATCGGGTTTTTTGTTAAATTTGAGCGATGTTCGTTTAATGGCGCCGCAGTCACCCCGTTTTGGTCAAACATGCGGAGCTCGAGCAGGCAATAATGTCCGGAACCTCGTGGCCTATGTGCGGCCCCCACACATCAATCGATCAAGAAAAATGGATTTGGAAAATCGAATAGACATACCCACACTGGAACCGAAAGCCTATAAGGCCATGTTCGCGTTGGAAAATTACCTGCAAAGCTCGGGACTTTCAAAGACACACCTGGAATTGATAAAAATTCGCGCATCCCAAATCAATGGCTGTGCGTTTTGTATCAATATGCACACTTCTGATGCCCTAAAGCAAGGAGAAACCGCCCAACGTATTTTCTTGCTGAATGCCTGGAAAGAGACCGAACTATTCAGCGCTGAAGAAAAGGCGATTTTAGCGATAACCGAAGAGGTAACGTTAATCAGCCAACAGGGATTACGTGATGAGACCTATAGGGAAGCGGAAAAATTTTTTAACGGAAATCAGATTGCTCAAATCATCATGGCCGTGGTGACCATAAACGCGTGGAATAGAATTGCGATTAGCACAAAGAAAAGTATCTAAGGCCGTTTCCGAGGTTAAAAGCCAGCGATAGCGTACCACGATAGCAGACAAATCCTAGGTCCGCGCTTTTCGGTAGCGGGTTATGACCACATAATTTCGAATTTTGTCAAAAAAACAGAAAATCACGGTTTTACGCCCTTTTGATTTTAAAAATCAGTTTGTCGATTTCAGCGCTCGGCACCAAATTTGGAGTGAAAGTATAAATGATTTTTTCATCCACGACCTCAACGACAGGACGATAAAGTTGCAATTGCCCCTGCCGCCACATAAAAAGACAGTCAACGACTTCTTTATCGTGACCCGTGGCCACGCAAAGAGACAGGTCGGTATCCATCCCTATGAAATCCACCCAGACGAATTATTGATCGTACCGCAACTTCAAGTTACCACAACGGATTTCTATTCAGACAATATAACGGGATTTTATTGCCATTTCTCTGATGATTTTCTTGATAACCATTCGTTGCTGCTCGATTGGCAGCTACCGAGCATCGAGCTCAAGAAGATAGCCGTGGATACGGACCGTACCGTGCGGATCTGCCAGTTACTCACGACAATTAACCTCCTGTATCAGAACGGTTGGCACAAAAACAAGCGATTAATTGCTCAATATCTGCGGACCGTAATTTTAGAAATCAATTTTCAAAAGGCGGCGACAAACCCTGAGAAGAACAGCAAACAGCGGGATATAACCTTAGGCTTCGTAAAGCTGATTAATGCCAACTTAGCTAAACGATACAGCATTCGTGAATTAGCGGAATTATTAAACATTACGCCCAATCATCTAAATAAAACCATAAAAAATCAATTGGGAAAATCAGCGCAGTCTGTCTATAATGAGATCCTTTTGCAGGAAGCAAAAGTGCTTCTTTTACAAACTTCAAAGGATGTGGGCGAAATTGCTTTTGATTTAGGATTTAATGATATCTCGTACTTTGGTAAGTTCTTTAAGAAGCAATCTCAAAAAACCCCTTTGGAGTACCGAAAAATGATTGATAAATACCAATAATTGATTTATTGGCGCCTAGTAACACGTGGTTGATGATTTAATTTTGCTCAAAACAATTTTAAACATGAACTACTTCAACAACCTGCTTTTAGGGGCGACGCTATGTATGTCGGCTATTGCAGCCCGGGCCCAGGAAACTCCCTCTCCGGCGATGGGTAATCCACCTATCTTTATGGAAATCTTTGCAGGAGACCGTGCGCTGGCTTACCAGATGATCATCAACAAAAAACTGCAAAGCGTACCAAAACTTGGCTTTTTCGGTGTTACGAATATTCAAGCTGAATGGGGAGAACCGAAAATGGACGACTATATGGTCCAAGGAAATTTAGCATACGCTATCGTTAGGGGAATTGACTTATCCGGCGGTTTTATTTGGAATCCGGTCGACGGAATCCGACCATCAGCAGGAGTTGTTTTTTCATACGGTAACCCAAAGCTGCTCGTGGTTGTCAACCCACGCGTGGACTTGTCTGAAAATGCAAATTTTGACGCACTTGGTTTAATTGAGTTCAAGCCCGAGATCAACGAAAAGTGGACGTTGTACACCCGCTTCCAAGGCCTTTATACCCATCATTTAGGACACGACTATCATAGCAGAAGTTACCTGATGCTACGCGCAGGACTATCTTACAAAGACATTACCTTCGGAGCTGCCAGCAACTTCGATTGGTACGGTCCGATAAAAATTAACAAGAACAACTACGGCGGTTTTATAGCGGTTAATTTGTTCTAATTAATGTTCCGCGATAAGCGCTTGGCGAATGGGAGCCCAGCAAAGCTGACACCGTCCATCCTTTTCGCCAAGCTTTGCCATCATCCCACCCCGCTTCCTCAGTCTATTAAATTAAAAAGCGTAACCGTAACCGACGTCACTCCGGATAACGGCCCGCTCGGCATCAAGGGGGTTTGACGGGCGGTTGCCTTAACTCGCTACACCGCCCTATCCGCAGTAAGAAAATTGATTTTCAATGTCGAACAGTTTGGGGATATAGCTGTTATGCTATTGGGTCAAGGGAGTGAATATGACACCTAAGCAAGTCCTTTATACGATCGGTCATTCCACACATCGTCTTGACGACTTCCTAGCTATGGTGGCATCCTTTGGAATAAAAACGGTTGCCGATATCCGTCGTTTTCCCGGCTCGCGCAAGTTTCCACAATTCGATAAAGAAAACTTGGAACGTACGCTACTCGACCACGGCATAAAATATATCCACTTGGATAATTTGGGTGGCAGGCGAAAAGCGGATAAAAACTCCAAAAACACACGTTGGCGCAATGCCTCTTTTCGAGCCTATGCCGATTACATGGATACCGAAGCGTTTGAAACAGGCATAAAAGAACTAACGAAAATCGCAAAGGAGTCACCCACGGCCATCATGTGCGCCGAAGCGGTATGGTGGCGATGCCACCGATCCTTAGTGGCCGACTATCTGAAAGTAAAAGGTTGGTGCGTGCGGCACATCCTAGATGCAAACAAAGTCAAGGAACATCCGTTTACTTCCCCTGCACGGGTGGTAGGCGATCGTCTTATTTACACCGACGACACTTAACCCAACCTTGATATAATATGATCGGATCCGCTTGGATGACGCGCCGGGTGCCTTTGCAGACCGGCGTGTTCAAAAACTCGTAGACCTAACGCTTAGTGACGTTATACCTACCATACCGCTTCCTTTTGCAGGAACCTATAATTAGCATTACGCGGTATCGGCGTCCCCGGCAAAGGCACCGTCGAGCGCCATGCATGTGAAAATTAAGGCATATGATCCGCTCGGAGTGATGGCGTGATTTCGGCGACGGTTGTATACTTTCCCCCGTGCCGATTAAGCTAGATGCCGCGGCAAGTAACGACGACACTACTCGAACCGCCTTATTCTAATATTTCGAAAATGCGCCTCGTCGTTATGGTCTTGCAAGAGAATATAGCCGTATGCGCTCTCTCCGAACGGTGTTCGGTACTCGCTAAATTTCGTATTCGCAACCCGCGCCCTAAAGTCGGGCGAACCACGGTGATAGTCCAGCACCTTTTTGCCGTTCAACCAGTGTTCCACATGGCCGTCTTTGGCTACGATTCTCGCCTCATTCCATCTGCCCGCTTCATACAGTTCCTTTTCCTCGGGGCCATATAGGAGGTACACGGAAGCCGTACTAGTCTCTGGACTTATCCCTCCTTTGACGGATTCGTGGTTATAGTCATCGATCAGTTGATATTCCGGACCATTCAGTACGGTATCTCCTTTTTCGTTTTCCAATGGCGATACAAAATACTTGATCCCGGTATTGGCCGAGTCGGTCAGTTTGAATTCCACTACCAACTCGAAATCCGCAAATTGCTCACGACTGACAATGTCTCCTCCTTCGTTGCCAGGTAGAATCTTCAGCACGTCCCCTTCCACGACCCAACCTGCCATCGGGAATGTTTCTCCTCCCTTGGCCACCCAATGTAAACTTGGGTCATGTCCGTCAAAAAGCGATTCCCATCCGACATTTTCCTCATTAGGGCGTTGCGTGCACGCCGCAAAAAAAAGTAAAAGCACCAATGCCTTACTAACCCCAGCCCAGGAAAAAGCGAATACGTGACATGGTTTCATTCGATTGCTGCGCGAGTTCATATTTTCGGATCCCATCCGCGTTCATATTCACGCTCCCAATACCGCATCGCGTGTCGATTATTCCGGACACGCCCGTTGGCAGGGTCAATCTGCAAAGCTTCGCCGGTACGTTGTGCGATATTACCCAGCTGGACCAAAAACGTGCTGATCTGGCCCTCCCGGATATCCGAATTAAGCGGCTCCCTATTTTTTATTCCGTCAAAGAAGTTTTGGATATGAATGGCGTCGAGTTCCTGGGATGAGCTTGTTCGGGTGACCGGATTGGGCGCCACCTCGTTTTTCACATCCCTCAGCAACTCGTTGTCGAGGTTATAAACTTGATAGGTATTGCCCCCGCCGATCTGGACTGAACCCGCCTCGCCATAAAAAACCACGCCTACAGACGCTCCGTCTATCGTGCGTCCATTGCAGCTCCTTCCCTCCCAGGTAATCATGCCCTTGTCGGCAAAATCCAACGTGATAAGCTGCGTGTCCGGCGTTTCCCAGTCATCTCGATGACAATAGCGGCCGCCGCTGGACGACACCTGCACGGGATAGTTCACCTGCATGCCCCAGCGGGCTAGATCGACCATGTGCGTCCCGTTGTTTAACGCCTCCCCGGTACCCCAATGCCAGAACCAATGCCAGTTGTAGTGAACGAGGTTGTCTTGGAACGGCCGTCGTGGCGCTGGGCCTTGCCACAAGTCGAAATCTAACCAGTCCGGAGCTGCCACGGCACGCCCGTTCCCGATGGAAGGCCGGTTATTGGTATACCATGCTTTTGTAAAATAGACCTTCCCGATGAGCCCCGCATGTATCTCACGAATCGCTTGCCGCACGGCAGGCCACGATCGCCGCTGATTTCCCATTTGGATGACATTGCCGTACTTCTGCTGTGCCGCAAGCAGCCACTCGCGTTCGCGCGGGTTATGGCTGCCCGGTTTTTCGACGTAGACGTGCTTGCCGGCCTGCGAGGCCATGATGGCAGCGGGTGTGTGCCAATGATCCGGTGCGGCGATGACAAGCGCATCGACATCTTTATCCGCCAAGGCGTCCCGGAAATCAGCAACGGATTTTGGCTTCGTATTCTGGATCTCCGCTACGCGTGCCGCACACCGGGCTAGCGCATGCGCATCCACGTCGGCAACGGATGTTACCGTACAATTTGGCTGCGTGGCGAAATTTGTGGCCAATGCCAACCCTCGGGCATTCACTCCCATGACTGAAACATGGATCCGTTCGTTGGCGCCCAAAATGCGGTTGTAGCTCTTGGCGCTAAAGCCTGGCAACACGCCGCCTACGGATAGTGCGGCCATGCCTATCGAAGCTTTTTTAATAAATTCACGACGTGTGTTTTCGTTGGGGTAGTACATAATTAGGTTTCGTTAATCGGTTAGAGCCGTAAAGGATGTAGTAAAATTAACGAATTATTTGTTCATTCAAAGGTAATCTCCAACAAGAAGGCATGTAATTGATGAAAAAAACGAATGCTCTCTTAAAAATCCAACTTTTGACTCGTATATTTACACCCTATCAATAACCCCAATCCGTAAACCCTTAGACACTATGATTTTCCGCCGACGTATGCGCGGACTTCCAATCGAGTTAGTTTGCCTACATGTTTAGCAAAATTACGTTACCCCTATCCGCATTCGTCGCCGCCATTTTTTTTGCCGCTTGCGACTTTAATCGAGGCGCCGAACCCGTCAGCCGACAGACCCTGATCGATGAGGCCCCCGTGTTGACCCCAGAGCAGTTTATCGCGCACACCCATTTGGAAGAGGGCTTCGAATTGCATCTGGTCGCGTCCGAACCGCACATCGTCGCACCGATAGCCATGGTCTTTGACGAACGGCACCGTATATGGGCGGTGGAAATGACAAGTTACATGACGGACATGGATGGGTCCGAAGAAGATCAGCCAACCGGGAAAGTGGTGATACTAGCCGATACCGACAACGACGGACATTACGACCACCGAACGGTTTTCTTGGATTCGCTGGTACTGCCGCGCGCCTTGGCGCTCGTTGAAGATGGCTTGCTGGTCGTCGAGCCGCCCAAACTGTGGTACTATGAAATAGCCGATGACAAGCCCGCCGGCAAGACGCTTGTCGACAGTGCATACACCACCGGCGGCAATCTTGAGCACATGGCAAACGGCCTGCTCCGCGGCATCGACAACTGGTACTACAATGCCGCCTCCAACAAACGATACCGAAAAAAAGGCAATGCATGGCTAATCGACACAACGCATGCCCGTGGCCAATGGGGACTGACACAGGATGATCTTGGCAGAATCCTCTATAACAACAATTCGCAAAACCTGCTGGGCGACCATTACCTCCCTGGCCTGGGCGGCCGAAACCCGAACATTGCCCGAATCCCCGGATTCAATGAGCGTATCGTAGCCGACAACCGCACGTTTCCGAGCAGGCCCACCCCGGGCGTCAACCGCGGCTACCAGGCCCATGTGCTCGATGACAGCCTCCGGCTCACCTCCTTCACGGCGGCCTGCGGTCCGTTTGTATACCGCGACCCACTCTTTGGTGATGCCTACTACCAAAATGCATTCGTTGCCGAGCCCGCCGCGCATCTCATCAAACGCAACATCCTCCATTTCGATGGCCATACCATCACCGGAGCGTTTGCGTACGAGGGAACGGAATTTTTGGCTAGCGACGATGAGCGTTTCCGGCCGGTGAGTCTATACAACGGGCCGGATGGCGCTCTATACATCGTGGATATGTATCGTGGAATCATCCAGCACAAACTGTTCCTGACCCAATACCTCAAAGATGAAATCAGCGAGCGTGAACTCGAAAACCACATAAATTGCGGCCGGATCTACAAGGTGGTGCCTGCCGGATATAGCCACGACAAGAAGCGTCCTTCGTTTCCCGCTGACGCCGCCGGACTGGTCGATCGACTGGCTAGTACCCTGAGCTGGGAGCGGGAAAAGGCCCAGCAACTGTTGGTTGACCGGCAGCTGCACGATGCGCTTCCGCTACTTCGGACCCGATTGATGGAAAGCACCTCACTTATCGAACGCATCCACTGCCTATGGACGCTGGAAGGACTAGGGGGGTTAGACGCGCAAACCCTCCTGAATATCGTGGAAGCGCCCGCCGAACCTTTCCTTGTGGTGCATGCGCTCGCCGCCATGGCCGATGTGTTGGACACGCAAGACGCACCGCTTTTTTTTGAGGCACTGACGACCTTGGCCGCTGACGACTTCTTTGCGCCGTACGTCGCCTTCCAGCTGCACCTTTTCGACGGCATTGATTCCGAGCTTTCGCAAGCACTGATGCAGACGTTGGTCAGCGCTCACCCCGATTCGGAGGACGTGGCACTGGCCATCCTTTCCAACAAGTACAATGAGGAGGAAGCATTCCTTGCCAGCCTTTCGGATATTTCGAGCATGCGGCACACGAGCCTATTAGAGCAAGCGACAAGCCTGGTACACCGCATCCGCGAGGTGCGGGAGAATGCGCACGACATCGAATTCCACAGGAAATACGCTCGCGGAATTGGCGTGTTTCGGTCTACGTGCCAATCTTGCCATGGCGAGGACGGTCAAGGGCTGGAATTCCTAGCGCCTCCGTTGGCCAATTCGGAGTGGGTGACTGGCGATAAAGACGTGTTGATCGCAATTGTACTCCATGGGATGACAGGCCCCGTCACCGTCGACGGAAAAGTATATACCGTGCCCGAGGTTTCCGGCGAAATGCCTGGCATCATCCATAACAAGGACTTGGTGGAGTCCGATGTCGCGCTGATGCTCAGCTACATCCGAAATTCTTGGGGGAATGAAGCGCCCGACATCACGCTAGAGGACGTCAAGCGGGTAAAGGCTAGGTTCGCCGACCGCCAACAACCTTTTACGGAGGGGGAGCTGAAGGTACTGAAATAAGAGGAAAGCACCTCCTAGAGATAACGTAAGCTTCAACCTAGGGCGTGTTTTTCAGCTAATCAGCAGTAAAAATCGTCCTTATAGTCGATGCAAAAATCGATGCCATACGCTGTTGGATATATTTATCTCGACCCCGGGCAGGGTGCCAACCATAGGTAATGCTATCTATCTGCTGGGTGTCTACGCTGTAGAGCAAACTGTACTGTTCGCCCGTAACCGGGTGGAGTGTATTTTTGGAGAACCCGATGTGCCGATCAAACTCAATAAGTGGAAAACCCCATTTGCTGCCAATTTTCGAACACTGCCGTTATAGGCTTCCCGTGCATCATGCCAATGTGTGGATAAAATAATCACTGCCGGCTTGCCGCCAGGCACATGGTAATATTTTGATTCGGGATTATCCTTCAAAAGGTAACAATCAGCAATATACCGCCTGATCACGTAATCAAACGCACCCGTATAATCATCGCGGGCAAGGGGTGTCTCATATTCGTCTAGTCCCGACCGCAGACCAAAGCCGTCAAAGACATTACGGTCATGGACTTGCATGATGACCAACGCTTCGATATCCTCCAATTCTTCTACGGTGTACAGTGTGCCCTCCACCATGCGGTGAGGCGCCACAGGGTTGCCTAACCCCTCACTTCATCCAGATCCACAAATTGTCCGCCCCGCTCTTTGCTGAGTTGTGCTGCTTCCATAAACGCGGCGATTTCCAGAGTTTCAGCCGCATCCACCGGCGCAATGCCACTATCAAAAAAATTCGCGATTTCTTTCAAGAGCAGCATATAACCGTCGTAGGGGCCGAGCTCGGCAATACCGCTGGCCCCAAAAGCTTTGCCGCCATACCCACGTTGGCCGTCTCGTATCCCACGAAAGGTACCTATACGACCACCCTGCCAGTATCCCACTACCTTGTCTCCGCCGCCAGTATAAAGCCTAGAAACGCGCTCACAGCCCACCCCCATAGCGGCATAAAGCATCTCAACGCCGTGTATACCGTACCAAAAAAGGTCGGGATGAGACGGCTCGATTACGGCGGGGCTATAAGTGTCGGCTCCCAACACGTCTCCCACTAAACCTGCCCTAACTCGCGCAATATTCTTCGTATAGCGCAATGATGACGAGGAGAAAACCGGGACATGTGCTCGTCCCGCGGCATCAAAGATGGCTTTCGCGTCAGCATATGACGCCGCAATGGGCTTATCGATAAACAATGGCTTGCGCTGTGCAATAACTTCCAGTGCCTGTTCCAGATGAAGTCTACCGTCATTCGTTTCCAGGAGGATTACATCCACCTTTTCTAAGAGCTCCGTTATGGTTTCGACGATCTCCACTCCTTTCTTCCTCACGTGTTCGGTGTAACCCGCTATCCGTTCAAAGCTGCTTTCTATCGTCCTGCTGCCATACGGGTAGGCCGCCACGACTCGATAGCCCTTCAATGTGGGGTCTGGCGCATCGGCATTAAACATATCTGTAAATGCCGTGCTGTGGGATGTATCGAGGCCGATTACGCCAACGCGCTTTCCCGCCACCACGCCCGGATGTTTTTCCGAGGCAACTACCGAAACCAGGCCCGATCCCAAAGCCAGCGACCCGATGGCTGCCTGCTTGATAAATGTTCTTCTTTTCTGCATGAATGGCTATTAGATTCGTGGTCACTGCTTGAACATGTGCTCGTAGTGCGTGGAGGGGACGAATATTCCCGCACTCCGTGCGTAAAAGTCAGCGTCAAGCTGGAATTTCCCGGCTTTTTGCTCCATCCATTCCGCACCATATAGGGGATGGTAGCGCTGCATGGTCTCCCAGTTTTCGTAATTACTTGCTCCGTTTGTCTCCATCAACGTGACCCCCGCCTCTGGAAAAGGTTGCAATCTTGCCGCAAAGTTTTTATGCCACTCCAGCAAGATAGGATTGATTGTAAGATCCGAACACGAACACGGCACGTTATGCTGGTGCGCATACTCCAATATTTTGAGGGTTTGGCTCAGGGTTTTTGCCACGCTCTTGAGCACAATGGCCTGATATCCTTGCCCAATGCGGCGCTTTGCACTTTCAACGTCATACACGCTCTCGTCCGCGGCTATGCGAACGCCAAGGTCACCCATATAATCGTCATTATCGTCCGCTAGGGGTTCTTCGTAAAACAAAATGTGGTCGAAGGCACCTATTTTCTCCGCGTAATCGAGATATTGGACGAATGTATCCTTCTTTTCGTATCGTCCATTGGCGTCCATCGTGTATATTAATTTCCCGTTCCGCGTCTCTTCCGTTCGGATGTCCTTCAACAACGCATGCAATTCGCTCAACCTTCTTTTGTCGCCCTCAAGCATGGTTTTTTGATCGCCTGGAAAGCCGGTCTTGATTTTGAAAATAAAATAACCATCTCTAACGGCCTGCATGATTTGTTCGGCAGGCATATCATAAGACACTTGGAACATAATCCCGATCTTGTCATTGCGATATTTAAGCGCTGGTCGATATTTCAGGGGAATCATGCTGTCGTAGTCCTGCCAGCCGTTTTCTGAGGCATAAACCAACCAGGCGGCATTGTCCGTGCTTACCAGTGCATTGTAGACGAAATTAGGATTTAAGTCGGCCTTACCCGTTAATGTTTTTGCTTCCTCATACAATACGGGAAAAATTCGATCTAGTAGCCCGATGGGGGTTTGAAAAGTTGTCTGCCGCATCAGGTCCAATGCCTTATTAGTTACCAAGTACATGAGCGCGTTCCCGGCTGCTTCGCTGTTTCTTAAGAACAGATCTGCATCGCCATACAATACACTTTGGGTGGCAAGTCCGATTCCGCTATGCCCGGCCGTCGACTCAATCCGGCTTGCGGCCTGCCACAACTCGGTCAGATACCCACCCTTGAATCCAAAGGGATATCGAAGTGGTTCTCGCTCAAAATTGCTGGCTGTTCTCTCGATTTGGATATTCTTCATTTCTTGTTTTGGTTTTCCTGTTCCCCAACCCCGTCCGAGCGGAGCAACGGCCCATGCTGTGGTTAATAAACCGGTGTTTTTCAAGAATGTCCTTCTATCGACCATAGCATTATCTTTTAAACGGTTTGTTCGTTCGCCAAAAATTCGCGGACAAAATCGTCGTCGATTAAATCTGGATTAGCATGTATTACCCGCGTAATCTCGTCGGCTTGGCTGGGTGAAAGTACTTCATTTTCATCTAAGTACCAAGTTCTTTCCAGAAGCTCCTGGCGCCTTAGCACCTAATGGATTCCGCGGATATACCGTGGATCGGCGGCAAACTTGTTAAAAACGCTAACCTCTACACCGGAGCGAGTGTCGTTAATCAGCTCTTTGACATTAAAGCTGATTTATGTTTGTTGGGTGCCAATGCGTTTTCTGTCGAGGAAGGACTCACTGACCTTGATTGGGAAGTCGTCCAAGTAAAGAAAGCACTAATCCACTCCGCAAAAAAATGTGCGGTTCTTAGCATTTCCGAAAAGCTAAACTCGGTGAAATGGCTAAACATATGCGACGCCACGGCGATTGACTATCTTATTACCGAAATGGACCCGGATGACTATAATTCGCAGGGCTTTAGACAGAAAGGCATCACGGTACTCTGATTGGGCGACGACTCTCGTCAAGACATTCCGCCAATACCGCATTATTGCGGATTCGAGTTCTCGGCATTCCTTCCCGATACATATCCAGCCATTCGACTCTCATAGCTTACTGAGTCATTTTGCATATTACGAATAAACAGCGGACGATTTCGTCGTGAGCTCGCGTTCGGCACACCAGAATGGCTATGGGCGCGATCACAGGAAACTGTGCTAATAAGCAATTACGTGCAGACCGGCCGACGATCAATTTAAAATCGTGTTAAAATAGATAATAATGTCGTCGCCAAACGGATAGACGTCTTTTTAAAAGCCATCCCTCATTGTAATATAAAACATCTGCAATCTGCTGTACGAGGCATGCCTTTTCGCACAAGTACGGACCTCCGTCTCGAAAGTACGGCCCTCGTTCCAAAAAAGACACCGCATTGCATCGATCAGGCCTCTCTTTATGACGGCCTACAAACCGACCAAACAGCGCACCTCCACCAAACATCAACCACTAACAATCAGCAAGTTACGATCACAAAAAGCTTATATAGTCACGCCCGAGGCTCCTCTCGCCTACGGAAAACTGTTGCCGCACTTTGTTTATCAATGTCTCAATAACAAACTACTATACGTACTTCCCGCTTTTATTTATTATACTTTCACCTTCAAAACCCTAAATCAAGCCTTGTTCAGAGATGTCAATTTCTTGCCTTTTAACCAATCGCGCTTTCACCCAACGATATCCATGGGCAGCTGTACTGACCGTCGGATTGCTGTTACTCGTGGCTTCCGCCTGCGATAGTCATCCGCATCGCGAAAAGGGACCGATCTCTTCCCGGCCAGTCGCAGAAGCGGACTCGCTGTCCATAACCACCACCTTCGATACGGCACTGAGAAACCCCAGCGAAGCCGACAGCCTCATAGGAGCGGCAAGGGCGCTAGCAAACGAAAAACCCGAGCTACAGGACCTGTATAACGCAGGTTACGGTAGGTTTTTGATACTCACCGGACAGCTCGATGATGCAGAAAAGCATGTATCCACTACCATTGGCGCATACGGCGACGACACCCTACATTATAACCTCGCCAAATACCACAACCTAATGGCCGCTATTAAGGCCTATAACAAAGAGCATGAAGCATCGGTCTACCATTTTAAGCAGGCCATTAATGTATACGAGCAGCACGGCGACGATCGCCAGGCATCCATTATCAAGTTTAATTTGGCCAATGTCTTTTTTGGTCGCCTGGATTACGAGGCAGCCTTCCAATACAGTAACGAAGCACTCGCCCCTTTGGAAGCGTCGAAGGATACGACCAACCTCATCCTATGCTTGTCCGTCCTATCCGTCGCAGAAACCAACCGGGAGAATATACAGGAGGCGGAAGGGCATGCGCGGTATGCCCTGGATCTTGCGGATAAGCATCCAAGCTTGCAGGGCAAGCTATTTTCCAATTATGCCATGGGCGAAGCGGAGCTGGCGCAAGGAAATTACGATGCATCCATCGCTCGCCTACGCCAAACGATCGAACTGGGCGAAAGCCAACAAATGTTTCAATGGCTGCTCCCCGTGCGGGCTGCCCTGCTAAAAGCGTATTTATCTGCCGGAAATGATCGCGCGGCCATCGGAGTCGGCAAAACGCTTGTGGAGCAGGTCGCTCAATTCGGGAATAGGGATATCATGTACAGCGCATTTAAAAACCTGGCCTTCGCACAGGAAAACATCGGCCAATATTCCCACGCGTATGAAAACTTGAAGAAAGCCGAGGAGCTGTTCAGAGAGCACATGTCCGAAACAACCGAGCGAGTGCTGCAGGAAACGCGGGTAAAATACGAAACGGAAAAAAAGAACAACATCATCCTTCAACAAGAAAATAAACTTTCGCGGCAGCAGATGTGGATCGCTATTGTGGTCGGCAGTGCCCTGCTAGGCATTCTCATCCTAACGTGGGTCTGGAAAAACGTGCAGCAGAAGAACAGACTCTTGGTCAAAGAAAAGGAAAACGCCGTGTATTACGCTATTAACGAAGGAGAGGAAAGGGAACGAAACCGCTTAGCGGGGGAGTTGCATGATGGCATTGCTTCGAATCTGGTAGCCATCAAGCTCAGGCTGGAAAACAGCTATCCAGCGAACGCCATCGCCGAAGACCTGCTGCCGCTGGTATCAAAGACGCACCAGGAAATCCGTCATGCTGCACACAACTTGGCTCCCTTAAATTTTGAACGACAAACGCTGGCCAGTGCCATGCAGGCCTTTGTCTCCGAATGCAGCCATGAGGGATGCACAGTTACCTTCCAGGCGAACGAAGAAGCCAAAAAAATGCGCCTACACAAGCAAATGACGTTGATCTGCTTCCGGGCAACGCAGGAATTGATACAAAACGCACTAAAGCATGCCGAAGCGTCCTCCATCTTCGTACAGCTGATGCTGCAGGACGAGAGACTGCAAATTACCGTCGAAGATGATGGGGTGGGTTTCGATCCTGCCATCATCGATAGCCCCCAAGGCAGCGGATTAAGCAACTTGGTCAATCGATTGGATAAAATCGGCGGCTCAATAGACATCGAAAGTCGCCCACAAAGCGGAACCACTATTTTTATTCACATACAAGCCCATCAAATATGACTATTGCGATCATAGACGATCACCAGCTGATAATAGACGGTTTCGTCGGTGTTGTTCAAAATGCATTCCCAAACAGCAAAGTGCATACCGCCACGAATGAGCGTGGTTTATTCGCCATATTAAAACGGGAAAAAATCGACGTGCTGTTCTTGGATATCCGGCTGCAGCACTCGGACGCGCGGGATTTCATGAAAAAACTAAGAACGGAAAATCCTGAACTTGCCATTATCATGATTTCATCCTTGGGCGATTTACCCACGATCGAAACCCTCTTTAAGCAGGGAGCGGATGGTTACCTGCTTAAGTCTGACCCTAAAACAGAAATAGTGCGGGCCATAAAGATCGCGACTAGCCGAAGTGAAAAGTTTATATCAAAAGGGATTGAAGCAAGATATTTTGCTCATAGTCTCGTCAAGGGCCACCGGTCAACGCACCTTACCCCGCGCGAGCGGGAGATACTCTCCCTCATATTGGATGGAAAAACGACGAAAGAAATTGCCGAATCCATCTTCCTTTCTGAGAAAACGATCGAAAATCACCGCACCAACCTCTTCATGAAGTTCGACGTCAAAAATGTGGCCAGCCTGGTGAAAAAAGCAATCTTAGAAGGATACTTGTAACACCTAACCGAGTTTTCCGTATAACAAACGGGACA
>Ga0079224_100002875_pt1 | contig 21322 bp, 25 predicted proteins | sample Stecom2015_FD_80414 | JGI IMG/M metagenome (GOLD analysis project Ga0079224, IMG submission 80414) | Agricultural soil microbial communities from Utah to study Nitrogen management - Steer compost 2015 | ecosystem: Environmental > Terrestrial > Soil > Agricultural land | place: USA: Utah...
CGCCATTCGCTCGGCCAGGGCCGCGGCCACGGCGGCGGCGTCGCCCGGCGACCGCTCGGGGACCGAGGTCAGGTAGAAGCCGTTCACCCAACCTGCGCCCGACGGCGTAGCGATCTCGACCCAGGTGGACCCGTCGACGGACCGGGTCGGTCCGCCGGCTGCGACGGTGACTCCCGGCAGCAGCCGTCCCATGATCTCCTCGCCCGCCCCAGGTGCCACCCGCACGTTGAGGTGGTCGTCCGCGGGCACCAGGACGACGACGGCGGGTTCCGGGTGGGTGCCTCCAGGCGCGGGCAGGTCGTTCTGGGTCCAGACCGGTGCGCCTCCCGTGGAAGGGGTGCCTTCTCCGATCGGCACCGAATCGGTGAAATCGGATCGTGTCAGGGGCCCGTCGATGACCACTCCTTCACTGCCGAACGTGTCGACGGCCTTGCCGTCCAGGACCAGGCGCACCCGCTCCACCGACGAGAACTCGGTCAGGGTGTAGACGAGTTGGGCCAAGCGGCCGAGAGTGGAAGCCGAGCCGGCCCCGGTCTCGAACTCCGCCGACAGGTCGACCACGGCGGTGCCTTGGTCGATCGTGATTCCGAGGAGGACGGTATCGGGGGGAAATGCCGTCGCCAGCCCCGATCCCGCCTCCGAGGCGTCGGGGCCGGCGATGAGCGCACGCACCGCTGCAGCCGCCACTCCGGTGTCGGTGACGGTCCGGGGCCGCGGGACGGCCCGGCCGTCGGTGTCGAGGAAGTACACGAGAACCGTTGTCTCGGTACCTCCGCTGGGTGGCTCGGGTCGGGTGGTGGGGGAGGAGTCGTCCGGGCTCGTGGGTGTCGTCTCACCCGAGGGCGTGGTGGTGGACGAGTCGGGTGCGGTGAGGGTCGTCGTCGTGGTGTCCTCCGGGACGGTCAAGGGACCGGCGCTGCCCGCCCCTCCGCCGCCTCCACAAGCGGCCAGGGTGAACATCATCACGGCCAAAGCGGTCACGGATCTCACTCGATGGCTCCTCTCGTCGGATCGTCTCCAGCATGAGGAGCCGCCCTCGCAGCGTCATCACCGTCGTGTAACAGTTCCGCGACAGGAAATCGGACGGTCACCCCGAAACCTCCCTTCTCGGGTGACCGCGCCGTGATCGATCCTCCCAGCCGGGCGGCGTGCCGGGCCGCGATCGACATGCCGAGCCCGGTCCCCGAAGAGCGGGACCGGTCACCGGTGGAGAATCGCTCGAAGATGCGATCCAGATCCTCCGCCGCCACTCCCGGACCCTCGTCGGTCACTTCGATCACACAGTCGCGCCCGTCCAGGGACGCTCCCAGCACGGTGGCGGCTCCCGGGGCGTGGCGACGAGCGTTGTCGACGAGGTTCCCGACGATGCGTTCGACCGAGTGACGGTCGGTGACGATGGGGCCCGGCACCTGGCATTCGAGGCGGGCGGCCGGGTGGTGGAGACCGATGAGGGCCGACAGGACCGCGCCCAGGTCGATCGGCTCGCGGCGCACCGGCGTCGAGGCGCTCTCCAGGTGCGACAGCTCCAGGAGGTCGTCGACCAGGCGTTTCAGGCGGTCCACATCGGCTTCGACCAGGGCCGCCAGGCGGACTTCGTCGGAATCGGCCGAGGCCGACCGCCGGACGCGTTCTGCCAGGAGCCGGGCAGCGTTGACCAGCCCCGTGACCGGAGTGCGGAGCTCGTGGGAGGCGTCGGCGATGAAGTCCCGCTCTCGTTGGCGGGCGGCCTCGAGCTGGGCGATGGTCCGCTGCAACGAGGCGGCCATGTCGTTGAAGGAGGAGGACAGGTCGGCGAACTCGTCGCGTCCCTCCACCGGAAGGCGAACCTGGAGGTCGCCGGCCGACATGGCCCGGGCCGCTCGTTGGGCCGCTTCCACGGGCCGCAGCACCCGTCGTGAGAGCGCCAAGGCGAGGGAGGCACCGGCGGCGATGGCCACGAGCCCAGCCCCGCCGGTGACCAGCAGCACTTGCTGGCTGGCGGCGGTCAGGCTCTCGGCGGGAGTCGTGAAGGTGAAATCGGGGCCGTCGGGAGGGAGACGGGCGCCTGTGACCAGTTCGATGCCGTCGGCACTCTCGACGAATTCGTAGGCGATCTCGCCCCCAGCCACGATGGCGGCGAATTCGGCTGACACCGCCGGCACCGGCGAACCGGCCGCTACCCGGGTCCCGTCGGAGTAGGTGGCGGTCACCCCGCGAGGCCCGCGTAGGAGAAACCGATCCAAGAGACCCGAATCCTCGAGTGCTTCGGGTGGAGGCGAATCGGCCAGGCCCATGGCCGGTGTGAGAACCGCCAGGTTGAATTCGGTGGCGGCGACGGCGTCGGCGACGAGCCGAGAGCGCAGGGATCCGTCCAAGAGCAGGCGCGAGACTGCGGTGAGGGCCACGACGGTCGACGCCACCACCGCGACCAGAGACCAGAGGAGCCGCCTTCGCAGGGTGCTGGCTCGCCTCATCTCCGAGCGCGGTAGCCGAAGCCGCGGACGGTCTCGATCAGCTCCGGGTGAGCCGGATCGGCCTCGAGCTTGGACCGCAGGCGCTGGATCGCCACGTCGACCAGCCGGGTGTCACCCACGGCCGGGTATCCCCATACGTTCTCGAGCAGCAACTCGCGGGTCATGACCCTCCCTGCACTCGAGGCGAGTTCGACCAGGAGCCGGAACTCGGTCGGTGAGAGCGAGATCTCGGTCTCACCACGCACCACCCGATGGCTGGCCACGTCCACGGTGACGTCCCCCAGTCGCAGCGCCTCGTCGCCCAGCTCACCGCTCACTCGTCGCAGGGCCGCCCGCAGCCGAGCGACCAGGATCGCCATCTCGAACGGCTTCGTCACGTAGTCGTCGGCACCCAGTTCCAGGCCGGCGACGACGTCAGTCGTCGTGTCCCGGGCAGTCAGCATGACGACCGGGGTGGCCGACATCTTGCGGATGGCCCGGAGCACCTCCAACCCGTCGCGTTTGGGCAGCATCACGTCGAGCACAACGGCGTCGGGCGCATCGCCCCGGAACCTCGCCAGGCCCGCCTCTCCGTCGGCGGCGGTCACGACCTCGAACCCGGCATCCCTGAGACCGATACGTGTCGTCTCGCGAATCGATGGGTCGTCTTCGACGAGGAGGATCCGGGCTTGCACATCGTCAGTATCGTCCACCGGATCGCGGGGGAGTGGCTGCGAGCGCGAGTTGCGCGACTCCGTCTCTCTGAGGTCGTACCATCACGACCCATGACTAGAGCAGCCGTCCTCTTTGGAGGGCCGAGCGACGAACACGACATCTCGATCCTCACCGGCCTGCAGGTGGCGCATGCCCTGGACGACCCTGCCGCCCTGTATTGGTCCAAAGCGGGGGAGTGGTTCCTGGTCGACCCCGACTCCGAAGCCGCCGACTTCGTCGAGGGTGTTCCTCGAAAGGCCCGTCCCGTGTCGTTCGTCGCCTCGAGCCAGGGCGGGTTCCTGGTCAAGCGGAAGCCCCTGGACTTCGATGTGGCGGTCATCGCCTGTCACGGGGGGCCGGGCGAAGACGGGACCTTGCAGGGAGCCTTGGATCTAGCCGGAATCCGCTACACCGGTCCTGGCCAGGCCGCTTCGGCCCTGGGGATGGACAAGTTCGCCTTCGGAGCGGCGATGAGGACAGCGGGCCTTCCCACTCTCGACCGGATCCTGGTGTCTCCGGAGTCGGAGCCGCCCTTCGCCGGGCCCTACATCGTCAAGCCTCGTTTCGGGGGATCCTCGATCGGGATCGAGGTGGTGGAGGACTGGCCCACGGCGAAGGCCCTGGTGGAGCGTTCACCGTTCATGGGCTCGGGAGGAGTGGCGGAGCCGTTCGTGGACGGGAGCCGGGATCTGCAGTTGGCAGTGCGGACCCATCCCTCCCTCGAGTTGTCGGCGATCGAGGAACCGGCCCGCTCGGGCGGGATCTACGGCTACGACCAGAAGTACCTGGCTTGGGGTGGCGAGGTGTCAGCGGGACGGAAGCTGCCGGCCGACCTCGACGGCGTGCTGGAGGAGCGTTTGCGGGGTCTGGCCCGCCAGGTGGCAGAGGTGACCGGGGTGAGGGGCATCGCCCGCATCGACTTCCTGGAACGGGATGGGGAGGTCTGGGTAAACGAGATCAACACCATCCCCGGTTCGATGGCCGCCTATCTGTGGATCGATCCGCCTCGCTCCCGGGCGGAGTTGTTCGCCGACCTGGTGGCCGAGGCAGCCGCCGGTCCGGCACGCGTCTTCTCTACCGCCGGTTCCGACGGCGCCGCTCTCCGCAACGCGGGCGCGATCGAATCGAAGTTGGGCTGACCGACTTCGGTCAGAGGTTCACCACGGGGCAGGTGAGGGTCCGGGTGATGCCTTCGATGGCCTGGATTCGGGCGACGACGAGCTTTCCCAGAGCGTCCACGTCGTCGGCCGTCGCTTTCACGATCACGTCATAGGGACCGGTGACGTCGTCGGCGTTGTCGACTCCGGGGATCTCCCGGACCTCGTCGGCGACCAGGGCCGCCTTGCCGACTTCCGTCTGGATCAGCACGTATGCCTGAACCACTAACCCTCCTCTTGTCTCGGACGGCGGACTATACCGATGGCGCGCTCGCTCCGCCGAGGAGAGTGGAGGGTGGGGATCGGACGGTCGGAGGACTCAGTACTGGTCCTGGCCGACCCTCACGTTGGACACGTAGGCGGTGCCGTCTTCTTCGGCCAGGTCGAACACGATCCGCTGTCCCTGGCGCAGGGTGCGGAAGATCGACCCCCGCAGGGATCCGGGCCTGAGATAGACCTCGGAGCGGTCGTCGTCGCGCACGACGACACCGACACCGCTCACGGGATCGTAGGTCTGGACGACTCCCTGGACCGCCATCGGCGGGATCAGGCCTTTTCGACTTTGCCGGCCCGGATGCACGACGTGCAAACGCGAGCCCGGCGCGTGTTCGAGCCGTGCCGGACGCGGATGCGCTGGATGTTCGGGAGCCAGCGGCGGTTGTTTCGCTTGTGGGAGAAGCTCACGGTCTTTCCGTAGCCGGGGCCTTTCCCGCAGATCTCACAGTGATACGACAAGAGGGTCTCCTGGGGACAGCCGAAAAGGATAGCTTCGAGCCGACGGTGGTCGAAACCGTCCTCTGGGGTTCCGTCGGGCTGGGCTTGTATCCTCGGTGGCCGTGACCCGACCCTCCTCCCACCGGCATCGCTACGAGGTGATGTTCTTCCTCGAGGCAGAGGACGACCGCCTCGAGACGTTCAAGCGGCGCTGGGAGGCCATCGGCGACGAGGTGGCGGTGGTCGGCGAAGACGGGCTGTGGAACTGCCACATCCACACCGACGACGTCGGAGCCGCCGTGGAAGCGGGGATCGAGGCGGGGCGCCCGCGTCGCATCCGGGTCACGGATCTCCACGTGGAGATGGGAGAGTTGGAGGCAGACGTGGCGGCGGGGGGCTTCAGCCCGCTCTCGGAGGTGCTCGATTCGAAGGTGGGAGTGCTGGCGGTGTGCGATGGTGCCGGCTTGGTCGAGCGGTTCCGGAGGGCAGGCGTCCAGCACGTCGTCGCCGGCCGCTACCTGGAGAGGGTGCTGGAACGCATGGTCGAGGCGACCGAGGAAGCGCCGGCGGAGGTGGTCGTGCTCCTACCCAACGACCGGCTGCTGGTTCCGATGGCGGAGGCTGTGGACGGCCTGACCACCAAAGAGGTCCACGTCGTCCCGACCCGGAGCGTGGTCCAGGGTCTGGCGGCGATGCTCGCCTACCGGCCCGGTGTCAGCGACGTGGAATCCCTCCTCGACGACATGGCGGTGGCGGCCGGTGCGGTCGAGCACGGAGAGGTGGTGCAAGCCGACCGGTCCGCCCGAACCGATGGCTGGGTGATCGCGCCGGGTGATTGGCTGGGTATCGCCGACGGCAAAGTGGTCGTGGTGGATCGAGACCGGTTCTCGGTCCTGCGAGGGTTGGTCGCCGCCATCCTCCCCGCCCAGGCTCATTCGGTCACCGTGTATCGCGGAGAGCACGGCACGCAGGCAGACGTCAAGGCGCTGGAAGCGTGGATGTCCGACACTCATCCCGGAGTCGTCGTCGTGGGCGTGGATGGCAGCCAGCCGGTCCAGCCATATCTCGTATCGGTGGAGTGAGGCCGTGGCGACATTGAGTCGGCTGGCGAAGGTCTCGGTCACCGAGATCCGGAGTCTGGGGGGCGGCAAGCGGGCCGCCGTCCTCGAGAAGGCCGGCATCACCACGGTGGCCGACCTGCTGATGCACGTTCCCCGCACCTACATCGACCGCACCGCCAGCCCACCGATCGCCTCGGCGGAGATCGGCGCCGAGGTCACGATCATCGGCAAGGTCTCCCGAGTCGACGAGCGCCGGCCCCGAAGAGGCCTGTTGATCGTCGAGGCGGTCGTCACCGACGGAACTTCCCGGTTGCGGGCGGTGTGGTTCAACCAGCCGTACCGCTCGAAGCAGTTGGCGCCCGGCATGGAGGTGGCGGTGTCGGGCAAGATCGAGTCCTTTCGGGGCCGGATCCAGATGAACAGTCCCGACGTGGACATCCTGGAGTCCACCAAGGAGGCACTGACGACCGGTCGCATCGTCCCGATCCATCCGGCTGTGGGCGAACTCAAGGCGGGACACATTCGACGGGCCGTGTTCAATGCACTGCGCCGCAGCCAGCCGATTCCCGATCCGGTCCCCGAGCGGATCCGGAAGGCAGCGGACGTCGAAGATCGGGCATGGGCTTTCGAGCGCGTCCACTTCCCGCAGACCCTCGAGGAGCCCCAGCGGGCCCGCCGCCGCCTCGCCTTCGACGAGTTCCTGCGTCTCGAACTGGCTCTCGCCATGCGCAAGGCGAGGACGGTCGCCGATTCCCACGGCATCGCTCACGCGCCCCCGGGCGAGCTGAGTGCCCGCTTCCGGGCAGGCCTCCGGTACGAGCTGACAAGCTCCCAGCGAAGAGTTCTCGATGAGATCACCCAGGATTTGAGTCGGCCTCACGCGATGCATCGCCTGCTCCAGGGTGAGGTGGGGTCCGGTAAGACGGTCGTGGCCGTCCTGACCTTGCTGACCGGTATCGAGGGCGGCTACCAAGGAGCCGTGATGGCTCCGACCGAGGTCCTGGCGGAACAGCACTACCTCGGGATCACCGGCCTCCTCGCAGATGCCGGACTGGCGCCGGAAGAGAAGGGGCCGGGCGCCGACCTCGGCATGGAATCGCTCTTCGCTGCCGAGAGCGGGCATCCCGGCATCACCACCGCCCTCCTGACCGGAACCCGGGCCTTGCTCTCGGACCGCCCAGGTGCATCTCGATCCGAGGTCGCCGACGCCGTCCGATCGGGCACCGCCCAACTGGTGGTGGGAACCCACGCCTTGATCCAGGAGGGGGTCGAGTTCCATCGCTTGGGCATCGCGGTGGTGGACGAACAGCACCGGTTCGGTGTGTCCCAACGCGTCAGCCTCAAAGACAAGGCATCCGGGGTGGATCCGGACCTGCTCATCATGACCGCCACCCCGATTCCTCGCACCCTGTCCATGACCCTCTACGGAGATCTGGACGTCTCGACGATCGACGAACTGCCGCCAGGTCGGACACCGATCGAAACCATCTTCGTGCCGTGGGCCGAGCAGGGGCGGGCATGGCGGCTGGTAGAGGAACAGGTGGCGGCGGGACGACAGGCTTTCGTCGTGTGCCCCCTGGTCGAGGACAGCGACAAGATCGAGGCAGCCTCGGCGAGCGCCGAGTTCGATCGACTCACCGGCGTCTTCGACGACGTCCGGCTCGGACTCATCCACGGCCAGCTTCCTCCGGCCGACAAGGAGGCCGTGATGGCGGCGTTCCGAGCGGGCGAGATCGACGTGCTGGTGTCGACGACAGTGATCGAGGTCGGAATCGACGTCCCGAACGCCACGGTCATGGTCATCGAAGACGCCGATCGCTTCGGTCTATCGCAGCTGCACCAGCTGCGGGGTCGTGTCGGCCGCGGGCGTCACCCCGGCACCTGCATTCTCATCGCCGACCCTTCCACGCCGGAAGGGGAGGAGCGGATGGCGGCGATGGTCAGGACGACCGACGGGTTCGAGCTCGCCCAGGTGGATCTGGAGCTGCGCGGGCAGGGGACGGTCTTCGATACCCGGCAATCGGGCATGGCGGACCTCCGACTGGCAGACATCCTCCGTGATCGCGACCTCTTGGAGGTCGCCCGCCGGGAGGCCTTCTCCCTGGTGGAGGCCGATCCGGAACTGCAGGGGCACCCGGATCTGGCCGAGGAGGTCGAGACCCTGCTGGGAGCGGACATGGACCGCTTCTTCGCAGAAGTCCGTGGCTGACTCAGGTCCGCTGGAAAGGGTCACGGCCGATGAAACCCAGGAGCTGGGCCTGGATGCCGGCGTCATCGGGCACGTCGACTCGGGGCCCGAACTGGCCCGAATCGCGCATCGCCGCCTCGAATGGGCGCATCCGGTCCAACACGCGCCGGCATCGCCGCGGATCCAGGGTCTCGTCCTGACCGGTCGCCCGCGCCAGGTCCCACGAGTGGAGGAAGACATCGACGGTGTATGCACCGTCGATGGCCGCTTCCACCGTCATCTCACCGAGGTGCGGAGACTCGAACTCCCTCCCCGCGGTGTCGGGATCCTCGAGCAGGTCCTGCACGGCCCGGGCGCGTGTCTCCCACGCCGCCACCGGGTCTGCGTCGACGGAGATCCCTATCGCGAGTTCGATACCGGCTCCCACAGACAAGAATCCGGGAAGCCAGTCCAGGAGGTGGCGCACCACATCTCGTGCGACCCAACCGTCGACCGGAGCGGGGGCGTCCCAACCTCCGGGAGGAACGCCCCTCACCAACCGGGTGAAGCCGGCCGCCACCAGGCGGTGCTCGTCGGCTGCTGCCATCAGTCCTGTGCGAGGAGCTCGTCGAGCTTCTCGTAGCCCTCGATCACTCCGACTTCCATGCCGCTCTGGAGGATGGCGTCGCGCACCTCCATGGATTCCACCACGGACAAGGATCGCAGCCGGGTACGCCCACCCTCGAGCTCCTCGAGAGTCATGATCTCGAGGGAGACACCGTCGGGAGCGCCTTCCCATGTGAAGGTCTGGACCAGGCGCTCGTTTGGCCGAACCTCGTGGAACGAGCCGTAGAACGACGCCAGAGGCTCGCCATTCCGTGTGTTGGAATAGCGCCAGCTGCCCCCGGTTCTGGCATCCCAGTGCTCGATCTGAGTCTCGACCGACCTCGGGCCGATCCACCGGGCGAACAGGTCCGGATCCGTCCAGGCTCGGAAGACCCGGTCGGGAGGAGCGTCGAACTCCCGGGTGATTTCGATCGTGGGGAGATCGGGGTTCGCCTCGATCTGGGTCTCGTGCTTTGCCAGCGTCATGACGCGGCTCCTTTCTGTTCCTGGGCCACGCCGTTCTCGGTCGTGGCCATCTGCTCCAGGACGGCGTCGAGTCGACGGAACCGTTCCTCCGCCGCCCGCCGATACCGTTCGATCCAACCGATCATCAGGTCCAGCACCTCCGCTTCTAGGTGACATGGACGGCGCTGGGCCTCACGGCGCCGCGAGACCAGACCGGATTCCTCCAACACCCGGACGTGCTTCGAGATGGCTTGGATCGTCATGTCGTGTGGCTCGGCCAGCTCGCCCACCGTCGCATCACCCCGAGTGAGACGGGCGACGATGCTGCGTCGTGTCGGATCTGCCAGGGCTGCGAACGCTCGGTTGAGCTGTTCGTCTGGTGCCGTCATGACAGCCACCCTATGATCAACCAATCGGTTTGTCAACCAACTAGTTGAATAAGGTGGGCAGTCGGAGGAGTGCCCTTGGTAGCCTGCGGCTATGCGCATCATCACCGGGGCGGCGAAGGGCAGGAGACTGCGGGCACCCGACACCGACCGGACCCGACCCGCCACCGATCGGGTGAGGGAAGCGGTGTTCTCAGCCATCGGGCCCTGGATCGAGGGGGCGGTGGTGCTGGATCTCTACGCCGGCTCCGGCTCCTATGGGCTCGAGGCACTCAGCCGCGGAGCCGAGGCCGCCACGTTCGTGGAAGTGGGTGACGCCGCCCTCGCCGCCCTGCGCGCCAATGTGGAGGCCGTCGGTCTCGGCGGGGCGGTGGTGGCCAGTGACGTCGACTCCTTCCTCGCGCGCCCCGGTGACCGCATATACCACCTCGTGTTCATCGATCCGCCGTGGGACCTACCGACCGACGTGGTGGACCGGCAGTTGGAGGCGATAGATCCGATCCTGGCGGTCGAGGGAGAGGTGGTGGTGAGCCGCCGGGAAGGGGATCGTCCGCCACATCCCCCGGACGGTTGGCACGTTGCCACCGATCGGCGCTACGGAGACGCGAGAATCTACCGGTATCGCAAGGAGTCGACGCGAGAAGGAACATGACTGCAGCCCTCTGCCCCGGGAGTTTCGACCCACCCACCAACGGACACATCGACGTGATCGAGCGGTGTCTGGCCGTCTTCGACCGCGTCGTGGTGGCCGTGGTGCGAAATCCCTCCAAGCAGCCGATGTTCTCTGCCGAGGAGCGCCTGGAGATGATCGCCAAGGCTTTTCCGGAGGGAGTCGAGATCCACACCTTCGACGGTCTGCTCGTCGACTTCGCCGCCGAGGTGGGGGTGGACGTCGTCGTGAAAGGCCTGCGAGCGGTGGGTGATTTCGACTATGAACTGCAGATGGCACAGATGAACCGCACCCTTACCGGCGTCGAGACGGTGTTCCTGCCCACCAATCCGGAATGGTCCTACCTCTCCTCGTCGTTGGTTCGCGAAGTTGCCAGACTGGGCGGCGAGTACCGGGGGCTGGTGCCTCCGCACGTCGCGGCGGCTCTCGAGGAGAGATTGCGATGAACTACGACGACTACGACGACCCCCAGGACCCCTACCTCGAGGGCGAGCTCGACGAGGCTCCCGCCGGATTGCAGAGCGACGATCATCTCGTGGACCAGGAGGCGGAGCTCCACGGCCCTCGTCCCCGGGCGTCGGTCGGGGAGCTGCAGGACATCGTCGACGACCTCATCGCCCATCTCCACGAGGCCAAGACCATGCCGCTCTCGTCGAGCGTCCTCGTCGATCGCGAGCAGTTCCTCGTGATGCTGGAGAAGCTGCGCTCGGAACTGCCCGACGAGCTGCGGGCCGCGAGGTGGATGGTGAGGGAACGGGAGGCGTTCATCGCCCGAACCAACGAGAAGGCCCAGGAGATCATCGAGAAGGCGAAGATCGAATCCAAGCGCCTCGTTTCCGAGTCGAACATCGTCGCCGAGGCGGTGGAGGAGGCCAACATCCTCGTCCGGCGCGCCGAGGGAGAGGCGAGGCGGCTGCGTCTGGAAGCAGAGGACGAGATCGAGCGCAGCCTCGAGAGGGTCGAGAACCTCCTGAGTGAGCTATTGGGCAAGGTCCACTTCTCCCGCGAGGAACTGCATCGAGCCCGACCCAAGCCCCCGGACGTACCGTTGTGAGTACCGAGCTCCGTTACCAGGTGGCGGATCTGGTCGACCGCCCGGGCGAGCGCCGCCAGGTCGCGGGGAGCCTGCCCGTGGACCTCACTGTCGGAGAGGCGCGGGTGAAGGGTACCGCCCGGGTCGAGGTCGTCCTGGAGGGCATCGACGACGGAGTCTTGGCCCGCTTCGAGGCGACGGCACCGGCGACCCTGCAGTGCACGCGTTGCCTTCTCGAATGGGACGGCGAGGTGGTGGCGGCGGCGGTCCAGGTGTTCGAGCCCGAGCCCGACGAGGACGGATACGCCCTGGGTGCCGACGACACCGTCGACCTGAGCGGCCCGGTCCGTGACGAGATCGCGCTGGCGGTTCCGATCCGTCCGCTGTGTAGGGACGACTGCCTAGGACTTTGCCCGACGTGCGGAACCGACTTGAATAGGGACCCCTGCGGTGGCCATGAGGAGCCGTCCCGTTCGCCCTTCGCCGCTCTGCAGGGAATGTTCGATTCCCCCGACCAATGACGACGGAGGAGTGCTGCTCATGGCGGTACCCAAGAAAAAGATGTCGCGCCGACGCACTCGTCAGCGCAAGGCGGCCTGGAAGGTGAGCCGTCCCACCATGTCCACCTGTCCGCAGTGCCGCGCCAAGAAACTTCCGCACCGCGCGTGCCCGAACTGCGGCCACTACAACGGCCGTGAGGTCCTGGAAGTCGACTGAAGTCCCAATAGAAGGGTGACCCCTTGACCCGCATCGCCCTCGACGCCATGGGAGGGGATCACGCCCCGGTCGAGACCGTCGCAGGAGCGGTGGCAGCGGCAGAGGCGGGGGTCGAGGTCGTCCTCGTCGGCGACGAGGTCCAGCTCAAGGCGGAGTTGTCCCGCCACGGCCAATCGTTGCCGATCATCCACGCGCCGGACGTCATCGACATGGGCGACGATCCGGCCCGAGCGTTGCGGGAAAAGCCCGACGCCTCCGTGTCGGTGGCAGCCCGGGCCGTCCGCTCGGGGGAAGCCGATGGCTTCGTCTCGGCCGGTTCGACGGGCGCGGCCATGGCCGCGGCCACGATCCTCATCGGCCGGATCCAAGGTGTGAAGCGTCCGGCACTCGCCTCGATCTGGCCGACTCCACCCAAACCCACGGTCGTGCTCGACTCGGGCGCCAATCCCGACGTGAAACCGATCCACCTCCTCCAATTCGGCTTGATGGGGGCCGTGGCGGCAGAGGTGTTCCTCGGGATCGACGACCCGCGCGTGGCTCTGCTTTCGATTGGGGAGGAACGGGGGAAAGGCCGCGATCTGGAGCGCGCAGCTCACACGCTCCTCGGCGAATCGGGCCTTCGCTTCACGGGCAACGTCGAAGGTCGCGACGTCGGCCGCGACAAGGCCGACGTCATCGTCACCGACGGCTTCACCGGAAACGTCTTCCTCAAGGCCGTGGAGGGCACCGCCCGTATGGTGGTTGGAATGGTGGGCGAAGCCATCGGCAACCTCGACGAATCGGGACGCGCCGAGGTGCGCCCGGTACTCGAGGAATTGCGGCGGCGTCTCGACCCCGAGACGTATGGAGGCGCCCATCTCTTGGGAGTCCAGGGGGTCGTCGTGATAGGCCACGGTTCGTCGAGTGCCCGGTCTGTCGCCAACGCGCTGCAGATGGCACGCGACGGGGCAGGGGCGGGATTGGTCGATCAGCTGGCCGAGAGGGTGAGCGGGTGAAGGACGTCTCCGAACTGGAAACGGCGCTCGGCCACACCTTCTCCGACCGCTCGATCCTGAGAGAGGCGCTGACCCACAGCTCCTACGCGGCCGAGCATCCCGGATCGGGCCACTACGAACGGTTCGAGTTCCTGGGAGACGCCGTCCTGCAGCTGGCGGTCACCGAGTACTTGTTCGCCACCTACCCCGACCTGCCGGAGGGCGAGATGGCCAAGATCCGGGCCGCCTCTGTCTCCGGAGTGGAGTTGACCGCCGTCGCCCGGTCCTTGGGATTGGGCGATCACTTGCTGCTGGGTCGGGGTGAGGAGAGCTCAGGAGGCCGTGACAAGGACTCGATCCTGGCCGATGGCATGGAGGCCTTGCTGGCGGCGATCCACCTCGACGCGGGCTATCCCGTTGCCCGCGGGATCATCCTCGAGCTGTGGGAGGAGCGGATCAGGGCCAAGGCCTCCAATCCCGGGAACCGGGACTACAAGACCCGGCTGCAGGAGCATCTGGCCCCCGATCAGGTGCGGCCCGAGTACATCGTCGAGGGAGCCGGTCCCGATCACGCCCGCACCTTCACCGCCCGGGTGATGATCGACGGCCGGGAACGGGGCCGGGGAGAGGGCAGATCGAAAAAGGAGGCCGAGCAGGCCGCCGCCCGAGATGCCCTCGAATCGCTCGGGGCCCGATAGTCAGCGGCTCTGCTTCTCGGCGAGCAGTTGGGTGAGGAACGACTCGTCGTCCAGATCTTCGCCGCCCCGCACCCGTGGCCGGAGGCGCCGGGCCAGGTCCGACGCCAGCCTTCCACGGGCGTCGCCGTCGAGCGCTCGCCGGCGCTCAACGAATCTCCGGACCAGGTCGAGCTCTTCCCGGCTGATCGCCGACGTGTCCCATCCGAGCGGTTCGGCGGCATCCGCCACCGATGAGGGTGGGGGCGGCTGTCGGTCACGGATCACCACCGTTCCGGCGACGAGGTCGCCGAGCCTCTGGTTGCGGGCGGTGACGACGATCGCGAGGGCACCGACGGCGTAGGCGGCAGGCAGGAAGTCGATCAGCCGCATCAGGGTCCTCAGCGTCACCGCCGCCAGCGACAGCGGTGTCCCATCGACGGTGGTCACACGCAGCCCGAAGGCAGCCTTTCCCGGCGTACGTCCCGCGTTCAGGGCTTCGAAGAGCAGGTAGTAGCCGACCACCACCACGGCGATGATGAGCGTGCCGACTCCCACTGCGAACATCCCGAGGTCAGCTGGCACCACCGACCCGGCCAAGCTGAGGGCCAGCACTATCGCCAGGAGCACCACTCCCTGGATCAGGATGTCCACGGCGGCCGCGCCGAAGCGGGAGCCGAGGCCGGCCAGCGTCAGTTCCAGAGTGACACCCTCGGGGGTCTCGATCGTCAGGCGGTCGTCTAGTTCCATGCTCGTTGGTATGGCGTGCGGGGAGCGACTCCGTCAGCCTATCCCGCCCGGGATCTAGGCTGGCGGAGGATGGATCGCCAGATCGGTGTCGAGGAGTTCGAAGAAGACCGCCGCCGGCGCTGGGAGGAACTGTCCGATCTCCTCGATGCCGCCGGTCGTCGACCCGAGAGACTGAATGGTGACCAGATCCTGCGGCTGGCCCGTCTCTACCGTGCCGCAGCGGCCGACTTGGTCGCGGCCCGCCGTCGATTCCCGACGAGTCCCGTGGTAGACCGGCTCGAAGTGCTCGTCCGACGGGCGCAGGGAGTGGTCTACGAACGATCGACCCGGCGAGGGAACCTGATCGACTTCTTCGCGGACCGGTACTGGGCGCTGCTGTGGGCGCGACGCCGCGTGGTCGGACTGGCAGCCCTGGTCATGGTGCTGCCGGCTGTGTCGATGGGCATGTGGGCGTTGGCCGCGCCCGAGGTCGTGTCGGGGCTGGTGCCGCCTGAGTTCCTCTGGGTGACCGAGGCGGACACCACCGATCAGGGCATGGGGGCGGTGGGCCTGGCCGGGTTCTCGACATTCGTCCTCACCAACAACATCCGGGTCGCCCTCACTGCCTTCGTGGCGGGCATCACCTGGGGAATCGGCACTGCGCTCCTCGTCGCCTACAACGGCCTCTTGTTCGGCGGCCTGGTCGGGTTGGCGGCCGATGCGGGAAACCTCGAACTGCTGGGCGCCGCCACCCTCGCCCACGGGATCCTGGAGCTCTCCTGCATCGTGGTCGCGGGTGCCGCGGGCCTGAGCCTGGGAAATGCGATGTTGCGTCCTGGGCGCCGCACCCGACGCGAAGCCCTGTCCGTGGAGGGCCGCCAGGCCCTCCTCATCGCCGCCGGCACGGCCCCCTGGTTGGTGGTGGCCGGCCTGGTGGAGGGGTACGTCTCCCGGGTCGGGCTCGCCCTCGGGCCCACCGCCATCGTGGGGACGGTGCTGGGCGGAATCTATTGGGGCTTGTTCCTCTGGCGGGGACGCCGGTCGGTCAGCTACGCCTCAGAGACGAGCCCGCCGCTTGGCCTGCAGGTAAGCGGCGACGGCCTGCCGGGGCAGAGAGGCGGGGGCCGTGTCGATCACGTCCGCCCCGTAGGCTGAGATGAGTGTCGCCGCCCGGCGGCGCGAGGTCTCGATCTCCACGGCCACGGCGGTGCGGTAGGCCTCTTCCTCCCGATCGGCCGGGGTGGTGAGCGCCGTCACGACCGCGGGGTCGCACACCCCTGCCACGGCCACCGCATGATGCCGACCGAGAAGGGGAATCGCCTCGACGAGAGGCGTGGCGGCCGTCTCTTCCATCAAGTCGGTCAGGATCAACACGAAGGCCCGTTTGTGGTGGGCAATGAGGCGAAATGCGACCTCGAAATCGCTCTCGACCGGACTCGGCTCCAGGTCGTGGATTGCTTCGATCACGGCTGCCGCTCCGTCGCGGCGGGGGAGGAGCCGCCGGCGGACGCGATCGTCGAAGGCGACCACGCCGACCCTATCGCCGACCACATCGGCCGTTTCCGCCAATGCCGCCGCCGCATCCACTGCCACGTCGAGCCGGGTGCGTTCGGTGCCGTCTCCGACCGGCGCGGCCATCAATCGCCCGGTGTCGAGGAGGACGATCACCTCGCGCTCCTGGTCTATCCGGTACGTATTCGACATCGGTGTCCCCACACGGGCGGTGGCGCGCCAGTTGACCTGGCGGATGTCGTCGTCGGGCTGGTAGTCGCGTATCGATTCGAGTTCGGTCCCCAGTCCGAGCGGGCCTCGGCTGCGCCGAGAAGCGTCCCCGAACCGACCCAACCGGACCTCGGTTGCGATGCGCCGGGCGGCCGGCATATCGGGGTACACCACGAGCTGGATCTCTTCCGGCCGCCGATGGAACCAGCAGCCCAGACCCAGTGGGCCGACGGCCAGAGTGGCGGGACCGGGGAGGCGATGACGGCCCCGCCGGATCGCCCGGACGGTCCCTTCGATGCGGCCCGTCCCGTCCAGGGGCGACAGGCGGATGTCGGGGGATGGTGTCATTCGCAGCTGAACTCCGGGCGGTCCGGTGACCCTGAAGGCGGTGTCCACGCCCCGGGAGAGGATCGGCGGGATCACGACAGAGACATCCGGCAGGCCCCGGACCTGCCAGGCGTCGGTGCCTATCACCACGAGGGAGATCACGAACAGACCGACTGCCACCGGCGCAGGAAGAACGAGGGCGGACAGGGCGGCGAGGGCCAGGAGGCCGACACCCCGTCGGGTCAGGCTCACCGGGGGACGTCCACGTCCTCGAGGGCGGCCGCGACCGCATCGGAGGCCCCGTAGCCCTCCAGTTCGGCCTCCGGACGGATGAGGATGCGGTGGGTGAGGACGGTGGGAGCCAGCCTGACGATGTCGTCGGGTGTCACGAAGTCCCGGCCCGACAACCGGGCCAGTCCCCGAGCCGCTGCCACCAGGTGCACCGCGGCCCTGGGTGACGCCCCCAGCTCGACCGAGGGGAGCTCTCGGGTTCGCCGGACCAGGGAGGTGATGTATCCGGCGACCTCATCGGAGACGTGGGTGGCGTCGATCTCCCGGCGCAACTCCCACAGCTCCTCGCCGGAGGTGACCGGAGGGATCTCGTCGAGGCCGACTGGCGCGGTCCCGGCTCGTGGCAGCTCGACTATCGCTCGCTCCTCGTCTTCGGACGGATACCCCACGATCACCTTCATCAAGAACCGGTCGAGCTGGGCCTCGGGCAGGGGATAGGTGCCCTCGTATTCGATCGGGTTCTGGGTCGCCACCACCAGGAACGGGTCGGGAAGGCGGCGCGAGACACCGTCGACCGTCACTTGTCCTTCCGCCATCGCCTCCAGCAGCGCGGCCTGGGTCTTGGGAGGGGTGCGGTTGATCTCATCGGCCAGCAAGAGATTGGTGAAGATCGGGCCGGGCCGAAACGTCAGCTCTCCCTCTCTCAGCGTCATGGTCCCGGTCAGATCGGAAGGCAGCATGTCGGGGGTGAACTGGGCCCTGCCGAATTCGATCCCCAGAGCGCGAGCCATCGCCCGGGCCAGCAGGGTCTTGGCGGTGCCCGGCACACCCTCCAGTAGAACGTGGCCTCCCACCAAGGCCGCGATCAGGAGAGCGTCGATTGCTCCTGCCTGGCCGCGTACGACCGGTGTGACCGCAGCGTGGATCCGGTTTCTGATGTCTTTCATCTCATCCCTTCTGCCGAGTCAAAGTGGCGAGCGCCCGGTCGAGCGCTATCAGATCGTTCCGTTCGTCGTCTTCACCGAAGATCGCCGACACCGAGGCAGGATCCAGTCCGGCTTCGAGTGCTGTCGTCTCGTCGACCGAGCCCCGCCTCGCCAGCCTGCGCTCGACCTCTTCCCGGAGGATCTGGGCCGCGGTTCGCCTGCTGCCGGAACGCTGGAGGATGCCGGCCACTGCGTCGAGGTAGGCCTGGCGACCGGGTGGTAGGCGGCGTTGGGTGTCGTAGGGCGGTCCGAACCGGCGTCCGTAGGCCACGAGCCCGAAGACCAGGGCCGCCGCGCCCAGCAACAGCATGGTTCGCCATGAGGGCGGAATGACGGACCACACGCCCCCACTCTCCTGGTACCCGTGGCGGAACTCGTCGAAGAGTACGGTGCCCGCCGGGTCCGTCAGGATCACCGCCGCGGGCGCGGAATCACTCAGGGCGATGTTGTGGAACGGATGGGAATCCGCCACCCAGATCAGGGTGCCGTCGCCAACGGCTCGCCGCACGCCGACCACGAGACCATCCCCCGCCACCAGGATCGCCTCGTCCGCCGGCCTCGCCTCCAACGAGCCGAAACCGCCGAGCGCAACCGGCATGCTCGTGGCTTCGGGGAGTGAGAGGTCGGCTTCGGACGCACCAGCCGCCCGCCATTGGGGCGGGTCCTCTAGCAGGAGGCCGACGAGCTGCGAGCGGCCCGCCACCAGGAGATGTCCCCCTCCGGTCAGGAAACGGGTGATGGCCTCGACCTCCGAAGGGCCATAGGCGGTGTCCTCACCGTCGATCACGACCAGGGTGTCGGACGGTGGGAGGGGAACCTCGTCGAGTGGGACCCGGAGGCGGCTGACGGGCACCTCCAGTCGCTCCAGGGTCCCGGCGAGGGCGGCCGAGCCCCGCGGGGTGGTGACGTAGCTCGAGCCCGTCGGGCCGGCGGTGGCGCCTTCCGCCGCGAACGACGAGACGAACCAAACCAGGATGTTCAGCCCCACGATCCCGGCGCCGACCCACAGGAGGATTCGCCGGAGGCGGCGCCCTTCGTCGGTGATGGTGGTCGACGGCGGGATCACCGACGTGCTCCCAAGAGTTCGGGCACGACTTCACGCACCGATGTGAGGTCTGACGGCTCGGCTGGCCGGTCTCCATAGACCACGGCGTCGAACCGAGCGGCTATAGCTGCGAATCGATCCGAGCCCAGGGTCTCGACCAGGGATCCCGACGTCGTGCCGGGTTGGAGGTCGATGAGCCCGGCTCGATCCAAGCGAACCAGAGCTGCCCGGAAGAGAAGACGAAACGCGGTAGCGAGGTCGCCGGCGCCCTCGGCTTCGGAGGCTCGGGCTTCGAGCTCAGCCGGGTCGAGACCACGACTGCGTTCGAACTCTGTTCGCAACCGGGCCTCGACCGAACGCGCTCGGCGGCGCCCCAGGTTGGCGGTGATCAGGATCGTGGCGGCTATCACGACCACACCCACGATCAAGGCGAGGACGGCCGGTCCGCCCACTGCCTCGGAGGCTTCGAGGAGCCATTCCACGAAGCGGGTCCACATGCGTTCCAGCCATGCGATCAGCCTGGTCCACCACGGCTCGCCCTGGCGGTACTTGGGCTGAGACAGTTCCTGCAGGGCCGCCCGGGTCACCTCCTCGGGTGACGGGAGCTCGGCCCTCACGGGTTGCCGGGGTCGCCCAACCCGAAGGTGTCGTCCTCGCTGGCAGGGAGGGTGGGTCGCCGACCCTCCATCGCCTCGAGGTCACGCGCCATCAACTCCAGGTCGTACCCCTCCTTGCGCACGCGGAGATCGAAGTAGATGATCGTGATCATGGCTGCCACGAAGGGCGCCGACACTATGGAGACCAGGATCGACCCGATCACCGAGGGGACGAGTGATATCGACTCGCCACCGAGTACGTCCGCGAAGGACAACATCGAGATGACGGTGCCGATCACCTGGCTGACCACGAAGTAGAGCAGGTAGGCCAGTACGACGGCGCCCAGGACCGGCCAGAAGCGTCCTCGAACGAGACGAAACGATCGCCCCATCGACTGTAGTGGACCGCGCTGTTCGGCGATCACGGCGGCCGGAGCCACGGTCCAGCGGGTGACCAGGAAGACAGTCCCCAGCAGTCCGAGAAAGCCCAAGGGGACGATGGCGAGCAAGCCGACTGTTCCAGCCGCCATCACCGCGAGCATCGTCAGGAGGAGCGAGGCGATGAGGGGTGAGGCGGCACCGATGCCCACGAGGACCGTCGCACCGGTGAGAGGGAGGAAACGCCTCACGCCGGCCCGAAGCGAGGTCTGAGCGTCGGGCTCGAGGCCCTGGTAGGCCTGGGTCAGGGCCGTGATCGAGGCTCCCTGGACGATGACCGAGCCGAAGAACGAGAGCAGGCCCGTGAGACCGAAGACGGTGTAGAGGGGGACGAGGGGTGCGAAGACCTCCGACAAGGAAGCGTCGGCTTCCACCACCATCAGGCTCTCCAAGTCCAGTGGGCCCAGGGCGGCGGCGGCGATCAGTTCGATCAGCCCGATCGGTCCGAGGATGGCGGCGGAGATGGTGATGAGTGTGACGAAGTGGGTCCGGTACAACCGAATCGCCCCGTCGACCATCTCGCCGACCCCGAGCGGTCGAAGTTGGGGCCGGGCTCTGTCCATCGGCGGGTACGGTAGCGGATCGCATGCCGGAACTACCCGAGGTCGAGACCACCAGACGCCATATCGCACCGGTCCTGGACGGCAGGACGATCGTGGCGGCGGAGCTGGGGCGTGACCGGATGGCGCGGCGCAATGCCCGGCCTTCCGATATTGCCGACCGGCTGGTGGGACGCAGGGTCGAGTCGGTAGGAAGGCGAGGCAAGTTCCTCGTCATCGACCTCGAGGACGACCTGACGTGGGTGATCCATCTGGGGATGTCCGGCCGACTCCAGGTGACTGAGCCCGACCAGCCACTGGAACCTCACACGCATCTCCGGGTTCGAACCGACGAGGGTCGAGAGGTGCGGATGATCGACCCGCGCACGTTCGGTTTCGTGGCGGTCTTCACCCCCGAGGAACTCGCCGCCGACTCCATGACCGGATTGGGGCCGGATGCGTTGGAGGAGCTTCCGTCACCTGCCGAACTGTCGGCGCGCCTCGATCGACGCCGCGCCCCGATCAAGTCGTTGCTCCTGGACCAACGCATCCTGGCGGGCCTGGGCAACATCTACGCCGACGAGGTGCTCTTTCGCGCCGGGGTCCGCCCCACACGGCCCGGTGGCGACGTCACCGAAGCCGAGTTGGAGGCCATCCTCCGAGCGATCCCGGAGGTGCTGGCAGCCGGGATCGAGTTCGGCGGCACCAGTCTCGACGACCTGGCCTATCTGCTACCTGATGGGCGAGCAGGCGAGTATCTCGCCCGCCTCGCCGTCTACGGGCGTAGCGACGAGCCGTGTCGCGTCTGCGGGACACCCATCGAGAGGGTCGTGGTCGGCCAGCGATCGAGCCACTTCTGCCCGCGATGCCAGACATGAGAGACTGAACGCCGATGAAGGCGGTGCACGCGTTCGTGAGCGGAAGGGTCCAGGGCGTCTA
>Ga0079224_100002876_pt1 | contig 21320 bp, 16 predicted proteins | sample Stecom2015_FD_80414 | JGI IMG/M metagenome (GOLD analysis project Ga0079224, IMG submission 80414) | Agricultural soil microbial communities from Utah to study Nitrogen management - Steer compost 2015 | ecosystem: Environmental > Terrestrial > Soil > Agricultural land | place: USA: Utah...
CTCATTGTCCCTTATTTTCTGCAATTCAAAAGTTTAATAGTTATTCCTATTTGTCCGAGATGGTAGAGGTCATGGTGCAGTAGGCCTTCGACCAGATATTTCAAGGAAAATCCTCCTTTATACATTGTGTCCATCAAATACGGGTCATCCTTGTCAGACAGATAATTGACCAACTCCTCTTGGCTGTCACTTAATTCCTTTTTAAGGTTGTCCCAGCCGATCATTTGAAGTTGGTCATTGTTTTTCCAGTTCTCAGGACTATCGATGCTTAGATCGGAGTCCTGTCCTTTTAATTTTGCTATCGTATCTTTTCTCCAGACCAGCATATGGGACACAATCTCCGCCACGCTGTGTATTTCGGGCAATGGTCTGATAAACGCTTGGGTGGGTGGTATGGAATTGATTTTTTTCTCAATATTATCATCATACCAAGTAATCCCATTTTGGACATCTCTCAACTGTCCGATGGTATTCTCAACGATCTTCTGGTCTATCATACGGTTGATTGTTTGGGGGAGGAAGCATCCCTGTTGAACTTTGATGTTGTTTTGCAGTAAGAGGATGATTAGCAGTCGGCGGTAATTATACAATAACCACCGCAAGTTTCTCGGCGTTCAAGAAAGCGGGACGTTCCGCTCTTCGCCTCCGTCCGGTTACGCACCTCATCCGGCATTTTACGCTCCGGATAAGAAAGGGCCTCTTTTATATCGTCCTACCTACACATATCCTTCAAGCGGTGAGGATCCGCGGTTTGTCGGATGCTTAGTCATGCATTGTAACAATTAAGCGTTGCTGACTTAGCGCTTCATCGCCCTATTCCTAGCAGGTGATTTCCACTAGGCAGTAATCATCCTGACAACCAGGTTCTCTGCAGGAAATTACAACAAATTATTTTTTTAAAAAAAGCGGCATCCCGATAAAACCGCCTCTAAGGCGAGAAACTTGTTACACCTGAATCGGGAGGGGTTCTATTACCGGAAAGGAAAATGCAATATGCAGCATATTGTCTTGGTAAAAAGCTATTATTGTAGTGATAATTATCGAACTAATCCAGAAAGTCACCATGAGACGACGCCAATTTTTACAACGAGCAGCCACGGGGTTGGTAGGGGTTGGGATAACCCGGCAAATAACTGCCCAAGGTCTATCAGGAAGCAACTTAACACTCCCAGCCTATGTGACTCAAGATGAAAACAAGGTCAGCATATTTTCCGGTTTGATAGAAGAACAGATCAAGGTGGTGTTAGCCGCAGATACGCACCTTTGGAGAAATGATGAACGGGGCGATCCTTATAGGCGATATAGTGACAGGATGTCAAAGGCATATAATCAAACCGTTCATTTTAAGACGGGAGAGCCCACGCATCCGGAAAACGCATTTGAAGAAACCTTGCAATTTGCTGTTGAATCAGGCGCGGATCTGCTGGCACTGCCCGGTGATATCTTTAGCTGGCCATCAGAGGCAGCTATTGATTGGGCCTATGAACGGTTGCACAAAGCCGGGATCCCTTATATCTACGTTGCGGGAAATCACGATTGGCATTATGAGGGGATGCAGGGCAACTTGGAAGAACTTCGGGCAACTTGGATTGAAAAGAGGCTGTTGCCACTTTATCAGGGTAACGATCCGATGATGGCGGTTTATGAAATTAAAGGGGTGTGTTTTGTGGCGATTGATAATTCTACCTATGAAATATCGGCTGCGCAGTTAGAATTTTTCAAACAGCAGGTGGAATCCGGTAGGCCTTTGGTTCTATTGGTCCATATCCCCTTTTATGCGCCGGGAAGGTCGGTAGGCTTCGGCTGTGGTCATCCGGATTGGGGAGCAGCAACAGATAGAAATTTCGAAATAGAACGACGTCCGAAGTGGCCTGACCAGGGTCATACCCAAACCACCATGGACTTTTATAAGGAGGTATTCACTGCCTCTAACTTGCTTGCGGTTTTCGCAGGCCATATCCATCGGCCTTCTTTCGAGCAGATCAACGGGATTCCGCAATTTGTCGCTGACGACAATGCCAGTGGAGGATTCTTGGATATTAATATATCGCCTCTGGCAAAGGGAGATACAGAGCTGTTTCAATGAGGAATCAGTGAAAGGAAGCTTTCAAGTTCTCTAGCTTGCTCGATCTGGCAAGCGACAGAAGAACGGTTCGGTTCGCCGCTTACGTCTGACCATTGTAGCAAGTTGACGGACATATCACGGTGTTGGAAAACAAAAGGAAGGCCCAATGGACCCTCCTTTAACCAATCAACAACCAACCTTAACGTTCAACCTCTATGTCTCTTGCGGCTGGGCCTCTCTCCCTCATTCCCGTCCTGTATCCTCTTTCCCTGCCATTGCGTTCTTTTTTCTCTAGCCTCTGATTTCTTCGCTTCCCACTTTGCCTTTTGTTCCGGGCTAAGAATGGCTTCTAGCTGTTCCTGCTGGGCTTTTTGCGCTTCCATGGTTTTTTCGCGATGCGCCTTCATTTCATGAGCCCTTTTGATGGCATTCTCAAGGTGCAGTGCATACACCTCTTTCTTTTGTTCTTCGGACAGATTAAGCTCTTTGGCCATTCTCTCCGTCATTCTTTCCGCTATCTTTTCGGGCGTTATCGGCTCCCGTTTTTTTTGCTCTTGTTGTGCTTCCGCTCCAAAAAAATTGATAAAGGAAATCACAGCGATCATCCACAATACTCTTTTCATAGCCTATGTTGTTTGTTTATCTTTTAGACTCCTATGAATTGTGGTAGGTTTAATGGAGAAGGGGCAAATGATATGTTAATAAATCTTAATGGGTAATGTTATCTTACGATCCAGTTATTTATTCTCTCGGTTTTCCAGTTCGGTTAGGGCCAATGTTTTTACTTCCTGATAACTGATAAATAAACCCAGATGATGAAAAGGAACTGAAGGGGTATGCGAAACCATAAATAATCAGGACCTTGTCCATTAACGGTGGCGTTTTGGTAGTCCACGTGTTGGAGTGCTGCATATATGTTGGCGGGGAGTACCAAGATAAAAAATGAGATGAGCAGCCAAGCCGTGAGCGTACTTAGTCGCGGTACCAGCAATCCAACTGCTCCAGCGATTTCTACTACGCCGGTAAAGTACACCATCTCCTGCTTGAAGGGGACAAAAGAGGGGATCATCAACGCCATTCCTTCTGTGAAAACAAAATGTCCCACAGCGGTAAAGAAAAGCATCACAGACATCGCGATCCTGCCTGCTAAAGCCAAAAGAAACTGATTGTGTATCCATTTTAATAATAATAGAGACAGGAAAAAGGCAGCAAGTAGTACGATCAAAGGCATCATGGCACAAGTGTGTTAATATGAAAGATGATAGAAAGAGGGCTCCACGCCCACAACTAAGATAACACAACATTATTTAAAGCCAGAGCTTTACGCTGCTGAGAAGCTTCAGGATCAGGATCATAACCTCAGTGCCGCCAATCGCTTGGTTCAAAAGCTATGCGGGATGAAGGAATAAGCAGTGGCATTTTTAACTTGGACACTTATTGTCGAAGAGGTACATTACTTGAATGATTTTTAGTCGCATTAGGCTTCCTAAGATGAATTTCCGGAACGCCTTTGAACTGCCTTGCTGATATGAAATGTTTCTTGTTTATTGTTTTTTTAAATTTATTATTTAAGTTTAGCTATCGATTAGCGATAAACCCAAATTAGCAATCAACCCAAATGGCTCTTTCCGATCCGAGTGTCGCCCGGAAGCATTTTGCTGACCTGATGCCTCCTAAGGCTTATCAGTCTATGGAGGATGTTCAGCTTTGGAATGCGTTTAGAGCAGGCGATGAACAAGCTTTTATTTTTATTTATGAGGATAACTTTGATCGGCTGTATGCCTATGGACTGAGGATTGCAGGAGATGGGTGTTTGGTCGAAGATGTTATTCAAGAGGTTTTTATCGACTTAAAAAACAACCGATCCCGCATCAAGGAAACCGACTCGATTAAATTTTACCTTTTCAAGTGTGTCAAACGGAAGCTCCATAGAGCGGCATCTAAGTGGCTGCACAGAAGGGAGCAACTGGAAGACAGCCATTGTTTTGGGTTTACACTCTCCCACGAACAGTTTCTTATCGATAAGCAAATGGATGAAGAGGAGCTTCACGAGCTCAATCGTGCGATAGGCAAACTTAGCCCAAGAAAGAAAGAAATGATCTATTATTTCTTTTACGAGGGGCTTGATTACGCTCAGATCAAAGAATTGATGGGATTGGGGAATATCAAATCAGCCAGAAATCTGCTTTACAAGGCGCTAGATTTTTTGAGGGAGTCTCTAGTAAAGTCAGAGCGTTGAGTTGTAGTGGACATTAGCCTGCTATCGCCTCCACACCGTTGGTGGTTTGGCTGTTTTTCGTGCTTTGTTCTGCCGTTTTCGATCTAAGTTACAGACGTCAGGTTTCCATAAGCCACCACCCCGTATCTGGCATCCGACCTCCGCCACTTCGGTCCGGTGTCCCGTCTTCTACTTCAAAAAAAAATTCAGATAAATAGGTGTCATTTTGCCTATCGTCTGCATTTGTCTGTAAAAGCAAACCCCGCATGACCACAAAGGACTTTTTGACGGATCCTAGTTTTATAAAATGGGTAAACCATCCCGACCGGGAGTCGGATGCCTATTGGAAAAACTGGATGGCAGCACACCCGGAGCATCTTCCGCAGCTTAAGCTTGCGAGGGAATTGCTTTTGAGAGTCCGGTACAAAGAGATAGAAGCCAGGCCCGGCGCCAAGAGGCGGATCTTGGAAAACATCCTTAATGCCCCTCCTTCTGCGCCAAACATTGTTGTTCACCACCAAGTCAGCGCCAAACAGCTACGTGTTGGTCTTTGGGATAAGGCAGGACAATTGGTCCGCATCGCGGCCATCCTTTTAGTCGCCCTTTCATTGTCCTGGCTGGTTTATTCCCCTCAGGGAGTGGATTCGACACCCACACTTGCACAGGAGAGTCGGTTGATTCGCAAATTCACGGGAGCAGGCGAGAAAATGCAGCTGACCTTGCCAGATGGTACGAGGGTATGGCTAAACTCCGTAAGTCAGTTGGAGTTTCCGGCTGACTTCCCTGAGGAAGAGCGCTTGGTGAAGCTGTCCGGCGAAGCATTCTTTGAAGTAGAAAAGGATCCTCGTCGACCTTTCAAAGTGTTTGCAGAGAAAACCATCACCACGGCCTTAGGCACTTCCTTCAATATCAACACCAAAACATCCGGCAGGGTAAACATATCGCTTCACACCGGCCGGGTCAAAGTGGAGGCACCATTGGTTGTGGAGGGGGTTTATCTAGATCCGGGCCGGGAGTTGCAATATGATGCACATGAGGAAAGGGTGACGGTCAACGGGTTTAATACCACAACGATAACCGGTTGGAGAAACGGCAGATTGGTATTTTCCGAATCTACCCTTCCCGAGGCGGTCAGCTTGCTGGAAGACTGGTATGGAATAAAGATCCGACTGAATAACGCTGAAGGGATTGACTGGAGATACTCGGGTGAATACAAGAATCAGCCGCTGGATAATGTGCTCAATAGCATGGCTTATATACAAAAGTTTAAGTACAGCATTAAAGGAGATAAGGTGGAATTTAAATTCTAAGACAATGGAAAAATTCAACAGCTCATAATTACAAGCCGGCAGCAGGAGCTGCCAAAAACTGGCCGGATGAGGAAACATTGGGGAATGGACACATCAACCGGCCAGGCTTATCGAATAGATTATCCTTTCAATAAACCCTCTAAAATTATGAAAAATAACTCAATAAAGACAATTTATATGTTGTCCAAATACCTCCTTTATGGATTTATAGTGCAGCTACTGTTCCTCAACTTTGGCTTGCCGATAAAGGCCAAAGGGCAGTACGAAAGAATAGAAAAAGTGGCGATCCAATTATCCAACGAAAGCTTGACTGTGGATCAATTTTTTAAGGAAGTACAAGCCCAGACTCCATTTGTTTTTTCTTTTGACAGTAAAAAAATTGATAAGTCGTTGATTTTAAATTTTCAAAATCAACAGGGAACAGTCGAGGGCTTGTTAGTGCAGGCGTCACGGCAGGGAAACCTTGCCTTCCGACAGATTAACCACAGTATTGATGTTAAAAGGAAGGAACGTAACGATGTGGCGGTAGCCCGTGCTGAAGAACAGAATGTGATTACAGGAACAGTAACAGATGCGAATGGAGATCCTCTTCCTGGAGTCACTGTGGCCGTGATGGGTACCACTATTGGTACTGCAACCGACTTAGACGGTGGCTATTCATTGGTCGTTCCTGACGGTTCCACCCTTGTGTTTTCATTTATTGGCTTTCAGTCTCAAACCGTAGTAGTGGGCGGAAGGTCTGTGATCAACGTAGCTCTGAGTGAGGATCTGGCTTCTTTGGATGAAGTAGTAGTGGTAGGGTATGGCACCCAGAAAAAAAGTGACCTAACAGGTTCGGTGTCTGTGGTAGACGTTGATCAACTAAAAAAGATGCCAGCGACCAACCTAGGTCAACAGCTGCAGGGTAAGGCAGCGGGGGTTACTGTAGGGTCACAGGGGGCGCCAGGGTCGCCGACGATGATTCGGATAAGAGGTATAGGAACAGTCAATAACAATGGCCCGCTATACGTAATCGATGGGGTTTCCACCCGAAACCAAAATCTAAACTCCATTAACCCAAATGACATTGAATCGGTGCAGATTCTAAAAGATGCATCTTCTGCTTCCATATACGGTGCCCAAGCCTCCAACGGTGTGATTATCATAACCACCAAAAAGGGCAAAGAGGGTAAGCCCAGGGTTAGCTATGATGCTTTCTATTCACTCTCCAAACCGACCAGTTTTTATGAGATGCTGGACTCGAGACAAAGAGTGGACTTGATGTGGCAGGGTAAACAAAATGCTGCGCAGATCCGTAACACGCAAGCGGCGCCCTCCCACCCACAATTTGGGAACGGCGACTCACCCGTTTTTCCCAAGTATATTATACCTCAAGCAGCCAGTGGCCCGTACAGTGTTGGAGACTGGTCCGAAAACAACCGTATAACAGAATTTTCAGAAGGTACGGATTGGTACCGGGAAATCTCCCGCACAGCCCCTACGCACAGCCACCAACTTACCGTGTCAGGGGCTAATAGCTCGGCAAGCTATCTGTTTGGTCTGAACTACCTGAGTCAAGAAGGCATATTCAACCATACCTATTATGAGCGCTACTCTGCTAGGATCAATACTGCCATTAACATTACAGAAAAGATCCGGGTGGGAGAAAACCTTACACTAAACTTCTCCAACAACAACAATTTCCTTGATCAAAGTGAGTCGAATGTCGTGTCTTGGGCCTACCGGATGAATCCATGGATTCCGGTGTATGATATTGCGGGCAATTTCGCAGGCACCAAGGCAAGCGGTTCAGGAAATGGCCAAAATCCCGTGGCCATACTTTACCGCGGTCAAGATAATTACAACAATGACCTGAGGATATTAGGTAACTTCTTCGTAGAGGCCGATCTACTGCCTGATTTGCAATTTAGGACGAGCTTTGGGATTGACAATACGAGGAATGTTTATTATCGCATGCGAAAATTAGATCCTGAGTTTTCCGAAAGTCCAGGTCGGAATCAGCTGACGGAAGGCCACGGACACAACATGCGTTATGTGTGGAGTAACACCTTGAACTATACAAAAAGTTGGGAGAAACATGATCTGAAATTCCTTCTGGGGAGCGAATTTATCCACGACGGATTAGGCAGAAACTCCAGTGCCTTCCGATATGACTACTTGTTCGAACACAATGTCAATACCTGGACGCTGGGCAACGGGTCAACCCGGGACATGAACAACAATTCCAGTTGGAATGGGGAGATGACGCTGTTTGGGGTTTTCGGAAGAGCAGACTACTCCTACAATAACAGATACCTCGCTACCTTGATTGTCCGGCGAGATGGATCTTCCCGTTTCTCGGAGTCGAACAGGTACGGCACTTTTCCTTCCCTTTCACTGGGTTGGAGACTGACACAAGAAGAGTTCATGAGTGACCTGCCTTGGATATATGATTGGAAATTCAGGGCCGGCTACGGTATAACAGGTAACTCCGAGATTCCGAGAAGTTCCAACTGGGCAGATGAATATGTAACTAACCCAGCGACGACCAACTATGATTTGGGAGGTGCACAGGGCACGGCCAACACCGGATTCGGCATATCCAGATTCGGCAACAGCAACACCAAGTGGGAAACCACCAAGATGCTGAACATTGGTACGGATGTTACCTTGCTTGACGGTCTTCTTGAAGCCAACGTAGAATATTATATTAAGAACACCTCGGATATGCTTGTGCTCGATAACTATTCCGCTTTGGCAGGAAATGGTACCCCACCGTATGTCAACTTGGGTAGTATGCAAAATAAGGGCTGGGATTTTACCCTTTCGCATAGCAACAGTGCTGGAAAGTTTGGATGGGATCTAAGCGTCAATCTGTCAACCTATAAAAACAATGTAGTCAGTTTGAATAATGTGCCAGGAACCCGTTTTTGGGGCGGAAACACCCGTTATGGTAATGTGACCATGACCCAGCAGGGTATGCCAGTTTCGCAATTTTTTGGCTATAACATAGTGGGCTTTTATGAATCCGAAGATCAGGTCCTTAATTATGTGGGCAAAAACGGAGAACGTCAAGGGATGCCTGTATTGCCGCTTGGTATTGGAAGCGACGAAAATTTAATAGCCAGAGAATGGGTAGGTAAGTATATTTTCGAAGACACTAACGGGGACGGCTATATCAATGCTGAAGATAAAACAATTATAGGGAATCCTCACCCGGATTTCACCGGTGGTATCAACATAGGTTTAAGCTACGGAAATTTTGACCTTAGCGCCATGTTCTACGGGTCATATGGAAATCAGATCTACAATCAGGTTAAATGGTGGACAGATTTCAATTCCCAAGAAGGCAACCGTTCGCTCACGATGTTAACCAAGTCGTGGGAGCCTGGTAAAACTGATGCAGTATTGCCAATACTGGATGAAGGTGACAACGTCTCCAACCGGGACGCCCATTCCTACTACGTGGAAGATGGATCGTATCTCCGCTTACAAGTACTGGGTTTGGGATACACATTTCCAGCCGAATTGTTAGGAAGAATCAAGGCGCAGTCTGCCCGGGTGTACTTGCAGTCCAACAATCTTTTTACGCTTACCAAGTATTCAGGGCTAGATCCTGAAATCACAAACAACAGCCTAGGGGACGGGGGCGATTTGACCAAGGGAATCGATTTCGGAAGATGGCCGCAATCTACACAGATCCAGCTTGGACTTAATATTACATTCTAACCCTTAACCGAAAATTTGACAACGATGAAACGTATAATATTTTCCGCTATTACAGCTTTCGCCATGATGGCTTGTGACAGCCAGTTAGACATCAGGCCGCAAGGCAGTGTGGACCAAATCGCTCTGGCCAATGAAAGAGGCATGGAGCTGTTGGTTACCAATGCTTATGGTTCTTTGACACAATCTTTACGAGGAGGCACGCCTGCTAACTGGGCTTTTGGCTCCATTTACGGTGGAGACGCTAACAAGGGTTCGACTCCGGGAGATGGCCCTTCAGCAATGATTGAAATCGAATTTTATAGTATACTAGCAAACAACGATTGGTGCCGGGAAAAGTGGGCCTTCAATTATCATGTGATTAAGAATGCAAACCACGCGATCAATCTTATCAACTCCTTAGGTGAAGAAGTTAACGCCGACCTAAAAAATGCCCGGTTAGGGGAGATGAGGTTTCTGCGCTCTTTAGCCTATTTTGAATTGAGGAGATTTTTTAAATGGGTGCCTTATGTCGACGAAGTTTTGGAGGCGCAACGCAATAATCCTACAATCAAAAACGACACAGACATCTATCCCAGAATTGAGGAAGACCTAATCGAAGCGATCAAGTTGTTGCCTGCTGTTCAGGATCAGATTGGACGTGCTAATCAGTGGGCTGCAAAGGCCCTCCTCGCCAAGGTCTATGTGTATCAACGGAAGTTTACGGAGGCTCGGCCTATTCTGAATGAGATTATCGAGTCTGGTGTAAATGCTGGAGGGGTGAAATACAAGTTGATGGATCTATATAGTGACAACTTTAACATCTCCACCGAGAACAACAGCGAAACAGTTTTTGCGATACAGCACTCAACAGATGCAGAAAGAGAAAATGCGGACCCAGGGATGATCGGCAACCAGCCTTATGGTTCAGCTGGCGTCATTACGGGATGGGGATTGTTCCAGCCCTCATTTTCACTGGTTAACTCTTTTCAGGTAAATGCCAATGGCCTTCCCTATCTAGACGGGAGCTATATGGATCACGTCATACCCGGTACCGATGTCAAAGGAGCTGACGGTGTTACAGATGTGGCCGACCAAACAGTGCCTGTAGATCCGCGGCTTGACCACACTGTGGGTAGAAGAGGGATCCCCTACTACGATTGGGGAATGTTGAGAGAAAACTGGGTTAGAGATGCTTCCAACGGTGGTTTCTTCCTGCCTAAAAAGAACGTTTGGAGAAAGTCCGACTCCTTCTATGTAGATAAAGGTTCAGCCTTGAACACACATATTATCAGATTTGCGGATGTCTTGCTATGGTATGCTGAGTCTTTAGCAGAAACGGGAGATCACCTGATGGCGGTAGAATACGTGAATATGATCAGGCGACGGGCAGCTAACGATGTCGTCATGAAGGATGGGGCGCCGGCTGCCAACTACCTTGTCAAGGAATATCCAGATCATTATTTTGACTCAAAAGAAAAGGCACTGACCGCTATCCGGTTTGAAAGAAAGTTGGAGTTTGGAATGGAAGGTCAGCGATTCTTTGATTTGCAGCGCTGGGGTTTTGAAGTGGCTAAGGCAGAACTTGACTACTACATTCTGAGAGAGAAGGAACATCTTCCAAAATTTGAAGCGGTCCAGCCTTTTTCAGAATACAAACTGATCTTTCCTATACCCGAAACACAGATTCTACAGTTAGGTAATGCAGAGGACGGAACACCCTACCTACAGCAAAATCCCGGTTACTAAATCAAGCACCATGAGAAGAAGAATAGCGATCAAACACCTTGGCTTGATGCTTGGAGGTGCCGCCGTGGCTCCGCGCTTTTTAATTGCCGGCGAGGTACAAACTCTCAGCAGTGAAGCCCTGAAATGGGGGGAGAAGGAACCCCTTGTAGCTGCGCTAGTCGATACAATTATCCCCCGGACTGCGATTCCGGGGGCCAAAGATCTAGGAGTTCAGCATTTTGTTCTTAAGATGGTTGAAGATTGTTACCAAGATGAAGATCAAAGACAATTTGTGCAGGGCTTAGAGCAATTGGAAAGGCTTGCAAATTCGCGTTTTGGAAAAGATTTTCCAAGCTGTCAGAGAAAGGAGCAGCATTCGCTGGTTCATGAGATTCAAGGATCGAGCGAGGGGTCAACTGAACTCCTTCATTGCTACAATATTGTGAAGCACCGAACGATCCAAGGCTATATGAATTCTGAGTATGTGATGACCCAACAACTTATCTACGAGGTAGCCCCAGCACGGTACAACGGTTATCATCCCGCAACTTAAACAAGCAATCATGTCTAATTTAAATATTGATAGTGTTAAACAAAGAAGCTTTGACGCCATTGTCATCGGATCGGGCATTAGTGGAGGATGGGCCGCCAAAGAACTCACTGAGGGCGGTCTAAATACACTTGTGCTGGAACGGGGCCGCGACGTCAAACATGGAGTCGATTATCCCACGGCTAACAAATACCCATGGGAATTCGAACACCGTGGGGAAATACCCTACAACATCAAAAAAGTGAATCCCATCTTGATGCGAGCCAACGCTTTCTCAGAAGGTACTGCACATTTTTTTGTGAAAGACGAAGAGCATCCCTATGTACAGGAAAAGGATTTTGACTGGATCCGAGGCTATCAGGTCGGAGGAAGGTCCTTGTTGTGGGCAAGACAGACTCAACGTTGGAGTGAGTATGATTTTGAGGGGCCGGAAAGGGACGGTTTTGCTGTGGACTGGCCTATACGATACAAAGATATTGCGCCGTGGTATAGCCATGTAGAAAAATTTGCCGGCATTGCCGGGAACAAAGATGGACTCAAGGAATTGCCTGATGGAGATTTTCTCCCAGGCTTTCCGTTGAATGCTGTGGAGGATTATTTTGCGAAGCAGCTTAAGGAAAAGTACCCGGGAAGATACGTGATCAGCGGGCGTTGCGCTCACTTGTCCGAACCGGGCACCATCCATTACCAACAAGGCAGGGGACGGTGCCTTAGCCGGACAGCGTGTAATCGGGGCTGCCCCCTAGGAGGTTACTATAGCAGTAATTCCTCCACGCTTCCTTGGGCCGAACGTACCGGACGCATGACTTTACGGCCGTTCTCCGTAGTTCATTCTATTATCTACGATGAGAGCAAGGGGAAGGCTACAGGGGTACGGGTTATAGACAGCGAGTCCAAAGAGATGATTGAGTTCTATGCCAGAATTATATTCGTAAATGCTGGGTCACTCAACAGCAATTTGATTCTGCTCAATTCAACCTCTGACCGATTCCCAAATGGTCTGGGAAATGACAATGGCCTGTTGGGGAAATACATCGCCTTTCACAACTACAGTGCAAATATAAGCGCTGAATTCGAAGGTTATAAGGAATATACTACAGATGGACGCCGGCCTACCGGGGGGTATGTGCCACGATTTAGGAACGTATTCAAGCAAGAAACTGACTTTTTGAGGGGATATGCTTGCGGTTTTTCAGCACACCGATCTTCGGTCTCTGATACCAATACCTTCGGAGAGCCGCTTAAGCAACAACTACTTAATCCAAAGCTTGGCGTGTGGAGGGTAGGTTCCCACATGATGGGGGAGACCATTCCCAAAAAGGAAAATGAAGTAAAACTGGATCCAAACCGCAAGGATGACTGGGGCGTGCCGTTACTCAGGATCGCCGTTGAATACGATGATAACGACGAAAAAATGAGAAATGATTATCTCGAGCAGTTCGAGGAAATGTTCCATGCCGCTGGCTTCGTCAATATTCGACCTAGGAAAACGGTGATGGCTCCAGGCTTAGACATTCATGAAATGGGCGGAGTAAGGATGGGAAAAGACCCAAAGACATCGTTGCTCAATGCCTGGAACCAGTTACACCATTGTAAGAATGTCTTCGTGTCTGACGGTGCGTGTATGACCTCTACTTCCACACAAAACCCGTCCCTTACCTACATGGCTTTGACGGCTCGGGCAGCTAACTTTGCTGTAGAAGAATTAAAGAAACAAAACCTATAAATTAAGATAATCCCATGAAAAAAAACCTTTACGCCTTGTTCTTGGCGGTAGCTTTTAGCGCTTGTTCAAAACCCGCTTCTAACGAGACAACTGAAATAGCATCATCTCATACTACCCATTCTACCCATGCGTTGCCGGAGGATGCACTGGGATGGGATTTGGGGGCGGGCTCCTATTCGTTTAAGCTTTTCACCTTTTTTGAGGCACTCGATAAAATTGACAGCTGCGGACTTAGCAACGTAGAAGGTTTTCCTAGCCATACCATCGGCGAGGGAATAGAGGAAAAGTTAGACTATAGGATGACGCCGGAATTGAGGGAAGTTGTGTTGGCGCGGCTACAGCAAAAAGGAATCAAGATGAACGCTTACGGGGTGACTAGCCCAGATAATGAGGCGGATTGGCGCAAGTTGTTCGAGTTTGCCAAAGCTATGGGCGTTGAAACGATATCATCTGAACCAGACGAGAAGTTTATGCCCTTGATCTCCCAACTGTGTGATGAGTTTGAGGTTAATTTGGCCATACATAACCACGCTGCACCAACCAAATATTGGGATCCCAAAACGGTCCTGGCCACTATACAGGGCTATAGCCCTAGAGTAGGGGCTTGTGCTGACATCGGCCATTGGATTAGATCAGGACTGGATCCGATTGAGTCCCTGAAGGTACTGGAGGGCCGACTTTTCCACCTTCACATGAAGGATCTAACAGAACGAAACAAGAAGGAAGCACATGATGTTCATTGGGGAACGGGCGTTGTGGATTTGGATGCACTGATCGGCGAGCTCAAACGCCAGAAATTTAAGGGTTCGATATCCGCAGAATACGAATACAACTGGGAGCGCAATGCTGAAGACATTGCCGTGAGTATTAGCAATTTTAGAAAGGCCATTCTCGCACACAATGGACAGTAGTATGTTGGATGAGGGCAGCATATTGGGAATAGAGATCGGAGGCACCAAATTACAGTTATTGCTTCAACATGTCTCAGGACAAATACTGTCGAGAGAACAGTTTAAAGTTGATAGCGGCAAAGGTGCCCAAGGGATCCTCGATCAAATGGAGGCAGGTATCCGGAACATCCGGGCGCAGCATTCCATTGACGCCGTCGGCGTCGGGTTCGGAGGTCCTATCGATCGGGACAGTGGGGTTATCACACAATCTTCCCATATACAAGGTTGGTCTAATTTTCATTTAACGGAATGGGTTCAAGAAAAAACAGGATGCCCTGCTTTCGCCGAAAATGATGCGAATGTAGCCGCATTGGGAGAGGCCTTAAAGGGTTCTGGCTTAGGCTATGACTCGATTTTCTACGTGACAATCGGGAGCGGTATCGGCGGGGGGCTGGTCAAGAACCAAAACCTTGTACATGGCCGCAAGCCCGGGGAAAGCGAGATTGGTTTGATGCACGTAGATTTCGAAGGTACCCTGCTCCAAGATATAGCCTCTGGATGGGGGATCGACCAACGTATCCGTTCCAAAAAAGCCGAGTTTCCAGATTCCGTCTTGACGCGAGCCGCAGACGAAGATCCGGGAAATGAGGCTCGGCACCTGGGTGCCGCTCTAGAAGCTCGAGATGCCTTTGCACAGTTGATCTATGACGACACAGTGAGGTATCTGGGGTGGGCTTTTTCTCATGTAGTGCATTTGATCCATCCTGACGTATTTGTAATAGGCGGCGGGGTGAGTAAGTTGGGCGAAAGGATCCGGAAATCTATAGAGGAGCAGACAGCTGAGTTTGTGACACCAGGCTTTCATCCCGTGCCACCGGTTTTGTTGAGTACCTTGCAGGATGATGTCGTACCTATTGGGGCGATTGAGCTTGCCAAGCAGAAAATGATTAATGAACATAGAAGACAATGAACTATAAAAATTTCCTAAAATCTTATTTGGAGGACCATCAGAAAACTCTAGATATAGTTCCCTTAGATCAGGTGGACGAATTGGTTATAAAGTACAAACAAGCGTTGGAGGAAGACAAACAGATCTTTGTCTTTGGAAACGGCGGGAGCGCGGCGAACGCATCCCATTTTATCACCGACTTAAGCAAAGGTGCTTCGGATGCTTTGCATAAAAGATTCAGAGCCATGTCCTTAAATGATAATATGGCCTGGCTTACCGCCCTCGGTAACGACTACTCCTACGAGGAAGTATTTTCTAGGCAGCTTATAAACTTTGCACAGCCAGGGGATTTGGTGATGGTTATGAGTGTAAGCGGTAATTCGCCCAATTTGGTGAAGGCGGTTGCCACCGCCAAAGCTAACGGCGTGTACACGATCGCCTTAGTGGGTGGCAAGCGCGGTAAGCTGGCAGAGCTGGCTGATTTTACCATCGTTGTACCTGACGAGCATTACGGGCGGGTGGAGGATGTACATATGACCATCTGCCACATGATCTGTTATGCTTTTATGGAAACAACGGATAGGTCCTAGGACCTCCAAAGGCTTAAAATAGAATATGGCAAAATAGCTCCTGGAGAACGCAGTCCTCCAAGGGTTATTTTGCCCTCTATTATAGATCTGGATGTTCCTGATTGAGCCATCCAACTCCAATGAACGGATTTTCTACCTATTGGCGGTACCTCTTACAACGTATTTGTATCCGGGGAGTTTTCAAGAAGAAAAAACGAGTATTTCCCTGTCCACGTCGCAGAGGCGATTTGTTAAATTTAACGCTTACTGTTTGCAGTTCGCTAAACCTTTGTTATTATTGTTTGCCTTATAGCAATAACCCCAAATACCAATAGTGAAAAACCCGGTTTCCAAGAAACAATTTGATGAGGTGGATGCCCTATGGGAACAACTCAGAGACGGCCAGAGAACTGGCTTAGAAGGATTGTATCGATGCTTCGCCGGATCGCTTTTTCAATATGGACTGTCCATGGTTCCGGATGAGGATTTTGTCCAAGATTGCATACAGGAAGTATTTATCGACCTTTGGAAATATCACCGAAACCTCCAACGGGCGGACAACGTCAAGTTGTACCTCTTTAGGTCCCTAAGCCATAAGATATTCCGGGAAGATAAGAAAGAAAAGAAGTGGAAGAAAGAGGCGTTGAAGGGGGAAATAGAATCCTGTTTTTTCGTAGATTCAAAAGAAGCTGATTTAATCGGCGCCCAGACCGAGGAATTTCTCCAGAAAAGGTTGGCCGGAGCTTTACAAGATTTACCTTTGCGGCAAAAGGAGGTAGTCCAGTACTTGTTTTTTGAGAACTTCAGTTACGAAGAAGTTTCTAAATTGATGGGGATCAACTTAAGATCCGTTTATACCCTGGCGTGGAAGGCCATTTCAAATCTAAAGAGGGTCCTACTCTTTATCTTTTTGACGATAAATCTTTAGTGAAGTAATCTCCTTCTTCCAGGCCCAGTTACATCACCTCAACCCAGGCTCCTTTTGTCAGGCGAATTGAATTACGCCGAGGTACAGGTCCATCTAAATGCCAAACGAGCCGGCAATCAAGCTATTTGACCAAGAAGGAAAATATTTTTTTTCATAAGGATAACTTGAGGTAGTGGTGGACTCTTTATGTATGACGGGCGTGTTATGAGTAAACTAGAATATACAGCAGAAGATTTTGTACTGGATCCTGAGTTTAGGCAATGGGTTTTGTCTCCCACTGAGGCAGATAAAGTCTTTTGGGAGGACTACCTACGAAAGCATCCCTTCAAACATGCCGATATGGTGTTGGCAAGAAGGATTTTGCTCAATCTCGCAAAGCAATCCCCAAAAGTGAGTGACATCAGATTAGGGCGAGCCTGGGAAAATATCGCAAATGCTGTGGATCAAATAGACAAAGATTCCCTAGAGCGAAAGACAATACCATTGAATGCTCTGAGTACGATCAAAAGGTATGATAGAAACTCGAGGTCCTATTCTGAAAATCATCAATGGTATCGGACGGCCGCAATTCTTGTGATTGCGTTCGCCCTAGCGGTAAGTGCCAACCTATTTCAGGAAACAGAAAAAATTTCAGCGCTTGAAAAAGCCCTTTCTTATGAAGAACATACAGTCCCGGCGGGTATCAAGGCTAACTTGACCCTACAGGACGGTTCCAGAGTAGTGTTGAACTCTGGAAGTACCTTGCGTTATATTAAGAATTTTGAAGCTGATCGGCGTGTGCTGGAATTGGAGGGAGAAGCCTACTTTGAAGTAGCTAAGGATAGTCTTCGTCCTTTTATGGTCCAAACGGGTATTGTTACCACGAGAGCCTTGGGGACCTCATTTAATGTCAGAGCATACACACACGAGGAGATGGATGTCTCCCTGCTGTCTGGCTCAGTGGAGGTTGACCTAGATATGGATCAACCGAGAAGGGTGAAACTTGTCCCTGGGGAAGCCTTGCGTGTTGACCTAGAAGGCCAGCGGATTCAAAAGGACAATTTCGTACAGGATAGGCCGATCTTATGGACCCAGAAGACAATTTTATTTGACTATACGCCTATCGGTAAGATTAAGAGGATATTGGAAAATTGGTATGGTGTCAAAATCCTTTTTGCCAACGTACCTCCAAAAGATTTGATCGTGTCTGGTGTCTTTCGGGATCAGTCGCTAGAGAATGTCTTAAGAGGTTTGAGTTATTCAGCCCGATTTGACTACAAGATCGAAAATGATGAAGTAACCTTAAAATTTAAATAATGAACAATAAACCCAAAATACCTATCAGACCTAAGTAGCTTAACAGGGGCGCTTAATCACCACCCACCAATTAATTGCCCAATTATCCACTAAAAAAGCCGTAAGTGAGTGATCACTTACGGCTACAACCGGAACAGGGACGGCCATCCCCCTCCGGCAATTGTTTATTTAAATGTAACCCACTCAAATAAACCGCAGCTAAAGATATGAAAAAAAACCTACTTAATCATGTAGCCTACATGACCAAATTATTTACAATTGCCTTCGCCATCCAATGCCTTACCATGAGTTTGCTTCTGGCTATGAACGGTAAAGCACAGGTCAAGAGTATAGAGAACATTAATGTGTTCCTTTCTCTTCGTGACGTGAAGCTAGAAACCGCCTTAAAAGCCTTGGAAAGCCAGACAAACTATAACTTTGTCTTCGCCACCCGTGAGGTCAAAGATTTACCCTCGGTTTCCTTCGAGAGCCAGGGAGAGAGTCTTTATAATGTCCTAGCTAATATTGCCGTTCAAGCCAACGTCAGTTTCAAACAGGTTGACAAAAATATCCATGTCCGGAAATCTAACAAGGACAACGCCGTCCCTGTTGTAGAGGCTGCCGACATCACCATTAGCGGTACGGTTACGGATGTATCCGGAGAGCCCATCCCTGGGGTGACCGTTTCTTTAGCAGGAGCCGCAGTCGGTACCGCAACCGATCTTGACGGCCGCTATTCACTTACTGTGCCGGAAGGATCGACTTTGGTATTTTCCTTTATCGGTTATGAAAGCCAGCGAATCGCAGTTGGCGGTCGGAGCATCATTGATGTCGTTTTGAGTGAAGATTTAACCTCCTTGGACGAGGTGGTTGTGGTGGGTTATGGCGTGCAGAAAAAAGTCAACCTAACTGGATCTGTGGATGTTATATCCAATGAAAAGCTATCTAACCGTCAGGCGCCGACCGTATCGCAGATGTTACAGGGCTTGTCTCCAGGATTAAACTTCGATATCGGGGATCAAGGTGGTTTTCAGCCGGGCGCTAGCATGAATATTACGGTGAGGGGTATGGGTTCTTTGAACGGGGGCTCCCCGTTCGTGGTCATTGACGGCTTTCCAGGAAGCATGGACAATTTGAATCCTGAGGACATTGAGTCCATTTCGGTATTGAAGGATGCAGCTGCTTCGGCGATTTATGGAGCCAGAGCACCTTATGGCGTCATCCTCATTACTACAAAAAGCGGGAAGAAGAATGATAAAATAAACGTCACCTATTCCGGGAATATCTTTGTCAACACCGCACCGCGATTGCCTGAGAGTCTGGATTCCCATACGTGGAGCAGAATCCAAAACGAAGCAGGTGACAATAGGGGAGGACGTCCTATAAGCAATAGCACGATAGATCAGATTGTGGCTTTACAGAATAAGGATTATGCATTTTTAGATCAATTTATGCCTCCTGGGACGCTCCATTATGGTGCTTTTCCTCAAGGTAATATCTGGAACAATGCCAATTTGAACTACGCCAATACCGATTGGTGGGATATCTATTACGGACACAGTGTCAACCAAAAACACGGTCTGACTGTATCGGGTGGATCCGATAAGGTTTCCTACTACTTCTCAGCAGGACACCTCGAACAAGAAGGTATACTCAATTACGGGATAGACAAATTCAGCCGTACCAATGTAATGGGTAAAGTTAATGTGGCCATCAATGACAAATGGGACTTTAGCTGGGAATCCCGCTTTACGAAAAAATACAGGGAAACTCCCAATATGACCAACGAAGGAGATTACTCCTTTATGTTTAGACACATTTCCCGTGCTTATCCCATCACGCCACTATATGATGGTTGGGGCAACTACACCTTTGAGTCCCATATTCCTTCGATCCTCTACGGTGGTACAGAAAGATCGGACGATTACGATACCTGGAATACTTTCCGAACGGAAATACGTCCGCTCAAAGGCTGGAAAATCAATGCTGACTTCGCCTACAACCTGTATTCGGCAATTCGCTCGGATGTACAAAAGACAGTTTATATCGCCAACGTGGATCAGACAACCTCGCCTACAGGTGTGACCATGCCGAATAGCATCGAACGTATTTTGACCAACAACAACTATTGGAGTACAAACATCTTCACCAGCTACGACTTCAGTCTCGACAATAGCCACAACCTTTCAATCATGGCGGGCATGCAGCTTGAAAAAGGACTTGATGCCATCTTGAGCGGTTATAAGACGGATATGATCACTAACGAGATTCCGTCACTACAGACGGCCACCGGCGATCCTATTCTGTATGAAAGCTTGCCGCAAAGAGCTACACAAGGCTATTTTTCCAGAGTGAACTACAACTACAAAGAAAAATACCTCTTCGAAGCGAACGCACGTTATGACGGATCCTATGTTTTCAGGGAGTCGAAGAGATGGGGCTTTTTCCCTTCTTTCTCCCTAGGCTGGAACATTGACCGAGAAGCTTTCTGGGAAAATGTGGAAGACTATGTGACGGGATTGAAGATCAGGGCTTCATGGGGGCAACTAGGCAATCAGCAGGTATCTCCTTATAGTGATTTGGAACTCATTCCTATTCAGACCGGAAAGTTAAATTGGATTTTTGATTATGGACAGCCGAGGCGCGTGGGATACACCGCTGCCCCTGGGATCGTAAACAGGAATTTAACTTGGGAAACGGCAACAACGAAAAATATTGGCTTGAATGCATCCTTCCTGGACAACCGGCTGCAAGCGGATTTTGACTTGTTTGAGCGTCTGACCACCGATATGATCGGCCCCTCTGAGGCTAAGCCAGGTGTACTGGGAGCGAGCGTGCCAAGAGACAACAATGCTGAGCTGAGAACCCGCGGTTGGGAACTTGCTCTTACTTGGCAACATGATTTAAAGAATGACTGGTCTTATTTTGTGAAGTTCAACATCGCAGATTACAAATCTGTGGTTACAAAGTACTTCAACCCTACCGGGACGTTATCTACCTGGTACGAAGGAAGGGTAGTGGGAGAAATTTGGGGCTATCAGGTGAACGATCTGTTTAGAACCCAAGAAGAATTGGACAGCTACCGTTCCACTACAGACCTGTCCTTTTTGGGAGCTAACTGGAATACGGGCGATTTGCGATTTGAGGACACCAATAATGACGGCAAGGTCAATAATGGTCTGAATACCATCAACGACCACGGCGACTTGTCCATTATTGGCAACGAATCTCCGCGATATCAGTTAGGGACCACAATTGGCGTTAGTTACAAAGGCTTTGATTTCTCCATGTTATGGAGAGGTGTTGCCAAAAGGGATATTTACTTCTATAGAATGTCCAATCTGTTCTGGGGCTTTACCAACGGATGGTGGGAGTCTACTTTGACGCCAAGGCATCTTGATTACTTCAGGGATAAACCTGGGGACAAA
>Ga0079224_100002878_pt1 | contig 21308 bp, 18 predicted proteins | sample Stecom2015_FD_80414 | JGI IMG/M metagenome (GOLD analysis project Ga0079224, IMG submission 80414) | Agricultural soil microbial communities from Utah to study Nitrogen management - Steer compost 2015 | ecosystem: Environmental > Terrestrial > Soil > Agricultural land | place: USA: Utah...
AAGTGATCTGGCTGTCTTGACGGTAGGAAGCTTGCAGGCTGGACAGACGGAAAATGTCATTGCGGATCATGCAGAGATTGGGGTTGACTTTAGAACTGTCAAGTTAGAGACTCGTCAGAAGATGTTCGCTGCGATACGCCGAGTCGTTGAGGCCGAGTGTGCTGCTAGTGGTTCGCCGAAACCGCCGCTATTCACGCCTACAAGACGGTTTCCACCCACATTGAATGATCAGCAAGTAGCTGCACAGCTTGCTGCATCTTTTGGGGATTATTTTGAGGACTTCGATGCGGATGTTCCGAGGGCGAACGTCAGTGAAGACTTCTCTATCTTAGGTACTTCCCAAGGGCTTCCGTGCTCCTTTTGGTTCATTGGAGCGCTTTGTAGCTGTGTTATTAGAGCATTGCGGGGGAAATTTGCCTTTGTGGTTAGCACCAACACAAGTTAAGGTGTTGCCGATTTCTGAAAAATTTATGCCTTATGCGCATCAGGTTACTCAGGAATTAAAAGCTTTGAATATTCGGGTTGAAGTTGATGATAGAAATGAAAAAATAGGTAAACTCATTAGAGATACAGAATTGGAAAAAGTGCCTTACATGTTGATCATTGGAGAGAAAGAAATGAATGAACACACTGTAGCGGTACGCCGACATGGGAAAGGGGATATCGGCACCCAAGCGGTTGCTGAGTTTGCTGAAAAGGTAGCCGCCGAGGTCAACGAAAGGATAGATAAATAATATTCAGCCCTTAGCTGATTACCTTAGTCACTACTTTCTTATTGAATCTATAAAAGCATAGCCCGGGATAGGAATAGGGAATTCCTTTCCTAGGCTAGTTCAGGCTTTGTGTAATGCCCTGTGTTCTCTTCCTGGCGCCTTAGCCTTGGTCATCTTTTGCTTTTTCATTCTTGTTGGCTAGGGTTCAAGAAGAAATAATGTCCTCCTGTACAGTATCTTGCATAGAAGTAAATCTCAATTTTGATGATTAAATGAAAAAATACTTAATTTACTTCTAAAATAACCCCATGGAATTCATTAAGAAGAATGTCATCAAACAGGTATTCCTGCTCAGTTTGATAGTTGTTTTTGTAATTGTCATCTTCAAGAATCTAAGCTATTTTATTCCCGGAATGATGGGAGCAGTTACCCTATATCTGCTCTTGCGTACTTGGTACTTCAAATTGATTGAGGATCATAAATGGAAACAATGGGTTTCAGCTACGGTATTAATTTTGGGCATGTTGGTGGTGGTTATCCTACCATTGTATGGCCTCATTCAGGTGTTGATTCCTCGTTTTGCACAGGTGGCGGAGAATAGTGAGAATATTCAAAAAAGTGTTTTGAATACAATAGCTTATTTACAAAGTAAGTTCCCGCAAATAAAAATCTCTAATGAGCAAATTAATAGTACCATAGAGCGGGTGGTAGGTTTTGTGCCCGTCATCCTGTCTTCTACAGCAGGGGTTTTTGCGAACATTTTCACGGCTTTGTTTATCCTGTATTTTATGTTGATAGGGGGTAGAAGAATGGAAGCTACCGTGGTAGAATATTTGCCCCTAACGCGTTCCAATAAGATTGTAGTTTGGAAGGAAACCAAAAATATGATTATCTCCAATGCCTTGGGCATCCCATTTCTTGGTCTTTGCCAAGGCATTGTGGCCGGTATTGGGTACTGGATTTGTGGCGTGCCTTCGCCTATTTTATGGGGGCTGGTGACCGGTATTTGTACAGTAGTTCCTTTTATTGGTACTATGCTGGTTTGGATTCCGGTTACCATCTATTTATTATCGGTGGGGCAAACCGGTTATGCCATTGGCTTAGCCCTGTATTGCTTTGTTATTGTAGGCGGAATTGATAATGTTATCAGGTTTGTTTTTCTGAAACAATATGGAGATGTGCATCCTTTGATTACTGTTTTCGGAGTTATTCTTGGCCTAGATTTATTTGGCGTTATGGGTTTAATTTTCGGACCCTTAATGATTTCCTATTTATTGTTGCTCATCAAAGTTTACCGGGCTGAATTTAATGAGGAAGAAGCCTCGGAGTTGTATGTAGAAACTTTAGCACAGGAAGCGCAAAAAGATGAAGGTGCTCAGGAAGATAAACCTCCTCATATATAGTTGCGAATAAATAAATTTAGCTTTGCGTGATATTGAAGGCACTAGGCCTTGTAAAGTAACCATTCAGGTTGAAATAGATTGTAAGCGCAGGTTTTTATAATATGGAGTATAGCCTTGTTTTTTGGGGGGTATTGATTTTTTGTTTGATCTGCCTCATCCAGTTGTTCTTTTTGTTGCTGCTGCGCTGGCGTAATTGCATTGGTCAAACTTCCGATACCGGAGCCTTAAGGCCTGTGTCAGTAATCATTTGTGCACGTAATGAAGTTTCGAATCTACAGCAATTTCTTCCTCTAGTATTAAACCAAGATTATCCTCCCGATTTGTTTGAAGTACTTTTGGTCGATGATCAATCAACAGATGGAACAGCGGCACTTTTAAGCCAGTTACAATACCAATATCCTCAGTTGAAGGTCTTGCACATCGACCCTAACATACAAAAGGATTTGCCTGGTAAAAAATATGCTCTTCGGGAAGGTATTGCAGCAGCGAAATTTGATAGACTATTATTGACCGATGCGGATTGCTATCCCGCAAGTGTACTTTGGTTGCAGATAATGGCCAATCAGCCGGCTGAAATAGTATTAGGCTATGGAGCCTACCAAAAACAATCAAGCTTGCTCAACCAATTCATTCGTTGGGAAACAATACATACCGCCATACAGTATTTTAGTTATGCTTTTGTCGGCCGCCCATATATGGGGGTAGGCCGCAATCTATGCTACGACCAATCTGTTCTCCAGAACTTAGAGAAAGCGGAATCCTTTCAGGAGGTTTACCGACAAACCCCCTCCGGTGATGATGACTTGCTCATTAGTCAGATGGCACGGGCCGCTAATACAGGTATCTGCCTTCTTGCTGATACCCACACTGTTTCTTTAGCTCAAAGTGATTGGAGCTCTTGGTGGAGGCAAAAAACAAGACACAGCAGCACCGGGAAATATTATCCTTCCAACATAAAAAGGTACTTGGGCGCTTATAGCTTAAGCCATTGCCTGTATTGGTTTATGGCGATTTTGCTCTTCGTTTATTTAGGTGTGCACATAGGTGAGCCGCATGCTATAAGTTTACTGGGTATCGTTGCTCTGTTTTTCTTTTTGCGCCTAAGTCTGTATTGGTGGAACACAGCTCTTTGGTATCGCGCACTGGCTGAAAAAAATATTTTTTGGTTTTATCCTATCGGAGATTTGGGCTGGGCTATCTATAACGTACTTTTGTCGCCTTATATATTTTTTAAAAACAGGCAGCAATGGAAATAATTAAAAAGTACTTTGCCGACTTTACAGAGCATCAATTGCAGCAATTTGGGCAGTTACAAGCATTGTATGCAGATTGGAATTCGAAGATTAATGTCATATCCCGTAAAGATATGGAAGGGCTTTATGAGCGGCATGTGCTGCATTCGTTGAGCATTGCCGCAGTGTGTACTTTTAATGCAGGGATGCGCATTGTAGATGTAGGTACCGGCGGGGGATTCCCGGGCATTCCCTTAGCCATCTTTTATCCCGAGGTGGAATTTTTAATGGTTGATTCTATTGGTAAAAAATTAAAAGTGGTACAAGATGTTGCGCTAAATATTGGATTAAAAAACGTCCGTGTACTTCATTCGCGAATGGAAGATATTCCACATCAGGAGTTTGATTTTGCGGTATCCAGAGCCGTTGCCCCCTTACGTCAGCTTTGGCAGTGGTCAAGACCTTATATCAAAAAAAGACAATCAACCGAATTGGCCAATGGTTTAATTTGCTTGAAAGGAGGTGATTTAGCGCAAGAAATTAGTGAATCGGGTCTGCGCCCCAGCCTTTGGCAAATAAATCAGTTATTTCCGGAAGCATTTTTTGATGATAAATATGTAGTTTGGGTTGGAAAATAAGCCGGTAAATATGGAAGATATTTTGGTTCTGGAAAATGTACACAAACACTATCCCGGTGCAGAAGTTCCTGCACTACAAGGTTTGTCCTTACAATTTAGAAAGGGAATTATTGCCGGTTTACTGGGGCCTAATGGTGCCGGAAAGACAACTACTATCTCCATCATTTGTGGGCTGGTCAACCAAGATTCAGGAGTGGTTACTGCAATGGGTTTAGATAATAAAACAGATTTAGTGGGAATCAAAAAAAGAATTGGCTTGGTTACGCAGCATACGGCTTTGTATCCACAATTGAGCGCTCAGGAAAATTTGGAATACATAGGGCGCTTATACCAAATCCCGGGCCGAAAGCTAAAATCCAGAATTCAGGAATTATTAGTTCGGTTTGGCTTGCTGCCCAATGCCCATAAAAGGATTGTGAACTATAGTGGAGGTATGAAAAGAAGGGCTAATATCATTGCTGCCTTGCTTCATGAACCGGAATTACTTATCTTAGATGAACCTACCGCAGGTGTAGACGTGCAATCACGAGCCATGATTCTCGACTTTCTACAACATTATAACCAAGAGGGCAACAGCCTTATCTATACCTCACATTTGTTGGAAGAAGCCGAAAAGATATGTCATGAAGTAGCGATTATCGATAGTGGTCAATTAATTGCAAAGGGTACACCGGCGGCATTAATACAGCAATCAACCAATTGTAACAATCTGGAAGAAGTGTTTTTGCATTACACCGGACGTACCGTTCGCGAATAGCTGATGAGAATGATCATACTGTACACCTAAAAAATAATACCGCTTTTGTCTGCACTCAAGAAAAAAATAAAACGTCCATTAATTTCTGTTTTCAGCAAATTAGATGATGTCGTTGTTCCCGGTGCTGAAGGGGCTTCTTTATACGATATAGGAGCTATTTTTTTTAGGAGTATCAAAAACATTCGCTTATCTGAACGGGCAGCTGCCATTTCTTTTAGTTTTTTAATGGCTATTCCACCGTCTTTGATTTTTTTGTTTTCCTTAATTCCGTTTTTGCCTTTGGATGCGGCACAGGATATAGTTCTTGAGAATTTAGCCTTACTTGCTCCTAATCCCAAGATTTATGAAACCACTACTGAACTCGTTATGGATTTTATGGATACCAAAAGAAGAGAACTGATTTCAGTGGGTTTTTTGGTTACCATATTTGTTTCTTCAAATGGTATGATGGGATTACTGAGAAGCTTTGATCGGGGTTCTGCAATTCAAAAACATCGTACCGGATTAGCCAGACGTTGGAAAGCCATCAGGCTTACCCTTATTTTAATGTTTGTGGTCCTGTTGTCCATTGCCATGTTGGTTATGCAATCCAATATGATGGAGCGCTATTTCAAACCCTTGGTAGGCGACTCGCCAATCATAAAAATCATTAGTTGGTTTACTTTAGTGTTTATTGTGTACATAACACTTTGTATTATTTACAAATACGGACCTGCCTTGCACAAAAATTTACGCTTTTTTTCGCCTGGTGCTTTGTTTGCGGTGCTGGCTTTGTTTGGAGTCAGTTATGGTTTCTTTTTCGTGGCCAATCATTTTATTCATTATAATAAAGTGTATGGATCCATCGGTACCTTGTTGATGTTTATGGCTTGGATGTTTATTGTCTCATTGGTATTTTTAATTGGATTTGAAATTAATTTAGCCATTGTAGAGTATAATCACCGCCGGCAGGAAATACAAGAACAAAACAAAAAGGAGCACAGATAAATAAAGCGTTAAACAATTTTTAATAAGTGCTTCAGCTTTGTATTACTCGTATCTTGCAAGGTGATTTTTAAAATTCCCTTTGTATGAACAAGATAATAGGTCTGATGCTGGTGTCCCTTATGAGTTTCTCCACTCAAGCGCAAAAATTGAATAAACTGGCCATTGGTTCCACTTACCACACTGCGGACAAAGAAATGTTGGATGTGATCAGTGATGGAAAATACAGCCTGAAATCTTTACAAAAAAAGAATGGATTACTGGTGATATTTACCTGCAATACTTGTCCGTTTGTAATTAAAAATCAGGAGCGTACCCGGGAAATGTTACAGTTTGCTGAAAGAAATGAGGTTGGGGTAGCCTTGCTGAATTCAAACGAAGCCCAGAGAGAAAAGGAAGATTCTGAAGATGCAATGAAAGTATATGGTCAGGAACAGGATTATCCTAATTATTTAATCGACAAGAACCATACATTAGCCGACTATTTTGGTGCCGGCCATACACCCGAAGTTTATCTGTTTAATGCAGAGGGAAACTTAGTTTATTTAGGAGCTATGGATGATAGTCCGGCCGACCCATCTGCTGCCCGACAAATGTATTTGAAAGAGGCTATTTCTAAATCTGTTGAAGGAAAAACCATTGAACCCAATACCACTAAATCATTAGGTTGTAGTATTAAGCGCTTAAAATAAGGGCCTCCATTGAGGGGGTTTTATAGTTGTTTGGGTTACATCTATATGGTTAATTGAAAAAGGAACTTCATTTTGAAACTAACAGGTAGTAATGTCTCTGTTTAATCGGGGATACCTTATTTTTGTTCCTTCATATTTATTACATGGATCTTTTAGCCGAACTCTCGCTCCCTAATTTTGCGGAACCCAGTACCTGGATAAGCTTGTTAACCCTGGCTTTTCTGGAAATTGTTCTGGGAGTCGATAATATTATTTTTATTTCCATTATTGCCGGAAAACTTCCGGAAGAGAAGCAAAGGAGAGCAAGGAACATTGGTTTAACTTTTGCCATGTTGTTTCGGGTTGTCCTCTTGCTCATGATCAATTGGATTATTGGTTTAAAAGATCCGGTTGTTACTATCCCCTGGGTTGACGATCCTTTGGCTCTTGGGCAAGCGCTGGCCTTGAGTTGGAAAGATATTATTTTGCTGGGCGGTGGTATATTCCTGATTACAAAAAGCACTTTAGAAATACATCATAAAATGCAAGATGCCTTGCACCCGCCTAGTAAAGACAGAAGTAAAAGTAAAGCGGGACAGGTGATGTCATTGGTGGTTTTTCAGATAATTTTGGTGGATGCTGTTTTTTCTTTGGATTCTATTTTAACGGCTGTAGGATTGGTAGATAATGTAGTGATAATGATTATTGCTGTAGTCATCTCTATCGGCATAATGATGGCATTTGCAGGAACGGTTAGTAGAGTGATTAATAAAAATCCAACACTACAAATGCTGGCTCTTAGCTTCCTTGTGGTTATTGGGGTAATCCTAATTGCAGAAGGTATTCATCAGCATGTAAGTAAGAACATTATTTACTCCTGCCTGGCTTTTAGCCTTGCAGTAGAATTATTGAATATCAATCTGCGGAAAAGACAAGAGCGGGCATTGAAACAAGATGAAGACCTTCCGGAGTAGCACTTTTTAATAATAGGAAATATCCCGTATCTTTAAGTAATGAATTGGTGCTTGAAGATTTTGGGCTTATTAATGAGTTTGCAATTTTGCAGCATGTATTCCTATGCCATTCCCAATAAGGATTTTGCTGTAGTATTTTTTGGAGATACATTGCCCATAACCGGGCACCAATGGCAGTTCATAGATTTTGATGAACCTATAAGCGACCAGGCTATTTCTTCCTTTTATCACAGAATGGAGGCTTCCGGTTTTGATCACTTGGTTACCACACTAGTTGAATATAAAAATCAACACCAATTAAGCGACTGGCTGTATTATCAATTATTGCGTAAAACAGCAGAAGTTATTAGCCCCAAGTCTTTGGGCTACAATCGCTATACTTTATACAAGTGGTATTTACTGGTTCGCTCCGGCTATGATGCAACGCTAGCAATTCGCAAGGAAACACAATTGTTATTTTACGTGTATAGCCTTGAAAATGTTTATGATATTCCCCTGTTTCATCGTGCCGGAAGGCAATATGTTTGTCTGAATTATCATGACTTCGGGCAGATAGATTTTAAAGAAGAAGAGCCGGTTGAAATAAGTACCCGGCCGGGTTTTAAGCAAAATTCGTTTTCTTACAAGGTAAGCCATCTTCCTAATTTTCCGGATAAAAGCTATCGTACAAAAGCACTCGTTTTTGAATACAAAAACCGCGCTTATCATTTTAATTTTTTGGTGAATCAGGAATTGTCTAAGTTATTTAACAATTATCCTGTGGTTGATTATGAATCCTATCTGAATATTCCTTTGTCGAGTAAAACCTATGAATCTTTAATTCCGGAGTTAAAAATGGCAGTTGCTTCAATGAAGCAAAAGCAAGGAATTGAATACCTGATGCAATTTACAAGAAGTGCTTTTGCCTACGAAACGGATCAGGATAATTTTGGAAAAGAAAAACGTTTATCACCCGAGCTGACTTTATTTTATGAGCGAAGCGATTGCGATGATCGGGTGGCTCTTTTCTATTATTTGGTTAAAGAGATTTATAATTTACCTATGATAGTCTTGTTGTATCCTGAGCACGTTACTATTGCCGTTAAGTTTGATAAACCGGTGGGAAAGCCCATTATTTATAAGGGTAGTGCTTATTCCGTTTGCGAGCCCACTATGCAACCCGAGGCTTTAAGGATAGGGCAATTATCAGCTGCTCTTCAAAATCAAACCTATGAGGTAGCCTACTCTTATTCACCAAGTTATTGAATAAGTAAGAGTAAGGTAGCGTAAAAGAATTAATTATTCTTTCTTAAAAAAGAATGGATATGTATAATTGTCTAAATTTGTGTTCTGTTATAAAATTCTATGCCCTCCCAAACCCCAAGAAAGTTTTCCATTTGGACACCGTTTGTTTTTTTTATTGTGTTGATTATAGGTATTGCTATAGGTTACCTGGTCAATAATTACATGTTGGGCAAACGTCCAATCACCTCTGTAGTGGAAAGAAATGACAGACTGGAGGAAATAATCGATATTATACAAGCAAAATATGTAGATACATTGAGTGCAGATTCCTTGTATAATGATGCCGTAGCAGGTATTTTGAAGCATTTAGACCCACATACTGTCTATATTCCGGCAACGCAATTAGCTGAGGTAAATAGTGGCTTGGGCGGGAATTTTACCGGTATAGGTTTACAATACCAATTGCTTCGTGATACGATTTTAGTTACCCAGGTGATTCGCAACGGACCTGCTGATATTGCTGGTATTTTGCCCGGTGATAAAATTATTACTGCCGGCGAAACCAAACTGGCCGGAGGGCTGACCCAAGCTGATGAAATTGCTAATTTATTTAGAGGCGAGGATGGAACAGTAATTATATTAGGTATCATGAGATCTCCTACATCATCCAGACTTCAGTATTTCAATGTGGTTCGGGGAAACGTGCCTTTGTATAGCCTGGATGCTGCTTATATGCTGGCCCCAGACTTGGGTTATATTCGTATCAATCGTTTCAGCGCCACTACCTACCGGGAATTTGTTCAGGCATTAGAGGAACTCATAGATCAGGGGATACAACAACTTATTTTGGATTTGCGGCAAAATCCGGGAGGTTATCTGGAAGCAGCCACGGCAATAGCAGATGAACTTATAGGTGGAAATAAGCTGATGTTATATACTCGAGGTCGAACCGTTGGATTATCTAAATTTAAAGCACAACTTAAAGGGCGTTTTGAATCTGGACGACTGGCAGTATTGATAGACGAAGGCTCTGCTTCTGCTAGCGAAATTATTGCCGGTGCAGTTCAGGACTGGGATAGGGGAGTGATAGTAGGACGAAGAAGTTACGGGAAGGGGTTGGTTCAGGAACAATATGAATTAGAAGACGGCGCTGCACTCCGGTTAACTGTTGCCCGTTATTACACCCCGTCCGGGCGTAGCATACAGCGGCCTTATACTGAAGGCCGGGAAGCTTATGCACAAGCCCATAAGGATCGCTTGTCGGCCTTACCCGGCAATAATATGGTGGATACTGTTCATCCTGATGAAAAGTATTTTACGATATTGAATCATCGTTTGGTATATGGCGGCGGAGGTATCCGCCCCGATTTAATCGTGCCTCACACTTATTATAGTTACGCCACTGCTTGGAATGAAGTGTTCAATTCTAATTTGGTTCTTGCAATGGTGAACGATTATTTTTACCAGCATGCTTCATTATTGAACAACTATAAACAATATTCCGATTTTAATCAGCACCCATTGCCACTCGATACTTTTATGAATGAATTGATGGCGGAAATAGCGGTGCGTTACCCTGCAGCTTCGCGCGAGCTGTGGGATTCTCCGGAAGCCGTGGCCCATATTGAGCGTTATGTGCGCTCGTCAATTGCCAGTATGCTCTTGGGTACCGAGGGATACTATCGCGAAATCAACCAAATGGATCCTGTTATTAAGCGCGCAACAACATTACTGAATAGTGCCGAGTACGATTTATTGCTCGAAAGCAGGAAGGCTAATTAACCAGTTTACAGAGTGGTTAGTGATAGCAGCACAAAAAGTTTGTTGCCCATTACTCAATAGCCAATACGGAGTTTGTAATATTTGGTGGTAGCGCATAATTTGCTCCACTGTTGATTGGGATAAATTGATTTCAGGAGATTTTAATTCTGCCAACATCCAAGGCTTTTGGTCCCGGCTATACACCACTATATCGTAGCGCTTTTTCAAACCATTTATTTTTATTTCCCTTTCTACGGCAATTAATCCTTTAGGGTAATTCAAAACATGAGTAAGGTACACTAAGATGTTTTGCCGTACCCATTCTTCGGGAGTCAGTTGCACGTATTTTTTTCGAAAGTTGTCAAAAATAAATCGCCTCCCTTCTTCTTCTTTTATAGTAAAGGGGTGAGCTGGAAACTGCAAGGTAATCATGTAAGCGGTTGAAAATTTGTAGTAATCTCTCTAAGTTAACTTTGTAATTCCTGGCTGCGCCTAAAGTATTTGCCCAAAATATCGAACTCGATATTGACTGTTTCGCCTGGATGCAAATGTTGAAAGCCGGTATGCAAGAAAGTGTAAGGAATAATGGTGACCGAGAAAGACTGACGCCCAACGTTGAATGCGGTAAGGCTCACTCCATTAATACAAACTGATCCTTTTTCGATAATCAATGCAGCAAAAACTTCCGGAAACTCAAAGTGAAAAATATGACTGCCATTTTTTTCTTCTCTTCCGCTACACAAGGCCGTAGTGTCCACATGACCCTGTACTATATGCCCGTCTAAACGACTACCTAAAATCATTGCTCGCTCCAGATTAACCTGTCTGCCAACTTTCCAACTACCTAAATTGGTCTTGGCTAAGGTTTCTGCAACGGCTATTACGCTATATTGGTGCTCGTCGCAGGCAACCACAGTAAGGCAAACACCATCGTGCGCAATAGATTGATCTACTTTTAAGCTACTGCTTAAATTGCTTTTTAGGGTAAGGTGCAAATTGCTTCCTTCTTCGCGTACCTGAACTAAAGAGCCCGTACTTTCAATGATACCTGTAAACATATTGCTGTTGAAATTAGGGCAAAAAAATTAAATTATTGCTCCGGTTTAATTCAGCTTGGTGGCTGTGCCTAAGTGTAAAAGTGTTCCTTCAGCAGTGGTAACCGAAAGTTGAAATTGAAGAGTTTCAGCCATTCCGGTGTTCTTATTTAGAAATCCGGAAACCGTATCAGTAGGTGTACAGCCAAGCTGTCCGATACCGCCTTCCAATAAAGTATCTACAAATGCTCGTTGAAATTTATCGGCGGTAAGATAAAATTCCTGAGCACACCAACCACTCATTTTTATATGTGAAAATAAGGTGTCTTCCAGTGCGGTAAAGCTGATCTCGTATTGTTCGGTTCTTAAAAATTCAAATTCGGTGGTGTATACGGAATCGTGCCAGGTCCAGCTACCGATAAATGAATCGATGGGGTAAATACACACACTGTCATTCGGTTTTCCGGGAAATCCATGATTATAATTTACTGCTCGAGGATCGTTACAATAAGGGTTGGTCAGCTTATCGGATAAGTCTGGACCTTTCGGGTCAGTATATTTATTACAAGCTGGTGTAGAGCAAAATAATAGCAGTAAGAGTAAGCTAAAACCAATGCTAGCTGAACCTTTAATGGCTTTTAGGACATTTTTTACAACGTTTGCCATGCTTGTATTTTTTACAACATTTCTTGAATTCACAATCTCTACAGTTTATTGTCCAACCTGCACACTCTCTTAATTGGTTAGGCGGTTCAATTTCTTTGGTTACTTTCTTCATCGGATCCATCTCAACGTCTTTAAAACTTGGCAAAGTTACATTTTTTAATGTGCATCCAGCCAGCTTTTGCCAAATCCGGCTTCTGCCGTAACCGGTACGCCATGCGGTAGTTCTAAGGCTTGTTGCATATTTTCGATTACCAGACTTTTGACTGCCTCCAGTTCCGTTTTCGGCACATTAAACACCAGTTCATCATGAACTTGTAAGATCATTTTTGCTTTAAATCCTTGTTCTTTTAAGGCACCTGCCACTTTAATCATCGCCAACTTGATCATGTCGGCAGCTGATCCCTGAATGGGGGCATTTATGGCCACCCGTTCTGAGAATCCACGGACGGTTTGATTAGAACTATTGATGTCAGCTAAACGGATTTTTCGACCCATTAGTGTGGAAACATGGCCATTTTTTTTGGCTGAAGCAATAGAATCATCCATATACTTTTTGATAGCGGGGTATTCTTTGAAATAACTGTCTATAATAGATTTTGCCTCCGTTCTGGAGATACCTAAACTTTCAGATAAACCAAATGCACTTTGCCCGTAAATGATGCCAAAGTTTACCGCCTTAGCATTTCGGCGCATGTCATTAGTTACTTCAGCCTCACTTACCCCATATACCCTGGCTGCTGTGGCTCTATGGATATCTTTTTGATCTTTAAAAGCCTGTATCATCTGCACATCACCACTAATGGCAGCCACTACACGAAGCTCAATTTGTGAATAATCGGCAGAAAGTAAAACGTGTTGCTCATCTGAGGCAATAAATGCCTTCCTGATTTCTCTGCCTCGTTCAGTTTTAATAGGGATATTTTGAAGGTTGGGGTTATTGCTGCTCAGCCTTCCGGTAACAACTACGGATTGATTAAAAGATGTATGCACTTTCCCGGTCCTTGGATTGACCATAAGAGGTAAGGCATCGGCATAAGTAGATTTTAGTTTGCTTAGTTCCCGAAAAACTAAAATGCTTTCTACTATTTCGTGTTTTGCCCGCAACTTCTGCAGCACTTCCTCACCCGTAGCATACTGACCAGTTTTGGTTTTCTTTGCTTTTTCATCCAGTTTCATCTTATCGAAAAGGACTTCTCCAAGCTGTTTTGGCGATGCCAGGTTAAAGCTTACGCCGGCTTGCCGATACACACTTTCTTGAGCCAATTTTATTTCCCGATCCAATTCAGCTGAATAACTATTGAGAAAATTGACATCCAAATCGATACCTTCAAATTCTATGTCTGCAAGAATCGGTGCTAAAGGATTTTCCACTTGTTCAAATAAAGTAACCACTGCAGATTCCTTTAATTTTTGCGCAAGTACCTGCTTGAGTTGCAAAGTGATATCTGCATCTTCTCCTGCATATTCTTTAACTTTTTCGACAGGTACATCGCGCATATTTCCTTGTCCTTTACCTTTCTTGCCAATCAGGGTTTCAATGCTTACCGGCTCATATTGAAGGTATTTCCTGCTCAGCATATCCATTCCGCGTTTACCTTCAGGTTCAATACTGTAATGTGCCAACATCGTATCAAAATGCTGCCCCTGCCAACTGATACCATAACATTTGAGCATCAGTAGGTCATATTTTACATTTTGACCAATCCACAGCAAATTCTTTTTGTCCCATAGCGGTTGCAAGGATTGCAAGAGCTCCAGTACTTCTTCACGTTGAGAGCTGCAGGGTAGGTACCAAGCTGTGTGTGGTTCCCATGAAAAACTTAATCCAACCAATTCGGCTTGCATCGGATCAGTGCCGGTCGTTTCTGTGTCAAAGCAAATCTCTTTTTGGGAGAGTGCTTGATGTAGAAATTCTGATACCTGCTCAGCCGTTGTTACTAAATGGTATTCATGTGGTGTTGATTCCAGGGTCTGAAAGTTTTCCATAATAGCAAACAAGTCGGGTTGTGCAGGTTTTGCAGTAGCCGGAGCTGTGGTTCCGAATAAGTCTCGGGGAACTTCTTCTTGAGTTGTTTTTGCTGCCGGTAATCCGGTTTTCAGAATTCTTTGTGCCAAAGTACGGAATTCCAACTCTGCGAAAACTTCGGCCAGAGCGGGTTCATCCCATTCTTTTATTCTAAAGTCTTCTTCATGAAAATCAATCGGAACATTGGTAATAATGGTGGCTAACTTTTTTGAAAGAAGTGCACTTTCTTTACCTTTTCTTATTTTTTCGCCTAATGCACCTTTAATGGAATCGGCATTTGCTAAAACATTCTCGAGGGTTTCATATTCTGCAAGCAGTTTTGCAGCTGTTTTTTCACCCACACCGGGAATACCCGGAATATTGTCAACGGCATCCCCCATTAAGCCTAACATATCTATCACCTGATCTACGCTTTTGATATTCCATTTTTCGCAGACTTCTTTTTCTCCCAATACTTCAAACGTTCCTCCTTTATACCCCGGTTTGTATATGAATATATTCTCCCTGACTACCTGTCCGTAATCCTTGTCAGGGGTTACCATATATACGGTATAGCCAAGTTCCGCAGCATCTAAAGCCAGTGCACCTATAATATCATCCGCTTCGTATCCGTCAGATTCTAAACAAGGAATGTTGAATGCATTGATGATGCGTTTAATGTCCGGTATTGCACTCAGCAAATCTTCAGGGGCTTCCTGCCGATTGGCTTTATAATCGCTAAAATCGGTATGTCGCTCAGTGGGGGCATGAGTATCCCAAACCACTGCCATGTGTGTGGGCTGTTCTTTTCTTATGAGATCGTAAAGCGTATTGGTAAAGCCAAATTGAGCATTCGTATTGCGGCCTTTGCTGGTTATTCGGGGGCTGCGGATCAAAGCATAATAAGCTCTATAAACCATGGCCATGGCATCAATAAGGAATAATTTTTTTTCTGCAGACATACTATTTAAATAATAAATTTCTGATTGTGGAGCTAAAGTACGAATAAAAAAAATCGGCATCGTAGTACAGATGCCGAAAGAAAGCTTTGTGGTGATTAAACTAATAAACCAGGACGAATCTTGGTGTCGTAATCTTTCAGGGCATGTTGATATATTTTCTTGGCTAAACGGGCTCCTTGAAATTCTTCAATTTTTACCACTTTGTTTTCCAGCTTTTTATATTCTTCAAAAAATTGTTGAATTTCTTTAATAAAGTGATCGGGCATTTCAGAGATGTCTTGAATATGGGCAACACTCATGTCGTCCGGACAAACAGCAATTATTTTATCATCTGCTTCGCCTTGATCCAACATGCGCATCACCCCTATAATGCGTGCCGGTACCATACATAAAGGCTGAATATCTATTTGCGACAATATTAAAATATCCAATGGATCTCCATCATCACAATAAGTTTGTGGAATAAATCCATAATTAGCCGGGTAGTAAACTGAAGAATACAGAACCCGATCTAATTTTAACATGCCACTGTCTTTGTCCAGCTCATATTTTGCTCTGGATCCTTTGGGTATTTCGATAATGCCGTTTACTCGTTCTCCACTTTCATCGCCATAACTGACTGTGTGCCAGGGATTAAATCTCATATATAAAATTGTAAATTGAAATAGTTGGGCTGCAAAGATAAGATTTGAAGACAATAGGCCCTTCGAAAATTGCCCTGCTGGTATTATTTATTTAATTTTCGATTTCTTCTTAGCAAAATAAAGTCATATTTGCCACGGCACATGTAGCTGCCTAAATTTGTTCTTTATGGATTTTCAGAAAATAAATGCCACTCACCTTCATTTCTTTGCCACAGCACTGCCGGAGGATAGGATACATCAAGATGTAGAACAGCTGATTAGAGTTGCCAGTGATGAGACCGAGAATTTGCAATTTATGCCCGAACTGTTACTGCAGCCGGAAACTACAGAGGAAGTCAGCAAAATTTTGGCCTATTGCCATCAACAAAGAATTCCTGTTACTCCTCGCGGGGCAGGAACAGGCTTAAGCGGAGGAGCGCTTCCGGTTCATGGTGGAGTTTGTTTGGACATGAAGCGGATGAATAAAATTATCCAAATAGATGAAGCTAACTTTCAGGTAACGACAGAACCGGGTGTGATTACAGAAGAACTGCAAAATGCAGTACAGGAGAAAGGCCTTTTTTATCCGGTAGATCCGGCAAGCAAAGGCTCCTGTTTTATAGGGGGAAATGTGGCAGAGAACAGTGGTGGACCCCGGGCAGTGAAGTATGGTGTGGTTAAGGATTATGTTCTGAATCTTGAGGTCGTTTTGCCCGACGGTAGCATAATGTGGACAGGTGCTAATACATTAAAAAATGCAACAGGCTATAACCTTACCCAGTTAATCGTAGGTAGCGAAGGCACGCTGGCCGTGATTACAAAAATAGTATTGAAGCTCATTCCCTTGCCTACTCATCAGTTGTTGCTACTGGCACCTTTTAAGTCTGCTCAGCAAGCTTGCCAAGCTGTGAATAAAATTATGTTGGCAGGTTATATACCTTCTGCTCTGGAATTTATGGAGCGTGATGCATTGAGTCTGGCCATAGATTTTATGCAGTTAACTCAAGTGTTGCCCTTAGAAATTGAAGCCCATTTGTTGATCGAGGTGGATGGCAGTGATTATGACGAGTTGTATAAGCAACTGGAAGGTATAATGAAGGTGCTGGAAGAATTCGATACTGATGAACTGCAGGTTGCGGAATCAGCTGCACAAAAAGAACACCTATGGAGGCTGCGAAGGGTAGTGAGCGAGGGCGTGAAAAGTACCTCCGTATATAAGGAGGAGGATACAGTAGTGCCTCGGGCCTTTTTGCCGGAGTTATTGGCAATGGTGAAGTCATTAGGCAATAAGTATGGTTTCCGTTCCGTTTGTTATGGGCATGCCGGAGATGGAAATTTGCATGTCAATATTTTACGGGGACAGTTAAGCTCCCGACAGTGGGAGCAAGAGTTACCTTTGGCTATTCGGGAGTTATTTGAATTTGTTCATTCTTTGGGCGGAACCATTTCCGGCGAGCATGGTATTGGTTATGTACAGCAAGCCTATATGGATATAGTTTTTAGCCAAAGACAGATGGATTTAATGCGGGCTATTAAGGCCGTTTTCGACCCGGCAGGTATTCTGAATCCGGGTAAGATTTTATAATTTTTTTCCTTTGTTTTCTCTGTAAATTTGCCATTCAAAATCTGATTATGAAGAAATTACTCTACCTATGTTGTGTATTGCTTTTAGGAGTTTCGGTCTCAGCACAAGAGGTGTATAATAGTAGTGGTCGTACAGAGCCTTCAAAGCGCAAATCAACAGAGTCAAATAAAGGATTTGATGTGCAAAGATTGGTTTATGGCGGCGGCCTTGGCTTTTATTTTGGATCGGTTACGAGCATTTCGATAGCTCCTTCTGTAGGTTATCGCATAACGGATAATTTTGCTGCCGGTATCGTTTTAGGATATAATTATCAGCGTTACCGAAATTGGGGAGAAGTGTCTAATTTATATACTTCCCAGAAAAGACCCATTCATTTTAATCAGTCGGTTTATACCGGTGGCTTATGGGTAAGGTATAATATTATCTATAATTTGTTTGCGCATACCCAATTTGAGATGAATAATTTTGTGTTTCGCGATTATTTCAACTCATCCATGAATCAGTATGATGAAGAAGGTTGGCCGGTTTTTCCAAAGCAACAAATAGCTGTACCTAGTTTATTATTGGGTTTAGGATATCGGCAACCTATTGAAGGTATTGGTTCTTTCTTTATAATGGCTTCGTATGATGTATTGCAAAATATACCTTCCAATATGCGAATAGATGGGCAAGGCAATAAATATTCCATCAGCCCTTATGCCAATACCATAGATTTTAGAGCCGGATTTTTTGTAGGCTTTTAAAAGACTCCAATTAGGGTTAATCCAATTTTTGTAGCGACATTTAAGGGGCATTTAATTAACTTTGCCGACCGGTTGCCTGTCTATTTGGCAGCGATTGGTGTATTTGCATATTATTTGCAAGGACTATCCTACTGTAAGTAAAGCACACATGAACGTTAAGAGAATTTCTTATTTTTCTTTTTTGATAGCTATAAGTACTATTGCTACGGTTTCTGGTGTGCATGCTGCTCAAGCTGAAAATAGCACTTGCTGGCAGGCTACCACTATCGCTAGTGCCAGTCCGGTTCAAGAAATTACTCTGGAATGCTGGATGGCCTTGGCAAAGGCATTAGAAGAAAAAGGGTTGCAAGCAAGTCAGTTTAAAATTACTTCTTGTCAGCAAGCCCAGGGAGATGAGCAATTCCTGCTTTGTTTAGAAATCGACAAGAGTTTCAAAGGCCAGGTAGCTTCCCTTACAAATAATGCCATCCTATCTGAAAAACTACCTGCTACATTTACTTCAGTTGTAAAAAATGACTTTAATAGCATTGGTTACGCTGTAGATTTACGTAGCGTTCTCAAACAAAAAAGTAGAATTTTACGGGAATAGAAAGCAAACTCCACCGCTTTTTATTGAATTCATATTTCCCATAATTTCAAAATTAAACTAATCATGTTAGGTTTTATCTCCAAAATATTTGGAGGCAATAAGTCTGAAAAAGACGTAAAAAAAGTATTGCCTTTAGTTGCCGAAATCAACAAACATTACGAAAGTTACTCCGCACTGAGCAATGATGAATTGCGTAGAAAGACAGATGAATTTAAAGAACGAATTGCTGCTCATCTTAATTCTATAGATGTTCAAATTGAAGAAAAAAAATCGGAGGCTGAAAAACAGGCAGATGCTGATGTTCATTTGCGAGAGGCTATCTATGAGGATGTAGATAAACTCATAAAAAAACGTGATGAATCATTGGAAGAGATTCTGGAAACTATCCTTCCCGAAGCTTTTGCCGTAGTTAAAGAAACAGCCCGCCGCTTTAAAGAGAATACAGAAGTAATAGCCCTTGCTACCGATAAAGACAGAGCATTAGCGGCGATGGGACGCGATTATGTTCGTATTGAGGAAGATAAGGTGATTTTCAAAAATTCTTGGACTGCTGCAGGAGTAGAAGTTACCTGGAATATGTTGCATTATGATGTGCAGCTAATCGGTGGTATGGTATTGCATCAAGGTAAAATTGCTGAGATGGCCACCGGTGAGGGTAAAACTTTAGTTTCTACTTTACCTGCCTACTTAAACTCACTTGCAGGTCAAGGTGTGCACATTGTTACGGTGAATGATTACCTGGCAAGAAGAGACCAAGAGTGGAATGGTCCTATATTTGAATGGTTAGGTCTAACCGTTGACTGTATAGACAAACATCAGCCCAATTCTGCTGAACGCCGTAAGGCTTATCAGGCTGACTTAACTTATGGTACCAATAACGAATTCGGGTTTGACTACCTGCGGGATAATATGGTACATCATCCGGAGGAGATGGTGCAACGTAAACACCACTACGCTATGGTGGATGAGGTAGATAGTGTGTTGATTGATGATGCCCGTACTCCATTAATTATTTCCGGTCCGGTACCGAAGGGAGATGAACAACAATTTCATATCCTGAAACCAAGAATTGAAAAGTTGCTGGATGCCCAACGCAAATTAGTAAATCAGGCCCTTACCGAAGCCAAAAGATTAATTGCTGATGGTAAAACCGATAAGGAATCCGGAGGTTTGCAATTGTATCGTGCTTATCGTGGTTTGCCGAAAAACAGTGCCATCATCAAATATTTGAGTGAAGAAGGCAACAAGCAAATTTTACAAAAAGCTGAAAATTACTATATCGGGGAGCAGCAGCGCCACATGCCCAAAGTAAATGAAGGCTTGTATTTTACCATAGATGAAAAACAAAATAGCGTAGACCTGACTGAAAAAGGGCTGGCTTTAATCACCGGCTCCGGCGAGGATCCAAATTTCTTTATCCTTCCGGATATGTCTACCGGATTGGCAGCTATTGATAGTTCAGAATTACCTGCTGATGAAAAAGTGCAAAAGAAAGATGCCCTAGTTCAGGAATATGCCACCAAGGCCGATCGCATTCATTCTGTACAACAATTGCTGAAAGCTTATACCTTGTTTGAAAAGGATGACGAATACGTAGTGATAGAGGGTAAGGTGAAAATTGTAGATGAACAAACCGGCCGTATTATGGAAGGTCGCCGGTATAGTGATGGCTTGCACCAGGCTATTGAAGCAAAAGAAAATGTAACGGTTGAAGCAGCTACACAAACTTTTGCCACCGTTACTTTGCAAAACTACTTCCGAATGTACCACAAGCTGGCCGGTATGACCGGTACTGCCGAGACAGAAGCAGGTGAGTTCTGGCAGATTTACAAGCTAGATGTGGTCACTATTCCTACCAACATTCCCATTGCACGTCACGACCGTCAGGATTTGGTATACAAAACAAAACGCGAAAAATACAAAGCAGTAATAGATGAAATTGAAGCACTACGTACGGTTGGTCGCCCGGTATTGGTAGGTACCACCTCTGTAGAAGTGTCTGAACTGCTTGGAAGGATGTTAACTCAGAAAAAAATACCGCACAATGTATTGAACGCTAAGCAACATGCCCGTGAAGCTCAAATAGTAGCAGAAGCAGGCTGGCCCGGAGCTGTTACCATCGCCACCAATATGGCAGGTAGGGGTACGGATATTAAGCTGGGCGACGGCGTAAAAGATGCCGGAGGTTTGGCAATTATTGGTACAGAACGCCATGAAAGCCGTCGGGTAGATAGGCAGTTACGTGGTCGTGCCGGTCGTCAGGGAGATCCCGGATCTTCTCAGTTTTTTGTGTCTTTGGAAGATGATTTAATGCGTTTGTTTGGTTCTGAACGAATTGCTTCCATGATGGATAAATTGGGCCATAAAGATGGTGAGGTATTGCAACACAGCATGATTACTAAATCCATTGAACGCGCTCAGAAGAAAGTTGAGGAAAACAACTTTGGTATCAGAAAGCGTCTGTTGGAATATGATGATGTTATGAATGCGCAACGGGATGTGATTTATAAACGTCGGCGTCATGCTTTGTTTGGCGATCGTTTAGTATTAGATCTGGATAATGCTTTGTTTGATATTTGTGCTGACTTAGCTACCCAATACAACGGTAACTTGGAAGAATATAAAATTGAGGTTATGAAAAGCCTGGCTATGGAAGCTGAGCTGAATGAAGCCGATATGAAAGACTCCAATGCACTGGCAGAGAAACTATACCAACAAGCCAAGGATTTTTACCAAAGAAAAAT
>Ga0079224_100002879_pt1 | contig 21300 bp, 17 predicted proteins | sample Stecom2015_FD_80414 | JGI IMG/M metagenome (GOLD analysis project Ga0079224, IMG submission 80414) | Agricultural soil microbial communities from Utah to study Nitrogen management - Steer compost 2015 | ecosystem: Environmental > Terrestrial > Soil > Agricultural land | place: USA: Utah...
CCGGCGGGTCGGGCCTGGCCCTGGTTTCGGGCGGAGACCGCACCGGCGGCATCGGCTCGGGAACGGGCGGAGGGATCGGATCCGGAATCGCGGCCATGACCTACGAGATGGGACAAACCGATACCGACGCCAGGCCGGTAGGCCCCGATCCCGCCCCGAAATACCCCGGACGGGCGGAAAGGGAAGGCGTGGCCGGATACGTGGATCTGACATTCGTCGTGAACGAAGCGGGATTGGTGGAACAGGTGACCATCCTCAAGGAGGAACCCGCCGGATACGGGTTCGGAGTCGCCGCCATGGAAACCGCGAGAAAGATCCGCTTCAAGCCGGCCACCTTGCACAAGATGGCCGTGCGCCAGCGTTTCAAGAAACGGTACAACTTTGAGAACTGAAGCGATCGGCCCGCTCCGCGCGGCCATTCTATCCCTCTCCATGGTCCTGGCTTCGGGTCCGGCGGCCCTCGGCCAGGATGGCGGATCGGCTCCGGCCGGCGGCGATGCATCGGCCCCGGCCATTCCCAAGGATCCTCTCGCCAACGGGAACCGCCTTTACGAAAAAGGCGACTATGCGGCGGCGGCGGAACAATACCTGCTGGCGGCGAGAACCGCCAAGGTGGGCATCAATCGCGCCTTCGCCTGGTTCAACCTGGGCAATTGCCGGGTGCAGACCAAGGAGTACAACAAAGCCGTGGTGGCCTACCGGCGCAGCCTGGAAGAGGCCCCCAACTTCTCCCGCGCCTGGATGATCCTCGGGGACGTGTATTGGCAATTGGGAGCGGTCGGAGACGCCTACCCCTGCTTCCAGCGGGTCCTGGAAATCGACGGCCCGAACGTGCATGCCCATCAGATGCTGGGCGAACTCGCCCTCAAGGCCGGCGACGTTCCGGAAGCCCTCCAGCATTTCGAGGCCGCCCTGAAAATCGAACCCAATCAGGCCGACATCTATCTGGCCATGGCGGAGGCGAATACGCGCATCCGCGACTACGCCAGCGCGGTCAAGGTCATGGACGAGGCGCTGCTCATCCTGCCCTCGCCGCCCGCCGAGCTGTACTTCTACCTGGGGCAATTGCACGAACTGGGAGAGAACGATCGCAAGGCCGTGCGCGCTTACGAGGAGGGTTTGCTCATAGACCCCAAACGCACGGAGTACTACCTGCGCATCGCCGGCATCCATGAGCGCAAAGGGGACGATTTCCTGGCCTTGCTCACCCTGGAGCAGGCGGTGAAGGCCGGCATCAAGAAGCCCGACATCCGGCTGAAGAGGGGAGTGCTGTTCTTCGGGCAGGCCCGCTACGATCGGGCCTTGGAGGAGTTCAAGGCGGCGTACGCGATGGGGAGCCTGCAGGGGCGGAGCGGGATCGAGAATATCGCGGCGGTTTATTTCAACGCGGGGAATAAGAAGAAGGCGGAGGAAACGATGCTGAATCTGGGGAATTGAATCCCGAGACGGATTCCATGGGAACAGGCCGTATGATTTAAGTTTAAGTAGCTTATCGGTCCAAGCGTCCAAAAGGCCGGTATCGACCCGCAAGAAAGGATTTTTCAAAGTGGCATTTCGTACATCCTTGTACCTGACCTTTTTCTGCCTTACTCTATTGAATCTGGGGCGCGTGGCAAATGCCCTGGAAATCCCGACGGAATTGCGAAAGAAGCTCCTAGGGGACATCGAATCGAAATCCCTGAATTCCGGTATGGAAGCGGGTGGGACGATGGATAACTCACTGGATCCGATGCGGTATCTCGTGGGTGGCGGAGACAAGTTCCAGATATCCATAGTCGGCCTTCCGAGCCAGGAATACTTCCCGGTCGTGGATCCCGAAGGCAATTTGTATGATGGCGAACTGGGCTTGATTCCGGTTGGAAAAATCCCTTTGGCGCAAGCCCGGGAGGTAATTGCAGATAAGGTCAAGAAAAATCTCCGCAAGAATTACGACGTTTACATCGCCCTGCGCCAGATAAAAACATCCACCGTCTCCGTAACCGGGCTTTTGAACAATCCGGGGACGCTTTCCCTTCCGGGTAACATGCGTATTCTGGACGCCCTTAAAGCCGCCAACGGCGGATTATTGCCTTCGCCGGAAAAATTCAATTTCCGGAGAGTCCGGGTCAGAAATGGAGACAGTACCGCGGAATTCGATTTGTTGCGTTTCCTGAACAAACAGGATATGGACCAGAATCCGTACCTCTATCCGGGCGACCTGATAGCCTTGGATCAAATTGACGCAAAAGTCTTTGTAGCGGGCGAAATCCGCGATTTCGTTTATGGTTGGATCCCGGTCAAACCGGGAGAAACCGCCGGGGACATTCTGGACCTCCTGAATTTCAAGGAAACCGCCGATACCACTTCCCTGATTCTCCAGAGATCCGCCGGCGGCCAGGGCACCGGGAAGGCGCTTACCTTTTCAGAAGCCCGTCCCATTGCCGTATTCAACAATGACTTCATCAGCATCGGAGCCAAGAAATCGGAAGGCCGGGCGGACACGATAAGAGTTACCGGAGAAGTGAAACGTCCCGGTACTTATCCGGTTCCGCCGGGCGGTGGGAGCCTTGAGAGTCTGATTGAAATGGCAGGAGGTGCTACGGACCTGGGAAGTCCCGAACGCATTTACATCCTTCGCCACAGCAAGAGAAACGCAGTCCTCCAGGCCATGAATTCGAATCCGAACGGCAATGGATACCCCATCGAAAATTTTACGGGAACGGCATTGCAAACGGTTAGGCCTGAAATAGCATCCTCGATGAGCGATCTCGAAAAGTCGGGAGACTTTACCCTGCTGCTCGTTCCACCCAAAGAAGAATCCGTTTTTCTCGAAGATGGCGACGAGATCCATCTGCCCCGCAAGGAGAATTCCGTATATGTCAGCGGCAACGTACGCAATCCAGGAGTCTATCCGTACTTAGCCGGTGCCGGATACCGGAAATATATCGACGCCGCGAACGGCTATACGAACAAAGCCGACCGCAAGAACATTTACGTTCTCGCCTCCTACAAAGGGGCGTCCCAAATCAAGGACAAGAAGGATTTGGCGGCTGGCGATATTCTCGTGATTCCGGCCGCAGTTGAATATAAGCGATGGTCCGCGGTATTCCTCCCGATAGTATTGAGCGTCCCGGGAGTCCTGAGTCTGATCATTACCTTTATCGCAATCACCAAATAAGAGGGCGGTCCTTGCACCGCCTGTCCTTTCCAATCCCGCTTTTCCTTGCCGCGTCCAACTTGGTCCCCGCGGCCTTGAAAGCGGATTTTTCGTCGCATGGAAAGGCCCTGCGGGAAAGGAGTTCGGGGCCCGGTCCGGAAACATCGAACCGGTTTGGAGCAGGTTGAATATCTGGCTGCCCTGGAAGCGCTGGAATCCGTCCGACTCAACTTCCCTCCCGCGCTTTGAGCCGTTCGCCACCAAGGCCGCGCTGATCATGGCGACCGGAGCACGTCCAGACGGCCCATTTTCGGTTCCAGACCTCTATCGGGATTCAGCCGGATCGAGGTGACGATTCGATTCGGCCCATCCCTTTTTCACGGTCCTCCGAATCCTGAGGGAGCGGAACATAAGGCCCATCTTCGATACCGAGTCGGTTCCAGCCGCCTTGTCTCCTGGTGGAAAGGCCGTAACAGGCGCGTTCGAATGGAAAGTCGCCTCGCCGGCCGATCCGGAAAGGCATTACGAATACGATAAAAATTTCTTCCTATTTCTGATCGTTTCCGAGGGAAACAAGCCGGAGGAATTGGCGCGATGGAGATTCCAGCTCTTACGGGAACCGGACAAAAAAGATTCCTGGAACCCCCGGAACACAGTCCCTAATGGGGATTTGGGGAACCTGGAGGACCATAAGAGCCTTTAAGCAAGTACGAGGTTCGCCATTACCGGTTCGATGTGGACCATTCGAGCTACCTGGAAACCCGGCAAAGGGACGCCAAGGCTCATGGCCTGGAATTGGCATCTCCAAACCCGGGCATGGACTTACGTCAGCCTCAGCTTCCGGTGAGCGACGGCCAGAACGATGATATTTAGGTATAGGAACCAAAGTTCCCAAAGCGGGGTATGGAAACTGAGCGCGATGGCGCCTGAAAAAACGCCCCACAAGGACAATCGGAAAACCGTGGGCGCCATCATGGAGTTGAGATAAAATTTCCAGGCGAAGAGCCCTGCGATAAACGGAAGCAAAAAGGCTCCAGCTATGCCGAAATCCTTGTAAAAATGCCAGACATAAACGACTGTATTAAGGCCGTCGATTTTGGTGGCGGATTCATTGAAGAGCGAATCGAAGTTATAGGCCTCGATTAGGCCGCCCTCCAGCCGCAGGTTCCAGATCAGGGCGCGGAACAGTCCCATTCCGTATTGCAGAGGATACCGATGATCTCCGTCCACGAATTTCTTGACGGCGAAATCAAAATTCCAGAAATCGTTGGCGAGGTAAGCGTAAATGTTGCTGGCCCAGGAGAGATGCGCAGGCATCTTAACCTTTATCATCTCATTGAAAGAGGCGATGGCGTCGGTATTCACGCGGATGAGAAAGGCCAGGAAAAACACTCCCACCGCGAATGTCAGGCCCGCGATGATATGGGACAGCTTCAAACGGCCTTTTCCGTAATGAAACAGCACCACTGCGAAAATAAGAAATCGAAAAAGATCGTAGCGCGTGACGATAAGCATGTATAAGCCCAGAACCAGGGCCAGGGAAAGGATGATGCGGCGCCTAACTATTTTTCCCGGCGAGGAAAACAACAACAAAACCACGCCGAGCATAAGGCTGATGGGACCCATGAAAATGCCGTAATTCGTCAACATTGTAGCCGTGAAGAACTTGATTCGGGCCCCGTCGAGATCGGACGAGAAAACAGGGACGCCTACGACCACGAAAAAGGAAACGACGTAGCTCCCGAGAAAAACAAGAATGGAGGCGGTATAAACTTTTGCAAACCAAACCCAGTCCACGCCTTCGGAATCCCGGGCCAGGGACTCTTTGATTCTTTTGAAATCCAGCCTCCACTCGGGAGTCTTGATGCGGCCCAACAGCCAAATCCATAGGCCAGCCACCAGGAACATGCCGGAAGCACCGTAGAACAGCAAAATGGTGGATATGGACCAGGGGGTTTGCAGGCGGCTCAGGTTCAGGTGGTAGATCGATAGCAGGATTGCGTAGACGCAGATATAAATCCGGGAGGGGGAAAGGATGTCGTAACCACGGCCGAATGCCGTTGCGACGGTCGCCGCGAGAGCGGCGAGCATTATCCAGGTCATCTTCCCGGCCGGAAGTGCGCGAAAAGCATCCCCAACTTGGCCGCGGTCTCGGTACCGGCTTTATGCTGGCTTCTGTACCAATGTCCCAATAATACCCAGGTGATAAGTATGGATGTGCCCGCTAAAAACAGAACGACACATAGAATCATGCGTTTGGGAGATGTGCGCTTTTGGGGTACGCGCGCTTTTTCCAAGAGTGTTACTACCGGAGAATTATTGGCCTCCCGAAATTTGGCCTGCTCATAAAGTTGCAGGATGAAAGCGTTTATTCCCTCCTGGACCTTTACGTCCCTGTAATGGTTCGCGTATTGGATTCCCAACTCGGGAGTCTTCTTCAGAGGCAGAACCAGGGATCCACTGCCGTTTTCCATATAATCAGCCAACCTGCGGGCCAGGACTCCGCTTTTACGGTTCACCTCGGCCATCCGGGAATTGCTTCCGAAGCTCGTCGCCAACATATCCTTTTCGATTTGGGTTGCGATAATCTCGGCTTCGACTCCCGCCAAAGCTTCAATGGATGCCTTTACCTGCTGCTCCATATCGATAAAATTGTTCTTCATCTGGAAATCCGCGAAAGCGCGGTGCACCGAGTCCAAATCGTGCCGGATGACCTTGAGTCGCTCCTCGAAAAACAATCTGGAGCCCCTGGCGCTTTGCTGGGATAGCTGGTAGCTGATTGAGTCGAGCTCCAATGCGATGAAATTCGCCATCTCAGCGGCGACCTCAGGAGTTGAGTCGCGGGCGCTTATGAGTATGTTGCCGTTTTCGTCTTCTTCGATGCGGACGTTTTTGTTGTACGCAGCGAGGACGTTCTCGAAGTAATACTTTTTCTTTTTCCGGAAGCCGTAGCGGGATTCCAAATCGAAGCGGTCTATGACCTTTTCCGCGAGATTGCGGCTTTCAAGAATGCTCATGAAACGGCTGTTGTCGTCCGACCCAAGAAAATCTAGAGATTTCATGAGGCCGCCCATGGGAAGGTCTCCCATGAGGGATCCTAAAGGCAACCCCATTTTCTGTTGCGAGGGGAGCACTACGACGGTTGCGGTATAATAACTGGTCATTAATAATACCAGCACCACCGATGCGGCCGAAAGGAGAACCGCCCCCCCCAACAAGAACCATTTTCGATCGAGTAGGATTAGGAGCAGGTCAAGCAAAGTCACCCCACTTTGTTCGCCTTCCCGGACGGAACCGATATTTATGTCTTCGTTGCCGGAGAAATGGCGTTCTCGCTCTATTTTGTCAAGCATGGAGACCGGAGAGACGAATTGTGGGTAAAATCACCGGAACAAGGTACTTAATACGGACGACAAATTCCAATTCGACGGGGTGAAGCCGATGGCCCAATGCCGAAAAATATCCTAATTTTCCCATTTCCATGAAACTATACTCCTTTTCCACCAGCCCTTCTAATCCCTGATTCACCCCCGGAGGCCTTTATTTCCGTGGGCCCGGAAATGACCTTGTCCCACCGGTTCCGAAAAAGCCATGGTTTCCGGGCAGAATAAGAAATCCTTTAAACTTAACATCGTGTATAGCGCGCTCTATACGATGTTGAACATCGGATTCCCCGTTCTGACATTCGCCTATATCGCCAGGATTATGGGTCCGGATCTGCTAGGCAGGCTGAATTTCACTTCTTCTTATACTGCGATTTTCCTGCTTGCGGCCTCCTTGGCAATGCCTATGTACGGGGCCCGGGAAATCGCCTTGGCCAGGGATAATCGGGAAATCTTGAACTCCACCTTTTCCGAACTGTTCACGTTGAACGCGATCACGACGGTCCTGTCGGCAGGAGTCTTCGGCCTTTTCTTCCTGTTTTCCGATCGCATGCGCGGAGATTGGGTGCTTTTCCTTATTTTCGGGATGTCGATCCTTTTCAACGGCGTGGCCGTCGACTGGTTTTTCCAGGGACTTGAGGATTACCGTTTCATCCTATGGCGCAACTTGTTTTTCAAAATCCTGTCCCTGGCGCTTATCTTCGCTCTGGTCCGCAGTCGCGAGGATTTCCTGGTAGTGGCGGCAATCAGTGTGTTCGCCAACGCGGGCAACAATGTCGTGGGATTTCTCGCCGCCGTGAAGCGCGTAAAAATAGGCTTGCGCCCGTGGCGGCATATCAAGCGGCATCTCGCTTCCATGGGGATCGCATCGGGATCCACTATGGCCGCTAGTACCTACGTGTATTTGGATAGCGTACTGTTGGGCTACTTCGCGGGAAACACCTCCGTCGGCCTTTTCACCTCGGCGACCCGGCCCATCAAATTATCGATTGCCTTGGTACAATCCTTGACGTCGGCAATCATGCCCCGCTTTTCCTGGTATAGGGGCCAGGGAAGGTTGGAGGAATACCGGGCTATGGCAAGGAAGTCCCTGTCCCTGATTTACATGCTTTCTTTTCCCATCGCCGGATATCTCCTGGCACTTTCCGCTCCAATCATTAGAATGCTTTCCGGACCGGGTTTCGAGGCTGCGGTACCCACTATGGTCATCTCCGCTCCGCTGGTCCTTTTGATGGGATTCACCAATTTTCTTGGACTTCAGATCATATTTCCCGACAAGGGTGAAAAAAAACTGTTGCTGGCCACATCCCTGAGCGCCGCAGTCTGCATTGCTTTGAATGTCCTCCTGATCCCGAGGTTCGCCCATAACGGTACGGCGGCGGCCCTCATCGCAGCGGAATGCTGTTCGGCCCTGATTCTGGCCTTTCTCGCGCGAAAGCACGGACTGGGATTCGGTTTTTTTGATCTCGTCTTTCTCCGTTACCTGGCCTTGAGCGCTGCGGCGTCGGGAATAGTTTACCTCGTCTCCCTATACATCGCCTCGGATTTCGTCGCGATATTATTGTCATGCACGGCAGGAAGCGTTTTTTATTGCCTGGGATTGCTGCTCACCCGGGATCCCATGGCTTGGGAGATTGTGGGACTGGCCGGGAAACGCGCGCGCGCGCTGAAGAATGGCCCCTCCTAAATCGGAAGATTTATATACCTTCAGCATATGCTAGATTACCTCAAAACCGCCTTGCGTGCCGCTCTGAGGAGCGCGGGTTTCACTGTGAACCGCATCCCACCAGAAGATGCCTACCGGTTTTTCCCCAAGCCCGAAAACAGGTTTCTCTGGCTCCGCGAATTGGGCATTCGCACCGTACTGGACGTAGGCGCACATACCGGCGAGAGCGCCCTCCAATTCAGGGAGATTCTGCCGGATGCGGCCATTTACTCCTTTGAACCATTGAAGGATTGCTTCCAGGAACTCGAGAAAAACCTTTCGGGACTGTCCGGCTGCCGGGCCTTTAATGTCGCGATAGGCGACCAAATGGGTACGGGAACAATCCACCGTAGCGCTTATTCGGCCAGCTCGTCATTGCTTCCGATGGCCGATTTGCATAAATCCGCCTATCCTTTTTCTGCGGCGGAATCCACGGAAATCATATCCATCGAAACACTGGACTCCGTCTGCTCCCGATTGGACTTGCGAGAGGAAATCCTGATCAAGATAGACACGCAAGGGTTTGAGAAAAACGTACTCATGGGAGCGATAGGCATCCTGGAACGGACCAGGCTCATCATCGTGGAAACCTCCTTCGGGGAGCTATACCGGGATCAACCCCGATTCCCGGAAATTTACCGCATGCTCGAAAGTCTAGGGTTTGAATACCGAGGAAGTTGGGACCAGTTCCTGAACCCGAAAGACGGAATTCCTATTCAACAGGACGGGATCTTCCTTCGTCCTCCTCGATCAATAGGGGTCGGAAAGCCTGCCTAGGGCCTTGGCCTTCCAATGGCCGAGCCAAGCTCGCAATATTTTCGTCCTGGGATATCCATGACGGTACAACTGCAGCAGATATTCCTGATACGCCTGGGTCCGGCGCTTTTGGCTCAAGCCTCCGGTGCGCATGAATGTGACGTTCCCGGCATGCAGGAACGGAATCCCGAGGTAATGGCACCGCAATAGGAAGTCGGTATCTATGGCGATTCGGTAACGGGTATCGAACCAGCCGACTTCACCATAGACAGCCTTGGGCACGAAGCAGGTCGTGTGCATGAATCCGAACCCATATTCGAGAAGGGACGGCTCGAACTTCATGGCGTTTTCCGCGATCACCTTGCCCGGGTCATCCTCGAAAAAGCGGGTGATACCATAAGCGATGCAGCGCCCTCCGCCGGACAATGCCACCACCGCCGCTTCCACGGCTTCGGGATGGTATATGTCGTCCGCGTTGAGAGTGGCTACGATATCCCCCTTCGCCACCGCGAGGCCTTTGTTCCATGCGTCGGCGATGCCTCGATCCGGTTCGCTCACCCAATAAGCAAGGTCGTTGCGGCGCCCGCGTATAAGCTCCTCGGTGCCGTCCTGCGAGCCGCCATCGATGACGATATGCTCGATATTGGGATAGGTCTGATCCTTGACGCTTTGCAGCGCTGCTTCCAGGGACTTCCTGGCATTGAAGCATGCGGTAATGATGGAAACAAGCGGCGGGCGCCCGGAAAAACTAACTCCTGGATGCGACATATAAATCGGGAACTTCCGGAACCGGCGATGGGATTCGGGAGAGGCTCCAGCCCTCCCTGCGCAATGCCTCGCGTAAATAATTCTCCCTGAATCCGAGTTCGAGCCATCCGTAGCGGCGGATATAGAATAAAGACGGACCATCCAACCGCAGGCCCCAGGGGTAAGGCAGGATCGGGCTCCATGCCGGAAGAATGGGCTCATCGGCGAAATAAATTCGCCCGTTCTCGCTGAGAAGGCGGGAAAGATGGCGCAGGAGAACCAAGTGATCGTCGCAATGATGGAAGGATGCGACGAAAAGCGCGGCATCGAATCGCTGGTCCGACTCCCTTGCGAACGAAACCATGTCCCGGTCCGCTATGCGGATTTCCCTTCCATGGCTCGCGGCGCGATGGCGTATCAGCCTGATGGAAGCGGGATTCACTTCAACGGCCGTCACATCGTATCCCATCATCGCCATCTGGACGGTGGTATTCCCCCAACCCGCGCCGAATTCGACGATCCGGGATCCGGGTTGCAAGCGCATATGCTTGATCAGGAAACCTTGCTTTAAAAGCTGCTCTCCGACGTAGTCCGGGGACTTGGTATTATAGGGGAAAAAATCATCCTTTTGGGTATCAAAATCGAACGACGTGGCCTCGTTCCCAAAGTCGTAGCCCGCGCATCCCGAAACCTCCAGGTACAAATCCTTCTGCCGGGCCATATAGTCGGGCGAAAACGGATCATTGGGCATTCTGGTTTTCCCCGAAACATACCGTATGCGGGAAAGCCGCGAGAATTCCTCGGAGCGAGGTTCCCCGCCGGAAGGAATGATTGCGGACAAGGCCATATCCAATTCGGCCGGTCCGGGCATTTCAACGCCTCGCCTTAACCCGGAAGCCGCCCATTGACACAGGGAAGATCGCTTCAAGACGGATTTCAACTGATGTTTGAGCATGGATTCCGTACCGCCTTGAGATCGAGCTACAAATTACTATGCCGCGGCTTTTTTTCAAATCCGCCAGGAGATCCCCGCCCCTAGTCGAGACGCAACGCTGTTTCAATCCAGGGATTCCCGAACCGCCGCAAGCAATTTTCCGGCGGACACCTCCCAGGTGTAACGACTTGCCGCCGAAACCGGCATCGAGACTCCCGGCGCCGCAGCCGCATGCAGGGCCGCAGAGATATCCGACGGATCCGAGGGGTCGAAAAACAGTGCGCCGTTTCCGGTAACCTCCCTGAAGACGGGGATATCGGAGCAAAGGGTCGGACATCCGGACATGGCCGCATCCACCAAGGGAATTCCGAACCCTTCATAGAAGGAAGGGAAAACCAGGGCGCAGGCCTTACGATAAAGGTACCGCAAGGATCCGTCTGGTACAAAGCCGAGATTGACGACCCCTTTCCCCCTCCCCCCTTCCAGGCCGCAGGCTATGGTTTCCCTATTTCCCGTGAGGACGAGGCTGTATTCGGGGCGCCCGGTGCGGAATTCGGCGAAAGCCGCCAACAGGCCGGCGAGATTCTTGCGCGAATTTGTATGGCCTACGGAAAGGAAAAACGGCTCCACAGCGTTGCGGACCGGGATTTCGGGCGCCCGATCCAATCCGCTGCCTGCGCAGGGTACTACTATCACTCTGCGCTCCTCCAATCCCCAGGCCTCGAGCAATTCCCCGCGCATCGTCTCGGAGATTGTGAAAATCCGATGGGCCTTGAACCTGCTCAGGCGCGCGCCCAGTGCCATGAAGGCCCTATATTTGCGTGAGTGCCCATCCCTGATTTTCACATATGCCAAATCGTTGATGAACGAAAACGATCTGACTCCCGGCGAATGGAGCGGAATCCGCCCTTCGAAAGATACGAAGGCCCCATAGCCATGCTCGCGACAAATGCGGGGTATGGTCCATTGCTCGAATGCCTCGGTTGCCGGATGGCTCTCCAAGGCCACTCCGGTTTCGAACACCATCGGACCCGCAGGCGGCCGCCCGCCAGGCCATGCGCCCGGGTTCAAGATTAGACCGATTTCCTTGCCGGAAACCCGCGTCAGGGCGGTCAGGAGATTGTACGCGAGGCGACCGACTCCCGTCATATCCGGCCTTACCCAGCGGGCGTCAAGCAAAATCCCTGGCATCCCTTACTCCCAACAGGATCGATAACCCTGTCGCGTGCATGCGCGCCTTGCGCCTCTCGGCGGCCCTCCGCGGCAGCAAGCCCAAGATCGAAAATCCCGCCATACGCAGAAAGGAGCGCCACGCAAAAATCGACCTCAGCGCCGCCGCGGACAATTGTCCATGCCATTTGCGCCAGTATCCGATCCGTCCGTTGTCGGTGAGGATCAAGGAGCGGACGGATGCCGCATTGATGCTCCCGCCTCCGATATGGACGGCTCTGACCAAGGAAGTATAGTAGCAGAGCAGGCCTACGGATTCGGCCCGGCGGGCGAAATCAATGTCCTCGGCGTACATGAAAATGGATTCATCCATCCCCCCCACCCGTTCGAAGTCCTCGCGCGCAAGAAACACCAACGCTCCGCTCACCCAACCCACGCGATGCAAATCCTCCTGCATGCCGTTCTGAGCCGCGCGCCTTTCCGCCTCCAACCGGCTTCGCGAGGATAGCGATTCCAGGAACATGCTCCATAGGGTGGGAAATGCGAAAGCCCCGGGTTGGATCGAACCGTCGGGGTTCAGCAAAGTACAAGTGATGATTTTGCCTTTCCGATCCCGCCCCAGAAGGCGCATCAGAGTCGGCAGCGTCTCCTCGATTTCGTAGGCGTCGCTGTTGAAGAGGAGCACCATTTCCCCTCTGGCATGCCGCGCGCCCAGATTGTTGCCTCCCGCGAATCCCAGATTGCGAGGGCTCGCGATGATCCGCGCCCAGGGAAACCTGGATGCGAGCGTCTCGACGCTGCCGTCCCCGGAAGCGTTGTCGACCACGATTATTTCATAAGGCACGGTTTTTTCATGTTTGCGGATGGACTCGATTGCCTGGGAAGTCAGGTCCGGGGTTTTCCAATTGAGTATCACGTAAGAGACGTCGATCATCCTGCCAGCGCCCATTCCAGGACTTGTTGCAATCTCCCCCCTACGGCCTCGACGGTAAAGGTCGATTCGAAGGCGCGGCGATTTCCCAAAACTATGGCGGCGTAGGTTTCCGCTTCCAAGAGTGCGCGCAAAGCGGCCAAGGCATCTTCCTTGCCGCCGGCGATCCCCATCTGGAACTCGGGGAGGCCTTCGGCTCCCAAGGGAGTGGTAAGTATTGGGCGTCCGTACGCCGCGGCCTCGACTAACTTGGTACGCATACCCCTACCGCTGACGATCGGATTCACGAATACGCCTACGGGGCCGAAGAAATCCTGCAGGTTCCCGATGTCTTCGTAGAATGCGATGCTGCCATCGCTCGCGTACCGACTCCTTATTTTATCGGGTATATTCAACCCTCCGACATGCAGGCGAATCCCCGGAATGGACGTCCGGAAAAACGGAAACCAATCCTCGAGCAATCGCTCCAGCGCGACGAGATTGGGTGGATGGCGGTAATTCCCGAGGAACCCCAAAACGGCCTTGTAGTCCGGAGGCGGCAGCAAAGGATATTCTCCCGGAGGCAGGCCGTGCTTGACGACTTCCACCCTCTTTCCCGGAAAATAACCTGAAAGTATCTCCCTCTCCTCCTCGGAAATCGCGATAATCGCGCTGACATGCGTCATCTTCCCACGATAGTATCGGAGCAATTGGCGATGTCTCCAGAATTTCCAGGCTCTCCGCGCGGGATCCATGCCCGCGATATAACCGCGCCGATAGGTTTCCAGCGCCAGATCGTCTTCCAAATAGACGATTTTCCCGCATTTTGCGGTCCACCGCGTGTCCAGGATCGAAAGAGCGGCAGGGTAGGCGAGCAAGGTGATGTCGAAGTCCTCATATCCCAGAAAATCGTCCAGCAAATCGGATTGCCGGGTCAATTCACGGCTGATATCAGCCGAAAATCCGAAATGGCGCCCCGGGAAACCCTTGTCGAAATCCGAATCCAAAGCCAGGATGCGCCGGAAATCCTTTGGAGCCTGTCGGAATGAACTTTTTTCCCCGCTGACATCGACGCAAAGAATGCGTAGATCCCCGCATTTTTCCAATTCTTTGGCCAGATAATAAAGTCGCTTGGATCCACCGAAACGAGTTTCGCGGAACAGAAGCATGGAGGATACGAACAGGATGCGCGTCCTTTTCGTATGCTGCTGCAACCCTCCCGGACCCGTCATCGCAGGGAAATATCCGAGTTGAACGGCGGAAAATACGCTAAGGTATAGCGTAAATCCCGGCTACGTTCCCCGATCTTGCGCGCCGGGTTCCCGGCTGCGATGGTGAAGGGTTCCATGGAACGCGTGACCACCGATCCGGCCCCGACAACGCAGCAGTCTCCCAGTTCCACTCCCGGGAGTACCATGGCCCGGGCTCCCAGCCAACAGCGGTCTCCGATGGCCACGGGACCAGTAACAGTACCGAACTCGGGGCTGTCGGGATCATGGCTCAGGGAAACGATATAACATTCAGGGGAGAGGCTGACATTGCAACCGATCGTGAGGCCGGCGCGGCCGTCGAGATGGCAATTCCGATTGATCACGGAATGTTCTCCGATGGAGATGTTCCTTCCGGTTACGAAACAGCCCATATGTATGGCCGCCCCTTTTCCGATCCGGATTCCCAGCACATGGACAAGGAAGAACCGACGGATGGTATAGGAAGGCACGCGTGTCACAATGGAATTGAAACAGGAAAAGGCCGTTGCCGCCGCTAAGCGCTTCATTGTCGGAAACATGGGGTCGGACATGGATTCATGCCCTTGAGGGTGCCGCTTTTTTCCGGGGTTTTGCCACCGGATCAAGGTACTTAATGGGGTAAAAAGGGCCAACCGGATTCCCCGCGACAAACGCCCGCCCGGCGAGGAGGCAACAGGGCCGGGGCAGCACGATCCAATATTCTACATTTCATCGCCAATCATGGCCGGATGCCGAACACGGAGCACGCGTTGAGCTACCAGTTGAAAGTGCGGAGGCGGGATTTCCCTGGCTATCGGGGATATCTCGGCGAGCAGGAATACCGCCTGCTCAAGAAAGTGATAGTCCGGTTGCTCCGTCCCTATGCCGGGCCGGATTCGTCGTTGCTAGACTTGGCCTGCTGGGACGGTGAGGCCACGGCCTTCTACGGCAAGGAACTGGGAATCAGCCGCCTTCACGGTATCGACATTTTCGACTCCCAGATCGAAAAAGCGCGTGCCCGCGGGGTGGATGTGGTCAAATGCGACCTCGAGACCTCGGATTTCCCCCACCCTGACGGGACATTCGACCTCGCGGTCGCGAACCAGGTATTCGAACATCTCAAGCAGATTTATCGTCCCCTCAGCGAATTGCACCGGGTCCTGAAGCCCGGTGGGCTGCTCGTGTTCAGCGTTCCCAACCTCGCGGCCCTGCATTGCCGGCTGCAATTGCTATTCGGACGCCAGCCTAGCACAATCAAGCTCTTCGAGGCCCATGTCCGGGCTTTCACCCCCAGCGCCTTGCGTCCGTTCCTGACCTTCAACGGCCTCTTCAGCATCCAGGCGTTTACGGGTTCCGGTTACTATCCGTTTCCCCCGCTCATTTCGGAAAGGCTCTGCCGCATATTCAAATCGACTGCGGTGTACCAACTCTACGTGCTCCGCAAGGAGTCGGACAGCCGGCCCAACTGGCAGAACGAAATCCTGCGACGGGAAGTCCAATCCACTTTCTGATGCGAAGTGATCAGGACCGGGCGATAGCGCGGTAAACCGCAAGGGTTTCCCGGGCCGTGCGCTCCCAATTGAATCTGGAGCAATTGGCGAAACCCTTCTCGCGAATGCAGTGCAACATCTCCGCATCTTTCCTCGCGCGGACCATAAGCAACGCGAGGGCATCGACATCGCCGGTCGGAAAGTAAAGGCACCCCTCCCCGCCGATTTCGCGGAGCGAGGAGTTATCGGCCGATAGGACCAGGCATCCCTGGGACTGGGCTTCCAAGATGGGAAGGCCGAATCCTTCGTACATGGAAGGAAAAACGAGACAAGCCGCGGAACGGTATTCTTCGCACAGCGCCTTGTCGTCGAGGTAGCCCAGGAATTCGACCTGTTTCTCCAGTCCCAGCTTTCCGATGAGTTCCGGCAGGAAGGATTGTTTCCATCCCCGGGCGCCGACCACCCTGAGGTTTCCAATGAACCCATGCCATTCACGAAGGCGGGCCAGGGCCTGGAGCGCCATCGGCAGGTTCTTCCCGGGCTCCAGGGTCCCGACGAACAGAAAATCGCCGCCTCCGGAAACGCCCCTATTGACCTTTAATTTCGAGGCCAAATGAATTGTCGTCGTCTTACCCGCGGCAATGGGGAAAAAGCGGGAGAGGTCGGCTGCCGTGGAATGCGAATCCGCTATGACGCGCTCGCAATGACGGACCGACCAAGACTCCCCGATATTCAGGTAAGCTCGTTTGGCCGCACCGAAGCGTCGGGGTACTACCTTCTGGCAAAGGTCATGTATCGTGGCCACCTGGGGAATCGGGCACAACCGGACGCCGACATTACCCACGGAATGCAATATCGCATATCCGTTCAGCCGCGGAGGCAACAGGATTTGAGCCGCCAATACCTTTCCGATAGTGGAGGATACTTGGAAGGCCTCTATGCGGACGCGCCCGACCAAGCTCCCAAGGCCGGCGGCGGCATCTCGATTGGTGAACAAGGTTATTTCGATGCCGGGGTCGACGGCGAGCATGCCGATGACGAGCTGCTCCGTGTAGAAACCGATCCCGGCCAGGCTTTTTGGAAGGGTTACGGCATTCAGTGCGACTTTCAAAGCCAAACCTCGCTATAATCCCGAGACAGATGCGGTGAATACTTGAAGGTCAGGGTGCCTTGAATAATCATTAGAGCGGAATATTCGGAATAAATTCGGGGCCATGTCACTGAATGGCGTAGCGCAAAGTCAGCGCATGCACCCAACTCAGCCCATGCCAGTACTGCACGGCATAATCCACCCCCGCCCCGTCGGCCAGAAACGAGAATCCCCCCGCGAACTTGAGCGCGTTGCCGCCCTGCAAATCCCCGGACCTGTCATCGGTGATTTTGAGCAGGTAATACCGGGCTTCGGTCCAATCGAGGCGGCTGCCGGCGCGCACGATCAGATTGGACGAATAAGCATACTCCAATCCGCCCGATAATCTGGGAGCGTCGTGCCAGGGGATTTCCGCATCCACGGAAACCCTCGCCTTGGGAATATCGATGGGGAAATAGAACATGCCCGCCTTGAGGGAAGTCGGAAGCGCCCCCCCCGTGCTTCCCCCGGTAAAATGAGGCGTTTCCTTTCGGCCCGCGTTCAGCAAGGCCAGGCCGAAGCCCAGATTGCGGACATTGGGCTGGTATTGCATTCCGACGTCCACTCCCCAGCCCAGCGCCATTTCCGAGCCCTCGAAATCCCCCAGGTACTCGGACATGCCGCGAACAGTCGCCCCCAGACGGATCTTTTCGTTGACCTTGCGGGCGGCGGAAAAGGAGGGGTTGAAAGAGGCCGGCAGGAGCCGATTGCCGGTGGCCTCGCCGTTCTCGGTCATTTCGTCGATGCGTCCGTAATTGATATAGGCTGCGGAAAAAGCGTAAGCCATTCCTCCGGCGCCCACATAGGCATAGGTCGCGTTGCCGGACGCGATTTCCAGTAAGTGATACCGGAAAGTGGCGGCGACGGAGCGGCTGCCTTCGAGCTTGGAAAGGCCGGCTGGATTGTAACCCACCGCATCCAATCCCTGCGCCAGGCTGGTATAGGCTCCAGCCAATCCCGCGGGGCGGGCGAAGACGAGGGTTTCCAGATACTGGAACTCGGCCGTTCCCGCCTTTTCGGAAAAATCCTGGGCCCGGACCGGAGCCGTTCCGAAAAACATCGACAGCATGCCCCCCCAGAGGAAGGCCGGCATTAACGGCGATTGGACGTATTTCCGGGCGAAAAACACCGGGATAAGGTACTTAATGGATTCGGAAAAACAATCAATCGGGCATTTTAAAAGAGGCGGATTCCTTGCAAGTGGCTGAAAGGGGAGCTATCTTTGCCACTCCCTCGGGCGTAAAAACCCGGGATTCGAGCTAGTAGCTCAGTTGGTAGAGCAGCGCCCTTTTAAGGCGTGGGTCGAAGGTTCAAATCCTTCCTGGCTCAGAATTTCATCCCCCAGGGCACGACGCTTCAGCATCGGTTGGTCCTGGGGGATTTTTTGTTTCCACCGGTTTTCATTTCCGCATCGATTTTTCTCTTGGGTACCGGATTCCGGCGCCATGCGCGCATAATTCCGACCCCGGCGGCGGCTCATGGAATAGAATGGTAATTTGCTATTCTGACGGGAGGCCGGGATGAGCCGTGATTTTCATATGCGGAAATTTTCCGTGGCCGCTTGGTCCGGCCGATTTCTGGGGCTGGCGGTATTCGGAGTTGTTCTGGCCTTGGTCGCCATGCGCTTTATGCCCGCGGCCCATGCGAAAAATCCTCCCGCCCCGGCGGATAAGAACCCGGTTACGACCCCTGCGGCAGACAGCCTCAAGCCGGGCGCCATGGCCCGCGCCACCTTCGCCGGAGGATGCTTCTGGTGCATGGAACCGCCGTTCGAGAATGTTCCCGGGGTAACGGCCGCGATATCAGGCTATAGCGGCGGCGACGAACCCGCCCCGACCTATGAACAAGTGAGCGCGGGGCGCACCGGGCACGCCGAAGTTGTGGATATTGCCTATGACCCGTCCCGGATAAGCTATGCGACCTTGCTGGAGATCTTCTGGCGCTCGATCGACCCCACCGATGCCGGAGGACAATTCGCGGATCGGGGCGGCCAATACCGCCCGGGCATTTTCCCCCGCAATGCGGAACAGAAAAGACTGGCGGAGGCTTCCAAGGCCAAGCTGGCCGCCGGCGGGAAGTTCTCCCGGCCCATCGTGGTGGAAATCGTCGCTTTCAAATCCTTCCATCCGGCGGAGGAATACCATCAGGACTATTACCGGAAAGAGCCGGCACGCTACAAAAGGTATCGTAAAGGGTCGGGCCGCCGGGGCTTTCTTGAAAAGACCTGGGGCAAGGATTATCCGGAAGCGCCCGTCATTCCGGTGACCAGGGACAACGACGGAGCGGAAGAGGAGGCCGGCATGGAATCGGTTCGGAAATATGAGAAACCTTCGGACGCGGAACTGAAGAAGAGGCTGACGCCCCTGCAATACCAGGTAACCCAGCAGAACGGGACGGAAAGAGCCTTTTCGGGGGAATATAACGACAATCATGAAGAGGGGATCTATGTTGACATAGTCACCGGAGAGCCGTTGTTCAGTTCCCGGGACAAGTTCGAAAGCGGCACCGGCTGGCCCAGCTTCACCCGGCCCATAAATCCCAACAGCCTCAAAAAGGAATCGGACACCAGCCACGGTATGCGGCGGGACGAGGTGCGCAGCGCCATCGGCGATTCCCACCTGGGGCATGTGTTCGAAGACGGTCCGGCGCCCACCGGCTTGCGCTTTTGCCTCAACTCGGCCTCGCTGCGCTTCGTCCCGAAGGATAAACTGGCCGAGGAAGGCTATGGGGAATATGCCGGATTATTCGGCGGCGAAGGCGACGCAGCAAGGCATTGACGGCCGCAAATAGTTCCTACCGCAAATAGTTCCTACTTTAATACCCCTTGAAAAACGCAGCTTCCAAGCGAATCGCCGCCCCCTTTCCTCTGGAACACCTTTTCCGCGAGGAAGCCTTCCCCGCCTTGGCCGGCCTGAGCTACGCCAAGAAAGATCCCCTTTACGTTTCCGGCCTCGCGGGATCCGCGGTTTCCGCCCTGGTGGCGCGGCATTTCCAGGACTCCAAGGAGAATTTCCTCTATCTGGCTCCGGACGCCAAGACGGCGGAAATGGTCGCGGAGGATCTGGAATCATGGCTGGGCGAAGACCAAGTGCTCCATTTTCCCGGGCTGGACCTGAAGCCTTACGAATGGCGCAAGCCTTTCGGCCATGTGCTGGAACAGCGCCTAGCCTGCTTCGAGTCGCTTTACAAGAAAAAACGATCCGTACTGGTGACAACCCTCCCCACCTTCCTCACCCGGCTTTCCAGCCCCGATTCCCTGCACCTGGAAATCCTGAATCTGGCCAAGGGCCAGACCCTGAACCTGGAGGATTTCCGCGACGCGGTGCTCCACATGGGTTTCAGCGAGGAGTCGGTGGTGCAGGACATCGGCGAGTTCTCGGTGCGCGGCGAGATCATCGACATCTATCCCTACCTTCTCGACAATCCCGTGCGTATCGTCCTGTTCGGAGACGAGATCGAATCGGTGAAGGAGTTCGACATCTTCACCCAGAGGTCGGTGAAGGAAATCGAGTCCGTGGACGTGTTCCCGCTGGACGAATGCTGCTTCAGCCACAAGGACCTGGAAGCGGGCATGGAAAGGCATTTCGACCGCTTTGTCGGCGAAGGCTCTTTCGAGGCCGAGAACCACCGCCTCCTGATCAAGCGCGACCTGGAAGGCATCCATTGGCAGAAGGCCTTTTTCAAGGACCTGGATTTTTCCCTCCTGGATTTCCTGGGAGCGGACGCGCGCGTGGTCGTAGGGGATCAGGACTGCCTCAAGTCCGGGACGGAAAACCTGTTGGCGGCCGCCGAAGAGGGCTACCGGGCCGCCATCGAGGCGGAGAAGTGGGTGGCCCGGCCGGACGAGCTTTTCTTTTCCCACGAGCGGCTGGAGAAAATCCTCGCCGGGCATCCCAGCCTGCGCCTGGGACGTCTGAGCTGGGAAGGGAAGGGATGCGTCACCCTCGACATGCGGGAACAGGGCCGCGGCGGCGGAGGGCTGGCGCAGGTGGAGGGCCTGATAGGAGAACTGGACCTCGATGGCATCCGGGTGTACCTCCTATCCTCCAACGAGGGGCAAGCCGAGAGGCTGCGCAAGCTGATCGCGGATCTGCCGGTGGCCGGCGTGGCGGTGGGGCATCTCTCCAGCGGTTTCATTTCCCGATCCGACGGGGTCGCAGTCTTCACCGATCATCAGATTTTCAACCGCTTCAGCCGCAAGATCAAGCGCAAGAAACAAAAAGGCGGCGGCGTCTCCATCCAGAATTTCGAAGCGCTTTCCCGGGGCGATTACGTCGTCCACGAGGATTACGGCATCGGTCGCTTCGTCGGGGTCAAGCGCATCAAGGCCGGGGAGCACCAGGTCGATTGCATCCTGCTGGATTTCCAGGGCTCGGACAAGCTGGCCATGCCCGTAACCGACCTCACCAAGCTGGAGAAGTACTCCTCCGAGGAAGGCCGCGTGCCCGTCCTGGCCAAGCTGGGCGGCAAGTCGTGGGATCTCCAGAAGGAGAAGGCCAAGAAGTCCATTGTCAAGCTGGCCCAGGAGCTCATAGATCTGTATGCCAGGAGATCGGTGACCCCGGGCTACTCCTTCGCCGCGGATACCCCGCTGCAGAAGGAGTTCGAGGACGCCTTCGAGTTCGACCTCACTCCCGACCAGGCCAAGGCCGTAGCCGACGAGAAGGTCGACATGGAGCGGCCCAAGCCCATGGATAGGCTCATTTGCGGA
>Ga0079224_100002880_pt1 | contig 21299 bp, 17 predicted proteins | sample Stecom2015_FD_80414 | JGI IMG/M metagenome (GOLD analysis project Ga0079224, IMG submission 80414) | Agricultural soil microbial communities from Utah to study Nitrogen management - Steer compost 2015 | ecosystem: Environmental > Terrestrial > Soil > Agricultural land | place: USA: Utah...
AAAAGGCCAGGGCGAAAACACCTCCGGCGGCATAGGCGCTATGTAGCAGCCGCCACTGCCCGCGCACGATGGCGTAGCGAGCGCCCTGCAGAGCAATACTGGCCACCACCAGCAATGAGGTGCTGAACCACAGGGCCCCGGGATCTGGCAAGGGTCGCCAGTCCCCCAGGTGCATGCGCATGTGGTAGGCGGTGACAAACAACAGGAACAGCGAGGTAATCACCACCAAAAATACCCACAGCGCCAGCTTGCCGGCGACATAGGGGGTATAGCCGGAGTTGTCCGCCTCCCGGGGATCGACGTCCACCCCCTGTTCCAGCCAGGTTTTCGCAGTGACCCTCTGGAGCACCACCCACCACACGAAGATGGCCATCACAGCCACCATAAAGAGCACGATGATATTCATGGCTGTGACTCCCCTTCAGCTTCCCGGCCTTCCTTACCTGGCACTGTCTGGGGGATAAAGTCACGGCTGGCGCCAGGCACACTGTAGTCATAGGCCCAGCGGTACACCACCGGCAGCCTGGGGCCCCAGTTGCCGTGGGCCGGCGGGGTTTCCGGGGTCTGCCATTCCAGGCTGGTGGCACCCCAGGGGTTGCCGTCGGCTTTCTTGCCGTGGCGCAGGCTCCACACCAGATTGATTAAAAAGACGATCTGCACCACCGCCACGAAAAGCGCAGCAATGGTGATCCCCACATTCATATCCTGGGCGGACTCGGGAATAAAATCCGTACTCAGATTGGCATAGTAGCGACGGGGCACACCGAGAATACCCAGGTAGTGCATGGGCAGGTAGATGGCGTAGGTACCCAGAAAGGTCAACCAGAAATGCCACTTGCCCAGGGTGTCGTTGAGCATCCGGGCGGTGATCTTGGGAAACCAGTGATAGATGGCGCCGAACAGCACCAGCACCGGCGACACCCCCATCACCATGTGGAAGTGGCCGACGACGAAGTAGGTATCCGAGAGGGGCAGGTCCACCACCACATTGCCGAGAAACAGCCCCGTCAATCCGCCGTTGACAAAGGTAAATATAAAGCCGATGGCAAACAGCATGGGTACCGTGAGATGAATATTGCCCTGCCACAGGGTCAGCACCCAGTTGTACACCTTGATGGCTGTGGGCACCGCGATGATCAGGGTGGTAACGGCAAAGAAGAAGCCAAAGTACGGGTGCATGCCGCTGACGTACATATGGTGAGCCCAGACGATAAAGCTGAGCACACCGATGGCGAGAATGGCCCACACCATCATTCGGTAACCGAAGATATTCTTGCGGGCATGGGTGCTGATCAGGTCGGAGACAATGCCAAAGGCGGGCAGCGCGACGATATAGACCTCCGGGTGGCCAAAGAACCAGAACAGGTGCTGGAACAGAATCGGGCTGCCGCCCTCGTGATCGAGCACTTCCCCCTGGGAAAGCAGCGCCGGCATAAAGAAGCTGGTGCCCAGGGTCTGGTCAAGCATCATCATCAGGGCGCTGACAAATAGCGCAGGAAACGCCAGCAGGCCCAGGATGGTGGCGACAAAAATACCCCACACCGTAAGGGGCATGCGCATCAGGGTCATGCCCCTGGTGCGCGCCTGGAGCACCGTGGTGACATAATTCAGGCCGCCCATGGTAAACGCGATGATGAAAATCGCCAGGGATACCAGCATCAGGATAATGCCCCAATCCTGACCCGGGGTACCGGGCAAAATCGCCTGGGGCGGGTACAGTGTCCAGCCAGCGCCCGAGGAACCGCCGGGGACAAAGAAGCTGGCCATCAACACCAGCACCGACACCAGGTAAAACCAGAAGCTGAGCATATTGAGATAGGGAAACACCATATCCCGCGCGCCGATCATCAACGGGATCAGGTAATTGCCAAACCCGCCCAACAACAGTGCCGTAAGCAGATAGATCACCATGATCATGCCGTGCATGGTGATGAACTGGTAGTAGGCACTGGGGCTGATAAAGTCGAAGCTGTGGGGAAACCCCAACTGCAGGCGCATCAGACCCGACAACACCAGGGCCACCAGGCCCACGGCAATGGCCGTCATCCCGTATTGAATGGCAATGACTTTGTGGTCCTGACTCCAGATATAGCGGGAAATAAAACTTGTGGGCTCGTGGTGCACATAGGCTTCATCGGCAATGGCTAGCTGTTCCATTTATTCTCCCCTGCCTGTTGCTGCTTGCAAATTGTCCGCGCCGACTCGCTCTCCCTGGGGGTCCAGGGTGGCGATATAGGCGACCACATCATCGATTGCTGAATTGCCGCCCAGAATGGAGGCCATGGCCGCCATCTGCTGGCCGTATTGGTCGTCCCGATGGCTGCCCCTCAGGCCGTCGCGGAAGTTCTTCAGCTGGGTGGCCAGGTAGCCACTCGCCATACCCGCCAGGCGCGGCGCCCCCATATTCCAGATTCCTTCACCGTTGTCGCCGTGACAGACCGAGCAATTGCGGAAGAGTTTTTTACCGCGCTGGACATCGCCGGGGAGGGCTGCGGCCACTCCCGCGGCGGACTGACCCGGAAGCGACGCGATGTAGGCGGACACACTGGCAATGGCCTCGTCGTCGGGAAGTACCCCCGCCATCGCCACCATCTGCTGGCCGAGGGTGTCCCGGGAGTCGGCTCCCCGCTTGCCATTGCGGAAATTGTGCAGCTGGCGAGCCACATAGTGTTTGTCGAGACCGGCAAGGTTGGGGGCATTCAACTCCGGGTTGCCCTCGCCGTCACTGCCGTGGCAGGCCACGCAGGTGGCGTAGTGGCCGGCCCCCGCAGCAGACACGCGAGCGGCCTTAGCCAGGGTGTCGGCAAAGCTGGGCTGGGTGGCCAGCCACTGGTCGAACTCCTGCTCCTCGGCGATCACCACCCGACCGCGCATCACATAGTGTCCAATGCCACACAGCTCCATGCACAGCACATCGAAGGTTCCGGTACGGGTCGGGGTAAGCCAAAAATGGGTGACCATACCCGGCACCATATCCATCTTGACGCGAAACTGGGGGACGGCGAAGTTGTGCAAGACGTCCTTGGACCGGGCCAGAAACTTCACCGGAACATTGAGGGGCAGGTAGACCTCGTTGCCGGCAACCAGAATATCGTCCTGCCCCGCCGGATCATCGGGGTCCAACCCCAGGGGGTTGTCCGCGGCAAAAAAGCGGGGATCGCTGGCCCCCAGCTCCCCGTCGGCGCCGGGATAGCGATAGCTCCAGCCCCACTGCTGGCCAACCACCTCCACCTCAATGGCATCCTCGGGCACGGCGACAAACTGAGCCCATACAAACAGGCCCGGGGCCAGCAGCACCATGATGCCCACGGTGGTGAGGCCGGTGAGCCATATTTCGAGCTTTTTGTTTTCCGGCTCGTACGCCGCGCGGGAATTTTCCTTGTGGCGGAAGCGGATCACCGCGTAGGCCACGAACAAATTGACCGCGATAAACACCAGACCGGTCACCCACACAGTGAGGTTGACGGTGTTGTCGATCATTTGCCAATTGGAGGCGATGGGGGTAAACCACCAAGGGTTGAAGATATGAAACAGTACCGTGCCCACTACCAGCACAATCAGGACAATTGCTATCGCCATACTTGCCGATCCCCATGTTGTAGTTATGGAGGACTTCATCCCTCAGGCCCACACCTTGGTGGTGGGCTGGGACGGGTAGCCGGCAGGCATCTCGACGCAATTTATTTGGGTTGGTGTACTACTCAGCACTACCGGTGGTGCGGGGATTTTAGGACTTGACAGCCCGCGCCCACTTTAAGAGTAATTTAATTCCTGTTGATGTCAAACGAATAGCCAATTTAAATGATCCCCGGGCCACCCCGTCGGCTGACCGGGAGAGCTGACGGCGGCGGGAATACCCACTGCGGGAGATGGGCAAAAGCCCTATAATTGCCCACCCCCACCCAACCCCCAGCCGAGATATAGACCATGGGTTTTACCTCGTTCGGCTTGTCCCCCGCCATCACCCAGGTGGTGAATGAGCTGGGCTATACCACCGCCACCGAGGTCCAGCGCCTGGCGATACCCGCCATTCTCGCCGGCCGGGATCTGCTTGCCACCGCCAACACTGGCACTGGCAAGACCGCCGCCTTCGCCCTGCCCCTGCTGCACAATCTGGCCCAGGGCGACCCCGCCCGCGGCAATCAGGTCCGCGCTCTGATCCTGGTGCCCACCCGGGAATTGGCACTCCAGGTGGCGGACGACATCAAAACCTACGGCCGCCTGCTGCCCCTGCGCACCCTGGCCGTGTATGGCGGCGTCAAGATCAATCCCCAGATGATGGCCCTGCGCAAGGGTGCGGATGTGCTGGTGGCCACCCCCGGACGCCTGCTGGACCTTTACAGCCAGAATGCCCTGCGCTTTCCCCGCCTGGAGACCCTGGTCCTGGATGAAGCGGACCGCATGCTGGACCTGGGCTTTGCCGACGAGATCGACACCCTTGTTGCCCTGCTCCCGACGCGGCGGCAGAATTTGCTGTTCTCCGCAACTCTTTCCGACGACATCCGCAACCTGGCGCGAACCCTGGTCCGCAACCCGGTGGAAATCAGTGTCACGCCCCACCAGGCCACTGCGGCCAAGGTGAAGCACTGGTTGTGTCCGGTGGACAAGAAGCGCAAACCCGCACTGCTGGCGGCGCTGATCCGCGACCGCCGGTGGTCCCGGGTGCTGGTGTTTGTCAAAACCCGCCAGGGGGCCGACCGCCTGGCCAACTTTCTCAAGGCAGCCGGGATAGATGCTGCGGCCCTCCACGGGGACATGAGCCAGGGCGCCCGCAGTGGGGCACTGGCGGCCTTCAATGACCACCGGGTGCAGGCCCTGGTGGCCACCGATGTGGCCGCCCGGGGCCTGGATATCGAGCAATTGCCCCTGGTGGTGAATGTGGATTTGCCCATTGTTCCCCAGGACTATATTCACCGTATCGGCCGCAGCGGCCGTGCCGGCGCTGCGGGGGAAGCCATCTCCCTGGTCAGTGCCGACGAATTCCGCCAGCTGACGGCCATCGAGCAGCTGATCAAAAAGGTCATTCCACGGGAAGCCATTGATGGCTTTGAACCCAGCCACGAGGTGCCGGAATCCCGCCAGATTAGCGACCCGGTGAAGCCCAAGCGGGCGAAAAAAGCAAAACTACGGCAGCCCCCTGAGCGCCCGGCAAAAGGGCCTGCCGCCAGGCCACCCCGCGGCAACACATCTGCTGCTGGCAGGGCCGGCAGAGGCGGAGCATCCGGCGGTGGCAAGGCACCGGCAAAGGCCCGCAGCGGGGGGAGACCCGCCGGCAGGCCGACGGCGAAGCCCTGAGACTATTCCCCCAACAGCCGCACCCGGAAATTCTTGCCCTTCATCTTGCCCTGGCCGAGTTTTCTCAACGCCGGCTTGGCCTCGGCCCGGCGCACCGCCACATAGGACCAGTTGTCGTAGATCTGAATTTTGCCCACGTCCCTGCCGTCAATACCATCCTCGCCGGTGAGGGCCCCGAGGATATCTCCGGCGCGCACCTTCTGTTTTTTGCCGCCGTCGATCTGCAGGGTGACCATGGGCGGCTTGTAGGTGGGCTGATCGAGCACCTTGCGGGGCGGCAAGGGGGTGGGCTCAATGGGCTGGTCGAGATAGGCCTCCAGCCGCGCCAACTTGTGGCGCTCCTTGTCACTGAACAGCGTACAGGCGATACCCCTGCTTCCGGCGCGACCTGTGCGGCCAATGCGGTGGACGTGCACCTCCAGATCCCGGGGGATATGAAAGTTGATCACCGCGTCCAGGGCGTCGATATCCAGGCCCCGGGCGGCCACATCGGTGGCCACCAGCACAGATACGCTCTTGCTGGCAAAGCGCACCAGGGTTTTGTCCCTGTCCTTCTGCTCCAGATCCCCGTGCAGTGCCAGCACGCTGAAACCATGCCCCTCCAGATCGCCGGCCACTTCCTGACACTCTTTTTTGGTGTTGCAGAACACCACCGCGGAGTCCGGGCGGTGATGGAGCAACAGCAGGCGCAGGGCGGATAGCCGCTCGCCGTCCTCCACCTGGTGGAAACTCTGGGCGATACTGGCGCTGTCGTGGGTGGACTCCACCTGCACCAGCACCGGATCGACCATCACCCGCTCGGCGATTCCCTGGATGCGCTCCGGGAAGGTGGCGCTGAACAGCAGGGTCTGGCGGTGCTCCGGTACAAACGCCAGGATGGCGTCCAGAGCCGGCTGAAAGCCCATGTCCAGCATGCGGTCGGCTTCATCCAGCACCAGGGTGGTGACCAGGTCCAGCTTCAGCGATCCCTTGTTGAGATGCTCCTCGATACGCCCCGGCGTACCCACGATGATATGGGCGCCGTGTTCCAGGGAGTTGATCTGCGGCCCCATGGGCATACCGCCGCACAGGGTCAGCACCTTGATATTGTCGATGGCCCGGCCCAGGCGGCGGATCTCCTTGGCCACCTGATCCGCCAGCTCCCGAGTGGGACAGAGCACCAGGGCCTGGATGGCGTAGCGCTTCCTGTCCAGCTTGTGGAGCAACCCCAAGCCGAAGGCCGCGGTCTTGCCGGAGCCGGTCTTGCCCTGGGCGATCACATCCCGACCCGCCAGGATTGGCGGCAGGCTGCGGGCCTGTATGGGCGTCATGGCCAGGTAGTCGAGGGACTCCAGATTGCTCAGAAGCTCGGGATTGAGATCAAGGGTGGCAAAGGCAGCGGTGGTCACGGGCGGGTCCTGTGGTGGGAGTGCCATGGCCGTCCGGGAAGGCGAGCCATTTCCGGCGGCGGTGGTCAAAAAAGCGGCACTGCTAAAAGCGCGCACTCTAGCACAGTCGGCCGCTCGGCAGCGCAATTCCTATAGAATGGCCGTTTACCCTCCGCACCCAGCACCGGCCATGACACCCCAAACCACCGCGAGCTTCGAATTTCACCCCATCGGCATTCTCCGCTCTCCCTACCCGGAAAAATTTGCCGTACCCCGCCAGCCCGGGCTGGTGACGGCAGCGGCGGCGGAACTGCACCTGCTGGGGGACTGCAACCGGGCGGAAATTCTGCGGGGCATCGAGGGCTTTTCCCATTTGTGGCTGACCTTTGTCTTCCACCAGACCCTGGGCCAGGGGTGGAAGCCCACGGTGCGCCCACCCCGGCTGGGGGGCAACCGCCGCCTGGGGGTCTTCGCCACCCGCAGCCCATTTCGCCCCAACCCCATCGGCCTTTCGGTGGTCAGCCTGGAGGGCACTGAACAGCGGGGATCCCAATGGCTGCTGAAACTGGGGGGCGCCGACATGGTGGACGGCACCCCAGTGCTGGATATCAAGCCCTATGTGCCCTATGTGGATGCCATCCCCCAGGCGCGGGGGGGCTTTACCGACCAACTGGTCAGTGAGCCGGTGGCGGTCCGTTTCAGCACGGACGCCCTGGCGCAATTGGCGGCGGTGGAATCCGGCCGGCCACAGTTGAAACTGTTGATCGAACAGCTGATAGCCCAACAGCCCCAACCCGGCTACCACAAGCCCGGCCAGGGCCGGCGCAGTTACGGCATGAGTGTCTACGATCTCAATATCCGCTGGACGGTGGCCGGGGAAGGCTGCGAGGTTATGGAGATCCGACTCCGACACTGATACCGCAGGCTTGGCATCCGCGCCCCAAATACACAATACTGGCACCGAGCCTGAAGCAGCCCATCACCAGAGAGATCAGCCATGAAAGCAGCCGTCTACAGTACCAATGGTTCACCCGACGTCATCCACTACCAAACCGTTGCCGACCCTGTCCCCAAGGCCGACGAAGTCCTGGTGCGAAACCTGGCCATCAGCATCGAGGGTGGCGACCTGTTGAGTCGCGCCAGGCGCAAACCCTCCCGCTCGGACCATATCGTGGGCTACGGAGCCGCCGGAGAAATCGTCGCCCTGGGCCGGGATGTGACCGAACTCCACCTGGGCCAGAGGGTGACCACCTTTGCTCCCACCGGCTCCCATGCCGAGCTGCGGGCGGTGCGCCAGGACTGCTGCTGGCTGCTCCCCGAGGGCATGGACATGGCCGCTGCCGCCTGTATACCCGTGGGGCTGGGCACCGCCTACCAGGCACTGTTCGACCTCGGCCAATTGACGGCTGGGCAGACGGTGCTCGTCCAGGGTGCGGCCGGCGGTGTGGGCCTGGCTGCTGTGCAATTGGCAAAGCGGGCGGGCGCCCGGGTGCTTGGCACGGCCTCCAGCACCGAACACCTCGACCAACTCCGCACCCTGGGACTGGACGAGGGCATTGTCCACGGCGCCGAGGACGTGGTGCAGCGGGTGCGGGAACTCACTGAAAACCTGGGGGTGGATCTGGCCATCGACCCGGTGGGCGGTGCCGCCCTTCAGGTTGCCTGCGACGCCCTGGCAGTGGGCGGACGGGTGGTGATGGTGGGCATGGTGGACAGTTCGCCCCATGTGGTCAACGCCACGCCGTTGATGATCGGTCGCCGGTCACTGATCGGCTGCATGCTCGGCCAGGTGATTCACCAGCCCCGGGAGAGAAGGTTTATCGAGGAGTTGGTCACCCTGGTTCACAGCGGTGAAATCACTGTGGTTATTGACCGGGAATTCCCCCTCGCCGAGGCCGCCGCCGCCCACCGCCACGCCGAAACCCGCGGCCGCCCCATGGGCCGGGTGGTGATGATTCCCTGAAAAACGCTTGTCCCTAAGGGGTAAGCAGCGCCAGTATCTCTTCGGCCCGCCCGGCGTGGCGGCGCTCGTCGGCGCCGATCAGGCGGTAGATTTTTGCCACCTCCGGATTGCTCTCATTGTCGGCCCAGCGGTTGTAGTTTACTTCGCCATCCATCTCGGCAGCGATGAACATCTTGACCAACTCGGGCGTCAAGGCAGTGATGGGGGACGGCTGGACCAGAGGGTTGTCCTCATCTGCGGGCAGTTCGTAGCTGGTACCGGAGAGAATCGCGATGGCCTTGAGGATCCGGTGGGCATGGCCCACTTCCTCGCGGCCATTTTTATTGAGCAGATCCTTGATGTCCTGATGCTCGGTCAAGTCGGCAATGGCACCATAGCCGGCCTTGCCGGAGGCCTCCACCAGGGCCAACACCCTCAGGTCATCAAGTTCCAGGTGATCCTTGGCGCAGAGCTGGCCATAGGCCTGGCCGGCATGTTTGGGATAGCTTGCTGGCAGTTCCAGGGTGGGCATGGCGGTTCTCTCTGTAGGGGGATAAAGGCAATGTCGCACCAGTGTAGTCAAGTTCAGGGAATTCACAAAACTGAAAAGGATCCCCTGTATAACCTTGGCATTGCCTCCGGAGTCCACTGCTGTGATCATGCCCCGCAAAGCCTTTGTCGCCCTCCAACGAACCCTCGCCCTGGCGGCAATTATGCTGCCCCTGTGGGTTCTCGCCAGCCTGTGGCTGGAGTTGCCGTCGGCGACAGCGATCAGCTTGCTGGTGACGGCCCTGGCCTGGAAATGGTGGCAACAACAACTGCGCCATATCTTCCGGGTCAAAAAATTCTCCCCGGTGATCCCCGGCAGACTCTACCGCAGCGGCCAGATCTCCCGCTACCGAATTGCCCGTACCCTGCGCCAGCACGGCATTCAACGGGTGATCGATCTCACCGAGCTTGGCGACAACCCCGACCGCCACCAGCGCGCCGAGGAGCTGGCGATTCGCCAGCTGGGTATCGACGGCCAGCGTTTCCCGATGCACGGCAACGGCACGGGGGATATTGCGATGGTCGCCGGCGCCATTGCCGCCATCCATGGGGCGATCCGCAGCAATCAGCCGGCATTGGTGCACTGCGCGGCGGGAGTCCAGCGCACCGGGCACGTTTTGTCCGCCTATTTGTTGCTGGTGGAAAGATCTTCCCCGACGGCGGTGTTTCGGTTCATGACCCATTTTGGTTGGGAGCCCGGCGATGGCAACGGCTGGCCCGCGCAACTCAACCAACGGATGCAGGCGCTGGCGGTCACTCTTTATCGACAGGGCATTATTGACGAGATCCCCTCGCCGGTCCCTCAGCTACCCCTGGCGCCAGTTGCGGTATTTAAACCCTGGTGGAAACCTCACCATCACCTGTTGGCGCCCATCCCCTGCCAACATCAGCTCTGCCCCGAACGGCGCTTGACATAGGCCCGCCGTGATTGCACCCCGGATCCTGGCTAAGGGCAATTCAGCTTGCCACCAGGTCACCACCGACTGCGGCCAGTAGCGGACTGCCCTCGGACAATTGCCGGGAGAGACTGAAGTATCGCTCCAGCACCAGAAGGCACAACAGCCTCTCTCTTTGGTCGGCGCGAAACTGCTCCACATAGCGGTTGGCGTTGTGCACAATCTCCCGGGCATGGTCGGGGCGACTCAGGAAATAATCGATCTTTTCCGGCAGGTCCGAAAAATCGTCACTCAGCAACCCGTAGTGAATGTCCGGCTTCAGGGCACCCTCCATAAACCAGGTTTCATACCTGGGTCTGCGCATCAGGCACAGGGAGTTTGACGACATGATCCACTTGAGATTGGTGGCCACGTCGTTGCCCTCGATGCTGACAATAAACTTGTGCCTGAGTTGATCCCGAATCGACATATAGGGCTTCCACCCGGGGAGCCCTCTGTGCTCCGGTTTGGTGTCGCCGATGTCCATACCCGGGTGGCGATAGAAATTCTCGACGAAACGGCGGCGATGGGGGCGACCACAGGCGCCGCGGAACACCGCGCCGTCAGCCTTGCACAGGTAGGCGATGTCACTGTCGACAAACTTGAAGTGGCGAACCTTGTTGCGCTTGAACAAGATGCCGTGTTGACCACCGGCAAGAATCGGCCGGGATTTCACCAGGGTCGGGCTATCCGGATTGATGGTGTTGTCGCCAAACCTGTAGTCAAAGTACAAAGCGTCATCGAAATAGCGCAGAAACTCCAGCAGGTCAAAATAGTAGCTGCTGTTCAGCCCTGACCTGACAAAGGTTGCGCGACAGCGGGCGGCGGTCGAGGGCGCAAAGCTATAGTCAACCGGGTGATAGTAGTTCAGGCGCCAGGCCAGGTAATCCCGCTCCTGACTGGTATGGGCCGCGAGGATTTTTCTCAAATCATGGCGCAGGTAAAGCCCCGGGGCCAGGCTTTTGGCGAATGCAGAGAGATAGAATGTCAGCTTGGTGGTGGTCAATCGTTTCAATGACAGCAATCCGCGGAGCCAGGGTTTGCAGTGGCTGGGTCCAGGATCATAGAAGCAAAATGATTACCGTTTTATGATGTCCAGCGGCCGGGTTGGACAAATTACCCGGCCCTCTGGCATTATCCCCCCCTTCGCAGACGACGCTGTGAACTTCGCACATATTCAGGATCTCGCCATGAGCGGCTACCCCAACTGTCCCCAGTGCACCTCCACCTTCACCTACGAGGATGGGGCCATGTATGTGTGCCCCGAATGCGGCCACGAATGGCTCAGGAATGACGCCTCCGAAGAGGCCAGTGGGGACAGGGTCTACAAGGATGCCAACGGCAATGTCCTGGTGGACGGCGATACAGTCACCGTAATCAAGGACCTCAAGCTCAAGGGTTCATCCCTGGTGGTCAAGGTGGGCACCAAGGTGAAGAATATTCGCCTGGTGGACAGCGATCACGACATCGACTGCAAGATCGAGGGCATCGGGGCGATGAAATTGAAGTCGGAGTTTGTCAAGAAAGCCTGAGCCGGCAGGGCTGAGGCTGCATCAAATCACCCCTCTGCCCGTCAATTGCGACAGAAATCTGCAATACTCACCGCGGTATCCCGACTGATATCCGGACACACCATGGGAAAAACCTCGGTGCCGTGAATTGTCCCCATAACCTGCCGGCAGCGGGCCTTGACCCCGGCCCGCAGCAACAGGCGGTAAAACTCCACCCCCTCGTCCCGCAGCGGATCGAATTCGTTGACACTGATCACCGTTGGCACCAGTTCCCGAACATCCTCCTCGGTGGCAAAGCCGGGCCAGGCGAGGGGATTTTTGGCCTCCAATTCCGCCATGCCATAGGCAGTGGCCCCCTGGTTGTGGTGCAAGTCCAGGAGAATGCCGTTGTTGGCGCTGGATGAAGGGTATTTGTCCTGGGGCCAGCTGCCGGCGATATAGGGGCACAAGGCATAGAGGCCCTTGATCAGCCCCAGGGAGCCCTCCTGTTTAAGGCGCAGGGTGGTGGCGATGCTGAGGTTGCCGCCGCCACTCTCTCCGGCGACCACGATCCGGGCCGGGTCGATCCCCAACTCGGTACTGTGGCTGGCAACCCACTTTAGCCCTGACACACAGTCGTTGAGCCCCGCCGGATACGGCGCCACCTCGGGGCAGGAAGACGCCACCATGGCGTTGCGAAAATCCACCATGGCCACGGCCACCCCCTGGGCGGCCAGGATCCTTCCCCAGGCCCGGTAGTTGCCGTCGTAACAGGACATCGTCACCATACCGCCACCGTGGATATAGTACACACAGGGCAGCACCTCGTCCGTATCCCGGCGAATATACTGGATTTTGCAGGTGTTGCCGTCCGGAGCCGAGGTGAATTCATGGCTGACGATGCGCAAGCCGGCACTGGGTGCCGTTGCTTCGCTGTCGTTCATGTCGAGAAATCTTTTCATCAGGCTGCGGGCGGCTATGGCGCCCTCACTATTGGCGGCAGCCACCAGCGCCTCCCTGCTGTCGTAATTGGCCATGGGGGTGGGGGGCATCCTGCCAAACAGTGCCTTGATACGGGGATCTATGCCATCTGTGGCGAGTATTTTGTTGGTCATCGATTATCCTCGGGGCTCGGCCCTGGGCATGGTTGGCAACCCACTGGGGTGCGGGATCCGTGATTGTGCCCGGCAAGAGCCCGGCAGGACAACTGTACGGAGAAAGTATTCGGCGAAATCGGTAATTGGCGGCCCCCGCTTGCAACCCGCAGCTGCAAGCTGTAGCCTGCAACTTTATATAAAACACGCGTTTTGCTAATTTTACCCTGGGGATCTCCGCCATGAACCAGCAGCTGACGTCAACTGTGGTGGACTTTATCCACAGTGTCCGCCCCGAGGGGCTTCCCGCGAATCTGCTCCACCAGGGCAGGCGGGCATTTATCGATACCCTCGGGGTGATCCTCCTGGGTTCAAAAGAGCCCCTGGGGATGATCCTCAAGGATTTTGCCATTGCCGAGGGCGCCAGGCCCAGGTCGTTGATACTGGGCAGCGACCAGCGGACATCACCCCATATGGCGGCCCTGGTCAATGGCGCCGCCGCCCACGCCATGGAGTACGACGACGCTTGCGGCGAAGGCCACCTGAGCGCGGTCCTGGTGCCCGCGGTTTTGGCGGTGGCGGAGGATATAGGGGCTTCAGGGCTGGACACCCTGGCGGCCTTTTGTATTGGCCAGGAGGTTGCCAGCAAGATCGGCAAAACCCTGCTCGGCGACACCTATCATCACCATCTGCGTGGCTGGCACGGTACAGTGGCCAATGGCGTGATGGGCGCCGCCGCGGCAAGCGCCTGGCTGTTGCGGCTCAACCCCCGGGAAACCGCCTGCGCCCTGGGCATTACCGCAACCCATGCTGCGGGAATGCGCAAGAATTTCGGCACCATGACCAAACCGTTTCACTGCGGCCACGCGGCCCACGCCGGCGTCATGGCGGCCACCCTGGCGGGAGCGGGCTACACCGCCAGCACCGATATCCTCGACTCACCCTTGGGCTATTTCGATGTCCTCGCCGAAGGCCATCAACAGACACACCACCTGGCCACCCTCGCCAGGCCCTGGTCGCTGCTGAATCCCGGGGTCGGGATCAAGCTTTACCCCTGCTGTTATCTCGCCAGTCGCGCCGCCGACGCTGTACTGCGCGAGGGGGGCGGCATCCAGGTTGCGGCAGACGAAATTGCAGCCGTTGTCGTTCGGCTTCCGGAGTTCGAGGCCTCGACCCTGGTATACAACCAGCCCCACACCGGTCTGGAGGGAAAATTCAGCGTTCAGTATGTGGTCGCCGCCGGCCTGCTGGACGGAGAACTCGTCCCCGCCAGCTTCACTGATGTCCGGGTACAGCGCCGCGACATCCAGCGCCTTATGGCCAAGATACGGGTACAACCCTTCCCCGGGGATGGCGCTGTGGAAGTGGTGGTAACCCGCGGGGACGGCTCATCCATCAGCCGCAGCTGCACCTCTGCCCTCGGCAGCGCCGGCCGCCCACTGGAGGATCGGGAACTCAGGGAAAAATTTCGCCGTTGCGCGGCAGGGATAGTGGGCCTGGAGGGAATAAACACCAGCCTCGAGCTGCTGGATGTTGTGGAGACGATTGCGGATATCGGCACACTGACAAAGCACCTACAGCCTCTGTAGCGCACCGCTCCCTTTCACGCTTCCTGCAGCAGCTCGTCCGAGGGCTGCTCGCAGTCCAGCTTGCGGCCGAGGAGCACCTGAATTGGTTCCAGTAGGAATGCGTCGTCCTCGCAGGCAAAGCTGATGGAGGTGCCCAGCTTGCCTGCGCGACCGGTACGCCCGATGCGGTGCACATAGTCCTCGGGTTCTTCCGGCAGGGTGTAGTTGATGACATGGCTGATGCCATCGATATGGATGCCACGGCCCGCAACATCGGTGGCCACCAGTACTTTCAGGGCACCGGACTTGAAGTCGTTGAGGGTCTTGACCCTCTTGTTCTGGGGGACTTCTCCGGACAACAGACCGACGCTGAAACCCTTGCGACGCAGTTTTTCCTCCAGCTTGCGACACTGGTCGCGGCGGTTGGCAAAAACAATCACGCTCTCCACTTCGTCAGAGGCAATGATGCTGTTGAGCAGGGCAAACTTCTGGTTCTGAGAGGTGATATAAACCTTCTGATTGACAGAATCCGTAGCCACGCTGTCCGGCTGGATTTCGATTTTGGCGGGGTCTATGGTCCACTGCTGGGCCAGTTGTTCCACATCGTGGGTAAAGGTGGCCGAGAAGAACAGGGTCTGGCGATGTTCCTTGAAGGGGGTCAAACGGACGATGCGGCGCACCTGGGGGATAAAGCCCATATCCAGCATACGATCCGCCTCGTCGAGCACCAGCACTTCCACCTGGTCCAGAAACACGTCGTTGCTGCCGCAGAAATCCAGCAGCCGCCCGGGGGTGGCCACCAGAATGTCGCAGAAGCTTTCCATCAGGTGACGCTTCTGCTTGTCGTAATCCATCCCCCCCACCAGGGTGTGCACCTTGAGGTCGGTGTACTTGGTGAGGTCTTTGGCGTCCTCCGCGATCTGCATCACCAGCTCCCGGGTGGGGGCGATCACCAGCGCCCGGGCTTCCCCGGCAAAGCGATCGCTGGCGATGGGATTGTTGAGCAGGTCCTCGATGACGGTAATCAGAAAGGCCGCGGTTTTGCCGGTGCCAGTCTGAGCCTTGCCCACCACATCGTGGCCCCGCAGACTGAAGGGCAGGGATCTGGCCTGAATGGGGGAGCAGTACTCAAAGCCCAGGTCGTGAATGGCGTGCATGACTTCGTCCCGCAGGCCAAGATCGTGAAACCGCACCTTGCCCTCGACTTCGGGAACCTTGAATTCGTCCACGGACCAAGCTGTGTTCTTGGGCTTGTCCTGCCGGCCCCGGGAGCGGCGGCTGCGATTGCCTTTGGCATGGGATTTGGGCACTTCTACTTGCTTTTCTTCAGTCATTGGTGAACCGGTTAACACAAAAAATAAAACAGAGGCGGCAGCTGACTGCCAGCGGCTCCGGAAGGGGCGGGATTATAGCACAACGGAAGAAACCATAAGAATTATCGCCCGACTGGCCTGACCCACGCCTGCTTGATGTCACATGCCCGGCAACTCGGAGCAGGAAATCCGTCATCGACTCACTGCATCTGGACTGGCCCAGAGGTGTCGGCGGATTCGCCGGGCATGGCGATACGCCGCAACTCATGGTGATAAAACTGATCCAGGGGCACGGAAAAGCCCGGCCTGGTGACGATGCGTACATGGTGGCGCTGCAACTCTCTCGGGCAGTCCACCCCGCAGGAGTGGGCAATCACTGTTACCTCCTTGACCAGGTTGTGGACGTACTGGGCCACCCGCTCCGCCTTATTGGCAGGGTCCAGTCCCCGCTGGAGGTGGGGATTGTGGGTGGTGATCCCGGTCGGGCAGGTGTTTTTATTGCACTGGAGGGATTGGATGCAGCCCAGGGCAAACATAAAGCCGCGGGCGGTATTGACGAAGTCTGCCCCCGTGCACAACGCCCACGCCACGTCCACCGGCAGGATCAGCTTGCCGGAGGCGATGATCTTGATCCGCTCCTTGAGCCCCCTGTCGCGAAGAATATCCACCACCACCGGCAAGCTCTCACGAATGGGCAGCCCCGCATGATCGAGAAGGCTTTGGGGAGCGGCACCGGTGCCGCCGTCCCCGCTATCCAGGGTAATAAAGTCCGGGGCCGCTTGCTCCCCTCGCGCCAGCACCTGATCGCACAGATCGGCAAAGAATCTCAGATCCCCCGCCACCATCTTGAAGCCCACCGGCTTGCCCGTTACTTGGCGGATATGCTCGATACTGTCCAGGAGCTGGTGAATGCTGCGAATATCCAGATGACCGTTGGGGCTGATGGAGTCCAGGCCCTGGGGTATGCCGCGGATATCGGCGATCTCGGCGGTAACCTTGAGTCCGGGCAGAATGCCCCCCTTCCCGGGCTTGGCGCCCTGACTGATCTTGATTTCAAACATCTTTACTTCCGGGTGCTCGGCAATTGCCGCCAGCCGCTGGTCACTGAGGTTGCCCTTTTCGTCCCTCACCCCGTATTTTGCGGTGCCGATTTGAAATACCAAGTCAGCGCCACCGGACAGGTGGTAGGTAGATAAACCACCCTCTCCGGTGTTCAGCCAGCAGCCCGCCTTTTTGGCACCCAGGGACAGGGCGGTTACCGCGGGCTTGGAAATGGCGCCGAAACTCATGGCCGAGATATTGACCAGCGCCCTGGTCAAATACGGCTGACGGCAATAGGGGCCAATGGTGATAGCTGTCGGCTCTTGGCCCTCGTTGAGGGACGGGAAGGGGTGGGGAGAAAAAATCAGGGTCCCGGGGGCCGTGGAGGTCTGGGTTGAGCCAAATGCCAGAGTGTTATCCACATTCTTCGCCGCCCGGTATACCCAGGAGCGCTGGGCGCGGTTGAACGGCAGTTCCTCCCTGTCCATGGCGTAGAAATACTGGCGAAAGAACCCGCCCAGGTGCTCGAGGATATAGCGAAACCGGCCGATCACCGGATAGTTGCGGCGAATGGTCTGGGTGGTTTGGCGGGTATCCCGCACATAGGCGACAAAGGCGGCAATCACCAGCCCCACCAGCAGCGCAAGCAACAGGGCCGTAAAAATTTCCAGCATCAGCAGCAACACGGACACCCCATCTTCTTTCATTATCTACTTCCTCATTTTGCGGCAATCCCGGTGGTCGCAGCGGTGAAAATCACAGACAATGCCAACCCATTCATACTACCCCAATTTGCAATGGCCACCCCACGCGCCCCGTTCACTCAAGAACTGACCCGGCTCCTGCAACTCGCCGCGCCGTTGCTGGTGGGCCAGTTGGCGGTGCTCGGTCTTGGCATAACTGATATTGTCCTCAGCGGGCGGGCGGGCACCGACGACCTGGCGGGGGTAATGCTGGGAGCCACCCTGTTTGATCTACCCATGATGTTTATCATGGGTGTCTTTATCGCCAATAGCACCCTGGCCGGGAGGCTCCATGGGCGTGGCGACAGGGCTGCCCTCAACGCCCACTTTCTCAACACTCTGTGGCTGGCCCTGCCCATCGGTCTGGTTGCAGCCCTGGCGGTAACCCTGATGCGCCTGGTGGTGCTGCCCCAGCTGGACACACCGGCCAGCGTCAAGCTTATTGCATCAGGCTACCTGTTGCCGATGACCGCCACAGCCTTTCTGCTGCCGACGCTGATGGCGGTGAGAACCACCCTGGAGGCCACCGGCCATCCACGCCTGGCGATGATGTTCAATCTCGCGGCATTTGCCGTAAATATCCCACTTGACTATGCCTTTATCAATGGCTGGGGCTGGCTGCCTGCCATGGGCGGTGTCGGCTGCGGCTGGGCAACTCTGGTGGTGGTCTCCGGTGTTATTGGCACCCAGCTGTTTTATATCCACAAGACCCCTCACCTCCACTTCCTGCACCTTCACCGCAGATTGCGCAGGCCGGAGTGGCCGGCGGTGAGAGAATTGCTGGCACTGGGCACTCCAATGGGTGGCGCCATTCTGGCGGAGGCCGGCTTTTTCCATGTGATTCCCCTGATGGTCGCCAGCCTCGGCACCCTCGCCCTGGCAGCCCATGCGGTTGCCATGTCCTTTGACATGATCATGTTCATGATTCCCCTCGCCTTGGCTCAGGCCATCACCATCCGCAGCGCCAACGCCCTGGGCAAGGACGACACCCGGGGTGCGCGCCACATTGCCGTTACCGGACTCAAGGTGGGCCTGGCACTGGCCCTTTGCCAAAGCCTGGGGGTCTTTTTGCTCCGTGACCAGGTGCCGGGAATGTACACCCCGGATTCCACTGTGGCCAGTGTTGCGGCGTCACTGTTGCTGGTGGCTGCGGGAATTCGCATTTTTGACGGCTTGCATATTGTCGGAACCGGCATCCTGCGGGGCTATGGCGATACCAGATCGACCCTGGTGATCAGCTGTGTTGCCTTTTGGCTGGCCGGCGCACCCCTGGCGTGGCTGGCGGCCAGCGGTCGCCTGGACCTGACCGGCAGCGGTATTCAGAATATCTGGCTGGCAATTCTCGGCGCTGTAATATTCGCCAGTGCCATGACACTGTGGCGAGTACGGACACTGATGGCGAGCCCCCGGGATCCCCTGGCGAATAAAGCCCCGAACTGACTACCCACATAGGGTCTACGCCATGAGCCAGCGGGTGTGGAAGCGCAGGTGCTCCTCCATAAAGCTGGCGATAAAGAAATAGCTGTGGTCATAGCCCTCGCGGAGACGATAATCTAGGGGATAGTCAATGCTCCGGGCGGCCTCAACCAGGACCTCTGGCAATAGTTGATTTGCCAGAAAGTCATCGGCACTGCCCTGATCGATCAGCAGAGGAATCTTCTTCGCTGCCCTGGGAATCAATACACTACTGTCGTATTCGCCCCAGCTGGCTTGATCGTCGCCGAGGTAGGCAGTGAAAGCTTTGGCTCCCCAAGGGCAGCGGGAGGGGGCGGAAATGGGTGCAAATGCGGATACCGAGTGGTAGCGGTCCGGGTTTCGCAGGGCTACCACCATGGCTCCGTGACCACCCATGGAGTGGCCGAAAATGCTCTGCCGGCTTGTGTCCACAGGCAAATGCTGACTGATCAGTGCGGGCAATTCCTCCACCACATAGTCGTACATGCGGTAATGGCTGGCCCAGGGCTGGCGGGTGGCGTTGACGTAGAAGCCCGCGCCTAATCCCAGGTCATAGCTGCCCGCGGGGTCGTCCGCCACGCCTTCCCCCCTGGGGCTGGTGTCCGGGGCCACCACGGCAATACCGAAGTGCTCGGCAAATTGTTGTGCGCCTGCCTTGTGAACAAAGTTCTCATCGGTGCAGGTGAGCCCGGACAACCAGTACAGCACCGGCACCTTTGCCCCGGTCGATATTGAGGGCAAAAACACCGAGAACCGCATTTCGCAGTTACAACTGCTGGACCAGTGGCTGTAGCGGCGCTGTTCGCCGGCAAAACTTTTGTGGGCGGCAAGAAGCTCGATAGTCATAACCCAACGCCCCTCAGTAGAGTACGACGGAGCGGATACTCTCGCCGCTGTGCATCAGGTCAAAGGCTTTGTTGATATCATCCAAGGGCATGGTGTGGGTAATAAGGTCGTCGATATTGAGCTTACCCTCCATATACCAGTCGACGATCTTGGGTACATCAGTCCGCCCCCGGGCGCCGCCGAATGCCGTGCCCCGCCACACGCGGCCAGTCACCAGCTGAAACGGCCGGGTGGCAATTTCCTGCCCGGCGCCGGCGACGCCGATAATAAATGATTGCCCCCAACCCTTGTGGCAGCACTCCAGAGCCTGGCGCATCGTCGCCACATTGCCGATACATTCGAAACTGTAGTCCACACCGCCATCGGTCAGCCCGGCGATAACTTCCACCACGTTGTCCACGGCTTTTGGATTGACGAAATCCGTCATCCCGAACTGCCTGGCAAGGCCGACCTTGGCCGGATTGATATCCACCCCGATGATTTTGTTGGCTCCGGCAATCCTGGCCCCTTGAATGACATTGAGACCGATGCCCCCGAGGCCGAATACTGCGATATTGGCGCCGACCTCGACCTTGGCGTCAAAGACCACGGCGCCGACACCCGTTGTCACCCCGCAGCCGATATAGCACACCTTGTCAAAGGGTGCGTCGTTGCGGATCTTGGCCACCGCAATTTCGGGGAGCACTGTGTAGTTGGCAAAGGTGGAGCAGCCCATGTAGTGCAGTATGGGTTTGCCATCGAGCGTAAAACGGCTGGACCCATCCGGCATCAACCCCTGACCCTGGGTCACGCGGATGGCTTGGCACAGATTGGTCTTCGGATGGAGGCAAAATTTACACTCCCGACACTCAGGGGTGTAAAGGGGGATTACCGAGTCCCCGGGCTTCACACTCTTCACCCCGGCCCCCACATCCACCACGATGCCGGCACCCTCGTGGCCAAGGATAGCGGGGAAAACTCCCTCTGGGTCGTCTCCGGAGAGGGTAAAGGCATCCGTGTGGCAGACACCGCTGGCCTTCAGCTCAATCAGGACCTCGCCCGGCTTTGGGCCATCCAAGTCGACTTCCATCACTTGCAGGGGCTGCCCCGCTGCAAACGCTACTGCTGCCCTGGTCTTCATCGTATGCTCCTGTTGGGTAGGCCGGTGGTGATGTCTCAAATTACATGTCACAACATGCCGCCGGACTAAACGTCGATTTTGCCCACGGCTAAACAGCCAAAGCTGCGCCGACCTGAGGATCTTATAAATACCAGTTTTACCGGAAACTTGCCAGCTCGCGGCAACCGCTCGGTAAATCCATCTTCAAAGTGCTGCGGGAATGCGTAATCTAGGGGCCCATAGCCGGCTGGGTGCCACCGTCATTCGCTCACAGAGTGAGCTCCTACGGGGTGCCCCGCGGGCTTGGGAGCAGTGCGTGGGAGCCCGGTCTCCGGGCGAGCGGGGGTGGCCGGTGTGCCCATCGCCGGTTGGGTGCCACTACCGTTCGCTCACGGAGTGAGCTCCTACGGGGAGCCTGCCCAGGCTTGGTCGATTTATGTAGGAGCCCGGTCTCCGGGCGAACGGGGGGTCTGAGGGCCGGCCCCGCGAAGCGCTTTGGGTCCCGTAGGTCAGCGCCAGTTGCCCAGCGGGAATTCGGCACAAAGTAAAACGCCCTGACTCT
>Ga0079224_100002882_pt1 | contig 21290 bp, 11 predicted proteins | sample Stecom2015_FD_80414 | JGI IMG/M metagenome (GOLD analysis project Ga0079224, IMG submission 80414) | Agricultural soil microbial communities from Utah to study Nitrogen management - Steer compost 2015 | ecosystem: Environmental > Terrestrial > Soil > Agricultural land | place: USA: Utah...
TTACCGTTTTTGTAAATCAGATAAATCAGGGAGCTATAGCTGCTACCCAAACTATTTGTAACGGAGGCGACCCTGTAGTTCTTACAGAAACCACGGGCGCAACAGCTGAAGGGACAATCACTTATCAGTGGGAAATATCAACTACAAGTAACACAACAGGCTTTAGCGATGTTACAGGTGCTACAGATGCGACTTATGACCCGCCGATTACCACGCAAAATACCTGGTACAGAAGAAGGGTTACAAGTACCCTAAATGGTGTAGAGTGTAGTGCAACTACTAACTTTATAGCCATTACTGTTAACGACGTTTATGAAGGTATTATTGAAGAAGATCAAACCATATGTACCGGAGGTATTCCTAACACCATCACTACTTCTACACCTGCATCGGGTGTAGGGACATTAACCTACCAATGGCAAAACTCTACTGATGGTGTAACCTACACTGATATTGCAGGAGCAACTGCCGAGACTTACACTCCCGGAGCACTTACAGCCACAACCTACTACAGGCGTATAGTTACCAGTACCTTTAACGGTGTTTCATGTCAGGCAACAGGTAACAGTATAATCATAACCGTATCACCAGATCCTGTGATTGATAGTGAACCACTACCAAATCAGTCGCTTTGTCAAAATGCCCCGGCTACAACTCTTGAAGTTACAGCATCGGGAGGTGTGGGTTCTTTTATCTATCAATGGTATAGCAATACTGTTAACGATAATACTTCGGGCACGCCCGTAACAGGAGCAACAGCTTCAACATTTACTCCACCTACAGACGTTGCAGGTATGTTATATTACTATTGCGTGGTATCGCAAACCGGTTTGGGGTGTACTGTTACTTCACAAACTGCCGGGGTAAATATTATAGCTGCCCCTGTTTTTAGCGAGCAACCACTTTACAGCGATGTATGTTTAAACGGTACTCCTAATACACTTTCTGTAACCTATACTAACGGTACAGGAACACCGTCTTATCAGTGGTATTCCAACACTATTGATGACAATACAACAGGAACCGAAATTGCAGGAGCTACAAGCTCAACCTATATACCTTCTACCTCAACAGAAGGTACAACTTACTATTACTGTGTGATTACCTTCCCTGTGGGTGGATGTTCCCTAATCACATCAGATACCGCCGAAGTAAATGTAAATGCCATACCTGTAATTATTGAGCAACCAACCGAAACACAAAGCTTATGTGTGGGCGGTACTGCTTCCGAACTAAGTGTAGCTTATGATGGTAACGGAGGTAATACAACTTACCAATGGTACAGTAATACTACAGCTTCAAACTCCGGAGGAACATTAATTACAGGAGCAACTCAAAATACGTATACTCCTCCTGCTTTTACAGCCGAAGGAACTTATTACTATTATGTAACTGTTGATTTTGAAAACAACGGATGTGGTAACCTTACCAGTGAAGTAGCTGAAGTTATTGTAGTGCCTGATCCGGTTATTACACAACAACCACTGGCAACCCAGTCGTTATGCCAGAGTCCGTTTGCAGAAGATTTAACTGTAACTGCTACAGGCGGTGTAGGATTACTTTCTTATCAATGGTACAGCAATACAGCAAACAACAATACAGGAGGCACTGAAATAACCGGAGCAACCGAAGACACCTACTCTCCTCCTGCCGACAACGTAGGCACAACTTATTACTACTGTATCATTACTGCAGAAGGATCGGGTTGTAGTGTGACAAGTGATACCGCAGAGGTTATTGTAAACCCTTCTCCGATTATAAGCACACAACCACAATCTGAAGATCTTTGTTTCGGACAACCAATATCAGAACTTAATGTTGACTATACGAATGGTACAGGTGCATCAACCTATCAGTGGTATAGCAATACAGTAAACGATACAACCACAGGTACTCCTATTGCAGGAGCAACATCAGATACATATCAGCCAACAGATACCAACCCGGGAACTTTGTACTACTATTGCGAAATTACATTCCCGATAGAAGGTTGCTCGGTAATCTTATCAGAAGCTGCTGCAATATCAATTTACGCGCTACCATCGGTTAACGATATTAATACAGAAACCTGTAGCAACGAAACATTTACTGTTACCCCAACTGATGGTAACGGGAATAATGTTCCGGCAAATACTATGTACACCTGGACAGCTCCGGCAGGTACAGGCTTTACAGGCGGTAGTGCACAGGCTACTCCGCAACCGGAAATCAGCCAGACATTAATCAATACTACCAATGAAACAGTTACAGTTACCTATACGGTTACACCTGTTATGAATAACTATAACGATGAAACATTTATGGTTACGGTTACCCTATACCCTGCTGCAACTGTTGAAGATAGTGAAGTGCTTGTTTGTAGCGGAAGTGACTTTAGTTATGATCCTGCAGGTAATGCAACAATACTTCCGGCGGGAACGCTATACCAATGGGATATTCCTGCAGTTACAGGCGGCATTACCGGAGGCACATCAGGCAGCGACGCGTCACTGGTTACAGGTACACTTACTAACCCTACGGCGACCAACCAGACAGCTACCTATACGGTTACCCCTGTATCTCCTGACGGAAACTGTACAGGAGAGCCTTTTGAAGTTGTGGTTACGGTTAGTCCGGAATTCACTGTTACATCTGATGTTTCAGACTATAACGGATTCCAGATAAGTACATCGGGAGCTACAGACGGTTGGATTAACCTTAGCCCAATAGGAGGTTCGGGCGCTTACACTTACAACTGGACCGGACCTGACGGGTTTACTGCCGATACCCAAAACATTGAAAACTTAGGCGAAGGTACCTATAACGTTATTATAAGCGATGGCTTATGTAACAATATAGAACTAACCATACAGATCAATGCACCGCTTCCGCTTACTATTGGCGAAGCTGACGCAAGCCATGTGGATGTTAGCTGTTTTGGAGCCTCTACAGGTGTTATTGAAATAGAGATTACTCAGGTTTCCATTGCTCCTTTTGATTATGTCCTGATGCTTGAAGACGGTACCGTAGTTGAAACGGTTGAAGATACTTTTGCAGAAAATTATGTTTTTGACAATTTGCCCGCGGGTAACTATACCGTACAGGTTACCGATGCTAACGGTACCGTTAAGACTATTGAAGATATTATTATCACTCAGCCGGAATCGGGCGTTACAATTACCCAGGCTGGTATTACGGACTTTAACGGCTTCAGTATAAGTTGTTTTGGCAACCAGGATGCCGCTATAGACCTTACTGTTGAAGGGGGCTACCCTGGATACACCTACAGCTGGACAGGACCGGATGGATTTACTGCCGATACTCAGGATATTGCCAGCCTTGCACCGGGTACTTATACCGTAATTATTAACGATACTACAGGATCATGTCCGTTAACGGAAAGCTATACCATTACTGAACCTCAACCAATAACCTATACTGGTACAGTTTCTAATTATAACGGTTATGGTGTGAGTTGTTTTGGCGGAAATAACGGAACTATAAACATACTCCCTACAGGCGGTACTTCTGATTATATTTATGCATGGGCTGGCCCTAACGGGTTTACCTCAACCGAGCAAAACCTTACCGGACTGGTTGCCGGCACGTATGAACTTACGCTAACCGACACCAATAACTGTAGTGCACTTGGCAGCACTTATACATTAACCGAACCGGAAGAGATTACTATAACCGAAACCCATATTAATGTAATTTGTTTTGGCGATGCCACTGGTGAAATTGATGTTACCGTAACCGGAGGCGTACCATTATCTGCCGGAGGTTATGAATACAGCTGGACAGGTCCAAACGGATTTACTTCTGCCAATGAAGACCCTACAGGTTTAACTGCAGGAGCTTATACACTAACAGTAACCGATAATTCAGGTTGTAACGCATCAATAGCTGTTACAATAACCGAACAACCGGAAATAATAATTATACCTACAACAACTCCTATTACATGCTATGGTGCAGATAATGCTTCCATTTCTTTAGTCATATCAGGAGGTAATCCGCCTTATATTGCAGAATGGAGTAACCTTGCTACAGGTACGTTTCAGGATAATTTGGGCGCAGGTACTTATACCATTATCGTAACTGACGAAAGTAACTGTACTAAGACCATTTCAGTAGTTATTGAAGAAGCTCCTGTATTTACAGTAAACCCTGTTTATAATAACATTTCATGTCACGGAGCTAACGACGGTAGCATAGCGCTTAATCTTATAGGTGGTATTGCTCCTGTAACACTTACATGGAGTGATGGATCTACGGCAGGTACTACCCGAAACAATTTAGGCCCGGGTACCTATACCGCTACTATCACCGATGGTACACCTTGCGAAATCATCAGGACATTTACCATAGTGGAACCGGCAGCATTAGTGTTAGATGCCAATATTACACATGCTACCGATTGCGACGACACCACGAGTGGTGCGATTGACCTATTGGTAGCAGGGGGTACACCTCCATATACCTACAGCTGGTCTAACGGAGCTACCACAGAAGATTTGACAAATATTACATCGGGTAACTACCTTGTAGAGGTTACAGATGCTAATGGTTGTTCTAATACTGCCACCTACTCTATTACACGACCTGATCCAATTACACTTACCGTATCAAACGATATTAATTTTAATTGTGATACTCATTTTGTAAGTCAGGTTAATGTAGCTCATGCCGAAGGCGGTGTTCCTCCTTTCCAGTACTCATGGACTACAGGAGATGTTAGTGGGCAATTTGACCAGTTTATGACCACCGACCAGAACGGTACTGTAATAGTTACTGCAACCGACTCTATGGGGTGTACCGCTACACAAACATTTGAAGTAGACACACAGCAACTGGGCGAGGCTTTCTTTACGGCAGAATCATACGCCTATACTACTTATCAAATCTACTCTATTATGGATCCGGTAAGTTTCACCAATGAGTCTACCGGAGATTATACTGAAGTGTCTTGGGATTTTGGAGACGGAAGCTTCTCTGACGAGATTGACCCTACCCATACCTATGTAAGAGAAGGTACATATACCGTCACCCTTACCGTAGTATACCCTTATGGATGTACAGATACTTACAGCATTATAATTAAAGTGACAAAAGGTTATGAGGTTATGATCCCTAATGCATTCACACCAAATGCCGATGGTGTTAACGATACATTTAGCGCAGTGTACAAAGGTTTCAAAAGTATTGAACTGAATGTTTATGACACCTGGGGCTCTCTTATCTACAGCGAAAAAGGCGAAGTGATAAGGGGCTGGAACGGTTATATTCAGGATATTCCGTCTGAAAACGGAAACTATTATTACCGTATCAATGCCGAAACATTTTACGGCCAGTTTGTAAATTTTGAAGGACCTTTTGCATTAATTAAGTAGAAATGAAAAGAATAGTAATAATTACAATCATAATATTGGCATTTAATACCACTTGGGCTCAGGATCCTATTTTTACCCAGTATTTTATGGTGCCACAAACAGTAAACCCGGGCTTTACAGGCTTTATGGAAACTACTTCCATAGGTGTAATGCACAGAACGCAATGGCCGGATGCCTCACTGAAAATAAACAGCGATTATGCTTTTTTAAACACTTGGTCTGAAGAGATGAACAGTGGTTTTGGTGTAAACTTTTTGAGTCAGAGGGAATCGTTCACAAACTATCAGCTATCACAGGTTAATGCATCCTATGCCTACAGGGTACAGATATCAGACTACTGGTACTTCCATCCTGCCCTTGAAGTTGGTTTCGGGACAAAATCATACGGTTTTCAAAACCTTGTATTGGAAGACCAGCTGAACCTTGGTACCGGAGTAATCGATGCCACCAGTATAGACCCGCTTGCACTCAATGAGAAAATAACCTTTTTTGATATTGGTGCGGGAGTATTGTTTAACAATGAGGAATGCTGGTTTGGAGCATCGTTAAAACACCTTAACAAGCCAAACATATCATTTATGCAGGCTGGTAACCTGCCTTTGGAAATGCTTTTCTCCCTAAATGCGGGCTACGAGTTTAAGCTTTCTAACTTTACAAATACTTTCCTTCCTTACAACTCTAAGTTATTGTTTACGGCCAATTATATGCAACAGGCGAAGTACAACAGGTTTGACCTGGGAATGGGAATTATTTTTGAAAGGGTATTTGTGGGTGCCATAGCTGCTACAAATCCGGCAAAAAATAACGGAAACAGTAACCTGTTAACTTCAATCAATCCTTATTTCGGATTAAAATATGAACATTTCAAAGTTGGATATTCCTACGACATATTAACCAATAAGATGGGCAGAACCGGAGGTATACATGAGTTCTCGCTAATTTATCAGTTTAATTGGGAAAAACAATGTCAGGGTTGCCCTGATTATTATTAAAAGTGAAAGAGGTAGGAAATTCCCATATCCTACCTCTCCAACCAAATAAGTTATAAACCAATACAATTGGTTAGTGCTAAACTATATTAAAAGTAAATAGTAAAAAGATATTCAGAAAACGGAAAACCATAAAAAAGGCAGGGAATTCCCTGCCTTTACACCCAATTTAAAAAAGCTTACGGTATAGTTAATTATTAACTTTACTAAATCTACTTTATTAAAAATAATTAGCAATATTTTATTTAAAAATTAATTAAATCTTAAGAATGAAAAAATTCTAAAACACACTAAAATACCCTAATTAATTATCTGTTGCTACTGGCAAACGGAATGCGGCAATCCAGACGCTTTGCTGTCTCTGCATCAGCTTTGAACTATGTTTAATTAAGTAGGATGAAGGATTAAGTTGTTTACAATAATAAAAAGCAAATTTACAGGACAATTGAATAATAGATTTTACAATAAAAATAATAAAGAGAAAAACAGAATTTTACTTTTAATTGCGGTCCTTTCTCTTACAATTATAGGTTTTTCAATTATTATATCAATATACTCAGGAATATACCTGATTGGGTTTTTAATGTTTGCAATAACCCTATCTATAGCAGCTCCTTTCTTCGACCTGCCTGCCTTAAAGAAAAGCGGAAGAATTATTTATTATTCATCTTTATTTCTAACTGAAAAACCTAAAAATAATGTAGTTAAAATTCACGGCGGAACTTTATTTGATTACTACTTCGTAATTGACAGAAAAATGAACGGTAAACAAAGGACAGATTTCATAATCCAGCAGTATTTAGAAGGTCTTTTGTCTTTCATAGAAAAGCACAAAAACGATAATCAAATTAAAATTAACGGAACAAGCTATATTATAAATGAGAGAACAGCAGAAAAAATTGGTTTTAAAATTATTGAGACCGACATTTTACAAAAAGTGATTATAACCTATAATTACTTTAATATTTTGATCTCAAATTCAATTGCTAAAAACAAACTATCATTCCCTAATTTGTATAAGACCAAAACATTTGAGGCTGAAATCAATCAGTTAGTTGAGAGAAAAGAATATATTGAAAGGTTAAATAAATCACTTAAAAGAGAATATTGAGATTAATATATCTTTTAAAAACTAAATCAAACTTTCAAAATCAATATTGTCTAAACCTTTCTAAGCTGTTCTATTCAAAAGATAAGAGGTGTTTACATTTCATTTTACAAGATATAATACCTCTATTTCAAAAAACAGGGTTTCATCCGGAGGTATCATTCCCTTCCCTTTTGTACCATAAGCCAAATCAGGAGGAATAACAAAAGTTCCTTTTTCACCCGGCTTTAGTAATTTAACTCCTTCATAAAAACCCGGAATCAGACTACCTTTAGTAATGGTAAACAAAGGCGGATCTTCACTACTGTAAGAGTCATCAATAACTTTACCATCACTCAATTTACATGTATAATGTATAGCATATGTACTTTCGTCCTTAACGGTATTTCCAATGTTCACTTTTTTTGTGACTTTATATTTTAAGCCTGTTTTAGTATGTATATATCCATTACTATCAGGCATTGATTCGGCTCCGGAATTATCCCCCAAAATACTACCAGTATCAACATCCATTACCAAACGAAATTTTTTACTATCCTTGTCAGGATTATATCCTCCTTCTTTAGGTGTATATCTCCATAACTCCTCTATAAGGTAGGTGCGCCCGTGTGCCATACCGCGCCCTATTATGGATTGTGATGATGGCGGATAACCGTTATAAACCTTATCTGCTACCATTTCTGACTGGGACACCCCACTATCGCTAGGGCTACTTAACTTATAAAAAATCATACCAAGTTCGTTTGGTTCGGCAAACTGCGTCCTGTTTTTATAGGTGTATACATAGCGGTATTTAAACCCCTTTCGCTTATTTCCTCCTATAACATATTTAGTTTCTACCAGTCGTTGTTTTTGCCCGCCACGCATAGCATACTCCCACTCATCGTCACTTGGTAAACGAAAACTTTTTCCTGTTACTGCATTAATTTTTTCTATAAATGCTTTCATTTTGGGATAAGTTACATACAAATCGTTAGGATAAGCCAGTTCCATATTTTTGGTTAGTATACCTAATACAGGGTGTTCATACATAGCATCTTTGTCCGACCTATTTCTGTACTCCGGCGATACCGTAACATAAGAAAAAACCGGAGTTTGATATAATGCCCAGTATAATTCATTAGTTATGGTTGCTTTTGAAATATAAAAACTATTAGCTACCGTAGTTTTTACAGGACGATAATTAGTAGTATCCTTATATCCGTTTTTACGGTATACCAGTCCATAAGATTTTGCATTTTTATAAAAACTCCCTTTCTCTACCAAAACAAAACTGTTTAGGAACTCCTGAATTATTTTATCCTTTTTTGATTTTTCAGTAGTTTTTATTTCGGCAACCCTTGCATCCCATGCCGCTTGTGTTTGCGGAAATTTACTTAGTTCTTTTTTAATAAAATAAACCTCTTTGTACTTATCTTCTAACCCTTCTATGTCATAATTATTTAAATAAAAATCACATTCATTATTTAATTTTTCCAACATTAAAAAACCAGACAGAATATAATCTAATCGGGATATACCTAGAACAAAACAGCTTCTTGCCATAATTCTCAAATGAAGCACTTTTGGATTCTTAAATCCTTTATCTTCCAGCACCTGCAATTTTGTTACAGCATTTGCATAATCTCCTTTCAGATAACATTTTTCAGCTTCTTCATATTCAAGTTTTGCCAGAGTATTTTGTCCTTTAACACTGGTTGTACAAAATGCACAGAGTAAACAGATAATGATGAATATTTTATTCATAGCTTAGTATTTATTAGTTTTTCACTGGGTTACCCCAATAATCTAATTTTTGTTTTTTTGCAGGTGTACTTTGCTTCTTTTCAGGTGACGGATTGCCCGTTTTTTTTACCGGATTACCCCAATAATCTACTTTTACATCGGTATTCCGGGAAGCCACATTAGTATTTTTACCCTCATAGTATTTCTCTGTTACTGTAACACCTTCTGCTTTAAATTTAGTAATAAAAGTATTTCTTTCAGCTGTTGCTGCCTGTTCTGACGTGTAGTAACCTCTATATATACAATAGGGGTTTACGAGCTTGTTTATTTCACTTTTTATGGCATCCTGCAAAGGCCAGGAACCATCAGCATAACGACCAATGGCAAATACATTAGTGATTTGAAGTTTTGCATCTTCTATTCGGGTATGGCTTCCATGATCAGTAAAGTAGGCGAAATAATATAGCTTATCACTGTTAACATTTAAAGAGGAATTGGGCAGGGTGGCCCCCGAATAATAACCATGTTCCTTTAGGAATGCATTGAGGCTTTTTATTTTATTACTAAAAATTTCCTCTTTACGTCTGCGCTCCTCATATTCCTGTTGTAACCTACGTTCTTCTGCTTCTTCCCTACGCTTACGTGCGAGCCACTCCCGCTCCTCACGAGCCTCCTTTTCTGCATATTCTTTCTTAATACGCTCATTTTGAACATCAAAATAAGCATTCACTCCACTTTTCTCCATATAATATCCGCCGGGATTAGTAGCCTGTTGCAGCTTCTCTTTTTGCTGACGTTGATAAACCTCTCTTTCATACAGCATTTGCTCATAGGTTTTAGTGCTTTCTTCCTTCTTGTACGAATTTGAAGTGGTGTTAGAATTTGAAGTATTTTTTGAAGCTGTATTTTTTGAAGCTGTATTTTTATTAGACTGATTAGATGATGAAGTAGATGCTGTGTTGTTATTAGATTTTGTTGTTGTTTGTGTAAGTGATGCATTGGGCGAGGCTTGGGATACATTATTTTCTTTAGCCTGTTTCTCTGTAGTTTCCTTCTGTAGCCGTTCCTGTTCAGCTTTGTTAAGAATAGCTTTATCGGCATCTTCCACTAAAGCCAATGTCTTTGGGTCTTTATTTAACAGATAAGCTTTTTGATATAACTCTTTTGCACCTTTGTAATCTGCTATCCCATACTGTACATGTCCCTGACGTAAATACGAATCAGCCTGCGCTTTATTTTCGGCCTCTCTTTTTCCTGTTTCAAGCAACTTTCCAATTTTATTATCTAAATCCTTAAAACCCCTTAAATTCCTTGATACTGCTTTAATAGAAGTAACCTGAACTTTAAACTTACTTAAAAAGGCCGCAAGAGGGTCGGCCTCCTGAGTAATCTTTAATTTCCCTATGGCATTTACTATTTCAGGACCATAAGTAAAAAGTCCCCCGTTAATGGTGCTATTTCCTAATTGGGAAACATACTTCTTATTGTTAAAAGTGTATTGTTTTCCTGTAATGGGATCTGTATACTGCCCTTCAATTATAAAGTTCATACTCCCACTAAACACAGCCTGAAAATCAGAAGGATTATATAGCATTTCTCCTCCGCTTGAATTATATCCTCTAATCTTAACAGGTTTATCAATTGAAAACTCAAAAGCTACCTTGACTTCCTGTAAACCAGTAGATAATCTTTCAGGTAATATCCTTAACCGCCAGAAACCAAGATTTGGTTCAGGATTTATGTTTTTAAATCCGCTTTTAAATTCAAAGCCATTATCAGGTACAAGACTTACTAACCCCTGCCCTGATCCGCCATTAACTATACTTTGTGCATTAAGCTTCAGGCTAGATATAATAAATACTATTATGATAAATGTTCTCATGTTGCCCAAGCTTTAAATTATAGGTTATTAATACACCTTGTAGTAAAATACTCCAGCATACCTAATTCATTGTTATTTATTTAATCAATCTAAACCTATTCAAAAATAACCAGAACAGTATACACATAACAATACCAAGTTTTAGGTATTTTTATATTCAATATATTAAAGCATATTTGTTCACAGCTATAAAAAACAAATGGGAAATCGGTTTATTTTTTTACTATTAGGCGTTTTATGGAGCTTTTCAGGTTGCCTTAATCCCATTATGGCTCAGGATAAAGCTATTTATTCTGACACCCTGTTTGTTAATGGCCCTAACTCTGAACATCTTTCCAAGTACCTTACCTTTTGGGTTGACAGTACAAAAACACCCGATATAACTAATGCTGAAACAGCATTAAAAAACAATGAGTTTATCCACTGGAATCCGGAAACAACCCTTAACCTTGGATTAAACCCACATCCGTTGTGGTTGCATCTTAATGTAAAAAGCACGGTGCCTGATTTAAAAAAATACTGGTGGGGCTTTTATACTCATGCCGATACTATAACTGTTTATCAAAAATCTGGTGTTGGCTGGATAAGTACAGATACACTTACTTATGGATTACAACTCTCCAAACGAAAAATAAAAACCCGATTTTCTACCGCCGAAATAATACTAAAAGGCTATGAGCACAAAGAACTATTAGTTAAAATTGAAAACTACAGGCATACTCAAAATGCCATAACCGACTTCACTACTCCGGAGAATAATTTATTTTGGGAAACAAATTTTTACTGGTCAATCGGCTTTTTTATAGGGTGTTTTTTACTAATTAGTAGTATTAGTTTTTTTATCAGTATTGTACTTCATGAAAAAAACTTTTTTAGATATGGAGTCTACCTCATCTTAATCATTGCAATGGCATTAATGGAGGAGTTAATGGTTCCTTCCATTTCCAATCCGTTTCTTTTTAATATCCTAAAAAGGCTACATTCTTTACCTATAGCTATAATAGCTTTGGCTATTCACTACCATATCATACTATATATTATCAAACCGGAAAGCACCAAAAGAAAACTGATTAAGTTTCTAACCCGGCTTAATAATGTATTCCTACTGTATGGTATAGTGTATTCTGTTTACTACTTTATCTACATGGAAAAACTGAATCATGGGCAATGGTTTTATCCCTTTATGTGGTATACAGGAATTGCAGTCGTGATTTTTGTTATTCTCATAACTGCAGTAATGATGATTGTAACTATGCAACAAAAGAGATTATTAATGCCCGGACTCATTTTGGCTTTTGTTATTCTATATTTTAATCCGGCAGGTTATTTTCTAAACTATGCGGGAATACTAAGCTATTATGAAGTAACCTATCCTAACCAATTTTACTGGATAGTATGCACAGAGTTTATAGGTATAGGCTGCGTTTTAGCCTGGCGTTACAAAAAAACCGTTCAAAATCATTATCAGCTTTTACAGGAAAAGGCCTTACAGGATGAACTAGCCCTTACCAGGGAGATAGAGATACAGGAACAGGAAAGGGAACAAATTGCCCGTGACCTTCATGATGATTTAGGTACTACTATAAGTGCAATAAAACTTATTGTAACAAATAGTTATCTTAACGACAAAACCTTGGTTAAAATGATAACAAAGGCTAATAATGATTTGAGGTACTTTTTTAACAAGCTAACGCTACCACAACAGGGATTATTTGACATTCTTAGGGATAAGGTAGATGAACTTAATAATATTGGTACTATACAATTTGTGTTTATAACTACAGGTGAAGAAGATATAGTACCCGATGCTTTAAAATTACCTATCATACGGATTTGTTTTGAATTATTATCCAACGTATTAAAACATTCCCAAGCTTCTGAAGCCACATTACAGTTGTTTGCAGATTCATCACAAGTACAAATTATGATGGAAGATAACGGTAAAGGATTTGATCCTAAGGCAAAAAGCAATGGGATGGGTATAAATAATATATATGCCCGTGCTAAACGATGGAATGCAGAAATACATATTTCAAGCGGAGCTAATGGAACTACAACTATTGTCACAATTCCTTTGAATTAAAAATCAATAATATGAAAGAGAACTATAAAATAATCATAGTAGATGACCATCAGCTCTTTGCCGATGGTATGGTACGTATTTTAGCAGACGAGGATGATTTTGAAGTAATTGGTATTTGTAATAATAGTACCGAACTTTACCATATGCTCAATAACCATAAACCTGATTTGATAATGCTGGACATACAAATGGGAGGTACTAACGGGCTTGAGCTTTGTGGTGATTTAAAAAAAACAATGCCTCAAATAAAAATTATACTGATTTCAATGTTCGAATCTTTGAATGTGGTTAATGAGGGTAAAAACTCAGGTGCTAATGGATATATACCTAAAACTACTGATGCCGCACTGGTTAAAAAATCAATACGGGAAGTGATGGAAGGAAAAGATATTTTTATTAAACCCGTAAACCCTGAGACAAAAGTTGATTTGGAGGGGGGATCATATGCTTTTTTACTCAGTAAACGTGAAAGGGAAATTATTTTATATGTTAAAAAAGGATTTACATCAAAAGCTACTGCAGAAGAACTTAATATCAGTCAGTTTACGGTTGACACTCACAGAAAGAACATCTTAAGAAAACTAAAACTAAATTCCCTTAAAGAACTTATCTCTTATGCTTATGAAAATAACTTATAAGCCAAGCTGAATACGACTTTTATAAATAATACTTTCCTCTGGCTAACGCTTTAATTCCTAAAATAATAAAAGTGAATTTTTGAAAGGTAGTGTTTTGTTTAATGATGTTTAAATTTTAAGAGCATCATAAATCCATAATTCCTCTACAAACTTTGTTTAACCTGTTTTTTTAAATCTATCATAGAAATATCAATATTTTTCAAACAATGAATGACTACCGGTGAATTGTGTGATACACAGCCTATTCCAGTAATCAAAATAAACTACAATTGTTTCATTTTTAAATATAAAAACCAAACAAAATATAAAGTATTAAGAACCAGAAACATAAAACACAACCTCAACAGCTAAACAATAGTTAATTTTAAATTACATAATGTTAAGAAATGAGTAAAATATTTTTTGTTTAATTAATTTTGAAAATGTTTAAACAAAAAAATAGATAACCATGAAAAAAATTACAAAGTTTCTGACAGCTATTTTTCTTCTAGCACTTAACTGTGTCACAGCACAGACAGCCCGTGTACAGGTAATACATAATTGTGCCGATCTTGCCGCACAAACCGTTGATGTATACCTTAATGGGACTATACTTCTTAATGACTTTGCCTTCAGGACTGCAACACCTTTTATTGATGCACCTGCAGGTGAAGAGATAACTATTGTAGTGGCTCCCGGTAACAGCTCTTCGGCTGATGATGGTATTTATACATTAAGCACTACACTAACCGAAAACGAAAAGTATATTTTAGTAGCTAACGGTATTTTGAGTGCTACCGGTTACAGCCCAAATCAGGCTTTTGAGATTTCTGTTTACAGTGGTGCACGTGAAATGGCCATATCTTCCGGTACTGATATATTGGTAAATCACGGAGCTACAGATGCTCCGACTGTTGATGCCGTTGAAACCAGTATTCCGGCCGGTACTGTTGTTAACGACCTTTCCTATCCTTCATTTACAGAAAACTATCTGGAACTGGCAACCCAGGACTATATACTTGATATAACAGACGAGACAGGTATGACTGTTGTAGCATCTTATCAGGTACCTTTAGCAAGCCTTAGTCTTGATGGTGCAGCACTTACTGTATTAGCCAGTGGTTTCCTTGATCCTTCAATGAACAGCGACGGACCTGCATTTGGTCTGTGGGTAGCTACTGCTGAAGGTGGTGATTTAATTGAGCTACCTCTTGCTAATCAAACAGCTCGTGTACAGGTACTTCACAATGCAGCCGATCTCGCTGCTCAAACTGTAGATGTTTATCTTAACGAAACTCTACTTATTAATGATTTTGCTTTCAGAACTGCATCTCCTTTTGTTGATGCCCCGGCAGGAGAAGAAATAACCTTAAGTGTTGCTCCTTCAAACAGTACTTCGGTTGAAGATAATATATACTCGGTTAACGTAACGCTTGATCCTGACGGAACATATATTGTAGTGGCTAACGGAATTGTAAGCGATTCTGGGTACAATCCTTCTCAACCTTTCGGCTTGTTTGTTTACCCTATGGCAAGAGAGATGGCAAGTATGAATGAAAATACCGATATATTGGTATTCCATGGAGCAACCGATGCTCCTACTGTTGATGTACAGGCTGTTGGTGCAGGTACTCTGGTAGATGATTTGGAATACAGCAACTTTAGAGATTATTTAGAGCTACCTACAGATGATTATATAATTAGTATAGCAACAGCAGACGGGGCAACAGTTGTAGCTTCCTATCAGGCACCATTAAGCACATTAGGACTGGAAGGACAATCCCTAACGGTATTGGCAAGTGGTTTCTTAGACCCTTCAGAAAATAGTGATGGCCCGGCTTTTGGCCTATGGGCAGCCACCAGTGCAGGAGGTGCTATGCTTGAGTTACCGCTCACTACACTTAGTACCGATGAATTCCAAAGCAACAACTTTACCGTTTATCCTAACCCGGCCATTAACAGTATAAATATAACCGGATTGAGAACTACTGAGGGAACAGCAGAGCACAAAATTTTTGATTCCTACGGACGTACAGTAATAGCTACCACAAACAGTACTATAGATGTTTCGGGACTTTCAGCAGGAATTTATAATATTGTATCTACTGACGGACAACAGGTAAGTACACAAAAACTCGTAATAAAAAGATAAAGTTCCATATCATCCTCTTCCCCATTTTAGCGTATCGTGTAACTATATGAGTACACGGTACGCTTTTTAACTTACTTAGATGGAGTTTCCTACTGATTATAATAAAATTATAGAGCGGATAACCGCCATTAATCCTGTAGCATATGCACAAACCAGAAACTATACTACAGGGAGCGTTTCTATGCTCTCGCCATACCTTTCGAGAGGGGTGATAAGCAGTAATGAGGTGTACTCCATTATCAGAACTAAATACAAAGCTGATCAGTGTGAAACATTTGTAAAGGAACTTTTATGGAGAGAATATTTCCAGAGATTTCTACAAAACAATGTATCATACATCTCTTCTACAGGATTAAAATATAAAGAAGGGATACCTGATGCGCTATTACATGCAGCAACAGGTATAAAAGCTATAGATTATGCTATTTCATCACTTTACACCACAGGCTATATGCACAATCATGTAAGGATGTATACAGCATCTGTTTGTAATATGTCGGGGTATAGGTATAATATTCCTGCACAGTGGATGTATTATCATCTGCTGGATGGTGATGTAGCCAGTAATTATTTCAGTTGGCAGTGGGTATATGGTTTACTTAACGGGAAAAGATACATTGCTAACCAAGATAATATTAACAGATTTTGCGGTACAGTACAAAAAGGTACCTTTTTGGATTACCCTTATGAAGTGCTTCAAAATATTGAAGGCATTGAGGAACTGAATCAATACAGTAATATCAGTTTTACTACCCTATTACCTGAAACTAAAAACATAGAGATAGACAGCAAACCTGTTTATACCCCTTACGAATCGATTCCAGCTAATCCGGTTCTACACAAAAAATAAAATACACATAGCAAGCCAATTCGAGGTACCGGACACGGTGATTTTATTCAGTCTGATGTTAGTTCTTAGTGGATAGTTTTCCTAGTCTTTCGCCCTCAAAGCTTATTGTATAAAGTTTTAGGAAGATAAACATTTTTAACTCCGGCAAGATTGGGTACCAATTCCTGTCCTATGATAATATAGCAATGATGCAGAAGTAACATTCCCAGTCCTCCAATTCACTCACTTGGGGAAATAATCATTCTCCGATTTTTTTCAGTCTTCGATGGTCATTTTATCCACTTCATAAGCTGTAAGCAGGTATTGCTAAAAAAACGGATGTATTTTATGACAGTATTACACGAGATACCGGCTGGTTAGTAGCTTCCTCAATGGGGTTCCCCTGAAAGTCATACCACTGATAGCTATTTACCTTTTGTGTCCAAAATGTACCTGTTTCATTCGGACTGAGCATTAAACTAGGAAAAACAGTATTCGTATGAGCGCAAAAATTTACCGTCCTTTCAAAGATTGATTCTATAGCCTGCCCTAAAAAACATTTATAAGATTTCAATTGTATAGTATAACTCCCATTGGCAGAGTAGCTGTGAATTGGATTAAGTTCAGTTGAAGTTGTTCCGTCACCAAAATCCCATTCAAAAGAGTCTTTGTATAACAGAGTATTTCCATTCATTACTACTTCATTAAAGCCATCGCCAATAGTATAATTAAAATCAGTGACCTTCGGGTTATGAGTTTTAACTCTCCCTATTTCGCTTATATTTTAAACGGTTTTACTGCGGTTATTGATTATCAAATTTAGTAATTATGTTCAGGTTTTGTGTTCATGAAAATTAAGTAATAGTCTTGAATAATTTCATTTTTTTATCAACTGAAAAAAATTTTTTAACTTCATTAATCCACTCAGGAATTCCTACTGCACTCATTTTTACATATTCTTGAGCTATTTTTTCTTTATGACTATCAATAAAATCAGTTATTTTTTCTTTATCCATTCTTAAGCTTCTAACGTCTCCATTCTCTTTTTTTCCACCTTGATGACTTAAAATACTATAATCTCCCTTAATAGAACTAGTTTTTACTGCTTTATCAAATTCAAAAGAATCAAAAGCCTCTATAACATCCTCACCACCGTGTAATTTAATTGTTAAAGCTAGCGCATCGTAGAACTGTTTGGGATCCAAACTTTCTTCTATTTCTGTCGGGGTTCTATATCCGTCATTTACTTTTTTAAGAATTATCTCCTTTTTAGATTCATCAAACTGAAGTCTCCTAATCAAAAGATTATTTTGAACTTTTCCTTCGTCAGAAATATTTAACTGAGTACCGTTTGTATCAGTATCAATTAAGCAAAACACCTTTCCTTCCATACTTTTATTTTCTGACTTTTGAGATATTGGAAGGTATAAATATTCATAAATCATTTTTACGATTGAACAACTACCTAGAGGTAATACCTTAATATTTTTTTCATTTAAAAAATAGTCTAAATATTTTTTATCTACACTTCCTTCCACAAGCAACCAATTAGTATTATGCAATTTAGTTGATGATAAAATAGACGATGACAAATCATAGAAACTTTTCAACTGAACATCATTCGGATGAGATCCTCTTTCTTCAAAATAGTTTTCAAGATTAAATAATGTATTAATAGGAGCCTCATTATTACCATCTATATGATTCAATACTCCTGTCTGAAAAATAGGAAGAGATCCATACCAGTGTGTCGTTATTAAGACTTGAACGTCTAGCTGTTCTGTAATAGTGCAGATTTTATTAAACTGTTCATAACATTGCGAAATATGAAGAGATGATTCAGGCTCATCTATAGCTAAAATAACCTCTTTCTTACTCTCATTTTTCATTGAACTACTCAAAAAGGTATAGGCAATATCAATTAAAGCTCTCTTTCTCTCCCCAGCAGATAAACTATGAATACTTTTTTTTGATTTTCTCAATCTACGTTTTGAAAAATAAGCTTCAATTATAACCTTAGTAATATGATTAGCCGTTAACTTCTTCTTTGACCAATCGTCTTGAGAAAAGTTATATTCCCTATCAATTGTCTGTATGGTTTCTTCAACATCATTAACAAAATTCTCTAAGTTCTCATTAATGATATCCATTAAGCTTATTTTTTTATTCCTGTTAGCAGCTCCCGTATACGACCTAGTTATCCTCTTCTCATTCAAAGCCTTAGATATATTTTGTTTTATATCTACATTCATTAAGTCCTGTAGTTCCTTAGTTTCCAAACGTAAAAACTCACTTATTGAAGTTTCAACTGGAATATACAAATAAGTTACATTATTTGTAAACTCTTCTTTAAGCTTACTTGCAAAATTTAAAGCTGTATCAACCCCATTTAATTTTAAATTCCCTTTGATATATTTATCAAAGGGAAAACTAATACGTGGACTACTATAAATTTTAGAAAACGTGAATAAACAATGTGTTTCCCTATATTGAGTTAAATTATCCCTCAATTCAAAAAAAGCTTCATATGATTTGAAACTAGAATTAGAATTCATTAGAATTTCCCATAGAGAATCACTAATTATTTCAATTGATTGGACACCAGTTTTAGTAAACATCTTTTTTACCATATCTTTTTTATATAGAAAAAGTGGCGCTACAAATGCTTCTGACTTTTTTGAATCATAATGTAAAGTCCATTCTCTTCCATTAAAAAAGGTATCTAAAGCTTCCAAAATAGAACTTTTACCTACTCCATTATTACCTATAAAGACATTTAAATTCTGCGGCTTATCTATTGAAAAGGATAAGAATCTAGCTCCTTTATAGCACTTATAATTCCTGAGAAATAATCCTAAAATCATATTAAAAACTTAATTATAATCCATTAAACTTTATTTTTATAGCTGATAGCAAACCACTATACATAGTCTACTATATCGAAAATAATAAATTGAAAATTTGATTATATAGCCATCCTAGGTTCTCTAAAAAACTATATCATTTTTCAATTTTAAGCACTATACTAACAACAGTTCTAACTTGTAAGAGATATGGAATAAATAAGTGTGTATATGATATTGTTATAGTAAGGTGCTATTTATCAATATGTAAATATATAATTAATAAATATTTTAACAATTATTTCACCTTAAAATAGCCTCAATTCAATTGAGGCTTTTTCTTTCCCTTCTCTTCTTCCTCCGGTAATCGATAATAAAATATACAGCAGCGGCTATAAGGAATAGGAAAGCCCAGAGATCACCAATATAAACCTGGATAAGTTTATATACTCCTGCAAGTAGAAATAATATAGCCATAATGATAGCTAGGAAAAGAACCCCAATACCAACCAACGATAAAACAAAATAAAACCGGTTCAAATTTAATTTATTGTAAAAGCCTCAAGTAATTTGAGGCTTTTTTCTTAACAATATTAGTATATCTTAACTAATGAAGCTCTTTGTTCTGCAGGAATTTCAGAAATATCTTTTACTTCAAGTCCGCCTACTGAATTAGCTTCTAATACTTCTACTCTTTGTTCATCTTTAAAAGTATACATAGCACCAGTTGCAGGATCAATAATAAGCATACCTATAGCACCACCTAACAATAAATTACCCCAGTACCATCCGTCAACACGTGGTGTAAGCGTAACTGTTTTATCCTGATAACCCTCTTTATGATAGGTTACCTGATACTCTTCTCTTTTAAAGAACTTAGCACCTCCTTTTAACGAAACATTTGCCGGAGTGGTTCCCTGGTATACAACTGTACCCGCACTGTTTTTAATAGTAATTGAAGCCTGAGATGGTGAGCTGTCTAATTTTAACTCTTGTGCAGAACCATGAATGATAGATGCACAGCTAGTTGATAAGATTGATGCAGTCATTGCAACTGCCAAACATTTGGTTAAATGCTTTTTCATTTTTGTGTTTATTAAATTAGGTTAAAAAATTCCTAGTTCGTAAACACCATTACTCCGATATGATATAGGTGGGGAAAACAAGCGCACAAAGGCAGCTCGTTACGATTGTCTTTATCGTTATTGTAAGGTGTGTTATTATTATAATGTTAGTGGTAATTCAATTCAGTTGTTTTTATACACCGTCCATTCAATGACTACGACGCTTTCGTTTGTGTACGGTTAAGTTGGCTGCGCAAAGTTGCTATCAGTTCTTTTTGGGTCTCAATCGTTTCTTTCTGAGATTCAATAGTAGCAATTTGGGCAGCTATAAGGGCGTCTTTATCGGTGGAAGGTGTGTTAATATTCTGTTTTGTTGCAACGTTGGGTTGCACTAGTTTTCCGGTTGAAGTAGATAAATCTGTCTTTACTAATTCATCCAGGGTAACATCGAAATACTCTGAGATTTTTAAAAGCGTGTCTAGCTTGGGCACACTGACCTCACGAATGTACTGGCCAACATTCCCTCTATTTAAGCCAAACATACTCCCAAATTCATCTTGTGAGCAGTTCATCTTTTTTATGAGATATTGAAAATTTACTGATAAGTAATTTTCCATAATAAAAAA
>Ga0079224_100002883_pt1 | contig 21287 bp, 16 predicted proteins | sample Stecom2015_FD_80414 | JGI IMG/M metagenome (GOLD analysis project Ga0079224, IMG submission 80414) | Agricultural soil microbial communities from Utah to study Nitrogen management - Steer compost 2015 | ecosystem: Environmental > Terrestrial > Soil > Agricultural land | place: USA: Utah...
GACTCGGTCAACACGCCCCTGGTCGGCTACCTCAACAACGCCATCAAGGCCCGCGAGCTGTTCGAACGCAACCGCGAGTACATCGTCTCGGAGGCCGGCGAGGTCCTCATCGTCGACGAGTTCACCGGGCGCGTCCTGGCCGGGCGCCGCTTCAACGAGGGCATCCACCAGGCCATCGAGGCGAAGGAGGGGGTGGAGATCAAGCAGGAGAACCAGACCTTCGCCACCACCACCCTCCAGAACTACTTCCGCATGTACGACAAGCTCGCGGGGATCACCGGCACCGCCCAGACCGAGGCCGCCGAGTTCAACCGCGTCTACGACGTGGGCGTCATCCCGGTGCCCACCAACAAGCCGATGATCCGCAAGGACCGCTCCGACGTCATCTACAAGACCGAGGAGGCCAAGTTCAACGCGGTCGTCGACGACATCGTCGAGCGCCACGAGACCGGCCAGCCGGTCCTGGTCGGCACCGTCTCGGTCGAGAAGTCCGAGCTGCTGTCCCAGGCGCTGAAGAAGCGCGGCGTCAAGCACAACGTGCTCAACGCGAAGAACCACGCCCGCGAGGCCGACGTCATCGCCCAGGCCGGCCAGAAGGGCGCGGTCACCGTCGCCACCAACATGGCCGGTCGAGGCACCGACATCATGCTCGGGGGCAACCCCGAGTACCTCGCCGCCGCCGAGCTGCGCTCCCGCGGCGTCGACGAGGCCGACGAGGAGACCTACGCCGCGGCGTGGGAGGAGACCCTCAAGAAGTTCGAGGAGATCTGCGAGGCCGAGGCCGACGAGGTCCGCGAGGCCGGCGGGCTCTACGTCCTGGGCACCGAGCGGCACGAGTCGCGGCGCATCGACAACCAGCTGCGCGGCCGCGCCGGGCGCCAGGGCGACCCCGGCGAGTCCCGCTTCTACCTCTCGCTCTCCGACGACCTGATGAAGCGGTTCAACGCCGACGCCGTGCGCGCCATGATGAACCGCCTGCGCGTCCCCGACGACGTCCCGATCGAGTCGAAGCTCGTCACGCGCCAGATCGAGTCCGCGCAGTCCCAGATCGAGGGCCACAACGCCGAGGTCCGCAAGAACGTCCTCAAATACGACGAGGTCATGAACCGCCAGCGCACCGTCATCTACGACGAGCGGCTCAAGGTCCTGCGCGGCGAGGACGTGCACGATCAGATCGGGCACATGATCGACGACGTCGTGGAGGCCTACGTCGCCGGCGCCACCGCCGACGGCTACGCCGACGACTGGGACCTGGACGAGCTGTGGAGTGCCTTCAAGCAGCTCTACCCGATCCAGATCACCCAGGAGGAGCTGCTCGACCGAGTCGGCGGCCTCGACGGCCTCGAACCGAGCGACCTGCTCGAGGCCGTCCGCGAGGACGCCCACGCCCACTACGCCACCCGCGAAGAGGAGTTCGGCTCCGAGACGATGCGCAAGCTCGAGCGCCGCGTCATGCTCCAGACCATCGACCGCAAGTGGCGCGAGCACCTCTACGAGGTCGACTACCTCAAGCAGGGCATCAGCCTGCGCGCGTACGCCCAGAAGGACCCGGTCATCGAGTACCAGCGCGAGGCGTACGACATGTTCCAGACGATGCTCGACGGCATCAAGGAGGACACCGTCCGGTTCCTCATGAACGCCGAGCTCAAGACCCGCCCCAAGGAGGGCGAGGGCGAGAAGCCCGGCGAGCCGGTGGCCGAGATCCGCGGCCTGGAGCCGCTCAGGCAGCCCGACCGGCTGCTCCAGAGCGCGCCCTCGATCGACGGCGCGGCCGGGACCGGCGCCGCGGTCGTCAGCGAGACCGGCGCCTCCGGCGAGACCTCGGTCCGCCCGCCCAAGGCCCTCCAGGGCAAGAAGCGCGACGTCAAGCGCACACCGGGCGTCGGCAGCAGGGGCAGCGCCAAGGTCGCCTCCAAGAGCGCCAGGGCCGCCGGTCCGCGCAGCGCCACCACCGCGCCGCCGGCCAAGCAGGCCAATCCGAACCAGCGCCAGGCATCGGGCGCGCCGAGCCGCAACGCGCCGTGCCACTGCGGCTCGGGCAAGAAGTACAAGCGGTGCCACGGCGCCCCCGGCGGTGCGGCTCAGGGCTGACCGGCGAGCGGGGGAGCACGATGGCGGGCATGTCGAGGATCTACGTACCGGCCGGCGTGGCGATGCTGCGCGCGCTGGCCGACACCGGCGAGCTCGCGCCCGCCGGGCCGGTCCACACGGTCACGCGGGAGCTGCGCGAGGCGCATCCCGAAGCGGACCTCGAGGACTTGGAGTACACCGCGTTCGCCGACGCCGCGCTGACGGCGCTGTCGCTGGTCCACGGGCCCGCGGCGTCGCCGGAGGGGCCCGAGCGGGAGCCGAGGCGGGTGGTGGTCTCGGCCGACGTGCCCGGTGACCGGGTGCGCGAGCGCCCCGGCGGCACCGCCGCCGACCTCGAGGGCGTCGTCGAGTTGGGGAAGGTCGCCGCGGTCCACGTGGACGACGCCGAGGCCGCGGCCGAGATCGCGGGCCTGGTGGAGGCGCCCGAGCTCGACCTGGCGGCCGTCGAGGCCCACTTCCTCGACTGGTACGCCCCCTCGGAGCTTCAGGACCTCCTGGCGGGCTTGGGCAGCAGGAACCCGTAGGCCAGCACCGCGCACAGCGCCCCGGCGAACAGGACGGTCATCGAGCCGTTGTACTGCCACTGGAAGCTCAGCGTCAGGTAGGCCTCGTCGAGGGCGGCGACCTCGTCGACGCCGAGGGAGAGGACGGTCTCGACGCCCGCTTGGGCGACGACCGTCGACAGCAGCCAGATCGCCCCGGGGATCGCCCCGGCGCACAGGTAGCCGACCATCCGCGTCCCGGCCTTGGCCGAACGCAGGTACATGAACGCGGTGAACCCGCAGACCAGCCCGGTGGCGAAGGGGGCTGCGGCGCCGAGCGCGCCGTACTGGTCGAGCGGGTCGCTGAACAGGCTCACCGACGCAGACTCCAGCAGGCCCCGCAGGAACATGAGCGCGAGCAGCACCAGCGTCCCGATGAGCCCGGCGACGACCGGGAGGCGGGTGCGCGGCAGCGAGAACAGCCCGCCGATCAGCGCCGAGCCGAGCAGGATCAGGCCCAGTGCGAGCGCGATCGAGGCGTCGACGCTGAACAGGGCGTAGGCGGTCCCGGCGGCGGCCAGGGCGATCGCCGCGACGCCGGCGAGGGTCAGCGGCAGGCGCGGCCCCTTGAAGTGCAAGGCGACGACACCGCCGACGCCGCCGGCGAACATCGCCACGATGATCGGGCTGAACAGGCTCAGCGCCAGGATCACGACCCCGGTCTCGTCGAGGCCGTCGGCCATGCCGGTCAGGGAGTACAGCGAGAGGAGCACGCCGGCCAGTGAGGCGAGCGCGCCGATCGCGAGCACGGCCGCGGCGGCGAGGCCTTCGCGCTTCGGCTCGGGGGCCGCTTCGACGGTCTCGGCCGATGAATCCTGTGTGTCGGTCACCAGCCCAGAGTACGGAGGCGCGCTCACGGCGGCGCTCGGGGAGCCGCCGAGGTGTGCCCTGGGCTGCCCGGCGGGGCCCGGTCCGGATTTGTTGACCTCGCACAGGGTGACACCGCCGGAACTGTGCGAGGATGGCGATAGCGGAGGTCATGCGATAGCCTCAGAATCACAGAATCAACTCTGTAACAGCCATCGAATCTATGGGAGAGCGCGATGGACGCCTTGTTTAACGTCCCGACCCCGGAAAACGAACCGGTCAACACCTACGCACCGGGCACCGCCGAGCGCGAAAGCCTCCAAAAGAAGCTCGCCGAACTCGCAGGCACCCGGCTCGACCTGGACATGAACATCGCCGGCGAATGGCGCCGCGGCACCGGAGCCGAGATCGAAGTCGTCCAGCCGCACAAGCACGCCCACGTCCTCGGCGTCGCCCGCGAGGCCACCGACGCCGAAGTCGCCGACGCCGTGGCCGCCGCCAAGGCCGCCCGCCTCGACTGGCAGCGCACCCCCTTCGCCGACCGCGCCGCCGTCTTCCTGCGCGCCGCCGAACTCATCTCCGGCCCCTACCGCGACACCCTCAACGGCGCGACCATGCTCGGCCAGTCCAAGACCGCAGCGCAGGCCGAGATCGACTCCGCGTGCGAACTCATCGACTTCCTGCGCTTCAACGTGAGCTTCGCCGAGGGCATCTACCGGCGGCAGCCCGAATCCTCCCCGGGCGTGTGGAACCGCATGGACCACCGGCCCCTCGACGGCTTCGTCCTGGCGATCACGCCGTTCAACTTCACCGCGATCGCGGGCAACCTGCCCACGGCCCCGGCTCTGATGGGCAACACCGTGGTCTGGAAGCCCTCGCCGACCCAGCAGTTCGCCGCGCACTTCCTGATGCGCGTCCTCCTGGAGGCCGGCCTGCCGCCCGGCGTCGTCAACATGGTCACCGGCTACGGCGAATCCGTCTCCAACGTGGCGCTCACCGACCCCGACCTCGCCGGAATCCACTTCACCGGCTCCACGAAGACCTTCCAGCACCTGTGGAAGACCGTGGGGGAGAACCTCACCGGCTACCGCGCCTACCCGCGCATCGTCGGCGAGACCGGCGGCAAGGACTTCATCATCGCCCACCCGAGCGCCCAGCCCCAGCAACTCGCCGTGGCGATGGTGCGCGGCGCCTACGAGTACCAGGGGCAGAAGTGCTCGGCGCTCTCGCGCACGTACATGCCCGCCTCGCTGTGGCGCGGCGGCCTCAAGGACATCGTGCTCGGCATGACCGAAGAGCTCACCTACGGTGACGTGGCCGACTTCGCGAACTTCGGCGGCGCGGTGATCGACCACCGGGCCTTCGCCAAGCACCGGGCGCTGTTCGACCGGCTCCAGGGCGACGACAAGGCCACGGTGCTCACCGGCGGCACGGGCGACGACTCGATCGGCTACTTCGTCGAGCCGACCCTGATCGAGGCCACCGACCCCACGCACGAGCTGTTCACCGAGGAGTACTTCGGGCCGATCCACGCCGTCTACGTCTACGACGACGCGGACTTCGAGACCGTGGTGCGGCAGGCGAGCGACATCGCTCCGTACGCGCTCACCGGCGCCCTGTTCGCCACCGACCGCCGCGCGATCGCCTGGGCGAGTGAGGAACTGCGCTTCGCCGCGGGGAACTACTACATCAACGACAAGCCGACCGGCGCGGTGGTGAACCAGCAGCCCTTCGGCGGCTCGAAGGGCTCGGGCACCAACGACAAGGCCGGGTCCTGGCAGAACCTCGTCAGGTGGGTGAGCCCGCGCTCGATCAAGGAGAACTTCGTCCCGCCGACGGACTGGCGCTACCCGCACCAGGGCTGACCCGCCGGCCCGCGAGCGCCCTCGAGCGAGCCCGCACGCCGCAGGCCACCCGTGGCGACATGCGGGGACGGGGCGGCCGGCGCGGATACGGGGCTCGGGCCGCTCGGCCCGGGCCCTTTATGCTTGGACGATGACGAAGCGTGAGCATCCGCTCAAGGGCGAGTTCGACATGGCGACGGCCCGCTGGGAACGCACGACGCGCGCCGACGGCACGCCCGCGGCCCTGGAGATCGGCTACGCCGACAACGGCCTGGTGGCCCTGCGGATGGCCGAGGACCCCGAAGGCGACGTCCTCATCTACACCCCCAAGGAGTGGGAGGCGTTCGTCGAAGGCGTCAGGGACGGCGAGTTCGACATCGAGAGCTGGGAGGGCGAGCCGATGATCGAGCTCGCCGAGGACGGCAGGACCGGCTAGACGAGCGAGCGCCGCGCCGGCCCGCGTCTCCGGACGCGGGCCGGCGCGGCGCCGTACCCGAATCCCGGCCCGGAGGCTCGTCGGTCCCGGGCCGAAGTGCCGCTGCCGCGCCTCGGAGAAATCTCCACGCCTCGTGTATCTGGCCCGCCGCAGAAGGCTCTTATTACGGTGAACGCGGAAGAAAACCGTCCAGCCCGTGAAGGACCACCGCGTTCCGGGCTTGAGTGCCCTCTGGCAAAACGAATGGCTCCGGGACCCGCGTCCCGACCGAAACCGAGGAGAATCGACCCCGAGGAGACGCTCCTCGACCCACAACCGCATAACACCCCCGAACCGAGAGGATCCCCCTATGCGTTTGGTGTTCGCCGACGAAGAACCGCACTTGGAGCCGAACCCGAGACGCGACCGCATGAGCGGCGTGCCCAGCCTGCCCGCCTCCAGTCTGGACCGTCACCACGGTCGTGTGCTGCGCCCCGGCCAGGTGGTGCGGGCCCCCGGGGCTCCGGTGCCGGTCGGGACCATCTACCGATACGACCGACTGCTCATCGACGAGTCGGTGCTCGACGACAGGGACGCCCGAGGTCGGCTCGAAGGCGCGGTCAGGCCCATCGGACTGCGACTCGAATGCCAGTCCTCGACCTGCGTCGTCCCCGGGCAGGGATCGCGGCGAGTGCCCGTCTCCCTCACCGGTCAAGGAGACCCGGCCGCAGTCGACGCATGGGGACTGCTGCAGTCGCTTCGCACCGCCACCGCCGAAGGCCACCTCGACGCCGAACTGGCCGAGAAGGTCCGGCTCGAGCACCTGATGGTCGCCTGTGCTTCTCCGAGCATCAGCGGAGCCGAGCCTCCTGGATGGAGCCCGCTGAAGCCCCTCGGGCGCATCCCCGTGGACATGGTCAACCCGATGCCGCCGAGGCGGGCGCTGGACCATCGAATCCGCGTCGCGATCCTCGACAGCGGCGTCCCCCGCAGCCACCCGGCGTTCGACGTGGCGGACCGCGGCTCGGGCGAAGACGCCTTCGTGCTCGTGGACGAGGCGTTCCAGCGGCGGCTCGCCGTCGACTCCGACAGCCCCGCGCCTCCGCTCGACGACCCCTGGGAAGGGCCGGTCCACGAGGACACGCTGCTCGGGGAAGTCGCCTCGCACTTCGGCCACGGCACCTTCATGACCGGCCTGGTCCGGCAGGTGGCCCCGGACGCCCAGGTCTACTCGCTCCGCGTCGTCCACAACGACGGGCTCGCTTACGAGCACGAAGTGGTCGGGGCGCTGCATCACGTTGCCGACCAGGTGGAGGCGGCGCGCGGCGGTGACCGTTCGGCCGTGCCCGTCGACGTGGTCGTCCTCGCCATCGGATTCGTGGACGAGAACCCCGACGACGAGCCCGGGGGGTGGATGGGCGCCGCCATCGAACGCTTGACGAACCTGGGCGTCGCGGTCGTCGCCGCGGCGGGCAACCAGTCTTCGGACCGTCCGTTCTATCCCGCCGCCTTCGCGGCGCACCCGCGCCCCGAATCCGCGGCACCGGTGCTCAGCGTCGGCGCGCTGAACCCGAACCTGAACGTGGCGATGTTCTCCAACGACGGCCCCTGGATCTCGTGCTTCGCCACCGGCGCCGGCCTGGTGAGCACCTTCCCCCGCGAGGCGAAGGGCTCCCTGATGCCGGACCGCCGGGCCAGGGCCTCGTTCGCCGACCGATACCGCGAGAGCCACGACCCCGACGACTTCTCCTCGGGGTTCGCGGTCTGGGGCGGCACCTCGTTCGCGGCGCCGTTGGCGGCGTCGTTCCTCGTAGGGGCCATGATGGAGACAGGACCATCGATGGTGGACGATTCCTCTCAGGCCGCCGCGCGGGTTCGCGGGGCCGTGAAGCGGCTCAGGAACCGCTAGCCTGAACCCATGAACGCGACTTCGGCTCAATGGGTGACTGCTGTGGACTACGACCGGCTCGCGCGGCTCTACACCACCGCGCGAGCCGGCGACCGAGACGCCCAGCGAACCTTGGTCGAGGAACTCAACGAGTTGCTCTGGCGGGCGGCGCGCCGAGCGGGACTCGACCGGGAGAGCGCCGCCGATGTCGTGCAGACGGCATGGCTGCGCCTCTGGAGACCGGCGACCGAGCTGGAGCATCCGCGCGCAGTGACCAAGTGGCTGCTCACCACTGTCAGGCGGGAGGCCTGGAGGCTGATCGGTCGCTCGCGCCATGAGATCGTGTCCGATCCCATCGACATTCAGGAACCGGTGATCGAGGGCATCGAAGACGGTCTCGTCCGCAATGCCGAACACGAAGCCGTGCGGCGCGCCTTCCTCGCCCAGCCCGAACGGTGCCGCCGGTTGCTCGCCTACGTGGCGGCGATGGACCGGCCCGATTACGACAACATCGCCGAAGCTTTGGGTATGAAACGGGGCAGCATCGGTCCGACACGTGGCCGCTGCCTGAACAAACTGAGGACGACGCTTCTGGCCGATCCCGGCTGGAGCAGAGGTGAGGAGCGCGATGATGACGCAGTATGAGCATGGGGGCCAGGGTGAAGGCGAACCGCTTGACGACTGCGATCGGCGGATTCTCGCGGTGATCGACGAGTTGCATCATCGGGACGATCCGATGCCGGACGATCTCAATGAGCGGGTGCTCTTCGCGCTCGAACTGGAAGCCGAACTCGATGCTCGGATCGCCGACATATCGAGGCCGACTGAGTTCACATTGGTGCGTGGTGGCGCTGAACTGGTTGTAGGACAAGGTGATCCAGCGTCGATAACCTTCGACTGCGAAGCCGTGACCGTGATGGTCACCCCTCGACCCTCGGCGACGAGGGAAATACGGCTCGATGGTTGGATCGGGCCGGAGGGCGCATATGAGGTGGAGGTGCGCAGCCCGGACGGAAGCAGGAGGATCCTGAGCGAGGACAACGGCAGGTTCGTCCTGGAGGGACTCCCGCACGGTCAGATGTTCCAGTTGGTGATTCGGCCGGATGAGGTGTTGCAGCGTGCGGGGCTTCCGGCGGTGGTCGTCACGCCCGCCGTGCGCCTGTAGCATCTGAAGAATGCTCTCCCGCGCCTGGCGCTTGTATTCACGTGGACAGCGGCTTCAGGGTAGAGGCCGGATCACTGAAGCCGTCACGGCGTTGGAGGATGCGCTTGCCATCCTCGAGTGGAACCCGAAGAGCCCGCCGGTGTCTGGAACGGACAGGGCCCGACTGACCGCTCGCGTGCTGGCGACTCGGGCGGGCAGCCTCGTCTATTCGGGGGAAGCCGCAGCCGGCCTGCACCTGCTCGATCTCGCCGAAGAGTTCGTTGCGCCGGCCGATCTGGGAATACTCCTGCACCAGCGTGCGCTGATCTTCTGGCAGAACGGTCGGCTGCACCAAGCGCTCGATTGGTTCGACGCGGCCGAGCCGTTGCTCGCCGAACACGGTCCGGATTGGCTGTACGCCGCTCTGTTCTTGAACCGGGCGGGGGTCTGGCGCGATCTCGGCCGGTTTCAGAACGGACTCGAGAACGGGCAGCGCGCGCGTGACCTCTTCACCGCATCAGGACATTCGGTGCACTCGGCCAAGGCCAAGCACATCACCGCGCTGCTGTGGCTCGACATCGGCGATGTGACCCGGGCGATCCGTGAATTCGAGGAGTTGCGCCACCTTTATAGAATGCATGCGCCGGAGCATGAGGCGTTGGTGAACTCCTCCCATGCCGAAGCGCTCATGAAAGTGGGCATGTATCGGCAGTCCGGCACGCTCTGGGAAGAGGCGATAGCCAGTTTCCGCCTGCATGGAGACCGTCGTATGGCGGCGATCTGCGAGTTCCATCGAGCGGTGGTCGCATACGAGTCCGGCGATTACGGCGAGGCCAGAGAATGGTCGAACCGCGCGATGCAGTCCCTGTACGAGCAGGGCATAGAGACCTGGGCGTTCCTGGCCAGGGTGCTCGGGCTCCAGGTCGTGTTCGACTCAGAACACGCGGGACCCGATTTCCCCACGAAAGTCGAGGTGCTCTGCCACGCTCTCGAAAGCCGAGGCTGGACGTTCAGACTCGAGCAGGCGAGGGTCCTGGCGGCGCGGGCGCACATCCTCGCCGAGGATCTCGACAGCGCCGCGGAGCGATTGGCGATGCCGGTGCAAGGGGACGGTTACGGGTTCCTCTCCGCTGATCTGGCACGGCACCTCGCTCTCGCCGAACTCGCGCGCGCCCGGAACGAAGACCCGTTCCCCGAACTTCACCGCGGCCTGAATCTGCTCGCCGAGTACCGGACGCAATTCGGTTCCGTCGAGTTTCAAGCGGGAGTCTCGGCGCTTGGAGTGCAATTGGCGAGCTGCGGACTGCGGTGGGCCGCCGAGCGTGGCGAGCCCTCCGCGATGCTGGCCTGGGCCGAACGCTGCCGGGCGCAGGCGCTGCGGATCCCGCCGGTCAAGTCCAGTGCCGATCCGCATGCCAGAGAAGCGCTCGGGCGATTGCGGCAGGCCCGCCAGCGCCTGTGGGACGCCCAGTTGGAAGGAAGCGACGACGCCGAAGCGCGCCAGCGGATCCTCGAACTTCAGAAGCAGATCCGGATCCACGACCAGTCGATGCCCGGGCCGAAACGGCAGAGTGATCAGGTCGCGCCGGATCGGATTCACGCCTTCGCGCAGGAACAGGATGTCGTCGTGGTGAACCTCTTCGAAGCCGAGGGGGATCTACGGGCGGTGCTGGCGGGCACTGATGAGTTGCGCCACGTCCAACTGGTGAAACTGGAGGCCGCCGCGGAGACCGGCCGCCGCCTCGGAGCGGACCTCGATGCTCTCGGATCCGCCTTCGCGCTGCCCCCGCGGTTGCGTCCCAGCGTCGAGGCGTCGGTGCGCCGCAACGCCGAGGTGCTGGCCGCCGGAATCTGGGAACCGATCAGTGATTTCGTCGGTGACCGTGAGGTCGTCATCGTGCCGCACAGCAAGCTCGCCTGGGTGCCCTGGCCACTGTTGCCTCCCTTGCGAGGGCGGCCGGTCACGGTCGCGCCTTCGGCCGAAGCCTGGTACCGGGCGGCCAGTCGCCCACGCCCGACCGGTGCCGCGCTCGTCGCCGCCGGGCCCGGTCTCACCACCGCTGGGGCGGAGGTCGCCACCATCGGCGGTTTCTATCCTGAAGCCAACGTCATATCGGCCGAAGCCTCCGATCCCGAACTCGTCCTCAAGGCGCTCGACGGCGCCTCGGTCGCGCACCTTGCCGCCCATGGGCATCACGAACCGGACAACGTCCTCTTCTCACGCCTCGACTTCGGCCAGGGACCGCTCAACGCCTATGAGCTCCTCGGGCTCGATCAGCCGCCAGGACATGTCGTGCTGTCCTCTTGCGACCTGGGGCGTTCCACGGTCGCCGTCGGCAACGAGACACTCGGGTTCACCGCGGCGCTGCTCCACGCCGGGACCTCCACCGTCGTCTCCAGTCTCGGCCGCGTGCCCGACGACCTCGCCGCCGAGATGATGATCGACTACCACCGGCGCTGCGCCGCCGGAGCGACCCCGGCCGAAGCCCTCGCCGCGGTGGGAGAGCACCGCCCTTGGCACCCCTTCGTCTGCTTCGGTGCCTGATCCGGTCGGGAGCGACGCGAACGGCACGAGCGTGAAGCCGGTGTGCCCGGTTTCGGCCGGCCTGCCCGCTCATTTGGCGGTGGCCGTGTCCGGGCAGACGACCATCGGGGCGAGGGGCAGCGCAGGCGACTGCGCACCGCCGCTTTTTCACATGGTGCGGACGTCGACGGGTGTTCCGCAAGGTCCGTCGTCTCTGCGAGGAAGGCGGCGGTGGGAGGTTGGGCGGTGGAAGCGGGCAGGCGTGATGGTGGGCGTCACGAAACACGAGTCGAAGTCATCTTTTTGAGGTCTCCCATGACGCACGCCGCATCCCGACCGGGCATATGCTGACGCGCCGCCGTTGGGTGCCCGTCGTCGTGGTCGTCGCCGCGCTCATCGTCGTCGGGATCGCCGCCCAGGGCACCGGCGTCCAATGGAACCAGGGCGAGGCGCCGTTCGACGTGGAAGGCGAACCCCCGCCGCCGAGCTTCCAGGTCGAATCGCAGCCCGAGACCATCGAACCGACCCCCTCCGGCGAGGAACGCGAAGGCTTCTCGCTACCCTCGTGGATCTCCTGGCTGCTCCTCGGCATCCTCGTCGGCATCCCGGCGGCGCTGATCCTGGCACTGCTGCTGCGACAGCTCGTGCGGTGGCTGATCGACACGCAGACCGACGAGCGCCGCCCCGAACCCGAACCGCAATACCTGCACCGCGACATCGCCCTCGTCGAAGAGGCCGTCGCGGCCGGACTCGCCGAGATCGACCTCGGCACCGACCCGCGCAGCGCCATCATCGCCTGCTGGGTGCACTTCGAGCGCGCCGCCGAACGGGTCGGCATCCCCAAAGAGTCCTCCGACACCCCCGCCGACCTCACCCGCAGGCTCCTCGAACGCCACGAACTGGACGGCGGCTCGCTCTCCCGACTCTCCCAGGCCTACCTCCGAGCCCGCTACTCCCCGCACGAGGTCGGCGAGGCCGACCGCGACCGCGCCCGCTCGGCGCTGACCGGCCTGAGCCGGCAGCTCGGCGTCGAGGAGGCCCGATGAACGACCTCCTCGGCCCCTTCGGGCGGCTGCGCCCCGCCACCATCATCGGCGTCCTCGCCGCCGCCGCGGCCTTCTGGGGCTTCGCGCGCCTCTCCGGCGTCGACCTCCTGCTGTGGCAGATCGCGCTCCTCGCCCTCGCCGGACTGGCCCTCAGCGCGATCATCGCCGCGCTGCGCCCCGACACCGAAGACGGCGACGAACTCGCCACGCGGCGCCTCAACACCCCCACCTGGCGGCCGTTCATCGAGGTCAACCGCTGGGAGGACCAGCTCATCTTCGCCGAGACCAGACCCGGCGCCTTCGAGGAGAGCAACGCCAAGCCGAAGATCGTCGAACTCGCCGAGGAGCGCCTGCGGCTGCGCCGCGGACTCTCCCTGCGCGAGGACCCCGAGCAGTGCCGCGCGCTGCTCGGCGAGCCCACCTACGCCTTCCTCACCGAACCCGTCGCCGACTGCCCCGACGAGCGGCGGCTCCACGAGCACCTCACCAGGATCGAGGCCCTCTGATGGGCCACGCCGTCACCAGGAGCGAACACCGATGAACGACCAAGCACCGCCGATCGGCCTCGACGAGGTCGCCGACCGGGCCCAAGCGGTCCTCAAGTCAGTCCAGACCGTCATCGTCGGCAAGGACGACTCCCTGCGACTGGTGCTCGCCGGGATCCTCGCCGGCGGCCACGTCCTCCTCGAAGACCTCCCCGGCCTCGGCAAGACCCTCACCGCGCGGTGCTTCGCCCAGAGCCTCGGGCTCGACTTCCGGCGCCTCCAGTTCACCCCCGACCTGCTGCCCGCCGACGTCACCGGCTCCTTCCTCTACAACCAGAAGACCGGCGAGTTCGTCTACCGCAAGGGCCCGGTCCACACGAACCTGCTGCTCGCCGACGAGATCAACCGGACACCCCCCAAGACGCAGTCCGCGCTCCTGGAGGCCATGCAGGAGCGGCAGGTCTCGGTCGAAGGCGAGACGTACCGGCTCCCGCGGCCCTTCACGGTCCTGGCCACCTCCAACCCCGTCGAATTCGAGGGCACCTACCAGCTGCCCGAAGCCCAACTCGACCGGTTCCTGCTGCGCGTCTCGTTCGGCTACCCCACCGAGGACGAGGAGTGGGAGGTCCTCCAACGGCGCATCGGACGCCGGGCCGAGGACGTCGAGCTCGACCCGGTCATCGACGCCGCCACCCTCGTCAGGATGCAGGAGGCCCTCGAGCACGTCACCGTCGAGGACTCCGTGGGCCGCTACATGGTCGCCATCGCCGCCGCCTCCCGCAACCACTCGCAGCTGCAAGTGGGCGCCTCTCCGCGCGGATCGCTCGCGCTGCTGCTCGCCTCCCGGGCCCTCGCCGTCCTCGCCGGACGCGACTTCGTCACCCCCGACGACGTCAAAGGCGTCGCCCCCGCCGCGCTCGCGCACCGCATCACGCTGCGCCCCGAACTGTGGATGCGCCGCATCGACCCCGCCGCCGTCGTCGCCGACATCTGCCGCGGCGTCGATGCGCCGCAGACCGCCCAGACCCCCACCTACGGGGCCGCCGCGCAGCCCGAGAAGCGCGCATCGGCGCAGTGGCGATGAGCCTCGCAGTCGATCCGGCGCTGCGCCTGAGCCCCGACAACGCGCGGCCGCCGCAGCGGAGCGAGCCCGACAGACCCGTCGAGTGGCGCCGCACGCCCGCCCTGACCCGCGCCGTGTCCATCGCCGCCTGCTGCCTCATCGCCGCCGTCGCCTTCGGGCGCGTCGACCTGGCGCTGCTGGCCGCGCCCTTCGCCCTCGGCACCGCCCTGCTGCTGCGCGACCGGCCCGACCGGGCGCCCCGGGCCCGGTTCGACGCCGAAGAGGAGACCTGCGCCGAAGGCGACACCGCCTCGGCCGTCCTCCGCGTCGACAACCCCGACCCGGTGCCGGTCACGACCCTCGTCACCGCCGCCGCCGACCCCTGGATCGAACTGCACACCGGCCGCGGCGACTTCGCCGAGCGGATCGGGCCGGGCACGGCCCGCGAGATGCTCATCGCCGGGCGCGCCCGCCGCTGGGGCCTCCACCAGCTGGGCCCCGTCCACGTCCGCTCGCACGCCTGCGGCGGGCTCCTCGAGACCACCGTCCAGCGCCTGCCCGGCTCGAACTCGCGCGTGTGGGTCCTGCCCGTGCCCGACCGGTTCGAGTCCGCCGAGTCCCTGCCGTTCGCCGCCGGCGTCGCCGGCGTCCACCGCTCCCGGCGCACCGGCGACTCCGGTGAGCTCGCCGAAGTGCGGCTCTACCAGTCCGGCGACCGGCTCCGCCGCATCGACTGGCGCACCTCGGCGCGCTCCCAGGACCTGTACGTCAACGCGACCCTCTCCGAGCGCGACACCGACGTCACCCTCATCCTCGACCTCCAGGTCGAAGCCGGCGTCTCCGGCGGCATCGACGGCCCCGCCTCGATCGCGGACCTCACCGTCCGCGCCGCCGGAGCCGTCGCCGCCCACTACGCGCTCCAGGGCGACCGCGTCGGCTGCATCGAGTTCGGGGCCCGCTCCAGGCGGCTGCGGGCCGGGAGCGGGCGCCGCCACGACCTCGCGACGCTGCGCTGGCTCGCCTCGGTCGACATCCCGGTCGACGCCCTCCCGCCCTCGATCGAGATGACCCGCCGGCTCCTGGGCAACCAGCGCAGCCTGCACGTCGTCTTCACGCCGCTGCTCGGCGAGCGCTCCGTCGGCCTCGTGGCCGCCCTCGCCAGCTCGGGCCGACCCGTGCTGTGCGTCGACACGCTGCCCGACCACGTCTCACCGCCCCGGCGCTCGCACTGGACGCCCTACGCCGAGCGCCTGTGGCGCCTCAGCCGCGCCAACACGATCATGGAGCTGCGCGACCTCGGCGTCGCCGTCGAATCGTGGACGGGCGCGACCTCCCTCGACGATGTCCTCGCCCAACTGGTCAGGAGGCGGTACCGGTGAGCGATCCCCGGCGAGGCGCCCTCGAGGCGCTCCGCGACGGCACGCGCCTGCGCGTCGTCGGCGGTCGCCGCCGCGCCGCCACGTGGGCGAGACGGCTCGCCCCGGCCGCCGTGCTGCTGCGCGCCGTCATCGCCCTGGCCTACTTCCTCGCCGCCGCATTCGCGGCCCCGCCCCAGTGGGCGACCTCGGCGGTGTACGTCTGCTTCGCCGCCGCCCTCGCCCTGGCCGCCGCGGCCCGGCCCGCGGGGGGCGCTCCGCTCGCCGCCACCGCCGCGGTCGCCGCCACCTGGCTGCTCACCACGAGCGTGTACGAGGACCACGGCGGGATCGCCCTCGCGACCGCGGTCGCGCTCCCACTCTACGCAGGCCACGCCACCGCCGCGGTGGCCCAGCGTTTCCGAACCGTCACGGTCGTGGACAGTGAGATCGTCCACACCTGGGCCCGGCACCTGGGCGTCGTCGCCGCGTCGACTGTGGTCTTCGCGGGGGTTCTGTCCCTGTTCACCGCCTATTTCGCCGCGATATCCCCCGCGGTGGCGGTGGGTGTCGGACTCGTGGCAGCCATCACGGTGATCTACGTCCTCGCGCGTTCCCTACACAACCGGAGCCCGCGCTAGTCAGAATTGAACATGTGAAACGTATAGTCGTGATAGGTGCCGGTCACGTCGGTTTCTACGTTGCCGAACGCTTGAGCAAGAAGCTGAAGAGCGACATCAAGCGCGGCCAAGTTGAACTGATGGTCATCGACCCCAACCAGCACATGACCTACCAGCCGTTCCTGCCCGAGGCGGCTGCCGGCAACATCTCCCCGCGCCACGGCGTGGTGCCGCTGCGCCAAGCGCTCAAGCACTGCACCATCCTCACCGGCGGCGTCACCGAGATCGACCACTCGGCGCGCAGGCTCACCATGCAGCCCATCGCCGGGCCCACCCGCGAGATCGAGTACGACGAGATCGTCGTCGCCCCCGGCTCGGTCTCCCGCCCGCTGCCCATCCCGGGCCTGGCCGACGTCGCCATCGGCATCAAGTCCATGGGCGAGGCCATCTGGCTGCGCAACCACGTCCTCCAGCGGTTCGACGTGGCCGCCAGCACCAACGACCCGGACGTGCGCCGCAAGGCGCTCACGTTCGTCACCGTCGGCGGCGGCTTCGCCGGCGCCGAGACCCTCGGCGAGCTCGAGGACCTGACGGACACGGTCGTCAAGAACTACCCGGAGATCGACCCCTCCGAGGTCAAGTGGTACCTGGTGGAGTACGCCGACAAGATCCTCCCCGAGGTCGGCCCCCAGATGGGCGCCTACGCGGCCCGCCAGCTCACCAAGCGCGGCGTGGACGTCCGCCTGGGCACCACGCTGAAGTCCTGCGAGGGCGGCCACGTCGTCCTCACCGACGGCGAGGAGTTCGACTCCGACACCGTCATCTGGACCGCCGGCGTCATGCCCAACCCGCTGCTGAAGAAGACCGACCTGCCGATCGGCCCCAAGGGCCACCTCGAGTGCAACACCCGCCTCCAGGTCGCCACCGGCGTCGAGGCCGGCACCGCCGAGATCGGCGAGGTCGTCGAAGGCGCGTGGGGCGCGGGCGACTCGGCCCAGGTGCCCGACACCTCGGACTTCCCGATGCAGTACTGCGCGCCCAGCGCCCAGCACGCCGTCCGCCAGGCCCACGTCCTGGCCGACAACATCTACGCCAAGCACGTGGGCGCCGCCCTCAAGCCGTACGAGCACAAGTACATCGGCTCGGTGGCCGGCCTCGGCCTGTACAAGGGCGTGGCCAACACGTACGGGTTCAAGGCCAAGGGCCTGCTCGCCTGGCTCATGCACCGCGGCTACCACCTCAGCCGCGTGCCGGGCATCGGCCGCAAGGGCCGCATCCTGGCCGACTGGATCGTCGGCTTCTTCACCAAGCGCGAAATGGTGCAACTCGGTGAAATCAGCCTCGGCCGCGAGCCGTTCGAGGCCATCGCCGCCGGCACCGACCCGGCGCGGACCGAGAAGTCGCGCTCATAGCCGATACAGTTGGAGCACCACGGGTGACCACCCGTGGTGCTCTCGGCTTTTGTGAGGTGGAAAACTGGTGTCCATGAGAGCACGTGTACTCGTCGTCGACGACGACCCGGCGTTGGCGGAGATGCTCGGCATCATCCTGCGCACCGAGGGCTTCACCCCCACCTTCGTCACCGACGGCGAGAAGGCCCTCGCCGCGTTCAAGGAGCACCGCCCCGACATCGTCCTGCTCGACCTCATGCTGCCCGGCATGAGCGGCCTCGACGTCGCCAAGGCCATCCGCGGCGAGTCCGGCGTCCCGATCGTCATGCTCACCGCCAAGTCCGACACCGTCGACGTGGTCCTCGGCCTCGAATCGGGCGCCGACGACTACATCGTCAAACCCTTCAAGCCCAAGGAGCTCGTCGCCCGCATCCGCGCCCGCCTGCGCCGCGGCGACGACGTCACGCCCGAGCGCCTCGAGATCGGCAAGCCCGGCCTCCAGGTCCAGATCGACGTGCCCGCCCACCAGGTGACCCTCAACGGCGCCGAAGTGAAGCTGACGCCGCTCGAGTTCGACCTGCTGGTGGCGCTCGCCCGCAAGCCGCGACAGGTCTTCACCCGCCAGGTCCTGCTGGAGCAGGTCTGGGGCTACCGCCACTCGGCCGACACGCGCCTGGTCAACGTCCACGTGCAGCGCCTCCGCGCCAAGATCGAACCCGACCCCGAGCGACCGCAGCTCATCCAGACCGTCCGCGGCGTCGGGTACAAAGCCGGATTGGGATAGTGGCAGGCCCGCCCTCCGCGAAACGGCGGCCGCGGCGGCGCCCACCGGCCTGGCCGCGGCGATTCGCCGGCCGCGTCCTCGATCACGCGATCCGCGCCGCGACCCCCCTCGTCAGCCGGTTCCGCGCCTCGCTCCAGCTGCGCGTGGTGTCCTCCACGCTGATCGCCTCCACGGTCCTGGTCCTCACCTTCAGCTTCGTCGTCGCCGGGTCGGTGACCTCGGGGCTGCTGGCCGACCGGCGCGAGACCGCCGTCGACGAGACCGTCAACGCCGTCGAACGCGCCGCCGAGCAGCTCGGCCAGTACAACTCCTCGGCCGACCCGGCTCTGAGCCAGACCATGCAGCGGATCGTCAACGACCTCGCCGAGGACCCGGTCTTCGCACCGTACCTCCTGCTGGCCACCGGCGACGACGACGTCGTCAAATCCCACCCGGTCGGCGACATCGACCTGCCCTCCCGGGAACTGCGCGAACTCGTGCGCGAAGGCAGCGTCGCCTCCCAGCACGGCACCTTCGACTTCGACGACGCCGAACGCATGCCGTACCTGATCGTCGGCGCGCCGATACAGCTGGGCGTCGACTTCGAGCTGTACGCGTTCTACCCCCTCGACTCCGAGCAGGACGCCATCAGTCTGCTGCGCACCAACCTGGCGCTCGCCGGGGTGGCCCTGGTGCTCCTCCTCGGCGTCATCGCCGCCCTGGTCACGCGCCTGGTCGTCACCCCCGTCCGCGAGGCCGCCCGCACCTCCCAGCGGCTCGCCGCCGGGCTCCTCCACGAGCGCATGGAGGTCCGCGGCTCCGACGACCTGGCGCGCCTCGCCGGCTCGTTCAACCTCATGGCCGAGAACCTCCAGAGCCAGATCAGGCGCCTCGAGGAGATGTCCATGATGCAGCGGCGCTTCACCTCGGACGTCTCCCACGAGCTGCGCACCCCGCTGGCGACGATCCGCATGGCCGCCGACCTGCTCTACGACACCCGCGAGGAGTTCGACGCCACCGCTAAGCGCTCCACCGAGCTGCTCCAGCACGAGATCGACCGCTTCGAGGACCTCCTCCAGGAGCTGCTGGAGATCTCCCGCTTCGACTCCGGCTTCGCGTCCCTCGAAGTCGACGCGGTCGACGTCAACCCCATCGTCGAGGACGTCGTCTCCCACCACTCGGCCCTCGCCGAGGAGTGCGGCGTGACCGTCACCGTCCACCGGCCGAAGCGGCGCGTCGTGGCCGAGATCGACCCGCGTCGGGTCCAGCGCGTCGTGCGCAACCTCGTCTCCAACGCCATCGAGCACGCGGAGGGCCGGCCCGTGGACGTCACCGTCGCGGCCTCCGACACCGCCGTAGCCATCGCCGTCCGCGACCACGGCGTGGGCCTCAAACCGGGGCACGCCGACCGCGTCTTCGACCGGTTCTGGCGCGCCGACCCCTCGCGCACCCGCCGGACCGGCGGCACCGGCCTCGGCCTGGCCATCAGCCTCGAGGACGCCAAACTGCACTCGGGCACCCTCCAGGCCGTGGGCGAACCCGGCCGCGGCACCCTGTTCGTGCTCACCCTGCCCCTCCAGGCGGGGAACCGCGTCATCACGTCCCCCATTCCGCTCCGACTCGAGGAGGAGGCCTCCGATGCGCATTGAGAACCCGGCCCGCGCCGTCCTCGTCTCCTGCATGGCCGTTTCGCTGCTCGCCTCCTGCGGCGGCGTCCCCGAGTCCTCCGAGGCGGAGGTCGTCGGGCCGGCCCCCACCGACTTCGACCAGTCCTCCTCGGTCGAAGCGGACTCCTTCCTGCCCACCGACGACGCGATCCTCACCGTCAACAACTTCCTGCGGGCCGCCTCGGGCGACCCGGCCGGGCGCGACGACCGCCTCCGGGAGTTCACGACGGAGACCCGCGAGTTCTCCGCCCCCGTCGACGGCATCGGCCTGCTCGACGACGTCGACATCGCCCTCGGCGAGGACACCGCCGACCTCTACACCACGACCGTCATCGTCACCGGCTCGGTCGTCGGCACCTACCTGCCCGACGGGCAGGTGCGCATGAACGACGTGCCCCGCGAATACGAGGAGGAGTTCGTCCTCGAACGGGAGGGGTTCCAGGAGGACTGGGCCATTCCCAACCCGCCCTCCCAGGTCGTGATGCTCCGCGAGCAGTTCGAGCGCTCCTACGGGCAGGCCCCGCTGTACTTCCAGGCCACCGGTCGGAACGACCTGCTCGTGCCCGATCTGCGGTGGATCTACCGGAGCCTCGACGAGAGCACCGACAACGACATCCGCCTCGACTGGCTCATCCAGGGCACCTCCGAGTGGGTCCGCCAGTCCGCCCGCTCGGTCATCCCGCCGGGCACCACTCCGGAGATCGTCGAGGAGGACGGCGTCGTCCGGATCGACCTGACGCTCGGGGAGGGCGCCGACCCCGACGGCGCCACCACCGAGGCGATCGCCGCCCAGATCGCCTGGAGTCTCAGTCTGAACGGCCGGTTCGAGCTGCTCTTCAACGGTGAGGAGCGCATCTCGGGCACCTTGGACGACTGGCGCGGCTGGAACGCCGTCCCGCCCTCGGGCGGAGAGGAGATCGGCTACTTCATCGCGAGCGACACGGTCTGGCAGTTCGCGGACGACGCCATCACCGACGTCTCCATCGACCACCCGTGGGTCGGGTTCAGCGCGCCGGGCCTCGCGCAGGTCGCCGTCGCCGCCGACGACCAGATCGCCGCGCTCGTCGCCGGAGAGGCCGGCCTCGAACTCCGGATCGGCCGCAGCGAAGGGGCCATGGGGACCGTGGAGGGCCTCACGGGGGACCTGCGCGACCCGCAGTGGCTGACCGACGGCATCGTCATGCTCATCGACGACGGCGTGCTCACCGCCGCCGACGCCGCGGGCGAGGCCGTCCAGACCCTCGCGGGGGAGTCGGTGCAGTCCCTGGCGGTGGCCCGCGACGGGCACCGCATCGCCTACGTCGAGGACGGCCGGGCCTGGGCCGCGCCGCTGAGCCACGACGCCGACGGCAACCTCCAGATCGGCCAGGCCCAGCGCATCGGGCTCGACATCACCGAGGTCACCGACGTGGCCTGGGGGTCCGAGGACTTCATCTGGGTGTCCGGCGAGCGCGCCGGCTACGACGACAAGCTGTTCCTGGTCTCCATCGACAACGCCGAGATCGAGAACCAGCCGGGGACCTCGGGCTTCCCGCTCGCGCAGGAGATCGCCGCCACGCCCGCCGACCCCGTCGACTCCGACCAGAACCGGGGCGAGCCGAACATCGTGGTGATCGGCGCCGACCTGTACCGGGTCCACACC